>Ga0335071_10006065_pt1 | contig 12509 bp, 8 predicted proteins | sample Lox_Sample_15_FD_206724 | JGI IMG/M metagenome (GOLD analysis project Ga0335071, IMG submission 206724) | Soil microbial communities from Loxahatchee National Wildlife Refuge, Florida, United States - Lox_Sample_1.5 | ecosystem: Environmental > Terrestrial > Soil > Wetlands | place: USA: Florida...
CCCCGGCGATCCCGCAGCTCGCGGCCCCCGCCCCCCAGAACCTCCCCATCACCAATGTCGGCGCTCCTGGCGGAACAGTGCTGGGGACCGAGCGCGGACAAGTTTGGGGGGCTTCTCTCCCCATCCAAAGGCGAGAGGGACCGGGTGAGGGGCCCCGCGCTGCTTAAACCCACCTTATGACCCGCCCGCCTGCAGCCCCGCTGGACGCGCACTGGTGTTGCTCTGGTAGCACTCTGGTAGTGACCTATAGGCGTAGCGGGGGGGCAACGGCCCTCATTTTGGCCCATTTCCCCCATCCGATCCGTCCCAGCGCCACCCATCTGCATCAAGAAAACTCATAATCCCAACCGTTCCCCTCCATGAAAAAAGCCTATCGCTTCCTGTCCGCGTGCTTCACCGAGTGCCCCCTGACCTTCAGGCCACCCTCAGGCCACCCTCAGGCCACCCTGAGGCCACCCTGAGGCTACCCCGAGGCCATCTGGTAGCCAACCGGTAGGCACCCCGAAGCCACCCCGAGGCTACCCGGAGGCTACCCGGAGGCTACCCGGAGGCTACCCTGAAGCTACCCGGAGGCTACCCCGAGGCTACCCCGAGGCTACCCTGAAGCTACCCCCAGGCTACCCGGAGGCCACCCCGAGCCTACCCACCCGGAAGGGGCGGGGGATTTGGCCGGCGCGGCAGCCAGGCGGCGCATTGTCGCAGCCGCGAGACCGGGCTCTGCCGCGCGCGCGCCAAAACCATTTGAACTCCGGGCGAGGTGTGGCAGGGTAGAAGCAGTGCTGAATTATGAATAAACTGAAGATTATTGCTTACCTGAAACCAACCTGTGGCTGGAGCCAGGGAGTGCGGGCGGTCTTAAACAAGTACGATTTGCCCTTCGAGGACCGCGACATTATCGGCGATCCCGCGCAGCGGCAGGAAATGACGGAAAGGAGCGGCCAGCCGCTCAGCCCGTGCGTGGAGGTCAATGGCCACATGCTGGCGGACGTCAGCGGCGCGGAGGTAGAGACTTATCTGCTCGCCCAGGGCTTGGTGCAGCCGACGGACCGTCCGGTGGCCGTTCCCATTGACCGCTCGTGCCAGGACGTGATGCCTTGACGTTATAAGGTTGATCGTGCCTCCGGGCTGCCCCACTTTCGGGGAATGCAAATCGTAAGGTCGGTGGCCGCCATGCAGCGCGCGGCCCGAGGCTGGAAGCGGGCGGGGATACGCGTCGGCTTGGTGCCGACGATGGGGTATTTGCACGCCGGCCACCTGAGCCTTGCCGCACGAGCCCGCCGCCTGGTGGGCCCGCGCGGAAAGGTAGTCCTCAGCATCTACGTCAACCCTATCCAGTTTGGCCCCCGGGAGGATTTCTCGCGCTATCCGCGAGACCTCGCGCGCGACGCCCGGTTGTGCCGGGAGGCGGGGGTGGATGTGGTCTTTGCGCCCGGCGATGCGCAGATGTATCCCGGCATGGGCGCCGGCGCCTTCAGCACGTTCGTCGTCGAGGAGGGCCTCTCGCGCGGCATGGAGGGCCAGTCGCGGCCGACGCACTTCCGCGGCGTCACCACCGTCGTCGCCAAGCTGTTCAACATCGTGCAGCCGGAACTGGCGGTCTTCGGGGCCAAGGATTACCAGCAGGCCGCGATCCTCAAGCGCATGGTGCGCGACCTGAACTTCCCGTTGAAGGTGGTCGTCGCGCCCATCCTGCGCGAGCCGGACGGTTTGGCGATGAGTTCCCGCAACAAGTATCTCGCCGGTGCATTGCGCGCCCAGGCGCTCGTCGTGCGGCGCTCGCTGGATAAGGCCCGGGCCGAAGTGCGCAAGTCCGCCCGGCCCATTCCGGCGGCGCGCCTCAAGGCGGAACTGAAACGGTTCATTGCGCGCACGCCGGCAGCCCGCCCGGATTATGTGGAATTCTTCGACCCGGACACCCTGGTGCCGGTGCCGAGCGTCACGCGGGGCACGCATATGGCGCTGGCCGTGCGCGTCGGCAAGACCCGGCTGATTGATAACACGCGCCTATGAAACAGTTTGATTTCCTTGTTCTGGGCAGCGGCCTGGCGGGGCTGTCCTTCGCGTTGAAAGTCGCGCCGCACGGGCGGGTCGCGATCATCACGAAGAAAGACCGCGCCGAGTCCAACACCAACTACGCCCAGGGCGGCATCGCCTCGGTCACCAGCAAGGAGGACTCCTTTGAGCTGCACGTGCGCGACACCCTGGAAGCGGGCGCCGGCCTGTGCAAGGAGTCGGCCGTGCGCGCGATCGTCGAGGATGGCCCGGCGCGCATTGCTGAGCTGATTGAACTCGGCATGCACTTTACGGAGCGCGAGATTCCCCTTTCGCACGGGGCGCGCGAGCTGGACCTCGGCCGGGAAGGCGGCCATTCCAAGCGCCGCATCCTGCACGCCAAGGACATCACCGGCCGCGAGATTGAGCGGGCGTTGCTGGCCGCCGTGGCGGACCAGCCGAATATTACGGTCTTCGAGAACCACCTCGCCATCAACCTGATCACCAGCCACAAGCTCGGCGAATCCGGCGACAACCGCTGCCTGGGGGTCTATGTGCTCGACAAGCACGCCGCGCAGGTGGAGACCTTCGCCGCCCCGGTGACACTGCTGGCCACGGGCGGCTGTGGCAAAGTCTATCTCTATACCACCAACCCGGACATCGCGACCGGCGACGGGGTGGCCATGGCCTGGCGGGCCGGGGCCGCGGTCGCCAACATGGAGTTCGTCCAGTTCCATCCGACGTGCCTCTACCATCCCAAGGCCAAGTCCTTTCTGATCAGCGAAGCGGTGCGGGGCGAAGGCGGCGTGCTCCGCAGCATCGAAGGCGTCGCGTTCATGGAAAAGGCGCACCCGCTCAAATCCCTGGCGCCGCGCGACATCGTGGCCCGCGCCATTGACAGCGAGATGAAGAAGACCGGGGCGGATAACGTCCTGCTGGACATCACGCATAAACCGGCCCGGTTCATCATTGACCGCTTTCCCAACATCTATCAGACCTGCCTCGGCTACGGCATTGACATCACCAAGGAGCCGATTCCCGTGGTGCCGGCGGCGCATTACCAGTGCGGCGGGGTCCTGACCACCGTGGATGGCGAGACGGACATTGCCGGCTTGTATGCCGTCGGCGAGGTGTCCTGCACCGGGCTGCACGGCGCCAACCGCCTGGCGAGCAATTCCCTCCTCGAAGCGCTGGTCTGCGCCCACCGCGCCGCGCAAAAGGTCGTGCGGAACAAACCGGCGCCCATCGCTGTCAGGATTCCTCCCTGGCATGCCGGGAATGCAAACAATCCCGACGAGATGGTGGTCGTGTCGCACAACTGGGACGAGATTCGCCGGCTGATGTGGGATTACGTGGGCATCGTGCGCACCAACAAGCGGCTGCAGCGGGCCCAAAAGCGCATCGCCAACCTGCAAGGCGAGATCCAGGAGTATTACTGGGACTTCATCGTGACCAGCGATCTGCTGGAGCTGCGCAACATTGCCACCGTCGCCGAGCTGATTATCACCAGCGCGCTGCGGCGCCCGGAAAGCCGGGGGCTAAACTACAACCTGGATTATCCGACCCCGAACCCGGAGTGGGCGCAGTGCGATACGGTGTTGCGCAAGCAGCCGTAGCTGCGCGGAAGGCAACCACGGTTGGCGTCAACGGCGGCGTGCGCTAGGCCCGCCGGCTTCCTTTCAAATCTGTAATCTTCCCGAAAGGCTCGTGTCATCGGCACGGGGTCTATTGCTCCAGATACCAAACGATTATTGGTGAGCAACAACGGACAAGACAATACGAGACAGTCTATGAAGATCATATTCACTCAACTCAGCAAACGACTTCCCACGTTCGCCCTGGCCGGCGCCGCAATCCTGGCCGCCTCGGCGATTGCGTTCACGCAAACGCCCGCCGCCCAGGCGCAGCCGAAACCGACGCCGGTCAGCCTCAACCTGGACGAGCGGCCGGTCGCTCGCGACGCCGCGGGACGCGCCAGCTTCGCCCCCGTCATCAAGCAGGTCAGCCCGGGCGTCGTGAAGGTCTTTACCACCGTCAAGGCCCAGAAGACCGGATTCTCCGACGGGTCAGACATGAACGACCTCCTGCGCCGCTTCTTTGGGGACCAGTCCCAGGGCCGCCTGCCGAAGCAGGATTTCGGCACCCCGCGACAGGAAGGAGTCGGCTCGGGTGTGATCGCGACCAAGGACGGCTACATTCTCACGAATAACCACGTCGTCGAGGGCGCCGACGAGGTCAAAGTCGCCCTGCAGGACGGGCGCGAGTTTACCGCCAAGGTGATTGGCCGCGACCCGAAGAGCGACGTGGCGGTCATCAAGATTGACGCCAAAGACCTGCCCGCGGTCCCCATGGCGGACAGCGACAAGGTCGAGGTAGGCGACGTGGTGCTCGCCATCGGCAATCCGTTTGGCATTGGCCAGACCGTGACCACCGGCATTGTCAGCGCCAAAGGCCGCGGCAATATGGGTCTTGACTACGAGGATTTCATCCAGACCGACGCAGCGATCAATCCCGGCAACTCGGGCGGCGCGCTGGTGGACGCGGATGGCCGGCTAATCGGCATCAACACGGCCATCCTGAGCCGTAGCGGGGGCAACCAGGGCATCGGCTTTGCCATTCCCGTCAACCTGGCGCGCGACGTCATGGGCAGCCTCATCACGGATGGCCATGTCACCCGCGGCTACCTGGGGGTTATGATCCAGGACGTCACCCCCGCGCTGGCCAAAGAGTTCAAGCTCAAGGATACCACCGGCGCGCTCGTCGGCGATGTGACGCCGAAAGGCCCGGCCGACAAAGCGGGGCTTAAGAGCGGCGACCTCCTCGTCGAGTTCAATGGCAAGCCGGTTACGGACAGCCGGCACCTGAAGCTGGAAGTGGCCCGCACTCACCCCGGCCAGACCGTGCCGGTGAAGATTCTCCGCGACGGCGCTGCCCGGACCATCGAGGTTACGGTCAAGACCCTGCCCGGCACCGAGGACCTTGCCAAAGCCGATAGGGACAGCCACGACACCGGCACCCTCAATGGCGTCGGCGTCGGTGATCTCGATGCGCAGGCGCGCCAGCAGTTCGAAGTGCCCGAGACCGTCAAGGGCGCCGTTGTGACCGAAGTCAAACCCGACTCTGCCGCCGCTGAGGCGGGGCTCAAGCCGGGCGATGTCATCGAGGAGATCAATCGCAAGCCGGTCAAGACTGCCGATGAAGCCGTCCGCCTGACCGAGAATGCCACCGACAAGACTACCCTGCTCCGGGTCTGGCGCGATGGCGGCAGCCGGTTCGTCGTGGTGGACGAAAGCAAAGCCGGCTGATCAACTTCAGTACACCCCCACACCCTCCCGCGCCACCACACCCCGGCGCGGGGGGGCTTCGCTACTTATGGAAGCACTTCTGCAATTGGCAACCGGCGAACAAGAAACTATGCTGGAAACCATGCGAATCCTGGTGGTGGAAGATGACAAGAAGATCGCCTCCTTCGTCGTTAACGGCCTCAAGCAAAGCGGCTTCGCTGTGGACCATTCCGCGGACGGCGAAAACGGCCTCGTCATGGCCCAATCCATCGCCTACGACGCCGCCGTCGTGGATGTCATGCTGCCCAAGCTGGACGGCTTGACCCTCATCCAGGAACTCCGCGCCAAGGGCGCGCACATGCCGGTCCTGATTCTCAGCGCCAAGGCCTCCGTGGATGACCGCGTGAAGGGGCTCCAGGCCGGGAGCGACGACTACCTGACCAAGCCCTTTGCGTTCTCGGAGCTGCTGGCCCGCATCCAGGCCTTAATCCGCCGTTCGACGCAGTCCAGCGAACCCACCCGGCTGGTGGTGGGGGACCTGACCATTGATTTGCTCACGCGCGAAGTGCAGCGCGCCGGCGAAAAGATCGAATTGCAGCCGCGCGAGTTTGCCCTGCTCGAATACCTCATGCGCAACGCCAATCGCACCGTTACCAAGACCATGATTCTCGAACACATCTTCGACTACAGCTTTGACCCGCAGACCAATGTCGTGGACGTGCTGGTCCACCGGCTGCGCAGCAAGGTGGATAAGGACCGGGCGATGCTGCACACCATCCGGGGAGTTGGCTATGCCCTCCGGCCTGCTTGAGACGGTGCGGCGGAACATCGGGCTGCGGCTGAGCCTGTTATACGCGGCCATCTTCACCTTGAGCAGCGTTGCGCTGCTCGCCCTGGCTTACTACCTGCTGGCCGCTGCCATCGGCAGCAAAGACCGGGAAGTGCTGGAGGCCCGGCTCAAGGAAGCGGCGGTGGTTTATGAGGCGGGCGGAGTCACCGCTTTGCGCGGTTGGGTGCGCAGTCAGCCTGCCGAAATGCAGCGCACCATGTTCGTCCACCTGGTCAATCCTTACGACAATAGCGACCTGGTCATCAGCGCGCCGGAAGACTGGGTGGCGTTCAAAGACGTGCCCGGCTTCGAGGGGTTCCTGCAGGCGCCGTACCTCCGCATCCCCCAAAACGCGGAACGGGACTACACCCTCGACCACGCGAACCTTCCGGGCGGTTGGGTGTTGCAAATTGGCCTGACGACCAACAGCCGCGAGGCGCTGCTGAATCCCATCCGGCGCAGCTTCCTGCTGGTCGGCAGCATGACGATCGTGCTCGGCTTCTTTGCCGGCGCTTTCTTCGCCCACCGGGCCATGCAGCCCGTCCGGCAAATTGTCTCCACGGCCCGCTCCATCATCCGCACCGGCCAACTCGATGCCCGTGTGCCGGTGCGCGCCTCGGACGACGAGTTCGACGAGCTGGTGCGCCTGTTCAACACCCTGCTCGACAAGAACCAGGCCCTCATCCGCGCCATGCGCGAAGCGCTGGACAACGTCGCCCACGACCTGCGCACCCCGCTAGCCCGCCTCCGGGGCATGGCCGAGACTGCCTTGCAGCCCGGCGCCGATCCGGCGGCCGCCCGCGAGGCCCTGGCCGATTGCCTTGAAGAGTCCGAGCGCGTGCTGAGCATGCTCAACACGCTGATGGACATCACCGAGGCCGAGGCCGGCATGATGAAGCTCCAGCGCGAACCAGCCGACCTCTGCCAGCTCGCGAAGGAAGTCGTCGAGCTCTACGAGTATGTCGCCGAGGAAAAGCAGATCACCATCCAAACCGACCTGCCCGCGCCTTGCCAAGCCTCCGTGGACCGCACCCGCATGCGCCAGGTCTTTGCCAATCTCCTCGACAACGCTGTCAAGTACACCCCCGAAGGCGGCCGGGTGACGCTCTCGGTTCGCAACGGCCCCACCGAAGCGGTCGCCAGCTTCCGCGACACGGGCGTCGGCATCCCCGCCGAGGAGCAGGACAAGATCTGGGTTCGCCTTTACCGCGGCGACAAGAGCCGCTCCCAGCGCGGCCTTGGCCTCGGCCTAAGCCTCGTCAAAGCGGTCGTCGAAGCCCACGGCGGGAAAGTTACCGTCTCCAGCCAGGTGGACCACGGGTCCGAATTCGTCGTCAGCCTGCCGAGACCAGCGCAACCCGCCGGCTAAAGCCCCCCTCCGCTGGCTCGATTCAGGCTTGGACGTGGCTTGTACCATGCATGTACCACGCATGTACCTGGCTTGTACCTCGCAATCCCCTCCCAATTACCTGGCTTGTACCAGGCTTTGGGGTGCCTATCCCCTGGCTATCAACACGCGTTGGTGGCTTTGGTGTGGCTTCACCCCGGCTGGCTCCAGGACATCATCGCAGCTTTGAGAATCCCGGCTCGGTTTCGGGCCAGCGGAGGGCGCGGGTAGCCCGGAACACGGGGGCTAGCCTTTTCTGGTAGCCACGGTCGCGGCGAGCCAGCCTCGGCTGCCCGGGCCTCCTTGCCGCACCGCCATCCGTCGGGGCAAGCCAATGCTCGGCGCTGAACCCCTCACTCGAAGGTAAGCCGATAGTATTGCGTGCCGGCTCGCGGTGACACAACCACCTGGTTTTGCCCATTCGTGACGACGGTCGTATTGGTGACGTTCGCCCAGTTGGCTGCATTAAGAGCGGCTTTCTGCTGCAGCGTAAAGCCCGTTGAGGGTGCAGGCCAGGAGAGGAGGGCCGCGTTGGTTGGCGTGAGCTGTATGTCCAGGCGCGGGGAGGGTGGCACATTCAACTTGAAGACTACTTGCAAGCTCTGGCCGTTGGTGACACTGCCCCCCGCCCAGTCCAAGGTGATCACGCCGCCATCCACCGAAGCGGTCATGCCGCCATTGGGGAAATTGTCAGCGACACGGAACAGGTTGCTGAAGGCGGTATCGGTGAAGACCATTTCGAGGGAGAGGAAATTGCCGTCCAGGCGGGGAATCTCGCTAACCACCAACTGGGCGCCCGAAAAGTCGGCGGTGACTCGCGCGGTGGAGTCGGCGAAGCCAAACTCCACGGCATTCGAGGCGATGGTGACCGTGGTTTCATTGGTGTTCAAGTAGCCGGACGGGACAAAGTGATTGGTCGGATCGAACCAGTTCTGCGGACCGCCGGCGAAGTAAAGCTCTCCGGTGACCTGAGTGCCAATCAGCGTCGCCCGGGCCGGTCCGCCCGTCGCGACCATCAGGATTGTGGCGGCCAGGGCCGAAATTCTCGTTACGCTCATAATTAATCTACGGCGGTGGGATTATACCTGGCTTTCTTGAACGCGCCACGATAAGTATCCCTCCGTTACGCTCGCTCCCTGGCCGTCGGGAAGCAAGGAGTCCCTCTCTGGCCGAGCCGGCAGACAAGGCTCGCACCAGTGGCTTACGTTAAGCCGCAAGGCTTGCCCCGGCACCGCCGCAAAAAACTATTTGACCGGTCGGGCGCGGCTTGCTATGTTGCGCCTGTGAATGACCATTTGAACCTGCTGCTATCGAGCGCGCTGCTGCTGAGCCGCGCGGCAGTCGGGTTGTAGTCGTCCACCAAAGTTTACTCAACCCCACCGCCGCAGCCGGCGGTGGGGTTTTTTATTTCCCTGACCGTCCGGCGGTGCTAACAAGAAAGCGAAACGATCATGCTTAAAGACCCGTCTGCCAAATATCGCCCGTTCCCGCCGGTGCGCCTGCCGGACCGCCAGTGGCCCGACCGCACCCTCACGCGCGCCCCGGCCTGGTGCAGCGTGGACCTCCGGGATGGCAACCAGGCGCTCGCCGTGCCGATGAACGTCGGCCAGAAGCTCGAGCTGTTTCAGACGCTCGTGAAGTGCGGCTTCAAGGAAATCGAGGTCGGCTTCCCCTCGGCCTCGAACACCGAGTTCACCTTCAACCGCCGGCTGATCGAGGAACACCGCGCCCCGGACGACGTGTGGCTCCAGGTGCTGGTGCAGGCGCGCGAGGAATTGATCGAGCGCACCTTCGAGTCGCTGGTCGGGGCGAAGAAGGTGATCATTCACCTCTACAACTCCACCTCGCCGGCGCAGCGGCGGGTGGTATTCGGCATGTCCAAGGAGGAGATCCTCCGCGTCGCCGTGCGCGGCGCCCGGTGGATCCAGGAGCGCCTGCCCCGCCTGCAAGGCACGGAAGTCCGGCTCCAGTATTCGCCCGAAAGCTTCAGCGCCACCGAGGTCGAGTTCGCCAAGGAAGCCGCCGAGGCCGTGATGGCCGTCTGGAAGCCCACGCCCCGGAACCAGATGATTCTCAACCTGCCCGACACCGTCGAGGTGGCGACGCCGAACGTCTATGCCGACCAGATCGAGTGGATCTGCCGCAACATCAAGGACCGCGACTCGCTGATCATCAGCCTGCACGCCCACAATGACCGCGCGACGGGCGTGGCCGCCACGGAGTTGGGCTTGCTCGCCGGCGGCGACCGCGTCGAGGGCACGCTCTTCGGCAATGGCGAGCGCACCGGCAACCTCGACATCGTGACCGTCGCGCTCAATCTCTACATGCACGGCATTGACCCCAAGCTCGACTTCGCCGACCTCAATAGCATTTGCGAGGTCTATGAGCGCTGCACCGGCATGACGGTGCCGCCGCGCCATCCCTACGCCGGCGAGCTGGTCTTCACCGCCTTCAGCGGGTCGCACCAGGATGCGATCAAGAAGGGCCTGGCCGAGTGGGCCAACGGCCGCCAGCAACATTGGGACGTACCGTATCTGACGATTGACCCGGCGGATATCGGCCGGCAATACCGCGAGGTCATCCGCGTCAACAGCCAGTCCGGCAAGGGCGGCGTGGCCTACCTGCTGGAGAACGAATACGGCATCGAGCTGCCCAAGGAGATGCAGCGCGAGTTCGGGCCGATCGCCAACGAGGAGGTGGACCGGCTCGGCCGCGAGGTCAGCGGCGCCGAGCTGAAAGCCATGTTCTGGCGCGAATACATCGAGCGCACCGCCCCGTGGGAGCTGCAGGGCTTCGAGACCGAGAGCCGCGACGGCAAGGTCCGCTGCCGCGCCCGGCTGCTCCGCGACGGCCAGCCGGTCGAGCTTGCCGGCGAAGGCAACGGCCCGCTGGCGGCGCTGGTCCACGGGTTCAGCACCGCGGGCGTGCCGCGCTTCGAGATCGCCAACTACAGCGAGCACGCCCTAAGCGCCGGTGAGGAGGCCGCCGCGATCGCCTACATCCAGATCAAAGACGGCAACGGCCGCACCCGCTGGGGCGCCGGCGTGGACACCAATATCGAGCTCGCCTCCATCCGGGCAGTGCTCAGCGCCCTGAACCGGTCCTGAGGCTGCGTCACTCGGACGGTTTGCCGGGCTCAACGTGCTCGAGCGGGGTCCAATTCTCTCGCAATTCGACGTTTGGATCGAAGCTCGGCGAGTCGGAGAGGATGTATTCATCCCGTCCATTCTTCCAGGCATTGCCGTAGCGGTTGGACAGCTCCACGGTCTCGCCGCTGGAAGGATCACGGTAGGTCTCCACCCCGCGAATGGTCTGGCTCCACATCTCGCTGATGCGGTCTTGCGACTCCGTCCGGCGCTGATAGTTCTCGTTGATGATCTGCTGGGTGTCCTCGAACGACTTGGCGGCTATTTGTGACTGCTTCAGGGCGCTCTTGGCCTTCATGTTCGCAATATTTGCCTGGAAACGCTGCACGCGGGCCTGCCAGTTCGGGTCAGGCCGGATGCTGCCCACGATGGTCCGGAAGAGCTTCTCATTCGCCTCGAGCTGCCCGGCGGGGGCCGAGAACGCAAAGAGGTTCAGCGCGCCGCAGGAGTAGGAAATACTCTGGCTGATGGTCGGAAAGGACGTGCCGCGCGCCCAGGTCACCCCGGTCAGCCATTCCTCCGCGGGTTGGCCTTCCCGCTGCGAAGCGATGCGGATTCGCGCGCAGTCGCCCTGCCATTGTGTTCGACATGGGCCCTGAAGCGTTCCCTGGCGGGCTTTCCAGAGGTCGTTGGAGACGGCCGCCACCGATTCCGGAACCACATCCGCCCCAAGGAAGCGCGCTCCCGGTCGGATCTGCGGCACGAGGTATCTGGTCAGGTAGTCCCGCGCGCTGAGCGGCGGCCCGAGCTGGGCGCCTTGAATGCCAATCCGGGCCTGGTCCGCGCGCCGGCGCTGCATGGACTGCACCGTGCCGGGATCGCTGGACCACTCCCAGGACGCGGGCGGGAACGCCTCCACCGCGGTCCGCCCGTCCGGGCTCGCCGCCCGAAAGGTCACCACGCCACCCGGGCCCTTTGGCCCCCAGTCCACGCCGCCCTGCACTGTCCAATTGGTAGGGATCAGCAGGGTGATGGCGGTCATCGGTTGCTCGAAGCCGTGCTCGTCCAGCACGCGTGCCCGTTTCATGCAAAAGAAGCGCGCGGCCGCGTTGGGCGGGCTGCCCGCCGGTTGCCCCGTCGCGGCAGCCAGCGGGTTGACGGGCGCGGAGTCGCCTCCCAGCGGGTTGGGGGCTTGCCTTTTGAGCGGATAGGACTTGGCGCCCGTCTTGAAGACGATTGACTCGCCGTCCCGGGACAAGGTGAAGTCGAACGCGCCGGAGCCGTTGCGGAACGTGCCGGTCAATTGCTGCGCGTTCCCGGTGGCGGAGAGCGGAAACCGCTGGTCGTTAAACCGGATCATGCCCTCGTAGTCGCCGGGGGCTTTGGCCTTCAGTTCCAACGTGAGCTGGGGGTGCTCAAACGTGCCCGCCCACGGGTCCGCCGCCAGCTTGGCCGCGGAGGAGACGGAGGGAGACTCGGCATCCAGCGGATTGCCGGGGACAACCGTTGGCTGCGGATTCGCGGTGGTGACGGCGCTGGCCGCGCCGGGATTGCCCGGGGTGGTCGTCAGGCGCATGGTGGTTCTGCCGGAGTTGTCCACGTCAACCCGCATTTGACTGCCATTCGGGCCGGGCATGGTTCGCGGGCCCTTGAGGGTGGTCGTGCCCTCGGAGGAGGATTTCACTATCTGGCCGGTCTCAAGATCCACCCAGAGCGAACCCTGCGTCTGCTCCGTCATGACCAGCTCACCCTGGTGCCGGGAGACCGAGCTGCAGGTCGTCAACTCGGCTACGCGCCGCCCCTCGAGCGCGGCGATGGAGACCAATTTGGTGGAGCCGGAGACCTTGTCTTGCTCGGTGAGCTGGTACATCTGCCGCATCTGCTTGAAATCCGGCTCCCACTGGTCCCCGACCGCGATGGGCTTGGGGGGA
>Ga0335071_10006067_pt1 | contig 12507 bp, 8 predicted proteins | sample Lox_Sample_15_FD_206724 | JGI IMG/M metagenome (GOLD analysis project Ga0335071, IMG submission 206724) | Soil microbial communities from Loxahatchee National Wildlife Refuge, Florida, United States - Lox_Sample_1.5 | ecosystem: Environmental > Terrestrial > Soil > Wetlands | place: USA: Florida...
GCGGCGAGGACCCGGCGACAGCGGGCCAGCACCTGGCCCGACTCGAAGCGGAGGCCGCCCGCATCGCACCAGCGGGCGTCCTCGCCGGCGGAGATCGCCTCCTGGATGAGCCGGAGGGTGGTGTCGCGAGGGTGGTCCAGGGTCTCCCAGGCATCCGTCACCCACAGCGACTTCACGTGCGGCTCCTCTCCCGTTCAGGCGCGGCGCCCCGCAGCGTACCACGCGGGGCGCGCCAGGGACCTGCGGTGCGGGACGCCGGCTGTGGGGAAAGGGCGGAAGCGGCAGCCGGCCGCACTCCGTGGTGCTATGGGTCGATCATGCGCCGGACCTCCGGAACCGCTCGGCGTCTGTTCTTCTCCTTCGCGCTCCTGGTCTCGGTATTCGCCCTGGGAACCGCGGTGATGCTGGTGCAGGTGCGCGGCATTCGCCGCGGCATGGCGGAGATGCAGTCGCAGGTGGAAGGGGTGCGGCTGGCGCTGGAGCTGGCCAGCGCGGTGCGCGACCAGTATGCCCACCAGGCCCACACCATCATCTTGGGCAACGACACCCACCTCCATTTCTACGAGGCGGCCGAGGAACGGGTGAAGGCCCTGACGGCCCGGGTGCGGGCGGGCGCTCGCACCGACGAGGAGCGCGCCTGGGTGGGGGAGATCGAGCGGGCCAGCGCCGAGCTCGACCGGGTCTTCCGGGAGCACATCGTCCCGGCGGTGCTTCGGCACGACCAGGAATACGTCCGCGAGGAGCACGGGCGAGCGCAGCTGCTCGTCTCCCTCATCCAGGCTCGGACCGACGCGCTGGTGCAGCACTACGAGGCTTCCATCGCCGCCTACCAGGCGCGGATCTCGGCCCTCCAGACCGGTGCTTTCCACTGGACGCTGCTCATCCTGGTGTTGGCGCCGCTCCTGGCGGCGGGGGTGGGTGTCTACGTCCTGCGGTCGGTGGCGGGCCCGGTGGCCCAGTTGCACGAGGGAGCGGCGCGCCTCGAGCGGGGCGACCTGGAGACGCGCATCCACATCGACAGCAACGACGAGTTCGGAGCGCTGGCCCGGCAGTTCAACGCCATGACCGCCGCCTTGAAGGACCACCAGCGCAAGCTCGTGCAGCACGAGAAGCTGGCCGGAATCGGTCGGCTGGCGGCGGGAGTGGCCCACGAGATCAACAACCCGCTGGCGGTGATCCTGGGGTACGCACGCCTGCTGGGGAAGAAGGCCGAGGGGCCGGCGCGCGAGGATCTGCGGGCCATCGAGGAGGAGGCACTGCGGGCCAAGGCGATCGTCGACGGCCTCCTGGAATTGTCCCGACCGGTGGAGGTCTGCTCCGAGCCGGTCGATCTCCGCGCCTTGGCGGACGAGGTGGTGGGACGGCTCTCCGGGACGAGGCTCCTCGACGGGGTGCAGGTGGAGGTGTCGGGGTCCGCCCGGACCGCCGGCGATGCCCGGAAGCTCCGCCAGGTGGTGGTGAACCTGGTCCGCAACGCCGCCGAGGCCGCCGGCGCGGGCGGGCGGGTCGAGGTGGCGCTGGCAGAGGGGGCGGAAGGCGCCTGCCTGGCCGTCTCGGACACGGGGCCGGGGCTGTCGGAGGAGGTGCGGGCGCGCCTCTTCGAGCCGTTCTTCTCGCAAAAGGAGGGGGGGACCGGGCTCGGCCTGGCGGTATCGAAGGGGATAGTCGAGGCGCACGGGGGCACCATCGAAGCCGAGCCGCTCGAGCCGTGCGGCGCCCGCTTCGCGGTACGGCTCCCCGCCCTGCCCTGAGGGGAGCCGCGGGCCGCGCAACGCCGGCGTCGTATCGCCTCCTGTGGGTTGGCGAGGGGTGGATCGGGGAGCGCGGGATCACCTACACTGCCGCGGAACGAGTTGCCCATGTTCGTCCCCGGCACCGCTGCGGCTCCCGCCACCTCTCCGTGGCTCAGCGTGCTGCTCCCGGTCTACGACGTCGAGAGCTACCTGTTGCCCTGCGCCCGCTCCCTGCTCGACCAGGACCTTCGCGGCGTCGAGCTCCTCTTCCTCGACGACGCCTCGCCGGACGGTTCCGGCGAGCTGCTGCAGGCGCTCGCCGCCGAGTACCCGGGGGTGGTGAGGGTCTCCCGGAGCGCCACCAACCGCAGCGTCGGTGCGACGCGCAACGCGCTCCTCGACGCGGCGCGTGGCGAGTGGCTCTGGTTCGTCGACCCGGACGATCTGGTCGAGCCCGGAGCGGTGGGGAGCCTGCGCCGCATCGTCGATCGGTACCGGCCGGACCTGGTGATGTGCGACTTCCGCGCCTTCATCGACGGCGGCGGCCCGCCCGATCCGGGGGACGAGCACGTGGCCAGCTTCCGTGGTCCTAGCGGTGTTCTCTCCAGGGACCGGGATGCGCTGCTGCGTGGCCTGTTCCGGGCCGGCAAGATGCACGTCTGGACCAAGGTATTCCGCCGCGACGTCTGGCCCCCGGGGCTCCGGTTCGTATCCGGACGCGCCTTCCAGGACCTGGCGCTCGTGGCCCGGCTCAGCATGGAGGTGCGGACCTGGTTCCATACCGAGCAGATCTGGATGGCTTACCGCCAGCGTCCGGGCTCGATTCAGGCGACCCTGAACCTGGCCAAGCTGGATCATTGGATGGAGGCATTGGAGGGCTACGCAGCCGAGCTGCTCCGCTGGGAGGTGGAGGTGGGGCCGAGGACCCATGCGGCCATCGCCGACTACTGCGCCCGGTCGCTGATGCGGGTCGGTGAGCTGACCGACAGGCTGGCTGGCCCGGGCTGCGAGCTGCGCCATCTGCGCAACGGGGCACGGTGGCGGTCGGCCTGCGCCTGGTCGGCGGAACGGCTGGAGCGGTCCTACTGGCTGAGGGGTCGGCTCGGGCGGGCGATGCGCTGGCGGCGGTGGCGGCGGCGATTCGGCCTGTGAAACCCGGCCGCGCTGGCGGTGCGATCGGGGCGGCGAGGGCGGCGGTCGGCCTTCCGCGTAAAGGCCCGGGCCGCCGGTGCCGGCCCGAGATGCCCCGTCTTGCCGTTGTCCGGCGCCGGGGGGCACGGAAAGACTCCTTCCCTCACGGATGCGCAGCCCGAGACGCCGGCCGTCCCGCCGGCCCACGCGGTGAACCGAATGGCAAGTCCCTCTCCGCTCGACCGCAGCCTCCGCCAGCGCCTGACGGCGGGCGGGGTGATCCTCCGGCAGCTCCCGGGGACGCTGCGGCTCGTCTGGGAGGCCGACCGCCGCGGAACGATCCTCGTGGTCCTGCTCACCGCGTCGCTGGCGCTCCTCCCGGCGGCGGTGGCCTGGGTGGGCAAGCTCATCGTGGATGGGGTGGTGCTCGCCGCCCGCAGCGGGGCGCGGGCGGACCGGGTCCGGGTGCTATGGCAGGTGGGGGCCGAGGCGGGGCTCATCGCCGTGCAGATGGCAGGCTCCCGGCTCCTGGCGCTCGAGCGGGATCTCCTGCGCGGGGGCCTGGGGAATGCCGTCAACGAGAGGATCCTGGAGAAGGCCCTGCGCCTCGAGGTGCGTCACTTCGAGGACAGCGAGGTCTACGACAAGATGCAGAACGCGCGGCGCGAGGCGTCCTCGCGGCCGCTCTCCATGGCCCTGCAGGTGCTGGCGATCGGACAACAGCTCGTCACGCTGATGGCCCTCTCCGCGCTCCTCGTGCGGCTCTCTCCCTGGAGCGTGCTGGTGATCGTGGCCGCTTCGATCCCCGCCTTCCTGGCGGAAGCGCGCTTCTCCGCCGACTCCTTCCGGCTGTGGACCTGGCGGGCGCCGGAGGCTCGGCAGCTCAACTACCTCGAGTGGGTCCTGACCCGCGACAGCCACGTCAAGGAGGTGAAGCTGTACGGGCTGGGCGGGCTGCTCCTCGAGCGGTACCGCCGGCTCTTCACCAAGTTCTTTGGCGAGGACCGGGAGCTGGCGGTCCGCCGCATGCGGGCAGGGCTCCTCTTCGGCATGGTATCGCTGGCCGCGTTCTACGGGATGTACGCGCTGATGGCGGTGCGGGCGGCCGGCTCGGCCATCACCCTGGGTGATCTGACCCTCTACATCGCGGTCTTCCGGCAGGGACAGGGGGCGGTGCAGGCGGTGCTCCAGGCCATGGGCGGCCTGTACGAGGACGCCCTCTTCATGTCCAACCTCTTCGCCTACTTCGACATCCCCACCGAAGGCGAGGCGCCGCGCCGGCGGCCGGCGCAGCGCCCGGCCAGCGGGCCGCAGCAAATGGAGCTTCGAAACGTCTCCTTCCGCTATCCGGGGAAGAAGGAGTGGGCGTTGCGGCAGGTGAGCCTGCGGCTTTCCCCCGGCGAGGCGCTGGGCCTCGTGGGGGAGAACGGCGCGGGCAAGTCGACCCTGGTGAAGCTCCTGCTGCGCCTCTACGATCCCACGGAGGGCGAGATCCTCTACGGCGGCGTCGACCTGCGCGACATGGACCCGCGGGAGCTGCGCGATCGCATCGGGGCTGTCTTCCAGGATTATGCCCGGTACCAGTTCACCGCCGCCGAGAACATCGGCCTGGGCGATCCCGATCGGATCGAGGACCGGGCGGGGATCGCCGACGCCGCCCGGCGCGGGGGGGCGGCCGAGGTGATCGAGGCGCTCCCGAGCGGCTACGACACCGTGCTGGGCGGCTGGTTCCACGGGGGCCTCGAGCTCTCGGCCGGACAGTGGCAAAAGCTCGCCGTGGCCCGGGCCTTCATGCGCCAGCGCGCCGACGTGCTGATCCTCGACGAGCCCACAGCCTCGATCGATGCGGAGGCCGAGCACCAGCTCTTCCAGCGGTTCCAGGAACTGGCGGCGGGCCGGACCACCATCCTCATCTCCCATCGCTTCTCCACGGTGCGCATCGCCGACCGCATCGCCGTGCTGCACGGTGGTCGGCTGGAGGAGCTGGGATCCCACCGCGAGCTCGTCTCCCGTGGGGGTCGCTACGCCCGGTTGTTTCGGCTGCAGGCGGCCGGCTATGCCGACTGAGGTGAGCGCCTGGCTAGGCCCTTTGGCGGGCGGCGTTCCCGGCCTCAAGCCGGCGGCGCTCCAGAGGGGGGGCTCAAAGGCGAACGCACCCAGGCACCACCGGGAGGCGGGCTCGCTCGAGAGCGGGCCGCCCTGTGAGCGCGCCAGCGGATCGCTGCCGAGGTCCGCAGTGGGCAGATGGAGTCGAGAGGAGCACAACGCCTGCCAGGACGACGTCGAGCCGCGCGCTCCGCCAAGGCGCGGTTGGTCGCAGGGGTCGGTGGACCGTGGAGCCACCGCCGGGAGCCCCGGTGCTCGAGCGTGGTGGAGGGGAGCCAGGGCATCGGTTCGGGGGAGAGCGCTGCACGTTGAAGGGCGAGCGGGTTGGCGCGCTGCGGCAGGACTCGCCGGCCAGGCAGCGGGGACGCCTGGGTCGGCAGACGGTTACGCCGGATCGACCGCCCGAGTAGAGTCCGGTGCAAAACTCCGGATTCCGTCGTAGGGATACCGTGACGGCGAAGCGGAATCTTGTCAGGATGAGCTTCGACGCGGTCCCCTCGACGGCGCGCCGTCAGGTCGAACGCCTGGCGGGCGGCCTTGTCCTCGGGAGGGCGCGTCGGTAAGGAGGTCTGCCAACGATCCGGCCGTGCTCGGCCCCGGCAGCGATGACCGGTGCTGGTACGGCGGTATCCGCGCGCGTCTACTGTCATGGGCCATCCAGAGGTCATCATCGAGGATTCGGAATTCCGCGGCTTGGTCGGAAAGCGCGCCGGAGCGTTGCTCGAGGCGGCCCGGCGATTCGCCGCGTCGGACCCGGCCGATGCCGACGGGACGCTGGGCATCCTGACCCGGCCGTTCCTGACGGTGATCCTCTCGCAGGCGAGCGAGCTGGAGGAGTTCCTGGACGCCTACGGCGCGCTCCGGAACGAGCGATGGCGTCCGTTCCGGAGCGTGGTGGCAGCGCTGAAGCTGTTCGGCCGGGTTCACTACGCGTTGGTGCACCTGGCCCACGCGGCCCCGCGTTACGAGCTCCTGCGGGTCGAGGGAGATCTGGAGTCGGCCCTGCTCCAGGCCCGGCGTTTCACCGCTCGGGTGCTGCACATGGCGAGCCGGCGGCTGGTGGAGACGGGCGCGGCACTGGGCCTATCGGCCCGGGCCGTCGAGGTCCAAGAGGAGCGGCTTCCCCCCGGGCGCCTCCCCGAGAACTGTCCACTGAGGCGGGTGGACGACGTGGCAGGCACGGTCGCCCGGCTGGCCACCGCCTTCCTCAACTTGGCCGAGGAAGCGAGTCCGCTCGCTTCGGAGCGATGGTCAGGCACCCAGGGGCCGGCCTCGGTGACGCTCCCGGAGGAGACCGAGTTGCGCCGCCTGGCCGAGGACTTCCACAACCTGCAGGCGCTCTACGACACCCACGTGGCCCACACCGATGCCGAGCGGGCGGATGCGGAACTGCCCGCGCTACGCGGCCACGCCTCGGTCGTGTATCACCTGCTCGACGCGGCCACCGACCTGCGCCATCACTACGAGCGCCACGTCCTCCACGTGGTCCCCGCCTACGATTCGGTACCGCTCTTCGCCGATCAGCCCGAGTGCATGGCGCCGGAGAGCCTGGAGGCCGTGCTGCGGGACTGCACGCTCACCTTCGCGGCCCGCTACGTTTCCGCTGGAAGGTCCCTCGCCCAGAGGCTGCTTCGGCGCTACGCCGAGGAGGGCGAGGTGGTGGTGCCCGTGCCGCGCTACCGGGGCTTTCACGTCCGGCCCTCGACGCTGGTGGCGCGGGTCGCCTATCACTACGGCAGCCCGGTTTCCATGAGGCTGGACGACGAGAGCTACGACGCGTCCTCCCCGCTCGAGCTCTTTCGGGCCAACGAGGCCATCAACGCGAAGAAGCGCCGCTGGCTGGCGGGCGAGATCGCTCGCCTGCTGGAAGGCCCGGACGAGGGGCTGGGGGACGACCTGGTGCGGGCCGTCCGGCACCTCGTCCTGCGCCTGGCCGAGGAAGCGAAGGTGATCGTCTACGAGCAGCCGCTGCGGACGCTGGAGTGCCCGCGGCGCGAGGGCCAGCCCTTCGTGTCCCTGGTGGTGGAGGCGATCGCCCGCCTGCAGGCACTCGGCAAGCTGGACATCGTCATCCCCGTGTCCGCGATCTTCCGCGGAGACCGCCGTGTCCTCGCGGACCTGCAGCTGCTCGCCGCGAACGGATACGGCGAGGATGCCTACGGCAACAACGTCCCGCTGCCGGACGAGCTCAAGTACCTGCGGCGCTGACCGCCACCGCCTCGCCTCACGAGCGCTCTCCGCGAGGAGGGTGGCGGTCGCGCGCCGGGCGCCGCGTTGCTCGTCGTCGGGAATGAAAGGGAGACGGTGGGTCCGGGTGCCCGAGTGTCCGCGTTCGACGGGACGGCCAGGGTTGCGGGCGGGGGGGGCGCCGGGGGGTTGGCGCCGCTACGCCGAGGACATCCCGCCCTCGGGGCCGGCCGGGCCTCGGGGGCGTCGAGACTCGCCCCGGCCAGCGGGCTTGGGGCCGCGGGCAAGGGTCAGGGTGCCGGCGGGGAGCGAGCGGGGTGGTCGAGCCCTTCCTCGGTGGGGCCGGTGGGGAGCGCGCCTTGGCGCGGCGGATCTCCGGGAGTTCTCGTCCGCCCTCGGCTGCGGTACTGTCTTCCCCGGGACGCTGATCCGCGTGCCGAACTGGGTCTTCCAGGGCGCGACGTGGCCGCCTGCGGGTTTGCACGAGATCGCAGCGTCCGGGGTCCCGGCGTTTAGGAGCCAACCATGAGCGCAAGCCCGCCCTCGGCTGTTTCGAAGGGAGAAGTGCCGGTCGACGCGGCCGCCAAGCGAGGGGGTACGACCCGGCGCGAGTTCATGGCTCTGTCGACCGGAGCGATCGCTGTGGCGGCGCTCCCCTTCGAGTCCCGTTCCGCCGGCCCGCCCAGGCCGCGGGTCCGGGGGCCGGGACCGATCGAGATTGAGCTCGCCGTGAACGGGCTTCCGCGCCGTGTGGAGGTCCTTGCCGGTACCTCGCTATCGGAGGTGCTCCGCGACCGGCTCGGGCTCACCGGGACCAAGATCGGCTGCGATCGCGGCGCTTGCTCCGCCTGCACGGTCCTGCTCGACGGAAGGCCTGTCTCGTCCTGCATGACGCTGGCGATCGACGTCGGCCATCGTCAGGTGACCACCATCGAGGGCTTGGCCACGGCCCGGGGCTTGAACCCGGTACAGCAGGCCTTCGTGACCCACGATGCCATGCAGTGCGGCTTCTGCACCCCGGGCATGGTGATGAGCTGTGTGGCGCTGCTCGCCCACAATCCCCGGCCGACGCTGGACGAGGTGAAGAAGGCGGTCGGCGGGAACATCTGCCGGTGCGGGACCTATCCCAAGGTGTTCGAGGCGGTGCTGGCGGTATCGGGCGGCCCGCCGCGGCGATGAGGGTGCCATGGCCGAAGAACAGGACGGTACCTCGACCCGAGCTCGATTCCCGGTAGGCATCGCCGGGGAGGACTTGCGCTTCGAGGAGCGTGACCTCCCTGCCGGTGAACCGCCCCCCTGGCCTCCCAACGACGGCTTGGCAGTGGTGGGCAAGCCCACGCCCCGGATCGAGGCGAAGCAGATCGTGACCGGCCGTGCGCGCTACACCGCCGATGTGCAGTTGCGGGGGATGCTCTACGCCCGGCGGATCGTGTCCACCATCCCGCACGGGCGCGTCCTCGCCATCGACACCTCCCGGGCCGAGGCCCTTCCCGGGGTCAAGGCCATTCACCTCATGGAAAGAACCTACGACGGTCCGCGCCTGCGCGATCCGGCCGCCGAGCCGCCGTCGCGCTGGCCCACCGTCCGCTACGTGGGCCAGCCACTCGGGGCCATCGCCGCCACCACGCCGGAGGCGGCCGAGGAGGCGGTTCGCCTGGTCGAGGTGCGCTACGAGCCGTTGCCCTTCGTGCTCGAGCCGGACGCGGCGCTGGCCGACGGCGCCCCCTTGGTCTACCCGGGGGAGGTGGAGACCGTGGCCGCCGGGACGGCGGCCCCCGTGCCCATGCGCGGCAACCAGCGTGGGCCGACGCGGGTGGCCCGCGGCGACTTGGAGCGCGGCTTCGCCGAGGCGGAGCTGGTGGTGGAGGGGACCTTCGCCACCCAGGTGCAGACGCACTGCTCGCTGGAGACCCACGGGGTGGTGGCCAGCTGGGACGACGGCCAGCTGGAGATCCATGCCTCGACCCAGGCCGTCACGGGCTTCCGGCGGGACATGGCCCAGCTCCTGGGTATCCCGCCCGAGCGTATCCGGGTCCGGGCCGAGTACGTGGGCGGCGGCTTCGGGTCGAAGCTCGCCACCGGCGGTTACGCGGTGCTCGCCGCCGAGCTCTCGCGCAAGGCGGAGCGGCCGGTGCGTCTCATGCTCGACCGGGCCGAGGAGCAGGTCTCGACTGGCAATCGCCCCGGGGCGCGGCAGCGGCTCCGGATCGGGGCCCGCCGCGACGGAACCCTCACCGCGGTCCAGCTGGAGAGCTTCGGGAGCGCCGGGGTGGGGACGGGCGCCGGGGTGGGGCGGGCGGCGGGCTGGATGTATGCCTGTCCCAATTTCCTCTCCGAGCAGTCGGACGTGTTCGTGAACGCCGGGCCGGGCTCCCCGTTCCGGGCGCCGGGCGAGCCGCTCGGCGTCTTCGCCCTGGAGCAGCTCATCGACGAGTTGGCCGAGAGGCTGAGCCTCGACCCGCTCGAGCTCCGGGATCGGATCGACACTCGCGACGACGCGGCCGGCGCCCAGCACCGAGTCGAGCGCCGGATCGGGGCGGAGAAGGCGGGCTGGGCGCGCCGGCATGCCCCGGGCGCGGACCCCGGCCCGGTGAAGCGCGGGCTGGGGGTGGCGCAGGCGCTCTGGCCGCGCATCGTGATCATGCCCGCGGCCTGCGAGGTGGCCGTCTCCCGCAGCGGCCGGGTCGAGCTTCGCTCGGCGGCCCAGGACATCGGCACCGGGACCCGCACCGTGCTGGCCCAGGTGGTGGCCGAGGAGCTGGGCCTCAGTGCGCATCAGGTGGTGGTGCGGATCGGCGACAGCGATCTTCCCCCGGCCCCGCTGTCGGGGGGCAGCAATCTCACCGGCTCCCTCACCCCGGCGGCCCGGACTGCCGCTCGCCAGGTGGGCGAGCGGCTCCTCTCGGTGGCGGCGAAGGCGTTGCGGGTCGATCCGGCGGAGCTGGCCCTGGAGCACGGCGGTATCGTCACCCGCAAGGATTCCCGGGCGGTGATGGCCTTCGCCGAGGCGGCCTCCCGGCTCGGATCCGGGGGGCTCTTGGTGCGCGGGGAACGCAAGGAGGACTACGGCTTCTCCGGGCAGGGGCTCCGCGGGGCGATCGGGGGGGTGCAGTTCGCCGAGGTGGCAGTCGACATGGAGACCGGGGTGGTAAAGGTGGAACGGGTGGTGGCGGTGCAAGACTGCGGCCGACCGGTGAACCCGCTCGGCCTCGAGAACCAGCTGAACGGGGGGATCCTGCAGGGCATCTCCTGGGCGCTCTACGAGGACCGGGTGCTCGACGCCGGGACCGGGCGGATGTTGAACGACGATCTGGAGGCCTACCGGCTGGTCGGGCCGCGGGAGGTCCCGCGCATCGAGGTGCACTTCATCGAGGAGTACCGGGCGCGGAGTTCGACCGACGCGGGGGGCATCGCCGAGCCCGCCAACATCGCCACCGCCGCGGCCGTCGCCAACGCGGTCTACAACGCCACCGGGGTCCGGGTGCGCGAGCTCCCCATGACCCCGCGCCGGGTTCTGGCCGCCCTGGCCGACGCCCGGCCGAGGAGCGAGTGATGCGCGCCTTCGAGTGGTGCGAGCCGGTCACGCTGGAAGAGGCCCTGGCCGACCTGGCGGTCGAAAACGCGGCGATCAAGGCCGGGGGCATCGACCTGCTCGATCGGCTGAAGGGACGGCTCGACTTTCCGCAGCGCTTGGTCAGTCTGCGCCGGGTGGCCGGCCTGGAAATGGTGCGTCTCAGGGAGGACGGCGGGCTGGAGCTAGGCGCCTCGGTGACGCTCTCGGCCGTGGCCGAGCATCCGCTGGTCCGCTCGCGCTGGCCCGCTCTGGCCGAGGCGGCCGACCAGGTGGCCACCCCCAACGTCCGCAACGCCGCCACCGTCGGGGGAAACCTCCTCCAGCGGCCGAGGTGCTGGTACTTCCGCAAGGAGAGTTTCCGCTGTGTGCGCAAGGGTGGCGAGGCCTGCTTCGCCCAGGATGGCCGCAACGCCCATCACTCGGTGCTGGCCAACGACATGTGTGCCATGAGCCACCCCTCGGACCTGGCGGTGCCGCTCGTGGCGCACGGTGCCACGGTGTCCATCGCCGGCCGGTCCGGGCGCCGCGAGGCCTCGCTGGAATCCCTGTTCGTCGCTCCGGACGAGGACATCACCCGCGAGCACCGCCTGGCCGCGGGCGAGATCTTGGTGGCGGTGCGGATCCCGGCACCACCTCCGGGGCGCGCTCGATTCGTGAAGTTGCGGGAGCGGGAGTCGGCCGACTGGCCGCTGGCCGCTGCCGCGGCGGTGCTCGGGCTTGCGGGCGAGCGGTGCACCAGCGCCTCGATCGTGCTGGGGGCGGCCGCGCCCGTTCCCTGGCGCGCCCGCGCTGCGGAGGCGTTGTTGGTCGGCGCCCTCGTCGACGCGGAGGTTGCCGACCGCGCAGCCCGCGCGGCGCTGGCCGAAGCGAGACCCTTCCTCGAGAACCGCCACAAGGTGCAGCTCCTCGAGACGGCACTGCGCCGCGCCGTCCTCGGCCCGGGAGGATGGCGGTGAGCGCCGAAGCGCCCCCCCTGGCCTGTGCCTGGCTGCGGGCACGGGGGGCCTATGGGCGCGAGCTGGACGGGACGCCCTGGACCTGCGGTGACTCGACCGTCGACGGGTACTGGTGCCTGCGGACCATGGAGCCCACCGGCCCCGACGACCAGCTGGTGCACGCCCACCGATGCCGGCCCGCCCGGCGGTGCTTCGAGGCGACTCCCGCGCCGCGCCTCGACGCGCCGGCGCAGCCGGCCGCGGGCAGCCCGGATCGCGGCGGGCGTCGCGGCCCCTCATCCCCCCGCTAGCGGGCCGGCCGGCTGGCCACCGGGCCGGCCGGGGCCAGCAGAGAATCTCGAGACGTGGGCCAGTCAAGGGCAGCCGGCTCGCCGGGCCACCTCGCTTGCCAGCGCTCCCCACCGCTGTGCGGCCTCGAGGAGGATCGGTGGGCCGTGGCCGCCACCCCGGGCCGAAAGATGCGATATGGTTGAGCTTGACCCGCCGCGGCGGGGCCATCGACCGAAATGAGGCCAAAGGCCGTGGACATCAAACGCGCCATCATCACCGCAGCCGGTGAGTCGCAGCGGACGCTCCCGCTGCAGACCCTGGTCGACCGCGATGGAGAGACCAAGGCCGCCCTGCGCATCCTCATCGAGGAGGTCCTCGCGGCCCGCATCGAGGAGATCTGTGTGGTGCTCTCCCCGGGCGACCAAGCCGCCTACGCCGCGGCAGCCGGGCCGCACCGCAACCGGCTCCACTTCGTGGTCCAGGCGCGGCCCGCCGGCTACGGGCATGCCGTGCACTGCGCCCGCGACTTCGCCCAGGGCGAGCCGTTCCT
>Ga0335071_10006068_pt1 | contig 12507 bp, 9 predicted proteins | sample Lox_Sample_15_FD_206724 | JGI IMG/M metagenome (GOLD analysis project Ga0335071, IMG submission 206724) | Soil microbial communities from Loxahatchee National Wildlife Refuge, Florida, United States - Lox_Sample_1.5 | ecosystem: Environmental > Terrestrial > Soil > Wetlands | place: USA: Florida...
GTAAAGAGAGGCGTTGACCCGAATAAGGGATTGTGGGCGATTCCGGGAGGCTCCCTGAAATTAGGCGAAACGCTGCAGGAAGGCGCCGAAAGGGAGATTCTGGAAGAAACAGGCGTTACCATCAAAGCGGGAGCGCCCGTCTACTCTTTCGATTTTTTCGAAGAGGACAGTGAAGGGCGGATTCGTTTTCACTATGTGATTGTGGACGTAATCGCTGATTATATATGCGGCGAGGCCAAGGGTGCAGACGATGCCCTTGAAGCTAGATGGGTTTCACGGGCAGAACTCAGACACATGCACGTTTCAAAAAATACGCTGAGAATCCTGGATTTTCTGAATAGTCACTTTCTCGAGGAGGTCTAGTCATGAAGGTCATTTATCACAAAGATTTCAACCAAACATACTGTTCTGATCCTGCCGCTGCGCCGGGCCGCATCGAGGCAATCGTTAAAGCAATCCGCGACAGAGTGACTTTTGTAGATGCAACTCCTGCCCGGAAAGAGGACATTGCCGCCTGCCATACACCGTCCCACATGGAAAGGGTGGCGAGAGAAGGTATCTACGGTATAGCTGCGCTGGCAGCCGGGGGTGCCATACAAGCTGCCGAGATTGGCCTGTCGGAGCCATGCTTTGCCGTGATCAGGCCCCCAGGGCATCATGCCTCTGCCAATAGTGCATGGGGATTCTGCTATTTTAACAACATGGCGATTGCCCTAGAAAAGATGAAACGGGAGAATCGGATCAAGAAGGCCTTCGTGCTTGATTTTGATCTTCACTTCGGTGATGGGACGATGAATATCTTGGAAGGGACCGGATATGTGTCGATATTCAATCCTTCGGCATCCTCCCCAGAAGAATATCTGAAAAGTGTGAAGAGCCGCCTCTATGGAGAGAAGGTCGATATCATAGGAGTATCTGCGGGCTTTGACAATCATGAACAGGATTGGGGTGGGTTGCTATCCACGTCTGACTATACTGAAATCGGGCGAATGGTCAGGGAGGCTAGCAGGAAAAATGGTGGAGGGTGTTTTGCCATTCTGGAAGGCGGGTATAACCACTCCGTACTGGGTCAGAACGTAATGGCCTTTATCGAGGGGATGGAAGAAAAGTGAGACTAGGGCAGGAACGTTCAGATCCATCCCTGCTTTTTCCGATTTAATACCGGCAATTAGGCTCTGACTATTTCAGTATCGTAGCTTCTCCATGAAGCCCTGTGCGTCCATGGGCTGTCTTTCCACCAACTGACCAACTTTTACCCCTTTTAAATCTTGCGGTTTGTCTTCTACAGTGATCCACGCGCTTTTGGCCTGGATTTAGTCTGAAATGGTCAGCTCAACAGGCAAATTCAGAATATTGTATGCTATCTTCTTCCTTCCACTCACTGAACATTATCCTCCATCTCCTCGAATGCGTAAGCAATCATTTTTGAGCCAGGATTGAGCCCGACTTTTTCGCCAATGCTTATATTTGCATACCTCTCCTTTTTATCCTGGCGTGTCCGTAATTATTTTTGATGCCTCCGTGGAAATGCCTTGCAGCACTGGCATTCACTTGCCTATGCAAAAGGTAGCAAATATCTTCTCCAACACTTCCTCGGTGACAGTTTCGCCGGCTATTTCACCAAGTCTTTCAAGTGATTGACGAATATCGAAAGCAGGGAATTCAGGAGAAAGCCCTTCGAGCATGCCTTCTCTCGCCTTCAACAGCATGTCTCGTGTTCTTTCTATGGCTATCTTGTGGCGGATATTGGATACGATGTTCAGGGCACGGCCGGATTCATAGTCTGCACCGTATAAAGCGAGGCTGTGGATAGCATCTGTCAGCGCCGAAATGCCATCGCCGTGCTTCGCTGATATCCATAGGGGGGGCATGACATCCGGAGCAAGACCAGTCAGCTCTTTCTCGTCAATAACATGGGGAAGGTCAGCTTTGTTAATTACAAGGATAAATTTCTTTGCTTTGCATCTCTCGATGATCTCTTCGTCCTCTTTCGTCAGGGTCTCGCTACCGTCAAATACGACTATCACCACATCCGCCTGTGCAAGCTTTTCCCATACCAGGTTGACGCCTTCTTCCTCGATGATGTTCTGCGGCTCTCTTATTCCTGCCGTGTCGGTGAGTCTCACAGGCACACCCTTGATGGGGATGACCTCCTCAATAAAATCCCGGGTCGTTCCCGGCATCGCTGTGACGATCGCTCTCTTCTCGCCGAGAAGCCTGTTTAGGAGACTTGACTTTCCTACATTTGGTCTTCCGGTAATTACAGCATTAATACCATCCCTGTATATCTTTCCCTCACTGTATGTTGAAGCAAGCTCAGTCAGCTCCCTAATTACTGCCTCGATGTCACTCATCACACCTGACGGATTAGCCGCCTCTACGTCCTCGTCCGAGAAATCGATGGACGTTTCGAGGGTGGCAAGAATGTCAATAATCGCATTACGTATAGTTTCAATCTTGCAGGCCAAGCCTCCTTTGAGATGGGAGAGAGCGAGGTCGAGTGACAGATCGGTCTTCGCCATGATCGTTTCGGCAACTGCTTCCGCCTGAGAAAGATCGATTCGGTTGTTGAGAAAAGCGCGTTTTGTGAATTCTCCAGGTTCGGCGAGACGTGCGCCCGCGTTGATTACCAGAGTAAGCACAGACTGCAAAATAAAGGCGCTGCCGTGGCAGTTGATCTCCAGGATGTCCTCCCCCGTGTAAGAGTGAGGTTTCATCATAAAGGAAATGAGGACTTCGTCGATGACTCTGCCCGTGTCGGGTGAAATTATGTCTCCATGATAGAGTCGATGGCTGCTGAATCCGTCAGTCTTGTTTGATGGCCTAAAGATGAGGGAGGCAATTTCCCCGGATCCGGGGCCACTGACCCTTACGATGCCTATCGATCCCGTACCGGGCGGAGTGGCTATGGCCGCTATCGTGTCTTCCAAGTTTAATAACCTCACAAAAGGCCGAATTTTGGGCTGAGAAGGTGGTTGATAAAAAAAGCGAAAGTTATGAGGTGCGTATTCTGCCCCAGGTTTCGGAATAGAACTAGCTTAAAGCGTGAGATATGTACAAAGGCACAAGTATAGCCGCCCTGACCTCGTGCGATAGAAAGGACGTACAAGCAGAATCATGCTTGCTTTTGTTTAGAACGCCGGCGCACCTAACCCTTCTTGGCCGGCATGATAACAATCTTTCTGAATTCCCCTTCGCCCCTACTCTTTGTAGTCAGCGACTCATCATTTTGCAGGGCAAGATGGATGACGCGGCGGTCATGGGCGTTCATGTGTCCGACAGTCAAGGCCTTTTTTGACTTCTTCACTTTCTGCGCCAGCTTTTCCGCCAAGGCAGTGAGTGACTCCTCCCTTTTTCTTCTGTAAGATTCCGTATCAACGACAATTATCTTGCGGTTGTTTGTATACTTACTTACAGCCTTATTTACAATATATTGTATCGCATCCAGGTTCTGCCCCCTCTTGCCTATGAGCAAGCCACTGCCGTCGCCTTTAATATTCAGTAGAATGGTATCAGCAGTTTCCTCAATGGTTAAAGGGCAATCAAGGTTCATTCTCAGCAAGATACCCTCCAGGATTCTTTTTGCCCTCATGGCCGGGGTCTCCACGGAATCTTCGTGGCTCTCGGGTTCTGCCGAATCTGAAACGGCAGACGGTTTTTCTTGAGAGATCGTTTTAGATTTTGCAGCCGAAGGATCTATGGCCATATCGATGGACATGATACTTGCTTTTATTCTCGCCTTCTTGGAACCGAGGCCGAGGAACCCGGCCGCGCCGTCTGAGATGATTTCGATGTTGAGCTTTTCTCTCGGGACATTAAATTCGCTGCATGCCTTCTCAATCGCATCATCTATCGTTTTCCCTTCGATTTCTATAGAATCCATAATCACTACCTCAACTCACTATCTTTGCTTATTAATGTAGTACTGCTGTCCGATACTCAGGATATTTTGAAAGAGCCAGTAGATAACCAGACCTGATGGAAAATTTACAAATAGAAATGTAAAAACCACCGGCATCAACATCATAATCTTCTGCTGCATAGGATCTCCCATGGAAGGAGACATTTTTTGCTGAATGAGCATGGTCGCGCCCATGATAATCGGTGTTATGTAGTAAGGATCCTTCGCCGACAGATCCTGTATCCAAAAGTAAAAAGGCGCGTGGCGGAGTTCAATGGAATACATGAGGGCCTTATAGAGCCCAAAGAAGACGGGTATCTGAATGACCATGGGAAGACATCCTCCCAGGGGGTTTACCTTGTGCGTCTTGTACAAGGCCATTGTTTCCTGACTCAGTTTTGCCTTGTCGCTCTTGTACTTCTCCCGAAGTTCGGCTATCTTTGGCTGCAGTTTCTGCATCTCCTTCATGGATTTGTAGCTCTTATTGCCCAGTGGCCAAAAGATTATCTTTATCAGTATGGTGAGGATGATGATGGCAATGCCGTAGTTGTGAACATAGCTATTCAGAAATTTAATGGAAATCAGAAGTGGCATGGCCAGCCACTTCATCCACGAACCGAAATCAATAGCATTCTCGAGGCCGACTCCCTGAGCTTTGAGAATGTCATTCTCCTTAGGCCCCAAGAATAACGAATAGCCAAAAGACGCGATCTGACCGGGAGGAATAATACTGGGAGTGCTCTTCAGGCTCACAGAGACCATGTTTCGGGGGTCTACGGAAAGAGCAAGACTGGTCAGTGTCGGGTTTTGCGGCACAAGAGCGGCAATAAAATATTTGCTTTCAAACCCCGCCCAGGCAATATCCGGGCCGAGCAACTTTCCTGATACAATCTTTTTGACGTCGTAACGCTCTACGTCATTGGCAATGTAAGAAATGGGACCATCGTGTCCGTAACTGTCTGATTCCGACTTGGGATCGACGTACTGATTCCAGGAAAGAAACGCGCTTTCACTAAGAGCTACTGTTGACAGGTTATATATCTTCACCTCTAAATCAAAGGCGTATTTATCAGGATAGAAAGTAAATATCTTTTCCTCTTTCATTTGGTTCGAAGTCTGTGTGAAAGTGAGTTTACTGCCCTCGGGAGTTTGCGTCATATCGATTGATACCCTGTCCGCTGTGAATATGCTTTCGGGATGGATGTCGACACTTGATTCCGGGAAAGTCATTGTGAGCGGCCTCGGCATCCCGTCGTTAACGTGGACGAGTTCGATAGGTTCCGAGTCTGTGCCAAGAGAGCTGCGGTAATTCTTCAGTTTGTAAGATTTCAGGCTGCCGCCTTTGGTAGTGAAGACCGCTTTATACAGAGGGGTTTCCACAGGGATATCCTTCTCGCTTCCCATGACCGGCTTTGACAGGACAGTTTTGGTCTGAACCGGCGTTATCTGCTCCGGGGCAGTCGTCTTAGCGGCGGCTTTTTCTTGAACTGTTGTCTCTTGTCGTGCAGATTCCTGCTGTTGCTGGGGCGGTTTTTTTGCAAAAAATGCCTGCCACACGAGAATAACCGCTACTGACAGTATTATGGCAAGAAAGGCTTTCTTGTCCATTCAGTACCTCCGTACTTTAGTTTTATTTAACTGGATCGTAACCGCCGGGGTGAAGAGGGTGGCACCGAAAAAGCCGCATCAGACTGAGAAACGGTCCTCTAACCGGGCCGTATCGCCGGATTGCATCTATGGCATATTCGGAACAAGATGGGTGAAAACGGCAGCATGGAGTAAAAAGGGGAGATATGCACATCTGGTATAATTGAACAAATACAATAAGGATTTTTTCCAGAATCTGCGAAAACATTATCTTATACATCTGATTTTTTGATTAATCGGCTTTCTAACTCTGTGCATACATCCTGATATGCTAATTTCGTTATATTCCTCTTTGCAATTATCACGATATCTTGTGGAGTAGAAAACCTTGATCTGTTTAATCTAAAAAACTCTCTTACAAGACGTCTAATCCTATTTCTCTCTACAGCTCTCCCCACCTTTTTACTGACCGTTATTCCCAGTCTGCTGACGCCCATTTCATTCTTGCGTACGACGATGGTGAAATGTTCTGAATGGCTGCGCACCCCCTGCTGATAGACGGTCAAATAATCTCTCTTTTTGCAAATTCTTACGTGCTTGCCAAAGGATTGCTTTTCCATGGACCGCTTTTTCGGATGTTAAACGGTCAACCTCTTTCTGCCCTTAGCTCGTCTGCGACTGAGGACTAATCTCCCTCCCCGGGTGGACATTCTGACAAGAAAGCCGTGGGTTCTTTTCCTCTTCGTGTTGCTGAAATTTGTCAGGTTCTTTTTCATTCGATTGACCCCGCTTAAAAATAGTAAGAAATATCACTAACCATAACCGTGTATGTTTGTCAAGGCTAAATTGGACGTATGGAATCGATAAGTATTGATATATTGCTGTAATGTCAATATAATGGAGATAAAAGGCAGGATATGAAAAAAGAGAATAAAACGAAATATCAGCTTTTGAATGAATTGTTTGAGTTGAGTCAGAAAGTAGCAGAATTCGAGAGACTTGAGGCTGAACACAAACTGGCAGATGAGATATTGTCTGAAAGCGAAATACGGTATCGGAGGATGGTCGACGCGGTTACTCCTTATACTTATTCAGTTGAAGTAAAAGAAGGACGAGCCGTTTCTACAAGGCATAGTGCAGGCTGTGTGGCAGTTACGGGCTTTGCCCAGCAAGATTATGAAAACGACCCCAACCTCTGGTATTCCATGATACATCCTGAGGATCGAAAACTTGTGGAAAATGCAGTTAGTAAAGTAATGGCTGGTAACGATGTCCTGCCGATAGAACACAGGTTAGTACGCCGCGATGGTGCGGTAGTCTGGGTGCGCAACACTATGGTTCCTTATCGCGGTGAAAACGGTCAGTTGCTTCGGTATGATGGTCTGATTGAAAATATTACCGAGCGCAAGAAAATGGAAGAAGAAGTTCTCAAAGCAAAGAAGCTGGAATCCGTGGGTACGCTCGCAGGCGGCATAGCTCACGATTTTAACAACATGCTCCAGGCTATCGTGGGCAGCATTTCTCTGGCAAAGTTGCACGTGGACACGGATGATAAAGTTCATAAATTCTTAGACACGGCGGAGAAGGTATCAATGCGCGCCAGCGATATAACAAAGCAATTAATCACCTTCGCTCAGGGCGGGGCGCCGGTCAGAAGGACAATGTATGTAGGAGAGTTTATAAAAAACACTGTTCTTTTCTTTCTACGCGGTTCTAACGTTACTGCCAAGTTTCGTATAGCATCCGACTTGACCTCTGTTGATATCGATGAGGGGCAGATAAGACAAGTGATTCACAGCATTGTTAGCAATGCAGCAGAAGCAATGCCTGAAGGCGGCATACTTACGACCATCCTGGAAAATGTTGATATTGATGTAGCGGAAGAGCTTTCCATGAAAGAGGGGAAATACCTAAAGATAACGCTTTCCGATTCCGGTGGCGGCATACCGCAAGAGCATATCTCGAGGATATTTGATCCCTTCTTCACGACTAAAGCAATGGGGTCTCAGAAAGGGGCGGGGCTCGGGCTTGCAATATGTTATTCTATCATAAAGAATCACAATGGTTTGGTAACGGTAGAATCTGAAGTGGGTGCTGGAACGACATTCCATATTTACCTTCCTGCTTCTAAGGGAGATATCGCGATGGCGGAGAACGCGAGCGAGGAAGCGCATACCCGTTAGGAGAGGCCGCTAATTTGTTGTCTCACGTTGCTTAACCGCGATTTTAAGCGCTTGCTGTTATCCAGGAAGATCGGATGGCCGCAACATGTCGATACAGAGACAGAAAGGCGCAGAGAGGGTTAGATTAGAAAGGCTGGTGTTATCGGCTTAGGCTATTTGCGGGGCAAGGGAGTTTTTGCCTTTTTGGATGCGTGGAGTTATTCTAATATTTCATACCATCAAAGACTACCAGACGTAACATCTTGAGCAGGTCTATGCCCTTACACGGCTTGGCTAGAAAATATTGACCACCGACAATATTATTCTTGGGCAGCTCACTTGATCTTACGGCGCCTGTAAGGAAGATGACGGGTATCTGATGTGTCCCCGGATCTTCTTTCATTTCCGAAGCAACGCTGGATCCGTCTATATCGGGCATCATTATATCCAGTATTACCGCGTCAGGTTTCAGCAGTTTGGACTTTTCCAGTGCTTCTTCTCCTGAATATGCTGTGTACACCTCGTAATCATTTGCCTTGAGCCAAGATTCCACGATGTTAACAATATCGTGATTGTCATCGACTACAAGAATTCTGTTTCCCATTGCGCCGCCCCAGTTATGCCATAAAGTATCACCGCCATGATAAGTCTTACTGATCATGGAATCATCCGGAACTGTTTGCCCACTGATGACTCAGTATACGCTTTCAGCAGACAATGAAGCGCTTTCCAATATCGCCGGCGCCCGCAGCTTTGTGATTTGGTAGTCCTCATTTAAGATAATTGTCATTCCAGGCTGATCAGATTCTGCAACCGTGCCCGTGACACTTATAAGGATCGTTCTTCCCGATTTTCCCGGTCTTGTAAAATTGAGAATGAGATCCAAGCTTACCTGCATATTGGCGGGAAGAGGTTCATCTGTAAGGAAGAATACTTCTCTTGCGGAGACACTTGCAGTGCGAAGGAAAAAACTCCTCGCTTCGCTTGCCGATATAAACTCAATTCTTGCTGGAATTTCGATATCGTACTTCTCAAATTCCATGGTCAAATTCTCACCTGTCCTTTTCCAGATACGAATTCTCTGTTGATACTGATCATCACTATTCATTATGATCTACGTTCATTAAGAACATAAGCAGGAAGCATGCCACCATGACTGAAAAATAATTGCTAATAGTTTCAATATGATATCCGGGAGAGTCATGACGGCTGGAAAGGAGAGCCCATTCTTCTGATGCGAAAGCGGCAAAAAATTGCCTGGACTCCAGGCGATATCCGCATAGGAAAGCGGGCACTGCCATCTCTACGAGTGCATCCCGGAATCAATCGAGGGATCTCCTAATATCATGCATTCGCCTTTATCTTTATTAAGGTTGTGCGGCTAATACGCAAGGCACTTGTGCTCTTAGGTCTCTATTCAGATGCCGTACCCGATAATCATCTCGCATCTCACTTCACATGGGTATTCTCGTGATAAGCGGAGTTGAAAGTGGTCATTTCCCTGTTGCAGGAATGGAAGAAGTCTGTCTATTATGGCCAGATAAATGTTTAGTGTATGCATCGGGAAGAGGTATTTTTGTGAATCAGTTCCGGATCGTTACCGAATTTGAACCGCAGGGTGACCAGGTAAAGGCCATCCCGGAGCTTGTCAATGGCATTGAGAAAGGGGCTCTCCATCAGGTGCTCCTCGGCGTCACGGGGTCGGGCAAAACATTTACCATCGCTAACGTAATTCAAGCAGTTCAAAGGCCCGCCCTGGTGATTGTGCATAATAAAACTCTGGCAGCCCAACTGTACGGCGAATTCAAGACTTTATTTCCCTACAATGCAGTTGAATACTTCGTGAGTTACTATGACTATTATCAACCTGAAGCCTATATACCGAGTACGGACACTTATATCGAAAAAGATTCATCAATTAATGAGGAAATCGATAAGCTGCGACATTCTGCGACTCATTCCCTGTTGGAGCGTAGTGATGTCATCATTGTTGCCAGCGTTTCCTGCATCTACGGTCTCGGATCCCCTGAAGCGTACCATGGTATGCTGCTCTTTTTGGAACAGGGCGCGGAGCTTCCTCGGGATGAGATGCTAAGGAGACTTGTGGAGATCCAGTATGAGCGCAATGACATCGATTTTCATCGGGGAACATTCCGCGTGCGTGGGGATGTAGTGGAAATATTTCCAGCTTACGAAGAGGAAAAGGCGATCAGGGTCGAATTCTTTGGAGATGTTGTCGAGTCCATTTCTATTGTAGACCCGCTCCGAGGAAGAAAACTAAATCCCGTGCAAAAGATGTCCGTCTATCCCGGGAGTCACTACGTGACGACGAGGGACAATATGAAAAGGGCCATATCCGCAATCAGGCAGGAACTTGCGGAAAGGCTCGGTGAGCTCAGGACGCAGGATAAACTCCTTGAGGCGCAGAGGCTTGAACAGCGCACGAAGTTTGATATAGAGATGATGGAGGAGATGGGCTACTGCCAAGGCATCGAGAATTACTCCCGCCATCTCACGGGTAGAAAACCGGGAGAGCCGCCTCCTACGCTGATGGAGTATCTGCCGGAAAATGCGCTTGTCATAATTGATGAGAGTCATGCCACCATCCCGCAGCTGATCGGGATGTACAGGGGTGATCGAGCGCGCAAGGAGACCCTGGTCAATTACGGTTTCCGCCTTCCATCCGCCCTGGATAACCGGCCGTTGATGTTTGAGGAATACGAGCGCTTCAGAAATCAAAGGGTGTATGTGTCGGCGACGCCCTCTCTGTATGAGCTCAAGAAGGCCAAGGGGCGGGTTGTTGAGCAAATTATACGGCCCACAGGGCTTGCGGACCCGGAAATAATTGTGAAGCCCGTGATCAACCAAGTAGATGACCTTCTTTCTGAGATCCGTGGAAGGGTAGGAAGAAACGAGCGCGTCCTGGTCACCACCCTTACCAAGAGGATGGCGGAAAATCTCGCCGCATACTACCAGACCCTTGGCGTCAAGGTCAAATATCTCCATTCCGACATTCATACCCTCGATCGGGTGAGGATCATCAGGGACCTGCGGTTAGGCGACTTTGATGTGCTGGTCGGGGTCAACCTCCTGCGGGAGGGTCTCGACATACCGGAGGTGTCTCTGGTAGCTATTCTAGATGCTGATAAGGAGGGGTTCCTTCGCTCCGAGCGGTCCCTCATCCAGACGAGTGGAAGGGCAGCGAGAAATTTATCTGGACAGGTGATAATGTACGCCGACAATATTACTGAATCGATCAAGGCTTGTCTCAGCGAGACGAGAAGGCGAAGGAAAATCCAGATGCGTTATAACGAAGAACACAACATCACCCCCGAGTCCATCAAAAAGAGCATCAATGATATACTTGCTTCCGTGTACGAAGCGGACTATATTACCGTGCCCGTTGCCCTGCAAGGCGGCGAAGTTATTGCCTCGGAAGAAGAACTGCCGGTCATGATCAGGAAATTGAGAGAGGAAATGAAAGAAGCAGCAAGAAATCTTGAGTTTGAGAAGGCCGCGGGGCTCCGGGATAAGATTAAGGAGCTCTCAAGCATTCTATTAGAAATGGGTGAAGAAATTTGATTTTGTGTCTATGAGAAAGACCATCTCCACAATAACGCTGCTGACTGTGATTAGCCTCCTCGCACTTTCAGGTATCTCACATGCTGAGACTCTGTCGGACCAGGTGCGCAGCCATATTTACAATATGATCAGGGGGCCGGAGGTATCACCGAAAGGTGCATATCCATTCGGAGTGCCGTCCACTTCGCCGCCGCTCTCAAAATTTTATAGAGAGCGTGGATTCTGGCCCGCCTGGAGCTATGATTTCGGTCCCTCTCCGGACGCAGAGGATCTTCTGGAAGCGATCCGATTTGCCTGTCGCGAAGGATTGAACCCGGAAGATTATCATCTCGATCACATCGAAGCAATGCTATCAGATCTATATGCAATTGAAATAGGATTGGGAACATATGATTCCGTAAAGCTTGCCGATCTTGATCTGACATTGACACAGGCGTTTTTTCTCTATGCGTCTCACCTCGCTGATGGACGTGTAGATCACAGAAGTGTTTATCCTGATTGGGTTCTGGACCGAAGGTCGAGAGACATCCCGGCACTTCTTTCTGAAGCCGTTGATTCGGGAGATTTGCGGAATACGTTGGCAGATCTGGCGCCTCATCATTCCAAATACGTCAAGTTGAGGGAGAAATTAATAAAGTATCAAACTATAGCCGAAATCGGGGGGTGGCCTAATGTTCCCGACGGACCGAAGCTCATGAGGGGATCGCGAGGCAAGAGGGTGGCCATACTGAGGCAGAGGTTAATTGCCTCGGGAGACCTCACTTTAATGACGCAGGGAAACCTCATGGTCTTTGATAACCACGTGGAGAGGGCCGTCCGAAAGTTTCAAAAAAGACATGGCTTGAAAGATGATGGGCGGGTCGGCAAATCCACATTGACGGCTATAAACATTCCCTTGGAAACGCGGATAAGACAGATAGCCTTAAACATGGATCGCCTGCGTTGGCTTTCCGATGATATGGGCGGGAATAATATCTTTGTCAACATAGCTGATTTCTCGTTGGAGGTCATGGAAGATGAGCAGCCTGTGATGTCGATGCGCATCATAGCGGGTAAAGGCGAGCAGCGAAGCTGCATCCTGAGCGCGAAGATGACGTACCTGGAGCTAAACCCGTTCTGGAGGGTGCCGGACAGCATCGCGACCAGAGAGATATTGCCTGAAATAAAGAAAGACCCAGGTTACCTAACGCAAAAAAACATAAAAGTATTCAAAGACTGGAGCGACAATGCGAAGGAAATAAATCCGCTGCTGGTCAACTGGTCCCGTGTCAGGGC
>Ga0335071_10006069_pt1 | contig 12505 bp, 11 predicted proteins | sample Lox_Sample_15_FD_206724 | JGI IMG/M metagenome (GOLD analysis project Ga0335071, IMG submission 206724) | Soil microbial communities from Loxahatchee National Wildlife Refuge, Florida, United States - Lox_Sample_1.5 | ecosystem: Environmental > Terrestrial > Soil > Wetlands | place: USA...
CGCGGGTCCCGATCGGGACCCCCGCCGCCGGCGCGGGGCTGCCGGCGGCGCGCGTGTGCGCGGGCTGCCGACCCTCCCCCCGCTGGCGCCGGGCTCGCTCCTCGCTAGCCTCGACGCGCTCGCGCGGTGCGGGTTCCGCCGGGCAGCCGGGCCGGGCGGCTCGGCGCCTCGGGAGCGCCGGATGCGGTCGAGGCCGGCCCGCCCTCGTTGCGGATCTTCCATTCCTCCCAGAGGTTCAGGACGAGCGAAACGTCCCGGAGCGGGATGGTCTTCTTGAGGTGAGGGAACTCCTCGACGAAGCCGTCGAAGAACTTGTGGTAGCGGAGCGGGGTGAAGTAGCGGAGCAGCGTCTCCCGCCCGTGGGCGTCGACGTCGAGGAACTCGATCCCCATCCCGGTCGTGAAGTCGGGGTGGTCGATCTCCACCACGTGGGCCACCCGGGAGCGGATGGAGAGAGGCCCCTCCGGCAGCCCCAGCTCGCAGTAGAGCTCCAGCCCCTGGCGCAAGAGGAAGCTCGAGCCCACGAAGGCCCCGCCCAGCCCCAGGTTGCGCGAAATGCAGAAGGCCTCGAACTTCAGCCCCTCCGGGCCGCCGGGGATGTGGAGGCGACAGGGGAGCTCGATCTCGATCCGCTCGTAGCGCCGTATCTCGCTCACGGCTGGAGACGATAGACCGTTCCCGCGTCTACCGGAAGATCTTGCCCAGGCCCTTGGCCTTCAGCTCCCCCATCTCCTTGGCCAGCCGTCCCAGCCGCTCGGTCTTGTCGGCCACCTCGCGCTGCAGCCGGGCGATCTTGGCGTCGCGCTCGGCCACCTGGGCGGCGATCCCGTCGCGCTCCTGCATCGCCTTCCTGACGAGCTCGCCCTGGCCGCCGGAGACCTGGGCCCGGGCCGCTCCCAGCGCCGCCTCGGCCGCCTCCGCCCGCTGCACCGCCTGGGCGAGACGCTGCTCCAGCTCCGCGGCGGCGGGGCCGCCGGAGGCCTGGGCCTGGGCGTTCCCCAGCGCCGCCTCGGCCGCCTCCGCCCGGCGCACCGCCTCGGCGTGCCGCTGCTGCATCTCGGCGACGGCGGCGGCGCTGCCGACGGTCTGGGCCTTGACGGCGCCCAACGCCGCCTCTGCCGCCTCCGCCCGGCGCACCGCCTCGGCGATCCGCTGGTCCGCCTCCGCGGCGGAGGCCTCGGCCGGCGCCACCCCGGCCTGCACCGCGCGCAGCCGCGCCTCGACCTCGTCCTTCTCCCAGCGGATGGCTTGCAGCTCGGCGGCCAGCTCGGCCGCCTGTGCCTCGGACGTGCCCGCCGCGGCCTGGGCCTGGGCGAGCTGCTTCACGAGGTCGGCCCGCAGCGCCTCCGCCTCGGCCGCGGCGGCGCGCAGCCGGGCAAGCTCGCCCGCGTCCTCCTCCGGCACCGCCACCAGTTCCATGACGGCGGCCTTCTCCCCGCCCACCGGCGCCGGCGCCCCGGGCGGCCACTCGCGCAGGTTCTCCAGCTGGGCGTTGGCCTCCGCCGCCCGGGCGGAGAGCAGCGCCCCACGCTCCCCCTCGGCCTCCAGCCTGGCGGAGAGCTCCGCCAGCTGCGCCTCCAGCACCTCCCGGGCCCGCGCCCACTCGCGGGCGGTCTCCGCCGCCCCGGTGGCGCCGGCCTGCACCGTCTCCAGGTCCCGCCGCGCCGCCTCCGCCTCCTGGCGAGCCGCCTCGGCCCGCGCCGCGGCCTCCAGGGAGGCGCGCCGGGCGTCGGAGATGTTCCGCTCCGCGCTCTCCCGTGCCTCGGCGAGCTGGCGCTCGAGCTCCCCGCAGGCCGCCTCGGCCCGCTCGGCACGCGCCCTGTACTCCTCGGCCTGCTGGGCCGTGGACGAGAGCGCCTCCGCGTCCGGGCCCGGCGCCGCGGCCGCAGAGGCCTGGCGCAGCCGCTCCAGCTCCTCGTGCAGCCTGCCCGCCTCGGCGGCCGCCACCGCCAGCCGCTCGGCCCGCGCCTCCTCCTCGCGCAGGCGCTCCCGGACTGCCTCCAGCTCGGGGAGCCGGGCCGCCGCCTCCTCCAGCTCCGGCAGGCGCGCCGCAGCCTCCTCCAGCTCGACCAGCCGGGCCGGGTCCGCTGGTGGCGCCGCCTCCAGCGCCTCCTCCAGCTCGGCGGCCCGCGCCTCGGCGCGGGTGGCGCGATCGAGCGCCGCCTCCAGGGCCGATCGGGCCGCCTGGGCCTCGGCCCGGGCCGCCTGGTGCGCCGCCTCGGCCTCCAGGGCCTCGCCGTGCCGCGCGGCCAGCGCCGCCTCCACCCGCTGTCGCTCTTCCTCGGACCGGGCCCGCTCCTCCTGCGCGGCCTGAAGCTCCGCGTCCCTCGATGCCGCGGCGGCGTCGAGCCGCTCCCGGGCGGCGGCCTGCTCGCCCGCCTCGGCCTTCAGCGCCCCCAGCTCCGCCTCGAGCGCGGCGACCCGCTCGCGCAGCTCCGCCTCGATGGTGGCCGCGGCCTCCTGCGCCCGGGCGGCGAGCCGGGCCGCCTCGCCCCGCGCCTCGAGCAGCTGGGCCTCGAGCCCCGCCACGGAGACTCGGCTCTCGTCGAGCGCCAGGCGCAGCTCGGAGATCTCGGCCAGCGCCACCTCGCGCTCGGCTCGGGCGGCGTCCCGCTCGCGCACCGCCTCGCTGGCCAGCGCCTCGGCGCGGACCTGGGCCTCGCCCCGGGCGATGGCCTCGGCCAGCGCCACCTCGCGCGCCCGCTGTGCCTCGGCGGCGCGCTCCCGGGCCAGGTCCCGCTCCCGGGCGGCCGCATCGCGCTCCGCCTCGCGCTGGGCGCTCTCCTCCCGGGCCCGGTCGCGCTCCTCGGCGGCCGTCCCGGCCAGGGCGCGCGCGGCCTCGAGGTCGGCCACCGCCGCCTCTCGCTCCCGGTGGGCCGCCTCGCGGCCGGCCCGGAGCGTCTCCACGTCCTGCGCCACCAGCTCGCGGGCCTGCCGGGCGGCGTCCCGCTCCGCTTCCAGGGCCGAGAGGGCCGCCTCCAGCTCCGCCACCTTCCCCTGCTCCCGCCCGAGCCCCTCCGCCGCTGCACGCGCCGCGCCCTCGGCCCGGCCGGCCTGCTCCTCGGCGGCCGCGGCACGCCGGACGGCCTCCGCCTCCCGGCCCCGCGCCGCCTCGAGGAGCGGCGCGATGGGCAGGGCCACCACCGTGAAGCCGGAGAGCCCGCACGGCTCCTCGCCGGCGATGGCCACGTAGCTGGTGGTGTCGGAGGTGCCGGCCAGGCTCCCGTCCATGCCGATCTCGGGATCGGCCTGCGAGGTCACCCCGAACACCCAGCCCACCATGGCCGTCTGGGCCGCCACCTCCACCAGCGGAAAGTGGTCGGAGAGCGCGTTGACGAAGGCCTCGTACTGCGGGGGCGCGGAGGGCGGCGGCTCGCCCGCCAGGTCGGGGAGGCCCACGCCCCCGGCGGCGATGGCGGTGACGAGCCGCCCACCCGGCGCCAGCAGGCGCCGGAGCACCGCCACCTCCTCCGGCGCCGATACCAGCTGGCCGCCGTCGGCGAGGAGGACCAGATCGAAGGTCGCGCTGCGCAGGCTCGAGGCGCTGGCCGGAAAAAACTGCACGAAGGGGTGGTGTCCGGCGCGCCGGGCCAGCTCCAGGTCCGCCTCCTCGCGCTCGATCGACACCACCGCCGCCGCGCCGCGCTCCGCCAGGAACAGCGCCGAGGCACCCTCGGTGGACCGCGCGGCGCCGATCTCCAGGACTCGCCGCCCCTCCAGCAGGGGCTCGATGAAGCTGTACCGGGCGAGCAGTTCGCCCGCGCCGCTGCGCGCGTGGAAGGAGCCCATGTCCCCTCGATGTTACACCGCCGGCGGCCCGGCTCACTTTTCGGGCCGGTGGCTCGCGGGATCAGGGCGGTATCGGATCCCCGCCACGGCGGACCCCTCCCGTGGTCCTCCTCGAGCCCGGCCGTGGACCCGGGGCGCGCGGGATCACTGCGCCGACGGCGCCGACGGGGCGCTCTGCCCCGTGCCATCCGGGGAGCTCGCCGGCGGGGCGGCCGCGGGCGGGGCGCCCGAGGCGCGGACCACGCCCGCGGCGGCGTCGACCAGCGGGGCGAGTTCGTGCAGGAGCGCCTGGGCGTCGGCCGCGTGGGGTGAGCGGGAGGCCGCCGCCAGGCGCAGCTTCTCGGCCGCCTCGGAGAGCTCGGCCCGGGCGCGCTCCAGCAGGCGCCGCGCCTCGAAGTAGCCGGACTCGGCCCTGAGCGCGGTGAGGTCGTCGCGCTGGGCGGCGGAGATGCCAGGGAGCAAGAGGGCGCGCTCCAGGTAGCCGAGGCCGCGCTCGAGGCGGGCCGGGTCGTTCGAGGCCACGTCCTCGCGCGCCCAGGCGGAGAGGAGGTCGTAGAGGGCCCGGTCGAGGTCGCCCTGCTCCTGGAAGGTCCGCTCCTCGGGCAGCGACTTGCCCGGAGGCGGGACCAGCGGGGCGTAGGCCTTGGCCTGGGCCGGGTCCGACGTCTTGAAGTGGCTGCGCCCCATGGGCAGGAGCATCCCCTTCGACACCACCAGCCTCCCCTCCTCCGGGACCAGCGACCAGGTCCGGGCGTTCCGCTCGGAGATGAGGTAGCCCACCATCGCCAGGAGCCCGAGGATGAGGAGCCAGGCGAGCAGCGCCTTGGCGGCCGCACCCGCAGCGAATCCCCCCCGGGGAGCCCGTGCCCTCATCCGATCGTCCTCCTACTTCACGCGGGGGATGCCCACGTAGGGCAGGTTGCGCAGCTTCCCGTCCCAGTCGAGCCCGTAGCCCACCACGAAGTCGTCGCCGATGACGAAGCCCCTGTAGTCGATGGGGATCTTCACCTGCGCCCGGGCGGGCTTCTCGAGCAGCGCCGCGATGCGCACGCTCTCCGGACGCCGGGTGGCGAGGTTGTCGAGCAGGTACCGCATGGTCAGCCCGGTGTCGACGATGTCCTCGACCAGGAGCACGTGCTTGCCCTCGATGGGCCGGCTGAGGTCGCTGGTGATCTGCACCACGCCGGTGGAGCGGGTGCCCTGGTAGGAGCTGATGCCGATGAAGTCGACCATCAACGGCAGCTCGATGGCCCGGACCAGGTCGGCCAGGAAGATGAAGCTCCCCTTGAGGACGCCGATGAGGACCAGCGGCCGGTCCTTGTAGTCGCGGGTGATTTCCGCGCCCATGGCCGCCACCCGGGCGCGGAGGTCCTGCTCGGGGATGAGAACGTCGACCGGCGTGCCGCCGACCACCGCCGGGCTAGACATAGGCGTTGTTCATGATCTCGCCGAACCCGCCACCGCCCGGCACGATGTACTGGTGGTCGTCGAGGCCCCGCTCCTCGTCCCAGCGCGTGCCGGGTACGGTGGAGAGCACCTCCGGCGACGAGAGCCCGCGATCGAGGCGGATGGCGTAGATGACCACGTCGGGGTGGGCGCGGGTCATGTTTCGGACGTACTCGGGGGTGATGATGAGGTGCAGGTTGATGATCCGCCTGGGCTTGCCCGGGACCTTCCTCTTGTAGGTCTCGATGGCGGTGGCCAAGGAGGAGCCGGTCGCGCCCATGGGGTCGGGGAAGAGCAGGAAGGCGTCGTCGACGTCCCCGCCGATCTTCATTCCCCCGATGCCGGCGCCCACCACCTCCTCGTTGTCGCCCAGCATCCGGCTCATGATGATGTGGTCCTGGCGGACCAGCGCCGGGTCGAGCGTCTCGTTGAGGAGATCGTAGACCAGCTGCGACGGCACCGCCCCGGCCCGGGCGATGTTCACGGTCACCGCCCGGACGCTCCGGTCGAGCACCTCGCCCTCGAAGATCGCCTGGGGCGAGGAGTCGATCATCCGGGTGGGGACCGCCACCCGCCGCCGCGGGAACTCGGCGTTCAGGACGGTGCGGATGAGGTCCTCGTAGAGGAGCCGGACCAGCCGGTTGATGTCGGGCTGGAGCGTGCCCTTGGCGCACAGCGTGGCCAGCTGGCCGAGGAGGAACGGGTTGGCGATGACGTGGACGTTCTCGCCGTACCGGTGCTCCAGCTCGCTCGCCTTGTAATGGACGTGGTCGTAGCTTCGGTCGCGCACGGGCCGGGAGCATAGAGCTTTCCGGCGAGGGGGGCACGCGCTATCCGCGCCCCCGCCGCCGGGGGGCGCCACGGCGTGGTAGAGGTCGCCGCGTGCGCCTCCTCACCCTCGCCCCGGCCAAGGTGAACCTCGTCCTCCGCGTCGGACCGCTGCGGCCCGACGGCTACCACGAGATCCTCACCCTTCTGGCCCCGCTCGACCTCGGAGACCGGGTGGAGGTGCGCGTCTCGCGCCGGGCCGGGCCCGTCACCTGCCGCGTGCCGGGCCTTCCCGAGCTGGACGGGGCCGCGAACCTGGCCGCCCGTGCAGCCGAGGCCTTCCGGGCCCGCTTCGGCGTCCGGCGCGGCCTCTTCATCCGGATCGAGAAGCGCACCCCCGTGGTCGCCGGCCTGGGCGGCGGCTCCTCCGACGCCGCCGCGGTCCTGCGCTGCCTGGCCCACGCCTTTCCGACCCCCGACCGGCGGGCCCTCCTCGAGATCGCCCTCTCCGTCGGATCCGACGTGCCCTTCTTCCTCGGGCCCGGGCCGGCCTGGGTGGCCGGCCGGGGCGAGCGGCTCCGGCCCGCCGACGTCCCTTCCCTCTCCCTCGTCCTCCTCTTCCCGCGCCGGAGGTCGCTCTCCATCCGCGCCGGCGAGGCCTACCGCTGGCTCGACGAGGCGCGGGGCCACGCCGCCACGCCGCCGCTCGGGCGGCCGGCCCCATTCAGGCTGTCCCGGATGGGGAATGACCTCCAGGCGCCATGCCTGGCGAGGCGGCAGGCGATCGGCGGGCTCCTCGACCTCCTCGGCGGGGCGGGGGCGGAGCGGGCCCTGATGTCCGGCAGCGGTCCGACCGTTTTCGGAGTCTTTTCGGGCCCGAGCGCGGCGAGACGGGCGGCGTTAACGATAGGCAAGGAGGCCAGGCGCCTAAAGCTCAGCATGTTCGTCGTGCGGACCGTGCGACGCCAACCGAGGGTTACGCCATGGAGATCACCGAGGTCCGCGTCTTCCCGGTCAACGAGGAGAAGCTGAAGGCCTACGTCACCATCACCTTCGACCATTGCTTCGTCGTCCGCGACCTCAAGGTGATCCACGGCAACTCGGGCCTGTTCGTGGCCATGCCCGCCAAGCGCCGCAAGGACGGAACGTTCAAGGACATCGCCCACCCGCTCAACACCGAGACGCGGGAGCGGATGGAGAAGGCCATCCTGGCCGAGTACGACCGCGAGGTGGGCAAGAGCACCGCCCCTCGCCCCACCGGGACCGATCCGCACGAGGAGTGAGCGGGGAGCGGCGCCCCGCCACGCCATCCCCCCGGTCGGCAGTGCCTCTTGAGGACGCGGTCGACGGAAGTCGGAGGGTTCCGGTATAAGGAGCGCCCTCCGCGAGCGGAGGGCCGGCCCGCCCTTTGGCCGCGCCGACCACCAGCGGGAGCGCGCCATGGCAGCCAACGGCACCCGGCCGGACATCAAGATCTTCTCCGGGAACTCCAACCGGAAGCTGTCGGAGGCCATCTGCCTTGAGCTCGGCCTGCCCCTGGCGAAGGCGGTGGTGGGGCGCTTCTCGGACGGCGAGATCCAGGTGGAGATCGGCGAGAACGTCCGGGGCATGGACACCTACGTGGTCCAGTCCACCTCGCCCGACGCCAACACCAACCTGATGGAGCTGCTCATCATGTGCGACGCGCTGAAGCGCGCGTCGGCCGGCTCCATCAACGCGGTCCTTCCCTACTACGGCTATGCCCGCCAGGACCGGAAGAGCCAGTCGCGCGTGCCCATCACCGCCAGGCTGGTCGCCGACCTCATCGAGGCCGCCGGCGCCACCCGCGTCATCTCCATGGAGATGCACGCCGGGCAGATCCAGGGGTTCTTCAACGTCCCCTTCGACCACCTCTACGCCGCACCGGTCCTGATCGAGCACCTCCGCCGCCGCTTCGACGGCGACGGACAGAACCTGGTCCTCGTCTCCCCCGACGCAGGTGGCGCGGAGCGGGCCCGCGCCTACTCCAAGAGGCTCGGCGCAGGCCTGGGCATCGTCGACAAGCGGCGGCTCAAGCCCAACGTGGCCGAGATCATGAACGTCATCGGCGAGGTGCAGGGCAAGGCCGCGGTGCTGGTCGACGACATGATCGACACCGCCGGCACCCTCACCGCCGCCGCCAACGCCCTCATGGACAAGGGGGCCGTCCGCGTCCTCGCCTACGCCACCCACGGGGTGTTCTCCGGGCCGGCGGTGGACCGGATCTCCCGGAGCCCGCTCGAGGAGGTGGTGATCACCGACTCGATCGCACTCTCCCCCGCGGCCGCCGCCTGCTCCAAGATCAAGGTGCTCTCCATCGCCGGCCTGTTGGCCGAGGCGGTCCGCCGGATCCACTCGGCCGACTCGCTGTCCTCGCTCTTCGTCTGACCCTCCGGTGGTATCCTCCCGGGAGAGGCGACCATGGCCGGTCGTGGGAAGCCCCCGAGCGCTGCGGGCGGCGAGGGCCCGGGGCCCTTGAGCCGGCTCGACGCCTTCATCGAGGCCGCGCCCTTCGGCATGCACCTCTACCGGCTCGAGCCGGACGGGCGCCTGGTCTTCGCCGGCGCCAACCCCGCCGCCGACCGGATCCTGCGGGTCCGGAACTCCACCTACCTGGGCAAGACCATCGAGGAGGCCTTCCCGGCGCTCCGGGACACGGAGGTCCCGCGGCGCTACCGGCAGGTGGCGCGCGAGGGGACGCCCTGGCACGCCGAGCAGATCCGTTACGACCACGATCAGATCGCCGGCGCCTTCGAGGTGCACGCCTTCCAGACCGCGCCGGGCGAGATGGCAGCCGCCTTCCAGGACATCACCGATCGCAAACGGGCCGAGCGCGCCCTGGCCCGGGAGAAGGACCGCCTGGCGGTGACCCTGCGCTCCATCGGCGACGGCGTCATCGTCACCGACGCCGGTGGGCGCGTCACCCTCATGAACACCGTGGCCGAGCAGCTCACCGGCTGGTCGGCGACCGAGGGGATCGGGAGCCCGCTCGAGCGCATCTTCCGCATCCTCTCCGAGGAGTCCGGGGCGGCCCAGGAGAGCCCGGTCCAGCGAGCCCTGCAGGCGGGGCGGGCCGTCGGCCTCCAGGGCCGGGCCCAGCTCGTGGCGCGCGACGGCACCCGCCGGCCCATCTCCGACAGCTGCGCGCCCATCGACGACGCGGAGGGCGCGCCGGACGGGGCGGTGCTGGTGTTCCGCGACCAGACCGCGGAGCGCGCGCAGGAGCGGCAGCTGCAGGAGAGCGAGGCCCGGTACCGCTCGGTGGTGCGGAGCGTACCCGTGGTGCAGTGGACCACCGACCGGGACGGACGGTTCACCCTCTCCGAGGGGCTGGGGCTGGAGACCTTGGGGCTGATGTCCGGGGAGGTGATCGGACGGACCGTGGAGGAGGTGTACCGCGACAACCCGCGGATCCTGGCCGACTTCCGCAGGGCCCTCGGCGGCGAGACCTTCGTGTCCGAGAACCGGATCGGGCCGGTCATCTTCGAGAGCCGATGGGGGCCCATCCGCGACGAGGCCGGGCAGGTGGTGGGCGTGGCCGGGATCGCCCAGGACGTCACCCTCCAGCGCCAGCTGCAGGAGCAGGTCTACCGTGCCCAGAAGCTGGAGAGCGTGGGACGCCTCGCCGGCGGCGTGGCCCACGACTTCAACAACCTCCTCACCGTCATCCTCTCCTGCGCCGAGACCCTCGCCGAGGAGGTGGGCGCGGCGAGCCCCGCCGCCCGAGACGACGTCGAGCAGATCCGGCTCGCCAGCCAGCGGGCGCGGGACCTGACCCGGCAGCTCCTGGCCTTCGCCCGCCGGGACTTCATCGCCCCCGAGCCCCTCGACCTCAACGAGGTGCTGAAGAGGAGCGAGAAGCTGCTCCGGCGCCTTCTGGCCGAGGACGTGGAGCTGCGGGTGAGCCCGGGCGAGGCGCTCTGGCCCGTCCTGTGCGATCCGGTCCAGATCGAGCAGGTGCTTCTCAACCTGGCCGTGAACGCCAGCGACGCCATGCCCGGCGGGGGAACCTTGACCCTCGCAACCGGGAACGTCCGGGCGGCCTCTGGCGGTCCGGCCCCCGGGCCCGGTCGCGCGGCGGGTGAGTGGGTGCGCCTCACCGTCCGAGACCAGGGCGTGGGCATGTCGCCCGAGGTGAGGAAGCACCTGTTCGAGCCCTTCTTCACCACCAAGCAGGCGGGCACGGGCCTCGGGCTCGCCACCGTCTACGGCATCGTCACCCGGAACGGCGGCCACATCCGCGTCGATAGCGAGCCGGGGCGCGGGACCACCTTCGAGATCGACCTCCCCCGCACCGACCGGCCCGCGGCCGTGCAGCCCGCCCCGCCTCCCTCGTCCCCCGCCAGGGGGACCGAGAGCGTGCTGGTCATCGAGGGCGATGCCCTGGTCGGGGCGGTCACCGCCCGCGCCCTGGAGGGCGCGGGCTACCAGGTGAGGGTGGCCCGCGACGGTCCCGAGGCCCTCCGGCTCTCGGACGAGCGGCCGGACCGCATCGACCTGGTGGTCGCCGACCTGGGCCTGCCCGGCCTCGGCGTGCGAGCCCTGGTCGACCGGCTGGCCGAGCGTTTCCCCGGGCTGCGTGCGCTCTATGTCACCGGGCAGTCGAAGGACCACGCCGCCGGGCGCGGCATGCCCGAGCCCGATCTCCACCTCCTGGAGAAGCCCTTCACCGCCTCGGCGCTCCTCGAGCGCGTTCGGAGGGTGCTGGACGCCGATGGCTGAATTCCGTGCCCGTCGCTTCAGCCTTGACGTCACGCGGCTTTTCGGCTAAAGACGCCCTCTTTCACGGTCCGGCAGCGATGGCCGGCCCCCCTGACCACCCAGGGCCCGAGCACCAGCGAAGGCCCCTCGCCGAGCTCCCCGCGTGGAGCGGCGAGTCCATTGGGAGGAAGCGATGTCCCAGAACGTCCTCAATGCGGAGAAGCGCGACTCGCGGGGCAAGGGTCCGGCCCGCCGGTTGCGCGAGAAGGGCCTCATCCCGGCGGTGGTGTACGGCGGCGGGGCGAGCCCCGCCCACGTGGCCGTCGACCCCGCCCTGCTGCTCGAGGCCATCGACACCCCGCACAAGTTCAACACCATCCTGGTCCTGAAGCTCGACGGCGTGGACAAGCACGTCCTCTTCAAGGACTACGAGGTGGACCCGGTCAGCCGCCGGCTGCTCCACGCCGACTTCCTGGAAGTCCGGATGGACAAGCCGGTTCGGGTGCACGTCCCGGTCGAGACCGTGGGCCGCGCCGTGGGCCAGGTCGACGGCGGCATCCTCTCCCTGGCCACGCACGACATCCTGGTGGAGGCCCTGCCCGACCGGATCCCGGTGAAGATCGAGGTCGACGTCACCGAGATCAAGATCGGCCACTCGCTCCACATCTCGGAGATCAAGGCGCCCGAGGGCTGCAAGTTCCGCTACACCACCGACTACGTGGTGGTGTTCGTGGCCGTGCCCGAGAAGGAGGAGGTCGTCGCCCCGGTGGCGGCCGCCGTGCCTGGTGCGGAGGGCGTTGCCGCCGTCCCCGGCGCCCCTGGCGCTCCCGGCGCCCCCGGTGCCCCGGGCGCCCCCGGCGCCGCCCCGGGCGCTCCCGGCGCCCCGGCGGCTCCTGGCGCTGCCGCCCCGGCCGCCGGCGCTGCCCCGGCCCCGGGCGCCCCGCCCGCCAGGCCGGCCGGCAAGGGCAAGAAGTAGCGTCCATGAAGCTCGTGGTCGGCCTCGGCAACCCGGGCGAGGAGTATGCGCGGACGCGCCACAACGTCGGCTTCATGGTGGCCGACCGGCTCGCGCACCTCGCCCGCGCCAGCTTCACCGCGCACAAGTTCGCGGCCGAGCTGGCCGAGGCCCGCCTCGGCCCGGAGCGGGTCTGGATCATGAAGCCGCAGACCTACATGAACGGGTCCGGGGAGGCGGTCGGCGCCGCGCTCCGCTTCTGGAGGCTCGACCTCCTCGACCTGGTGGTGGTGCACGACGACCTGGAGCTCGAGCCCTATCGCGTGCAGCTCAAGGTGGGCGGCGGCCACGGCGGGCACAACGGCGTGAAGAGCCTGAACGCCCACCTGCCCGGCCCCGACTACCCCCGCGTGCGGGTCGGAGTGGGCCGGCCGCCGCCGGTCATGGACCCGAGCGACTACGTGCTGGGCCGGTTCGGGAAGGATGAGGAGCCGGCGCTCACGGCCTGCCTGGAGCAGGCCACGGAGGCGGCCCGGCTGGCCGTCGAGCTGGGAGCGGTGAAGGCGATGAACCAGGTGAACCGGCGGGCCCGCGCGGCGGGAGAGGCGCCGGAGGGATGAGGCTGGACCTCGCGGTCGGCATGGGGCCGGCGCGCGGGTGGCTTCAGAGACTCCTCGCGGCGGGCGAACCGCCGCTGCTTTCAACCCGAGGGGAGCGAAATGGCCGAGACGAAGAAGATCGTACGCGAGTACGAGACCATCTACCTGCTCAAGGCGGAGACGCCCGACGACCAGGTGGAGGAGATCAAGGAGCGCCTCCGCGGCGTGG
>Ga0335071_10006070_pt1 | contig 12503 bp, 10 predicted proteins | sample Lox_Sample_15_FD_206724 | JGI IMG/M metagenome (GOLD analysis project Ga0335071, IMG submission 206724) | Soil microbial communities from Loxahatchee National Wildlife Refuge, Florida, United States - Lox_Sample_1.5 | ecosystem: Environmental > Terrestrial > Soil > Wetlands | place: USA...
ACGGTGATGATGCAGGCCGCTGACGCTGGATTGGACCGCGCCGCGCTGTTGCAGCTTGCCGACAATTATCTGGCCGCGATGGTTGCGCATGATCCAGGAAAAGTGCCGCTTGCCGGCGACGTAAAAATAGTGGAAAACGTGAAACGCATTAAACCCGGCGAGGGGTTATGGAAGACTGCTTCTGCCATGCCGTCCGATTTCAAGATCGTGGCTGCGGATCCAATCACTCAGGAAGTCGGCGGCCTGGTGGTGATGGGCAGCGATCAAAAACCCGCGCAGGTTGGTTTCCGGATTAAGCTGGTGAACGGCAAGATCGTTGAGGCCGAGCACCTGGTTGTTGTGCTGGATAAAAAGAATCCCATGGGGAATCCCGATAATCCAAATCTGAAGAAGCATCGTCCGGCCATTCTCCTGGAAGTGCCGGATGAATACGCGGATTCGCACGGCCGGTTGATCTACATTGCAAAATCCTATTATGATGCGCTGGACAACAACAATGGCTCTCTCGCCCCGTTTGCATCGGATTGCGAGCGGCATGAGAACGGCATGCGTACGGCGCCATCCGGTGGGCCGTCATTGGGAGGAGTCACAATTCCCGGCACGGCGGCGCCGAAACCGGGCTTGATGGGCATGCAGGATTGCACGACGCAGATCAACTCCGGAACGTTCCAGTACATTGCAACGATCGAGAATCGCCGCGTGGAAATCGCCGACACCGTAACGGGATTGGCGATCGGATTTTCGCATTTCCATCATCCGATGACGCAGAAAAAGTTCAAAATCACGGGCAACCCCGACCGGTCCGAATCCGATATGTCCAATCAGAAACCGTTTGATATGCCGTCAATGCACATCTACAAAATATGGGGCGGCAAGATTCACGAAATAGAAGCAATTGGCATCATGGCGCCCTACGATTCGCCGACCGGCTGGGAATAAATCCATCCCTTTTGGTATATCCTTGAGCCTTAAAGATCTCCGCATGCTTTGGCGACAGGATAATGGCAGCGCCGCTTGCAATAAGGTAAACGTGTTTTAAAAACCACTTTCAGCGACAGGATCCTGCTGTAAAATACCCCTGAAATCAAAGGCATCCAAGCAAACATATTGCCAATTATCAGCAGTCGAGTGAGGGCACGGAGAGAGGTACGCCAGAGCTCCAATGAAGAGACTTGAAGTTAAACCGGCAGCCAATGCTTCCTATCCTTTTCGCCGCGTTAGAAAGGCTGCAGATGGTCATTAAAGCCGGAAAGAAAGGCCGACAATGTCTGGCGAGATCGTTCCGGATCAGGAGCCATCAAATCCCCAATTAAACGTAACGGACCGGCAGGATCAATTTCAGGCGCAAGTGCAGAGCGAACTTCTTCCTCGATGCGATTTGCTTTTAGGCTGTGCTTCGAATTGTCTCCATGGCGTCTTTCCCCGCCAACCATGCTCCCGCGCGCTCATAGTCGAAATTGGAGTTTTCAAGTAACTGGCCTGCTTCGCTATATAGCCGTTCTGAATTTCCCGCATCAAGGTAGTTCTGCAGGATTAGCATGAGATCAGACGCATCTTTGCGTGGCTCAATCGTTCGTCTTGCCGACCATGCTAATATCTTGAGCCCCGCCAGCATCGGAAGTGAGACAACTTCAACCTGCTGACCGGACGGGAGCAGTGCATCAATCGAAGATTCCAGGGCTTCCCCGAATCTCAGAACACTCATCACTGTGTCACGTGCGGTGGCCAGGAGATGGTTCCGTCAGCATTAATGAGGTCCGATAGGAAGCTCAATTCCTGCTTATTTGTTAAATCCAGCGACGATTTCATCATAAAGTAGTTTTGCTATTTCCAGACAACGTGCATCCCCAATAGCGAGCAGGTCTGCATACACGAGCAGGGTGGGGGTAAGTGCCGGTTCGCGATTATCAAAATGCCAGAAGCGACGAAGTATTTCCACTTCTCCGGCAGGGTCTGTTTTCAAGTGCTGATCCAGCAAAAAACGCGGATCGGCTTTTGGGCCCCAAAAAGTCAAGGTGCCAGGTCGTAGATGGTGGGCGAGGCGTGCGGCTGCGCCTTCACCTCCCATTGCGAGGTTATACTTTGTTGGATCCACTGCTTTCCACCAATCCAGTGTTTCCGTTTTGTATCGACCCAAAACCAGCTTGGGCCTGAGCGTGCGCGCATAGGCTTCCACCCATTGTTGCAGCAAACGCTCAGCCTGCAGCAACCGACGTTTTTGAGCAACTTCGGCAACAAACCCGAGTTTGGGCAATTCCGCCATGACCCAGCCGACTGTGCCGTGGGCAACACCAGCCAGTCTGGCGATTTCCCGGTATGGACGATCTACCTGCTCTGGATTGCACAAGAGCGCAAAAATCACCTGTAGCCCACTTGCCTGAAAAGCGCGTCCAATGGGCGGAAGAGTCGGTCGCGGAATCGGACGCTCCCCTTTTACCCACACAAGCACTGGAGGGTGGTGTAGATACGCGTTGCCGGCACCGTCAATAAAAGCAATCTCGTGGTTGCGCAAAATATCGGCAAGTTGAGGCGTAACATAGTCGGCTATCAGGAGTGTCTTTTTCCCTAGCCGGTGAAGCTGCTGGATCACTGCTCCTAAGGTGGCGGGGCGTAAACCATGCTTCACTTCTGCTGCATAGCGGACCTTTTTGCCTTCTAACTGTAGCACAATCCAGGCATCTGCATGGTCGCCGTTTGCTTTGGGTTCCCATCGTTCCACCCGGGCATTAACTCCAAGTCGCTTTACAGCAGCCAATGCTTCTTCAAGGAGTTCTTTGTCTCGATGTCTTTGTGTGTCCATAATATGCTATTGTCCACGTTACGTGGACAAATGTCAATAGTGGACAGACTGCAAAATGTTCAGTATGGTTTCAGTAGGAAGCTGACCGTACTCCAATTCGTACTCCATTAAGACACGCTTTTTCGCGGACCCGCATAAACACTGCGTTTTCTATCATCGAAAATCAACGCCGTGGACCGTATGTTCTTTATTGTCAATGTTCAGTCATTTTCCCAAGCTGGACGTCCCAACTACCTTTGCGAAGCGAATTGTGGGTAATGAACGAAAGGTCCACTTTTCCGGTAAGCGCGTTATACGTCCAAGTGCGATTCTCTCGGGATCTCAGCCACGATCGCCATGCGCGGATCGAGTTCGCGCTGCGCGCCAGCGCCACACGGCGAACCACACCAGCCCGAATCGGCTCTAGCGGCTTGTTATGTGAAAGTTTGACAGTAATATACAAAGCATATAATTGCGCAGACAATCATTATAGCCGCGTGCATATATCTTGAGGTCCACTCGTTAATTCGGATCATTTTTTTAGGCACTACTAAACGTGCTGCCCCAGAAAGCAAAACTGACCAACCTATTATTCGAGCATAGATATCAAGGGCGGATATACTGAATGCACCGATAATTACCAGCAGACCACCTATTAGACGTATGACATTAGGTTTATGCAAAACCTTATCTGTATAGACAGGAAATATCAAATGCACAATCGCAGATAACATCAAAAATATACCTATCACAAGAATCCCTAACATGTTTCAATCCCCACTTTTATCATTCTATGCGCACATAACGATAAGCTGAGCCGGAGCAGCCCAGCGGGCTGCGATCGGCGATCAGCTTGGCGATCTCGACGTCCGGCGGCATTTGCCAATCGACCCGCAGCGGAGGGGGCGCCACGGATAGCACCAGAGGCCAATGCATCCCCCTCTGGCTCCATTCACCCCGCCACGCCTTGACGGTGGCAACCCACTCACCGGCGTAGTTGCCGCCAATGCTCGGCACTGCGAAGGTGAGACGCGCGTTCCGGGCTGCGATCTCGGCGAGCGGCAGCCCATGCGCGCCTTGCGCGGGGCTGTCCATCGTTCCGCTGAGGACGCCCGCATCAGCGCGCTTGATATACACAAGCAGCGGCAGGCGATTCCCGCGCGCGACCTCGACAACGCCGACCCAATCGCCGGCGGCCTCCTGCGCGGCTGCTGGGACGGCAATCGCAACGGTTGCAAAGGCCGCCACCAGAACAAGCACGGTCTGCTTCATAACATTGGTCATCATTATCCCTAATGATAACGCAGGAAGAGCCCACCTATTGCGGATATGTGACGGAATCGAACATCTGTCCTCGCACCTTCAAAAAGAATTATGTTTAGATGCCAAGGAACTCGATGGAGATTGCGCTGCTTCCTGTTTGGTTGTCACTTGGTTGGTAGGTCGCGTAACCGGACAAGTGCTCGAATCGAAACTCAACGACCGACTGGCTAGCAAAAGATGGGTTGCTGAGTGCAAGCGGTTGTCGTTTGTTTTGATTTTATACGTGGCGAAAAGAGGAAATGAAATCGTTTTTCGTGACTCCGTTGTGACTCCATTCGCGGTAAAAATGAGGAAACTCAGTGAACACAGTGTGCAAAATGCATCTCAGGAAACGCCAAAAGCCTTGATAAACGATCTTTACTCGTTTTCCCAAGCTGGACGTCGCGGACTCGATCCCCGTCTCCCGCTTCAACTTTTCAATAATTTACAGCCTTTTTCATTTTCTCCACTGCACCTTGTTAACCGCAAAACCTTGGATGACGAGTTGACACAAAACGAGCGCATCCGCTTCTACACTGCTTGCCGCGAGCATAATCAGGTCTGGATTGCTTACCTGAATAGTCCGACAGAGAGCAATGCGAGTTCCGGAAAAGATACTGCCCGATAGGCCTGCGGACGCAGGTAGGCTCAAAAAGCGGAGCTGAAACTTGCAATTAGCATACTTCCAAGCAAACCAATCAGGTGCCTCGCTCGAACCGCATATTCGGGACAACTGATCCGGATTTAAACTCCCAAGAGATAGCGTTTTCATCACCCATCTCGATTTTGGAGTCTCCGCTGTTGTTTTACGGCATCTTATCGTAAGATCACGGGAAGCCAGCAAAATCAGTCTCCTACTTAAAATGTCGAAAGTTGGCAGGACGGAATAAACTGGCCATTGCAAAAAGATCGTCGAACGCCACGGCCGATGAGTCTGGGTCGAATCGAAGGTAGGCGAAGAGAGCACATTTCGTGTCACTTTGCCGGCCGGATGAAGAAAGATGCACAGAGACCCGCGGAGAAGTGTATGGATAGGACATCAGTAAATGGTTCGATGGCAAGCACACAATCAACCCGCTGGTTAGGCCGCATGGCGACCGCTTTTGGCGTTCTTGTGGCCTTAGTGGGCACAGGGCACCTGGTGGCTTGGTTCAGTGGCTACATGGTCAACCGGGGGGGCAACATCGTCACCATGAAGTCCAACACAGCCCTGGCGCTGCTGTTTGAGGGACTTGGATTGGTGCTTTTGGCCTCGCCTCAGGCCGAGTTTGCACATCGTTGGGCCGGTCGCGGTCTGGCGACTATTGCTGCCCTTATTGGATTGCTAAGTCTTAGCGAAAACCTGCTCGGCTTGAACTTGGGCATTGACCAAATGCTGGCCCAGGAAACGCCCGGGGCAATAGGCGCAGTGGCGCCAAACCTCATGGGCACGCCCGCCGCGACAAGTTTTCTCCTGGCAGGGCTGGCGCTTTTGATCCTCAGCTGCAAGGATAAACGGCGGGCGAAGGCGATGCAGGGGCTGGCGCTGGCGGTCTGCCTGATCGCGCTGCTGGGAACCATTGGCCATCTATATGGAGCTCAAGACTTCTACGCCATCGCTGGTTTCACCACTATTGCCTTGCCTACGGCCCTGGCGCTGCTGATTTTGGGTTTGGGCCTGCTGCTTGCCCGATCGACGGATGGCCTGATGGAGCAGGTGACGGCCAATGATCCCGGCGGAGCGAACCTTCGCCGTTGGCTGCCTGTGCTGCTGCTGCCTATCGGGCTCGGTTGGTTCCGGCTGGTTGGCGAGCGTCTGAGGCTGTTTGATGCGGCCACCGGCACGGCAATGATGATGCTTATCTTCATCGGGGCGCTGGCTGTCCTAGCCTATGCGGGTGCGCGCCCAGTCAGCCGATCGTCGGCGGATCTGCAGCGTCAACGGGAGTGGTTGAGGGTGACCCTATCGAGTATCGGCGATGCCGTGATCGCAACCGACACGGTCGGTAAGATCACCTTCCTCAACCCGGTGGCCGAGGGACTGACCGGCTGGAAGGAACAGGATATTTTGGGCCATCCCGTCCAGGAGGTCTTCCGGATCATCAATGAGCAGACACGGCAACACACGGAAGACATTGTTCAGTGTGTGCTGCTGGAAGGCCGTGTGGTGGCTCTGGCTAACCATACTGCTTTGATAACGAAGGACGGATGCCAGATTCCCATCGAGGATAGCGCGGCCCCGATCAAGGACCACGCTGGAAAGGTGTCGGGCGTGGTGCTCGTTTTCCACGACGTGACCGAAAAGCGGCGCGCGCAGGAAGCATTGCGGAAGAGCGAGGAACGATTCCGACTGGCGCTCAAAAACTCCCCAGTCTCGGTGGCGGTACAGGATCTCAATTTTGTTTACCAGTGGGCTTACAACCAGCGATCGCGGCGGCCAGATGAGATCGTCGGAAAGACAGATGCTGACTTATTCGCGCCCGAAGAGGCGGCCATGATCCTGGAAACAAAACGCAGGGTGCTTGAGTCGGGGAGTGATGTGCATGTGCAACACTGGGTGACCAGCAACGGCAGACGGATGTTCCTTGACCTATACTATGAACCGACGCGGGATCCGGTCGGCCAGATCACAGGGATTGGAATTGCCGTAGTGGACCTCACGGAACGCAAAGCGGCTGAGGAAGCACTGAGGGAGAGCGAGAAGCGATATCGTACTTTGTTCAAAACGATCGACGCCGGGTTTTGCATCATTGAAATGGTTTTTGATGCCGCGAACCGGCCCATTGACTACCGATTCCTGGAGGTCAACACGGCATTTGAAAAGCAAACCGGTTTGCACGCAGCAGAAGGAAAATTTATGCGTGAGCTTGCCCCGGCTCATGAAACGCACTGGTATGAGATCTATGGGAAAATTGCGCTAACGGGTGAACCTGAGCATTTTGTGAACGAAGCGAGAGCGTTGAATCGTTGGTACGATGTTTATGCATATCGTGTCGGCGCGCCGGAAAGCCGGCAAGTTGCAATCCTTTTCAATGATATCAGCGAACACAAGCATGCAGAGGAGGCGCTGCGGAGATCCCGCGCTGAACTGGAACAGCGGGTACAGGAGCGGACGGCCGAGTTGACCGAAGCGCTCCAGGCTCTTCACCAGACCGGCGCCTATACGCGGAGCCTGATCGAGTCGTCCCTGGACCCGCTGGTGACAATCGGCCGAGACGGCACGATCACCGATGTAAATGCGGCCGCCGAGACGGCCACAGGCCGAGCACGGCAGGAACTCATCGGCACCGACTTCAGCACATATTTCACCGAGCCGGAAAAGGCCCGCACAGGATACCTACAGGTATTTGACGAGGGATCGGTCCGCAATTACCCACTGGAAATCTGCCACCGAGACGGGCGCACAATTCCGGTGTTGTATAACGCCGCGCTCTACCGGGACGAGGCGGGTCAGGTGGTCGGCATCTTTGCAGCCGCGCGCGACATCACCGAGCGTAAGCGTGCCGAGGATGCGCTACGCCAGAGCGAGCAGGAGTTCCGCACTCTGGCAGAGGCAGTGCCGCAGATCGTCTGGGCCACCCGGCCGGATGGTTGGAACGTTTATTTCAATCAAAAATGGGTGGATTACACCGGACTGACACTGGCGGAAAGCTGCGGCCATGGCTGGAACACTCCTTTCCACCCTGACGACCGGCAGCGCGCTTGGGAGGCCTGGAAACACGCGACGCAAGACGAGGCTCCCTACTCTCTGGAATGCCGTCTGCGCCGCGCCGATGGCATCTATCGCTGGTGGTTGATCCGTGGCGAGCCCATGCGGGGTGTCAACGGCGAAATTCTGAAATGGTTCGGCACTTGCACCGATATCGAAGAACTCAAGCAGGCTTCCGAACAACTTCGGCGGATTACCTCGGAACTGATGGTTGCCGAGCAGCGCGAACGACAGCGGCTGGCCCAGGTTCTCCATGATGGCCTCCAGCAAATTCTTGTGGGCGCGAAACTCCGCCTTGCTCTCCTGGAACGGGCCAAGGATATACAGCAAACGACAGGTCAAATTAGGGAACTTATTGATGATGCAATTGAGACTTCACGCTCGCTTTCGGTGGAACTCAGTCCGCCTATCCTGCTCCAGGGAGATTTAGTTGCTGCGCTCGAATGGCTGGCCCGTTGGATGCACGATAAGCATGGAATTGAAGTAAATCTGACAGCCCGCGCAAAGATTGCGCACCTGAAAGAGGATGCAATCCTTCTGCTCTTTCAGGCCGCTCGCGAGTTGTTGTTCAACGTAGTTAAACACGCGGGCGTGAAAAACGCTTGCATAGAACTGAATCAACTCGATGGGCATGTATCCATGACAGTTGAGGATAAAGGAGTCGGCTTCGACCAGAATAAGCTTGCGCTGAGAGAAGGTCAGTCGAGTGGCACTGGCTTGTTTGGAATAAGGGAGCGTATTTCCTATATCGGCGGAATAATTGAGATCGACAGCACACCGGGTCTGGGCAGCCGATTCAGTTTGACGGTCCCTGTTCCAGAAGTGAATGCTGAGGCGGATCAGGGGGCAACAGACAAAAAGGCGCAGGTTTCCGTTGCGATCTCTGCACAATTCGACTCCAAACCGGCCGGATTGAAAAAGAAAATCCGGATTGCGCTGGTAGATGATCATATCGTTGTGCGGCAGGGATTGGCCGGATTGCTTCGGGCGGAGCCCGATATTGAAATCATCGGTGAAGCTTCGGATGGGCAATCAGCTATTGATCTAATCCGTGAACTCCGGCCGGATGTTGTGCTCATGGACATAAATATGCCCGGAGTGGATGGCATTCAGGCTACACGGATTATTCACAGGGAACTCCCAGAAATTCGCGTTATTGGCTTATCCATGTTCCAAGAAGAAGACCAACAAACAGCCATGCTCGCAGCTGGCGCCGTGGATTACCGGACCAAAAGCGGGCCATCTGAAACGTTAATCGAGGCCATAAGGACTTGCATCCAAGTTTCGGAATAAAGCCTTACTGGCAAAGCTGCCGATTAGGGGTAACAAATAGAGTCAAAATGAGCTGTTAGTGCAATTCCATGAATCGCTTTTCGCGTCGCATATCCGGCACGGCGGATAGGTGACTTGGAATCAAATGCCCAAGCTGGGACGGCGACCGAGGAAACTGAGAATCGCGGCAGACTGTTTGCGTGAACCCGACTGATGCTTTTTAGGAATGCGACCGTTCTTGGAAGGAAGGGACGATACCTACAACGCTGCTCGAGGTAATGCAGAACGGTTTGCTCTAATTTGCTCCTTTTGCAGCCCGACGGCCTCTTCCAGAACCTTGACTGCGTTCACGCCTTCACTGGGCACCAGCGAAACGCTCTCTGAACCCTTCTCTAGCCTCGACGATGAAGATCAGGAGTTGATGCACCTCTACTCGAACAACTTCTATGCCAATCCGCTCGGTTTTCTTCATATAGTCTCACCTGCCTCTCTTAACCATGCCTCAGCTTGCGCTTTGGTGATCATAGCGAGCACCTCGACCGAGCAATCGATAACATCGCAGTAAACCCGGATTTCGCCAACGCGAAGCCAATACTGCGGCCTGGACAGCCCTCGCAGGCGCTTGATGCGGCTCCTGCTTGTCTTCACAGGCTCATGGCGAAGATGCTGCTCAAGAGCATCTCGGATTTCCGCTCGCAAGTGCGCCGTGAGACGTTTTAGTTCCTTTGCCGCTTCCGGAGCTAAAATAATTTCATAACGCATTCTGTCTACATTGCAGCTAGATTATTTTTGGGGATCGACCAATCATTTCATTGGGGACAGTATAACCAGGTACCGCCGGCGGTCCGAGGTCTGTAACCAGATAAAGATTCCTAAAACCTTCGAGCCTTTCCGGTTCATCAGGTAAAGGAAGAAGATCGCGAGACATTCGGAAGCGGGGAAGAGCGCAGGCGAGCGCGGCAATCAATCGCAAGTGAATCTCACGCGTGAAAGGGGCGCAGATATCCACATCTTGGGTAACCGCCTGTGATCCGTGGATCACGCACGACATCCCGTCAACGAGAACGTATTTTACCTGGTGATCATGAAGACTCTGGATTTCCCATCATGACCGGGCCTGTTAACCCGCATTTCATGGCTTCGAGAGGGCCGCGGATTGTCCTGGATCAGCTGGTCCGGACAATCCGCGGCTTTTTGCCTATTGGTATGCTCCAGCCTTTTTGAAATCGCCGCCTTTTACGATACTCAGAGCAGCAGGATCCACGTGGCGGCGGAACGCATCGCTCACCTGTGAAGCCGTCAGCGACGCGACAGCCGCTTCAAGTTTTTCATCCCAAATCACCGTGCGATCCCATCGAGCCCGGCCTGACAATAAGCTGGCCAGAGAATTGTCGTCCGCGCGCGATACGGCGCGATTGTCCAGCCATGCCTTCTTGGCCTTCTCCACCTCGTCGGCGGTAAAGCCTTCTTTAATCGCCTTTTCAATTTCTTCCTTGAAAGCGGCTTCCGCCTTCGGAGTGTTCTGCGGGGCAGCGATTGCGTTGGCCGAAAAAGAGCCGCAATCATCTTTTGTCGGCACCGAAAAAGAGGCACTCGCGCCGTAGCTTAAGCCTTCCTTGACGCGGATACGTTGGAAAACGCGGGATGTGGGAGCACCCCCGAAAATATATCCGGCAATCTGGAGCGCCGCATAATCGGGATCTTCGTCGGTAGCTTTCGTATACATGGCGGCCAGAAAATAGGCATTCTGCTTATCAGGCGTTTCGATCTTTTGATTGATCGACGGTACGGCGACATACGGATTGGTAATGCGCTGGTAGCGCGCGGGGCTTTTCCAGTCGCCGAACAGTTCGCCAACCAGTTTTTGCATTTGAGCGGGATCAAACTGGCCGACAATCGCAATTTCGCCTTCCCCGACACCGTAAAATTGCGAATAGAATTGGCGGGCCTCATCGAGCGTGACCTTTTTGGCATCCTCGATTTCTTCCTCGAGCGTTGAGGTATATCGCACATCGCCGCGGGCATATCGGGCATTCATATGCCGACTCAGCGCCAAAGAAGCGAGGGAACCCGGGTCACTGCGCGCATTCTCAATGCTCGCCAAATTCATCTGCCGGATCTGTTCGAACTCCGCTTCGGGGAAAGACGGTTCGCGAAGGAGTTCCCGAACCAGGCGCAGCGAATCGGCAAGAGTCGGCTCAAAAGTCCGGACGCTGGCTGAAAACCCTGTTACTCCACCGGAAACGCTCACCTGCGCCTTGAGACGGTCTGTCGCGTCCTGGATCTGCTGGCGCGTTTTGCTTTTCGTTCCGCGCATCAGCAGCGCGCCTGCCATGGAGCCCGCCTCGGACTTGCCGAACAATGATTTTTCATCGCCGAACCGGGCATTCATCGCAACGGCCACGGTGCCGCCGCGTGTCTTCTTGGGCAGCATTAGAATCTTCAGCCCATTCGGCAATCGGGTGCGGATCACGCGCGCCTCGATGTTTTTGGGTGTCGGATCGAATGCCTCTCCCTGCTGAATGGATTCGCCGCCCTTATAATCCTTCAGCCGCTCTGCCGCGGATGGCGCGGGGGGAATCTCGGCGCGATTCAGATCTTTGGTTGGAATAAATTCGCCCAAGGTACGGTTTGAGGATTTCAAATAGGCTTTCGCCACGCGCACCACATCGTCGGGAGTCACCTTTTTAACTTCATCCCGATCGAGAAATAGCAGGCGCCAGTCGCCATCGCCTACATACCCGCCGAGGTTGAGCCCGACGTTCTGGGAATTGGCCATCATCAACTCATGATTTTTCAGTATGCGGCTTCTGGCGCGATCGACTTCTTCCTGAGTGGGAGGCTCGTTCGTAAAATCCTCGACGGTTTTCAGCAGGATCTGAGCAGCTTCGTCGATGGACTGATCCTGTTTGAGTATGGCGTATGCGAATGCAAATCCGGGATCATGCATTTCATTAAAACTGAGGCCGGCGGAAACCGCCTTCTTGCCGTCCACCAGGGCCTTGTATAAACGTCCGGTCTGGCTCGCACCCAGGACTTGAGCCAGTACATCAAGAGGCGCGCTGTCGGGATGCAACGCTGCGGGCGCATGATACACCGCCATGATGTACTGGATATCGCCGACGCGGCGTAATATCACGGAGCGTTCCCCTTCCTGCGTCGGCTCCGCCGTATAGGGTTGCGCAATTGTGCGCTGCGGCTTGGAGATTTTTCCGAATTCATCCGCCACATCGGCCAGGGCCTTGGATTCATCGAACTGGCCGGCAATGATCAGGAACGCATTATCGGGCTGGTAGTATTTCCGATAGAAAACCGCGAGGCTGTCGATGGGGACGCGTTCCACATCGCTTCGAGCGCCGATGACGGTTTTGCCATAGTTATGAAAATTATAGGCAGCTGCCAGGACACGCTTCTGAAGGACGCTACCCGGATTATTTTCTCCCGATTCCATCTCATTCCGGA
>Ga0335071_10006071_pt1 | contig 12503 bp, 10 predicted proteins | sample Lox_Sample_15_FD_206724 | JGI IMG/M metagenome (GOLD analysis project Ga0335071, IMG submission 206724) | Soil microbial communities from Loxahatchee National Wildlife Refuge, Florida, United States - Lox_Sample_1.5 | ecosystem: Environmental > Terrestrial > Soil > Wetlands | place: USA...
CGCCGGCCTGGACCATCGTCGGCATCCTCTTCGTGCGCTCGAAGAAGCGCTTCGACCACGCGCGGCTCGCGTCGTCGCGGTCCCAGTAGAACGCCGTCGTCAGGTACATCCCCTTCGCCGTCGCGAGCCCGAGGCTGTGGACGTCCGACAGGAAGACGAGGAGCCCCGCGAGGCTCTGCTTCTTCGTGAGGCCGAACTCGTTCGCCTGCTTGATCGCGTTGATCGTGTCGGCGCCCGCGTTCGCGAGGCCGATGATCGAGGCGCCGGACCCCTGCGCCTGGAGGAGGTACGACGAGAAGTCCGTCGTCGGGAACGGCGCCTTGACGCCGCCGAGGATCTTCCCGCCCGCGGCCGTGACGACCTTCGCCGTGTCGGACTCGAGCGACTTGCCGAACACGTAGTCGGCCGTGATGAAGAACCAGCTCTTGCCGCCCTGCTGGACGACGGCGCGGCCGGTGCCCGCGGCCATCGCGTACGTGTTGTACGTGTAGTGGACGTTGGTCGCCGTGCACTTCTCGCCCGCGATCGGCGTCGAGCCGGGGCCCGAGAGGAGCGTGATCCGCTTCTTCTCCGCGGCGACCGGCATCACGGCGAGCGCCGTGGAGCTCGAGACGAGGTCCGCGATCGCGTCCACCTGCTGCTCGTCGAACCACCGCCGGGCCGTCGACGAGGCGATGTCCGCCTTGTTCTGGTGGTCCGCGCTGATGACGACGACGGGCTTGCCGAGGACCTTGCCGCCGAAGTCCTCGGCCGCCATCTGGGCCGCCGCGACCGAGCCGGGGCCCGCGAGGTCCGAATAGGCGCCCGTCATGTCCGTCAGGACGCCGATCTTCACGACGCCGTCCGAGACCTGCGCCCGCGAGGGCGCGGCGGCGCAGGCGGCCAGCGCCGCGGCCAGGGCGATTGTCCCTTTGATGTGTGCCATGGTTCCTCCCTTTCGTTGACCGTGAGTTCAAACGCCGAGAAAGCGGTGAAGCGAGTCCATGCTGCCTTCGAGCCGGTCCTTCGGAACGACGTCCACGATGCGCCCGTGCTCGATGAGGTAGTGCCGGTCGGCGAGCGGTGCGACGAACCGGAAGTTCTGCTCGACGAGGACCATCGTGAAGCCGCGCTCCTTGAGGGACACGACGACCCGCGCGAGGGCCTTCACGATCACGGGCGCGAGCCCTTCGGTGATCTCGTCGAGGAGGAGGAGGCGCGCGCCGACGCGGAGGATCCGCGCCATCGCGAGCATCTGCTGCTCCCCGCCGGAGAGGCGCGCCCCCGGGCTCGAGCGGCGCTCGAGGAGGTTCGGAAAGAGGCCGTAGATCTCCTCCTCCGTCATGCCGCCCGACCCGACCCGGGGCAGGAGGGTCAGGTTCTCGTGCGCCGAGAGGCTCGCGAAGATGCCGCGCTCCTCGGGACAGTAGCCAATCCCGAGCCGGACGACGCGGTGCGGCGGAAGGCCGATCGTCTCGCGCCCGTTCATCATGACCGACCCCGTGCGGCGCGGAACGAGGCCGAGGACGGCCTTGAGCGTCGTCGTGCGCCCGGAGCCGTTGCGGCCGAGGAGCGTGACGACTTCGCCCCTCTGCACCTCGACGTCGATCCCGTGGAGGATGTGGGACTCGCCGTAGAACGCGTGCAGGTCCGTGATCCGGAGGAGCTCGTGGCGGGGCTCGAAGGCGCTCGTCACGCTTCCGCTCCGATGTAAGCCTCGAGGACGGCCGCGTCGCGCGACACGTCGGCATAGCTGCCCTCCGCGAGCACCCGGCCCCGCGCGAGGACCGTGATCGTGTCGGAGAGGTCGGCAACGACCGAGAGGTTGTGCTCGACCATCAGGACGGTCCGCCCGGCGGACAGCTTCCGGATGAGCGCCACGACGCGCCCGACGTCCTCGCGGCCCATCCCCTGCGTCGGCTCGTCGAGGAGCATGAGCTCCGGCTCGAGGGCGAGCGTCGTTGCGAGCTCGAGCGCCCGCTTGCGCCCGTACGAGAGCTCGACGGTCTTCGCGTGCGCATGAGCGGCGAGGTCGACCCCCTCGAGAAGCTCCATCGCGCGCGCATCGAGCACCTCGAGGCTCCGCTCGGAGCGCCAGAAGTGGAAGGACGTCCCGAGCCTGCGCTGGAGGGCGACGCGCACGTTCTCGAGGACCGTGAGGTGCGGGAACACGGCGGAGATCTGGAACGACCGGACGAGCCCCCGGCGCGCGAGGTCCGCGGGGCGGAACCGGGTCACGTCCTCGCCCTTGTAGAGGATCGCGCCGGACGTCGCGGGAAGGAATTTCGTCAGGAGGTTGAAGACCGTCGTCTTTCCGGCCCCGTTCGGGCCGATGAGCGCGTGGATGGAGCCCCGGCGGACGCAGAGGTCGACACCGTCGACCGCGACGAAGCCCTGAAAGTCCTTCGTCAGGCCTCGCGTCTCGAGAATCGCCTCACCGGTCATCAAAAGTCCGCCGATGCTACACCGGTGCAATTCCGGCACACTCCCGGTTCACGAGGGAACACGGCATGTCGACACGCGCTCGGCGCACTCGCAGAAACACCCACGGGGCGGCGCTCCTTCTCGCCGTCCTGGCCGGCGCCGGCTGCCGCGGCCGGACCGAAGCGCCCGCGAGGGCCCCGGCGGACGCCGCCTTGCCGCCGGCGCCCGGCCCGCGCTTCGAGGACGTCGCCGCGAAGGCGGGCATCGGCTTCCGGTACACGTTCGGGGATCTCACGTACGACAACATCCTCGAGTCGAGCGGCTCGGGCGTCGCCGTCTTCGACTACGACGGCGACGGGAAGATGGACATCCTGTTCCTGAACGGCCGGTACCTCGACGGGATCAGCGACCCGGCGGGCCGGACGTTCGCGAACGCGCGAAACGCGCTCTACCGCAACAACGGGGACGGGACGTTCACGGACGTCACGGAAAAGGCGGGCGTCGGCGGGAGCCACTGGGCGATGGCGGCCACGATCGCCGACCTCGACGGGGACGGCCTCGAGGACATCTTCCTGTCCAACTACGGCCCGAACACGTTCCTCCACAACAACGGGGACGGGACGTATTCGGATTTCACCGAGAGGGCCGGCCTCGCCGGGCCTGCGACGCTGAACGGGTTCGTGAAGTGGAGCGTCGGCGCGGCCGCGTTCGACGCGGACGGCGACGGAAAGCTCGAGCTCCTCGTCGCGAACTTCCTCGCGTTCGACCCGGCGTACAAGAGCCCGGGCTCGCCGGACCGGATGCCCGCGCCCGCCGAATACCGGGGGCAGGCGTCGATCCTCTACAAGCGCGGCCCGGACGGGCGGTGGGCGGACGTGACGGAGAAGGCCGGGCTGCACTTCCCCGACAGCAAGGCGATGGGACTGACCGTCTGGGACTGCGACGGGGACGGGCGCCTCGACGTCTTCCAGGCGAACGACCATCAGCCGAACTTCCTCTTCCGGAACATCGGCCGCGGCGTCTTCGAGGACATCGCCGCGGCGGCCGGCGTCGCCGTGAACCTCGACGGCGTCGGGACCGGCCACATGCACGCGTCGCTCGGAGACGTGGACGGCGACGGCCTCCTCGACGTTTTCGTGACGGACCTCAGCTACCAGAGCCTCTACCGTGCGATCGGTCCCGGGCGCTTCGAGGACGTCACCGAGAAGAGCGGCGTCCGGAGGCTGATGGACGGGGCCGAGTCGTGGGGCGGGGGCCTTTACGACCTCGACAACGACGGCGCCGTGGACATCTTCGCGGCGAACGGCGGCGCCGATACGCTCGTCCTGAAGAAACCCACGCTCCTCGTGAACGACGGCGCGGGCCATTTCCGGGACGCCTCGGTCGGCGCGGGGGACTACTTCGAGGGCAAGCGCTCGGGGCGCGGCGTCGCGTTCGGCGACTTCGACGACGACGGACGCATCGACATCGTCGTCTCGCACGTCGACCTGAAGGGAACGCCCGCGCTCCTGAAGAACGTGACCGCGAACGGAAACCACTGGCTGGGCGTCGCGCTGAAACCGACGCGCAGCCCCTCGGAGCCGGCGGGCGCGCTCGTGAAGGCGACTGCCGGAGGGAAGACGCAGGTTCGCGTCTACCAGCGGGCGCAGTCGTACCTTTCGCAGAACGACCCGCGGCTCCACTTCGGTCTCGGGAAGGCCGCGAAGGTCGACACGCTCGAGATCCGCTGGCCGGGCGGCGCCGTTCAGACGCTGCGCGACGTGCCGGCGGACCGGTACGTCACGGTCACGGAGCCGCGTTCGCCGGAGTGAGCGGCGCGCGGCGGAGATCGGCCTCGGAACCGGCGCGCGCGACGATCGCGGCGAGCTCGCCGGGCTCGATGCCCTGCTCGCCGTCGCACTTGACGCGGCGCCGGTCGGCGCCCGCCTCCACGACCTCGATCAGGAGGCCGTCGACGCCCAGCGACAGAGCGGCGGCTGCGAGGTCCGGGACGAGGCCCGCGTCCCCGGCGGCGTGCGACGGGTCGATGATCACGGGGAACGGCGTGAGCCCGCGCAGCGCGCGGACGGCGGCGACGTCGAGCGTCGCGCGGTCGTATTCGCCGTTCGCGAATGTGCGGATGCCGCGCTCGCAGAAGATGATCTCGAGGCACCCGCCGAGCGCGACGTATTCGGCGGCGTAGACCCACTCCTCGAGCGTCGCGCCGAAGCCCCTCTTCAGGAGCACGGGCTTGCCGGCCCGCCCCACTTCGGTCAGGAGCGGGAAGTTCTGCATGCTCCGCGAGCCGACCTGGAGAACGTCGGCGAACGACGCGACGAGGGAGACCAGCCGCGGGTCGAGGACCTCGGTGACGATCGGGAGGCCCGTCTCCGCGCGCGCCTCGGCGAGGATCTCGAGTCCCTCCCGGCCCAACCCCTGGAACGAGTACGGGCTCGTCCGCGGCTTGAAGGCGCCGCCGCGGAGCATGCGGGCGCCGGCCGCCCTGCACGCGCGCGCGATCGCGAGCGTCTGCGCGCGGCTCTCGACCGTGCACGGGCCCGCGATCACGACGGGCGCTCCGCCTCCCACCTCGACGCCCGCCACCGTCACGGCCCGCGTGCGCGCCGGCGCGTAGTCGGGGTGAGAGGAGCGCGCGACCCGGAGAGGAGGAAAAGCGGGGATCATGACCGTGATCTCCTCAGCCGCGGACCAGACGTCCGTCGCGATAGCGAAGAACCTGAAGGGAGACGAGCCGGTTCCCGTGGCGGTCGAAGGCAAGGGCTCCCGTCGCTCCCGAAACGTGCTCCGCCGGCGGGAAAGCGCGGCGGGCGCCCTGGGAGCCTCGTTTCCTGAGCGTGTCGATGAGGAGCTTCGCCGCGTCGTGCGCGCTCGCGGCCGCCAGGCCGGGCTCGGTCCCGAAAAGCCTCCGGTAGCGCGACGCGAACGCGGAGGCCGCCGCTCCCCCTCCGGCCGCGGCGGCCGGAACGAGCAGCCCGTCTGCCGAGGAGCCCGCTTCTCTCGAGAAAGCAGGTGAGGCCAGGCGCATCGGACCCGCGAGCGTTCCGGTGAACCCCGCCTCGCGCAGCGAGCGGACGAGACGGCTTGCGGGGGCTGCATCGAGCCAGACGAGGATCGCGTCGGGACGGGCCGCCTCGACGATCTCGCGCAGCGCCGCATCGGGGAAGCGGCCGTCCGTCTCGACCGTCCGCACGATCGACCGCCCTCCCGCGACCGCGGAAGACGAGAGATCGTGCGCCGCCTCGCGCCCCGCGCGCCCCGGCGGGACGAAGACGAGCCAGCGCGAGGCCGGCGGCGTCCCCGCGAAGAGGGCCCGGGCCTCGTCGCGCGTCGACGGGACGACGCGGACCATCCAGGGAATCGACGTGCGCGTCACCGAGGCGTCAGGACACAGGGACGCGACCGGGACCGCCGTTCGTCCCGAGACCTGGAGGACGAGATGCGAGGCCGTTCCCGAGGGCGGGGCGATGAGCGCGCTCGCGGCGTCGTCCATCACGAGGAGCGCCGCCTCGGACGCGTCGCTGCCCCACGCTCCCGTCTTTCCCCGAACGGCGACGGTGACGCGCGGACCGGGACTCTCGTTCGCCTCCTCGGCCGCGGCGAGCGTCCCCTGCCGGATGCCGGCTGCTTCCGGCTCGTCGGGCGGGAGCAGAAGGCCGACGACGACCGGCGCGCCGTCCGCCCCGCGCGCCGACGGCGCTCCGGCGACGAGGGCGGTGAGCACGAGGGCGGAGCACGCGTTGCGGGCCACGGCGTTATTTCGCGTCCGCCCGGCTCTTTTCGAACGTGAAGGCGTCCCCCTTCACCCGCACGAGCGTCAGCGGCGCCAGGTTGTTGAAGGTCGGGTCGAAGACGAGCCTGCCGGTCACGCCGTCGTACGTCCGGACCGCCGCGACGGCGTCCCGGATCCGGAAGCGGTTCGGCCCCGCGGTCCGGATCGCCCGCAGGAGGATCCGCGCGCCGTCGTATGCGTACGCCGCGAACGCATCGGGATCGGTCCCCGCGCGCTTGCGGAACCTCCCGACGAATGCCGTCCACGCCGGGTCCGTCCGCGTCGGGTCGAACGGGTACGTGATCGTCATGCCCTCGGCGGCGCCGGCCGCAGCCGCGAGGAGCGCGGGCCCGAAGACGCGCTCGGGGCCGTAGAGCGGCACCGTGACGCCGGCCTTGCGGAGAGCCGCGGCGGCGTGCCCGGCGTCCTCCGGCTCTCCCCAGAGGACGACGGCGTCGGGACCGGCCGCCTTGATGCGGCTGACCTGAGTGTCGAACGACTGCGCGCCGGGCAGGAACCGCATCTCCTGGAGGACGGGATGGCCGAGCCGGCGGACGGAGTCGACGAACGTCTTCACCCCGACGCGCCCGTTCCGGTCGTTCGTCCTGAGGAGCGCGACCCGCCGGTGGCCCTGCTCCTTCACGACGAGTTCCGCGAGGCGGTAGCCGTGCTGGCGGTCGTCCGGCCACGTGCGCATGAGCCACGGGATGAACGTCTCGGTCACGGTCTGGTCGCACGAGCCCGTGTTGACCATGAAGATTTCAGCCTTCAACGCGACCCGGAGCGCGACGTGCGTCGCGGTGGAGTCGATCGACCCGACGACCGCGAGGCACTCGTCGGTGAACGCGAGATCGACGAGGATGTTCGCCGCGCTCCCCCACAGGGGTGAGTCCTCGCGCACGACGAGCTCGAACGGCAGCTCGCCCGGTTTCGCCGAGGCGTTCGCCTCGTCGACCGCCATCTCGACGCTCCGGCGCATCATGGCGCCGCGCGCGGCGTCGGCGGAGGCCGGCGAGGGCGCGAGAAGCCCGACGCGAAGGGTCTTGAGGCCGGGAGGGTCAGGATAGTCGCGGCCGGGCCCGTAGAACGGCAACGGCTCGGTGAAGTACTTCTGGTACGGCTCCACGCGCCGGTACGGGACGAGCTCCTCGGGCGCGTTCGCGTATCGCGGCGGCCACGGGGCCGGGGCCGCCGGCGGATCGGCGGCAGCGAGGCGCGGCGAGGGCGCGAGGAGAAGCGCGAGGAGAGCGAGAGACGCCGCCCTCATCGTCAGCCCCGAGCGGACTCCAGGATCGCGTGCGCCTCGATCTCGACGAGGAGGTCGCTCCGGCACAGGCGCACCTGGATGCCCGTCGAGGCCGGCAGCGGGTCGAGGCCGAGGGCCAGGAAGAACTCCGTCCGGATGTCGTTGAAGTCGGCGTAGTCGCGCTCGATGTCCCGGAGGTAGCACGTGCACCTCACGACGTCGTGCCAGGTCGCGAGCTCGCTCTCGAGGAGCTGCGTGAGGTTCCGGTACGTGCGCCAGCACTGCGCGCGGAAGTCGCCCGGATGGAGCGTCTCGCCGTTCGCGCCGACGCTCGCGGTCCCGCTCAGGAAAAGGTGCGTCGCGCCGCCCTCGAGCTCCACGCGCAGGCCGCGGGAGAACGACACGGACTGCGGGTAGTCGGGCGCCTCGTTCAGGACGTGCGGCGCGCGGATCGCGCGTTTCTTCACAACCTTCCGGCCGAGCTTCGGCAGGACGTCGATGAGGCCGCGCGGCGCCGGCGCGTCCGGCGGGAGGCCGAGCGCCCGCCGCTCAGCCTGCTCGGCCTCGGTGTACCGGGAGTCCACCCGGACCGGCGTCTCGAAGTAGGTTTCTTTCGTCATTTCGGGGCTCCTTGCGTATGGGTCCGCTCGGAAGGCGGCGTTCCGGCGAAGACTCCGCGCGTGAGTCCGTGCGAGGTCGCGAGCCACACTTCGTTCGCGGTGAGAGAGGCTCCGAGGACGAAGTCGTTCGACATCGCGGTGGCCGTCCTGCGCTTCTCGGACCGCGCGCCGGGGCGCGTGATCTCGAGCGTCCCGCCGCCGCCTTCGGCGCCCTTGTACGTCGCCCAGCTCGCCCCGTCCGTCACGGTCAGGCCGCGATCCGTGCAGATCCACGCGACGCGGCCCTTCGCGGCGATGAAGTTGACGAAGTTCGAGACGAGCGGCGTCTTCTTCTCGAGGTACGTCTTCCAGCGTGTCCCGTCGTACCGCGCGACGCCGAAGTAGGTCGCCTGCCAGAGGATTCCGTCCTCCCACGCGGCCCACGACGAGATGTCGCTGACGGGACCGTCGTCGGGCGCGAGGTCCAGCTCGAACTCGCCGTCGGGGTCGCGATACTCCTTCCACGTCCCGCGCGCGAGGTCCTGTTCGACGATCCCGCCGGCCCAGACGCCGACGTAGAGCTTCTCGGGACTGAGAGTGACCGCGTAGGCCCACGGCTCGTGCATGAGCGTGTTCGTCGCGTCGTAGAGGCTCCAGCTCCCTGTCTTCGAGTCCCTCCGGCCGACGCCTGCCGCGGTCGCGGCCCAGACCGCATCCTTCCCGACCGCGACGCTGTAAACGACGTTGTTCGGCAAGCCGCTGTTCGTCTGCGTGAACGCCTCGACCTTTCCGGCGCTGATCCGGTTGAGGCCGCGCAGCGTCCCGGCCCAGAGGTCGCCGGTCGCGGGGTCGATCGCGAGCGACGTGACGACCGAGTGCGAGAGCCCCTGCTCCGTGCCGATGACACGGAACGTCTTCCCTTCGAGGACCGCGAGGCCCTTCGTCGTCCCGACCCAGACCCTCCCGCCGTCGGCGAGGACGCAGTGCACCTTCCACGCGGGGAGGCCCTGCTCGGGTCCGAAGTGCTCGAAGCGCTCGATGAGCGGGAACGGGAGCGTTGGAGCGGGCGCCGCGCCCGCCGCCCGGAGGGAGCCCGCCGGGACGAGGAGGGCGGCGCAGGCGAGGAGCGCGGCGGCGGACGTCTTCGTCATGTCAGAGCCTCTTGAGGTACTCGACGAGATCGTTGAGCTGGATCTTGTTCATCCCGCTCGTGATTCCGTGTTCGTCCTTCGGGTTCCAGACGGTCCAGATCTCCTCGAGCGTCGCGGCGCGCCCGTCGTGAAGGAACGGCGCGGAAGAGGCGACGCCGAGGAGATGAGGCGTGTCGAAGCGGCCCGTGTCGTCGAGCGGCCCCTTCGTCCCGACGTCGGCGGGAAGGCGGTCCGTGTAGAGGGGCGGGCGGTGGCACGTCGAGCAGCGCGAGCCGTACGGGATCTCGCGGCCTTCCGGCGTCTTCGTCGCGAAGAAGAGGTCGCGCCCGCGTTTCTGCGCCTCCGTCCACGGGCCGGCGGACGGGCTCCGCGTGGGCGGCATCGAGAAGATGAACGCGTCGAGGTCGTCGAGGTCCTTCTCGCCGAACGGATCCGAGCGCGTCAGGACCTTGGCGAAGCGCGGCCCGCACTGGACCCTCAGCGACGGGTTGAGGCCGGTCCACTTGAAGGGCTCCGTCCCCGCGAGCCCCTGCAGGTTCCGGTTGTCGACGATGTTGCGGCCCACGCCGTCGATGTCGAAGTCGTAGGCGAGGCCGTCCACGTGTCCGTCCGGATGGCACGAGCGGCAGGAGAACTGCCCCTGGAACGTCGTCGCGGCGCGCGTGAAGACGCGCTCGCCGCGCCGGATCGGGTCGTCGTTTCCGCCGTCGCCGAGGACGACGCGCCCCGCGGGCTCCAGCGTCGAGGTGTCGACCGCGAGGACGGAATCCTGGAGGCGCTCGGCGACCCACAGCGTCCGGCCGTCCGGGCTCAGCGCGACCTGACGCGGGTTGCTTCCCGTGGGTATGCGGGCCACGACGTACTCCGCCGAGAGCTGGAGGTCGTCGATCGCGCCGCGGCGGGCGTCCTCGCCGGCCGTGTCGAGCCAGCGCGCGAGCCGCGCGAGGTCCACGACTGTCACGACGTTCGCGCCCGACGACGCGATGAAGGCCCGTTTCCCGGCCGGCTCGATGGCGATCCCGGACGGGTCGGCGAAGTAGGCGTTCGCCTCGTCCAGCGGCAGCTCGACGACCGAGCCCTTTGCGAGATCGCAGACCGCGACGCCGCTCGACACGACCCACCCCTGCGCCGCGTGCGTGATCGGGACGAGGTTGCGGACTTTCAGGATCGGCGCGAGCGCCCAGGGCCGCCCCGGCACGGCGCCGATGCCTTCCGACAGGTGGCCGGACTCGAGCTTCTCGCGCGAGACGACGCGCACGGCCGCCGGGTCGACGACGGTCACCTCCGCGGCCGGCACCTCGTCCCCGCGCGCGAGGTTCGCCATCCGGTTCACGACCGCGGCTCCCCCGCCGGGCCCGGCCGCCACGGCGTACGGGTCGCGGCCCGCGGCGAGGAGACCGACGCTCGCGAGCGGTGATGCCGAGAGAACGCTCACGTCGTCCGAGCCCGAGTTCGCGACGACGAGGCGGCCGGCGCCCGTCCCCGCGATCCAGGCGACGCCGATCGGCGCGGTGCCCACGGCCGCTGTCTCCACTTCCTTCAACGTCGCGGTGTCGAGCGCCGCGACGCGGTCGGCGCTCCGGCACGTGACGTAGAGACGCCGCCCCGAGGCGTCGAGCGCGAGACCCGTCGGGCCGCCCGCGACCTTCGCCTTCCGGAGGACCGCGCGCGTCGCCGTGTCGACTTCGGCGACCTCGTCCACGTCGTCGAGCGCGACGTAGAGGCGGCCGCCGTCGGGAGAGACGGCGAGGCCGCCCGGCGCCGGGTGGTGCGGGCGGGGCTTCGACCAGGGGAGCTCCGCGACCGACGCCGGCCGGAAGTGACACGTCAAGCAGTTCTTCACGCCGGTCAGGTCTTTCCGGCCGGACATTCTCAGCATGTGGTCCCGGGCGCCCACGCGCGCGCCCAATGCGAGGAGGACTCCCGCGGCGGCGGCGGCGACGGCCTTCGCGTTCATGTCAGGAGCTCTTCGCCGCCTTCGCCGGAGCGGCGAGGCCGACTGCCGCGGGCGGCTCCTTCACGGCGAGCGGCCGCCGATTCCGCGGCGCGAGACCGTGCGGCTCGTGGCAGCCGATGCAGCCGCGGTTCTCTCCCGGACGGACCCAGATCGACGGCGCGACCCGGCGGACCACGGTGCCGTCTGCGTCGAGAGCCTCGAACCCGAGCGCGACGTCCGACGGGACCTCGGCCATGAACGAGCCGTCGGCCTTCACCGGAACCTCTCCGAGCGCCCGGACCATCCCGCCGTCCCCCGCGGCGAGGATGCGGATCCTCTCCGCGTGCGTCCGCGCCTCCATCGTCGTGTGGTCCGCGTCGATGCAGAAGATGACGCCGCTCGTCTTCGCGGCATTGAGCGTGGAGATTCGTCCCATCGGTTTTTCCCGGGGCCCTGCCGGCGCCGACTCCACCTCGACCCAGGCCGGGTCGCGAAGGACAGGAGGCGCCTCCGGCGCGAGCTTCTGCCGGCTCGTCCACGGCCGGGAGGGAAGAACCGCTTCTGCGATCGCGGTTCGAGCGGGGCCGGACACGAGGGAAACGAAGGCGATGCGCCCGTCGGAGAGCTCCCGCGGATGGCTGATCTCGCCGGCGCCGTCGTGCTGGCACGCGTACGGGCTGACGCCGCTGCCGTCGTTGTAGATCGTGAAGAGCGAGACGCGCGGCGACGCCTCCGGCGGCATTGCGGAGACGAAGAGGATCCTGCCGTCCCGAAGGACCGTCGGATCGGCCGCGGAGGCCGCACCCCACGTGAGCCGCTTCGGCGCCGTCCCTCCAGGCGCGAGCGCCCAGAGCGCCGACGGGTTCTTCGGGAACCAGCCGCCGCCGGGCGCGGGAACCGGCGACGCGAAGACGACGCTCCCGTCCGCGAGGAGCGCGGGGGTCGCCGCGCCTCCCGGCATCGACGTGAGGGCGTGCGGCTCGCCGCCGCCGAGCGAGACCTCCCAGATCTGCCAGGCATCGCCGGGCGCACGCTTCCCCGCAAAGACGGCGCGAAGGCCGTCGGGCGCGACGACGGGCTCGCCCGCGGCGGCGAGGCCCTTCGAAAGGACGCGCACGTTCGCGGGTCCGAGCGGAGGCAACGCGAGAACCACGCGGCTGCCCTGCGGGCAGCGCGCGTCGAGCGCGCTCCGCGGGTGGACGGACGCGGCGGGGAACGCCGGCCTCTGCGCGATGACGAGGCTGCCCGCCGGCGGAGGGGTTTGCCGCCTGCACGCGGGAGCCGCGAGGAGACAGGCGCCCGCGACCGCAAGTGAGACGCCGGGTTTCAACGTCGCTCCCCCGGCTCTTTCACTTTCAGGATCTGCCCGGGCCGGACGTTCTCGAGCCGCTGGCTCCGG
>Ga0335071_10006072_pt1 | contig 12499 bp, 7 predicted proteins | sample Lox_Sample_15_FD_206724 | JGI IMG/M metagenome (GOLD analysis project Ga0335071, IMG submission 206724) | Soil microbial communities from Loxahatchee National Wildlife Refuge, Florida, United States - Lox_Sample_1.5 | ecosystem: Environmental > Terrestrial > Soil > Wetlands | place: USA: Florida...
GTTCTCGAAGCGCAAATTGTAGGCGACGACCAGGCGCCGCTCCGGAGCCGCCGGCGCGTGCGGCGGCTCGGCGGCATCCGCCGCCGCCAGCACGGGCGCGGGCGCATCGCGGTCCGCGACCTCGGGCTTGGTGAGGAGCGCCAGCTTCTTGCGCGCTTCGTCGGCGACGATGGCGGCGATATCGACGCCATGGTCGCGCAGCACGGCGTTGACGCATTGATTGTCCGTGCAGTCCGCCGAGGCGGGGAAGCTGCGGCTGATCGGACCGAAATCGCCGAGATAGAGGCCGGAGTCGAGGTCGTGGACCTCGCCTGCGATGTCGAGGCTGAACTGTCTGGCAAAGCCGAAATCGCGCAGGTGCGCGTAGACCTGGTAGATGACGACGCCGCGCACGTCGAATTCCGCCCGCCCGCTCTTCTTGGCCTGCATGGCCGCGTTCAGGACGCCCGCGCTGTCCATCCGGCGGTTGAAATCGAAGCCGAATGCCGCGGCCACCGCACTTTCATCGACGACGTCGTAGTTGTAGCGCTCGAACTGCTCCTTGATCTTCGTGCCGATCGCGCGCGCCGCCGAATTGGTGGACGCGAGGCTGGTCGGATCGCCGTCGGCCTCCATCACCAGGATCGGGATGTCGTGGGCCGGCTGGCTGGCCGCACAGCCGACGGAGAGGCTGCTGACCGCCAACGAGAAGAAGAGTGCTCGAACCGCGAGACCACAGCGACAGCCCAGCATGACGTTCTCCTCAAGCCTGGCCGGCAACGGCGCGCCCGGCGCGTTTGCCCGCCCCAGTCTGGCTGATAAAAGCATGGTTAATAAAGCTTAATCGCCGGCCAGCCTCAGCTTCATGACGACAGACACAACGCGCTAGCGAGACCGTGCAATCCACGCGCGGCGCGAAAAGACCCTGCCGTCCTGACGGCTCCGCCCCAAGCATCCGGAACATCCCGCGCATTCGGCCTCTCTTGCTGCTGCCTCGGGTCATGGAAAGGCCAGCGCCGGATTTTCGCGGTGCGCAGGCGCACAGGGAATTTCGCCCCGGTCCTTCCATGAAGACATAGGAGCGTAAGGGGAACCATGGCTGCAGCGCCGTACACAGGTCGGTTTCGGCAGGCTCCATCGGAGCCGGTCCGCCAAGGCAGCTACGCGTGGCGGGTCTTCGGGCCGGCCGCATACTCGTTGCCCGATCGCGAGCCGCGCCGGCGCCGCTCCGTCGGACGCCTGGTCTTGGTCTCAGCTTTGCTCTCCGGGGTGGCGGCCGCGGCCGCCGGGCTGGCCTGGTGTCTTCATGACGTGCCTCCGCTCGCGATCCCCAAGGCAGCCGCGGCACCGCCGTCGCTCACGGTCCTGGCCGCTGACGGGAGCATGCTGGCCCGGTTGGGCGGCCCGGCCGGCGAGGAGATTGCACCCGATCGGCTGCCGAGGACGCTCGTCGCCGCGGTCATCGCGACCGAAGACCGCCGCTTCTTCGAGCATGGCGGGATCGACCCGGTGGGGATCGCACGCGCCCTCGTCGAAAATCTGCGGACGGGTGCCATCGGCCAGGGCGGCAGCACCATCACCCAGCAGCTCGCCAAGATGATCTTCCTGTCGCCGGACCGCACGGTGAAACGGAAGCTGCAGGAGCTCGTGCTCGCGGTCGAGCTCGAGCATCGCTACTCCAAGGCGCAGATCCTGGCGCTGTACCTCAACCGCGCCTATTTCGGCGACGGCGCCTTTGGTGCCGGCCCGGCAGCCCGGCGCTATTTCGGCCAGCCGGTGCACGAGCTCGACCTGGCACAAGCCGCCCTCCTCGCCGGCGCGTTGAAGGCGCCGTCGCGCTACAACCTCGTGGCCGACCGCGCCGCCGCGGAGGAGCGCGCCCGGACCGTGCTCGCCAACATGGTCGCGGCGCGTGTCGCCTCTCCGGCTCAGGCGGCGGCCGCGAGCCAGGAACTCGCCCGCATCGAGGTGCGGCAGCGGGCGCCCGCCGGAGGCTATTTCGCCGACTGGGTGATCGGACGCGTGCGCGGCATGCCGCAGACCTGGGGCCGCAACGTCGTGGTCACGACGACCCTCGATGCGACCTTGCAGGCCGCCGCCGAGGCCCAGCTGGCAACGCTTCTGGAGATGCGCGGCGGACCCGACAACGTGGCGCAGGGGGCCGTCGTCGTGATGACCCCCGAGGGAGACATCAAGGCGATGGTCGGCGGCCGGCAGTACGCGCAGAGCCCGTTCAACCGTGCCACGCAGGCGATGCGCCAGCCGGGCTCGACATTCAAGATCTTCGCGTACCTCGCCGCCATCGAGAGAGGTGCGGCGGCCGATGACAGGATCGTCGACGCGCCGGTCCGCGTCGGCGACTGGACGCCCGACAATTACGCGGGCCGCTACTGGGGACCGGTCAGCTTGAAGACGGCGTTCGCCCAGTCGCTCAATTCCGCCGCGGTCCGCCTGGCCGAGCGCGTCGGCACGGGCCGTATCGCCGAGACCGCGCACCGGCTCGGCATCGAATCGGAGCTGACCAGCGATGCGACCCTGGTCCTGGGGAGCAGTGCCGTGAATCTGTTGGAGCTGACGGGCGCCGTGGCGACCCTCGCCAGCGGCGGGATCAGGTCCGATGTCGCCGGCATCACGGACATCCGCGATGCGGACGACGGAACCGTGCTCTACCGGCACGATCCTGCGCCCACCTCGATCGCCGTCGATGCGCGCAGCGTTGCGGTCATGGACGATCTGATGGCCGAGGTCGTACGGTCCGGGACCGGCAAGGCGGCGCGGCTCGACCGTCCTGCGGCCGGGAAGACCGGCACCAGCCAGGACTCTCGCGACGCGTGGTTCGTCGGGTTCACGGGCGACTACGTGGCCGGCGTGTGGCTCGGCAACGATGACGACACGCCGATGCACAAAGTGACCGGCGGCGGAGATCCGGCGGCGCTGTGGCGCCAGGTGATGCTCGCCGCCCACGCGGGCCTGCCGCCGGCCCCGCTGCGCAAGCTGGCGCCGGCCGAGGGACTGGCCGGGGTGGCCGCAACACAAGCCGGCCGCGACCCCGAAGCGGTCCTGCGCCTGGTCACCGGAGGCTGAGCGTGCGCAGGCTCTCACGGCACTGGCATAGATCTGTTGCCGCGGCCCTGGTCGCCGCCGGCTTCGCACCCACGCAGGCCGCCGCCACGAGCCAGGTGCTGCTGATCAGCGACGCACCGGCGCATGTCGCCGGTCTGACCCGGGCCTGGAGCGGCCTCGAACAGCGCCTCGGCTTCAGCGACGTGCGGATCGCCGTGGCAGGATCGCCACACGAGCTCGGCGAAGATGTGCGGCAATTCCTCGCTGCACCCGGCAAGCCGGACGATCTCCGCCTGGTGTGGATCGCCGGACCCGGCGCCGATGCCGCCAATTCCGTGTGCCCGGCGTGGAGCGAAGACTTCGTGCGCCCGCAGGTGCCGACGATCGTGGTGGCGCCGTCCTGCATCAAGTTCCTGGTGCAGGCGCCTTCGACCTATGAGCAGGCCGCCGCGGTCGACCCCGCAGCACCTCCTCCCGGAACACCGGGCGTGGTGTTCATCAACACACCGGACTCGCCGGACGATCCACCGGAGCTCGCGAGCGCATTGGCGACATCGCCCGACGCGAACGGCGACGATGTCGCGATACGGGCGCTGATCGCGGCACTGGCCTGCGCGCCGAAGGCCCGCGTGTCCCTGGATTTCTCGCCAAGCTCCTCCGCCTGGCACATCGCACCGCCGCTCTGCACCGACGCGCAGGCTGCGGCCGATCCCGCGCCAGCCGCCGAAGAGGCTGTGGCGTCGCCGCCGTCTGCCGATGCGGCACCGCTGCCGATGCCACCACCGCCCCGGCCCGATCCTGAGTCGGCCGCCGATGTTCCCCCGATGCCCGCTGTCCCGCCGGTCCCGGTCGCAGCAGCCCCCCTGCCCGAGCCCGGAGCTCCCGCGTTCGTGGCACCGGTCGCAGGTACCGTCGTGTCCGATTTCGGCAGCACGGCCGGGGGCAAGGCGAACAAGGGGCTCGACTATGAGGTGCCAGCCGGAAGTGCCGTGAAGGCGGCGGAAGCCGGCGAGGTCGTTTTTGTCGGCGAGCTGCCGGGCTACGGCAAGGTGATCGCCATCAAGCACGGCGACGAATGGGCCACGGTGTACGGCCATACGGCCGATATCAGCGTCACCAAGGGCCAGGCGGTCGCCAAAGGCCAGGATATTGCCCACGTCGATCCCGCCGGAGACCGCCTGCATTTCGAGATCCGGCGCCGCGGCAAACCCGTCGACCCGCGGACGATGATGGCCGCGGCCAATCCCTGATGCCCGGGTTCACGGCGCGCGAGGTCCTGGCGGCGGCCCTGTTGATGGCGGGCTGTTCGCAGGTTGCGACCATCGAGCGCAACAGCGACGCGCACAATCTCGCCCAGCTCAATCCGTTCGCCTCCGTGGTCGAGTATGACATCGACCCGGCGATCGTGCTGGAGACGCCGCAACGCATCTGCATCGGCCCGGTCACACTCTCGGCGAAGCCACGCACCCTGGACGATGCGGCACAAACGGCGAGGATCGCGCAAGAGCGGCAGGCGCTGCCGGCCATGCTGCAGCGCTCGCTCGAGGCGCACGCGCGCGTGCGCCTCGAGGACCTCGATATTGCCGTGACCGCCAGCAAGTCCGGCGAGGATCATGTCCAGGCGGCGCTGGACGGCTGTACCTACCTTCTGACGGCCGATCTGGTCGAGGACGACGAGATCTACTCGCTGTTCTGGTCGCGACGGCGGGTCGGGATCGAGCTCCGTCTCGCCGCCGTCGATTCCGATCAGACGATGTGGAGCGCGCGCCACGTCGACTCGCGCTACGAAGGCTCGCTGCCCCTGGACCCGGTCAGCCTCATGGTGTCCGTGGTCCGCACCCAGGATTTCGCGAGCGACAGCGACATCCTGCCGTCCATGATCGACGATGTGATGCGCCACCTCTTCGCGAGCTTCCCCGACCTCCCCGCCGGCCAGCCGTGAGCCCGATCGATGGGCTAAGATATGCCCAGCATCATGTCGCCGGCCCTGAAGAGCCTCCTGATCCCGTTCGAACGCAGCATCCTGTCGCTGCCGGAGGACGCCACGGCGTTCCTCATCCGGGCCGAAGCGGCTGCGGAGCTCCGGGATCGGCTGCCGCGACTGACGTGCGAGCAGACCTATAAGCCGGCCTACGACCGGCTGACGGCCCTCGGCCTCAGCGCGACCCGCCATCTCGAAGGCGGGTTCGCGGCGGGCTTGTGCCTGCTCACCAAGGACAAGACCGAGAACCTGGTCAATCTGGCGCGCGCCTGGACCCTCGTGAGACCCGGCGGGCTTCTCGTGTTCGCAGGCCAGAACGACGTCGGCGCCGCCAGCATCCAGCGGCAGGCGAGACCGGTCATGGGCGAGATCGGCCATCTGTCGAAGAACCACTGTCGGGTGTGGTGGTCCCGGCGCGAGGATCGCTCGATGCCCGGGCCGCTGTCAGAGTGGCTTGCCGCCGGCAGCGACCGGATCGTGGACGGCACGACTTATGTGGCGCGCCCTGGAATCTTCGGCTGGAGACAGGTGGACGAGGGCTCGCAGCTCCTGGCCGGCTCGCTGCCCGCCGATATCCGCGGCGCCGTCGCCGATGTCGGCGCCGGCTGGGGCTATCTCGCGGCAACGCTCATCGAGCGCTGCCCGCGGATCGGCGCCCTCGACCTGTTCGAGGCGGAATGGCTTGGCCTCGAGGCGGCCCGGACCAACGTCGAAGCGCATCGCCGCCCCGGCATCGACGTGGGCTATCACTGGCACGACGTGACCTCGGGGCTGCCGCAGTCGCGCTACGACTGGGTGGTGATGAATCCGCCGTTTCACGAGGGCAAAGGCACCGATGTCGATCTCGGCCGGCGCTTCGTCAGCGCGGGCGCCGATGCGCTGGCGCCGGGCGGCACGCTCGTACTGGTCGCCAACCGGCACCTTCCCTACGAGGCGTTGCTGGACGCACGCGGGCTGACCGCGCGTCAGATCGCTCAGACCAGGACCTTCAAGGTGATCGAAGCGAAGCTGCGTGCCGGTTAGCCGCCGGCCTTCGCCTTCTCGAGGGCTGCGGTGTCGATCGTGAGGCTGACGCGCAGCTCCTGGTTAGCGGTCAAGGTGCCGGCCCAACCTTCGGGCGCCGCGGCGGCGAAGCGCAGCTCTTGCGCCATGGCAACGTCCTTCAAGTCGCCGAGCACGGGGGCAAGCAGCGCGCCGGGCTCGCCAGAATTCTGGCGCGACGGCTCGCTCGTGATCACGAGCGAGCTCACGGGGGCGCGGAGAGATACCCCGAGCTCCGACTTCACCTTGCGGACGCCCCCGATGATCTCGAGGACGGTTTCGCCGAGCTCACGGTTCAGGCCCGCATCGGCCTGGTCCGCCAGCTTGGGCCAATTGCCGCGGCCATGCACCGTCTTGGCGCTGCCCTCGCGGGCAAAGAGATCGTTCAGGGTCTCGCATACATACGGAAGGAACGGCGAAAACAGCCGGATCACCGTCGTGGTCGCGTGGTAGAGCGTGTGCAGCGCCGACAATTGCGCGGCCGCCGGCTTTCCTTCGAACCGGGTGCGCGACTTCACGAGCTCGAGATAGTTGTCGCAGTAGATCCGCCAGAAGAAGTCTTCGATGCCGCGCAGCGCATCGGCGTATTCGTACGCCTCGAAGGACTCCGTTGCCTTGCCGACCGTGTCCGCGAGGCAGCCGAGAAGCCACTGGTCGAGCGGGTGGACGATCACGCCGCCTCGCACGTCCTGGGCGGGCGTGGTGGGGCTTATTTCGGCGTTCTGCAGCGACAGATGCGCAAGGCGGGCGGCGTTCCACAGCTTGGTCACCAGCCGCTTGCCCTGGTTCAACGTGTTGGGCGAGAGAACCGTGTCGTTGCCGAGACGCGAGGTGCCCGTCCAGTAGCGGACCACGTCCGTCCCGTTCTCGTCGAGGAGCTTGATCGGGTCGATCACGTTGCCCTTCGACTTGGACATCTTCGCGCCGTCGCTCGCCAGGCACCAGCCCGAGATGCAGATGTTCCGCCACGGGATCGTGGCCTGGTGATGGAGCGCCTTGACGATGGTGTAGAAGGCCCAGGTACGGATGATCTCGTGCGCCTGCGGGCGCATGGCCATCGGGAACAGGCGGCGGTGGACCGGCAGGTCCAGGCCATAGTCTTCGTTGATGGTCCGTGTCACCAGCTGTGGGCTGACCGACGACGTCGCCCATGTGTCCATGACGTCCGCTTCGCGCTCGACCTCCTCGGCCGAATAGCCCTGCGGCAGGTCGGCGGTCGGATCGACGGGCAGCTGATCGGCGCTCGCCACCAGGATCTTCCCCTCCTCGCCGCGGCGCTTCGAGTACCAGACGGGGAGAGGCACGCCGAAATGCCGCTGGCGCGAGATCGACCAGTCCCACTTCAGCCCTTCGACCCAGGACTCGAAGCGCTGGCGCATGTAGTCCGGCCGCCAGACGATCTCCTTGCCCTTCGCCAGGATCTCGGCCTTGAAGTCGAGCGTGCGGATGAACCATTGCGGGGTCACGATGATCTCGAGCGGGGCGCCCGACCGCTCGGCCACGGGGATCACCTGGTTCGTCGGCTGCTGGCCGCGCAGGAGGCCGCGCTCGGACAGAAGCTGGAGCATGGCCGCCCGGGCCTTCTCGACCGGCAACCCCTTGAGAGCCTCGATCGTCGCCTTGGCGGACGCGACGTCGGTGCTCGGCCAGTCGGTGGACCCGATCGGGATGTCGGCGTTCAGGCGGCCGGTTTTGTCGATGATGATGCGCAGCGGCAGCTTGTGGTCGCGCCACCACTGCACGTCCGTGACGTCGCCGAACGTGCAGCACATGACGATGCCGGTCCCTTTCTCGGGATCGGCCTTGTCGTCGGCGACGATGGGAACGAGGACATTGTAGAGCGGGCTGATCGCGCGCTTGCCGATGAGCTCGCTGGCGCGCGGATGGTCGCGGTGGATCATCAAGGCGCTGCACGCGCCGATCAGCTCGGGCCGCGTGGTGGCGATCAGGACCTCGCCCCCGCCCTCGAGCCCGAAGGCGACCGTGTTCAGCTTCCCCTGGCGCTCGATCTCGTCCACCTCGGCCTGGGCGATCGACGTGCGGTCGACGGGATCCCACAGCGTAGGCTCGAGCCGGCGCTCGAGCAGCCCTTTCCGATAGAGGTCCAGAAAGGACAGCTGCGAGACCGTCCGGCTCTCGTCGGAAATCGTCTGGTACTCGCGGCTCCAGTCCACGCTCAGCGCCAGGCGCGAGAACAGGTCCCGGAACTGCGCCTCGTAGGTGGGGATCACCTCGCGGCACAGGCGCACGAACTCGGCGCGGTTCATGTCGCGGCCGCGCACCTTCTTGACCTTCTCGACCAGGCGCTCCGTCGGCAGGCCGTTGTCGTCCCAGCCGATCGGGTACAGGACGTTGCGCCCGCTCATCCGGAAGTAGCGGGCGATGATGTCCGCCTGGGTGTACGAATAGACGTGGCCGACATGCAGCGTCCCCGACACGGTCGGCGGCGGCGTGTCGATCACGTAGTCCGAGGCCGGCGGCAGGCTCGGATCCCACTTGAACGCGTCGTCGGCCGCCCAGCGGCGGCGGCACTCTTTTTCGGTCTCGGGGCGCTGATATTTCTCGGGAAAAGCCTTCATTGCATCAGTTTAGCCGCGTTCACGTACCGAACCCAAGGGCCGGCGGCATCGCATCGGGAACACTGGCGGCGGAGGAATGGTGGGCGCTGAGGGGCTCGAACCCACGACCCGCTGATTAAGAGTCAGCTGCTCTACCAACTGAGCTAAGCGCCCGCCGGGGATGGGGAAGCGGGGTATATAGCGAAGCGGCCTGGCTTTGTCGATAGCCGTTACGGGGCTGATCGGGCTCAACCTTCGGTGCCCGACCCCCACCGGCCGATGAACTGGTCGCGATGCACGTAGACGTTCATCAGGAGACCGAAGGCGATCAGGAGGCTCATCATCGACGTACCGCCATAGGAGACGAGCGGCAGAGGCTCGCCGACGACCGGCAGCACGCCCATGACCATCGCCATGTTGATCGCGGCGTAGATATAGAACGCCGCCACGACGCCCATGCCGGTGAGGCGCCCGAACTGGCTGCGCGACCGCAGCGAGATGCTGATGCCGTAGAGGAGAATCAGGGTGTACATGCCGATGAGCGCGAGCCCGCCGACGAAACCCCACTCCTCGCACAGCATGGTGAAGATGAAGTCGGTCTGGCGCTCGGGCAGGAACTGCAGGTGGCTTTGCGTGCCCTGCAGGAACCCCTTGCCCCAGACGCCGCCCGAGCCGAGCGCGATCTTCGACTGGATGATGTGGTAGCCGGCCCCCAGCGGGTCGCTTTCGGGATCCATGAAGGTCACGAGCCGCTGTCTCTGGTAGCCGCGCAGGAACTTGAGCGCGATGGGCACGGCCGCGATGCCGCTGCCGCCGACCAGGAGGAACATCCACACGCGCACGCCGGCGAGGAAGAAGATGACGGCACCCATGAGGACCAGGAGGATCGCCGACCCGAGGTCGGGCTGCTTGGCCACGAGGGCGGCCGGCGCCAGGACCAGGAAGGCCGGCCACAGGAGGTAGAGCGGGTTGCCGATCTCCTCCAGGCTCAGGCCATGGAAATAGCGGGCCAGGGTCAGGATCAGGGCGATCTTCATCAGCTCGGACGGCTGGATCTGGATGATGCCGCCGATGTCGAGCCAGCGCTGGGCACCCATGCCGATGGCGCCCGCCACGTCCACGATGACCAGCAGGACGAACGCGGCGAAGTAGAAGCCGTAGGCGATGCGGAACCACACGCGCTGGTCGACGACCGCCACGCCCAGCATGAGGACCACGCCGACCACGAAGCGGATCATCTGCCGCGACGCCCAGGGGTCCCAGCTGCCGCCGGCGGCCGAATAGAGCGTGCCGAAGCCGATCGACGACACGACCGCGATCAGGAAGATCAGGCCGACATTGACCTGCCGGAGCTTCTCGACCGCGGTGCGGCTGTGGCGCGAGGCAAAGAGGGCGGTCTGCATGCTAGTGCATCTCGGTGTCGGGGGCGGGTCCCGCGGCCGCGGTCGCGGCATAGCGCTGGGCCAGCGGCAGCTTCGCCCGCTCGCGCTGCTGGGCCGCGATCAGGAGGTCGCGCGCGATGGGGGCGGCGTTCGCCGAGCCGCCGCCGCCATGCTCGATGACCACGGCGCAGGCATAGCGCGGGTTGTCGACCGGCGCGAACGCGATGAACAGCGCGTTGTCGCGGTCCTTCCACGGAACCTGGTCTTCTTTCTTGAGGCCGTGAAGACGCTCTTCTTCGGTGATGCGGCGGACCTGCGAGGTGCCGCTCTTCCCCGCCATGGCCATGGTCGGATCCATGATGCGGGCGCGGAACGCGGTGCCGCGCGGATCGTTCACGACGCCGCGCATGCCCCGCACCACGACCGCGAGATTCGCCTGCGAGATGCCGAGCGGCGGGAAGGTCACCGCCTCCCGGTTCTCGACGCGCGCGCCCTCGACCAGGTCCCGCGTCAGCCGCGGGGTCACGGCGAAGCCGCCATTGGCGATCCGCGCGCACATCATCGCGAGCTGGATGGGGGTGGCCAGGACGTAGCCCTGGCCGATGCCGGCGACGAGGTTCTCGCCTTGCTGCCAGGGGATGCCGGTGGCCGCGAATTTCCAGGCGCGGGTCGGGATGAGGCCGACGCGCTCGCCGGGCAGATCGACGCCGGTCTTCTGTCCCATGCCGAACCGGTGCGCCATGTCGGCGATCCGGTCGATGCCGATGCGCTTGGCCACCTCGTAGAAGTAAACGTCGCAGGAATTCTTGATCCCGTTGACCATGTCCATCGTGCCGTGGCCGCCTTTTTTCCAGCAGTGAAACTTGGCGTTGCCGAGAGACATGGAGCCCGGACAGAACACGCTGAAATCCGGCGTGATCATGCCGGACTCGAGCCCCGCCATCGCCACCACCGGCTTGAAGGTCGAGCCCGGCGCGTACTGGCCGGCCACCGCCTTGTCCGTGAGCGGCGCCCGCTCGTTGGTCAGGAGCTCGTGCCAGGTGGCGCTGGTGATTCCCTTGTTGAACTCGTTGGGATCGAAATTCGGCACCGAGGCCAGGACCAGGACCTCGCCCGTCAGGCAGTCCATGACGACGGCGGCCGCGCTCTCGTGCTGCGCCAGCTTCTGGTTGGCGAGGTTCTGCAGCTCGATGTCGAGCGTGAGGATCAGGTCGTTCCCGGGCTGGCCCGGCTGGCGCGCCAGCTCCCGGATCGGCCGGCCGAGCGCGTTCACCTCGATCTGGCTCGTCCCGGCGCGGCCGCGCAGGGCGAGATCGTACACGCGCTCCACGCCGTTGCGGCCGATGCGGAAGTCCGGCAGCTCGAGCAGCGGATCGCCAGTCAAATCCGCTTCGGACGGCGGGGCCACGTAGCCGATCACGTGCGCCACGTCGTCGCCGTCCGGGTAGTAGCGGCTGGAGCCGACGTCGATCATGACCCCCGGCAGGTCCGGCGTGTTCACGGCGATGCGCGCGACCTCGTCCCAGGTCAGGTTCTCCTTCACCGTCACCGGCAGGAACTTCCGCTTGCGGGCGACCTCGCGCAGGATGCGGCGGCGGTCGAAATCCTGGATCGGCACGATCTCCGACAGCGCATCCAGCGTCGCCGGCAGGCTGCCGGTCTGCTCGGGAATGATCACCACCCGGTAATTGAGCTGGTTGATCGCGATCTGCTGGCCGTAGCGGTCGAGGATGCGCCCGCGCGGCGGCGGCAGCAGGCGCAGGCTGATGCGGTTGTCGTCGGCGAGCACCTTGTAGCGGTCGCTCTCGACGACCTGCAGGTAATACATGCGCGCGATCAGGCTGCCGAACACGGCGAGCTGGCCGCCGGCGAGCAGGGCGGTGCGCCGGGTGAAGAGCCGCGTCCTGGCCGCGTCGTCTTTCTTCATGGCCATGGCGCGTGATCTCCTACACCGCCGGCAGGAAGGCGCGCTGCGCCCGCCCCATCAGGAGCGAGATCAGCGGATAGACCGCGAGCGTGAACGCATATTGCGCCACGACCACGGTCGGGTCGATCAGTCCGTGCCCGATGACCATGGCCAGCGCCACGACCAGGGCCTTGGCGCCCGCTGCCACCACCGCGAAGGCACACCACAGAAGCACGAAGGACAAGGCCCGGAAGAAGCGATGCTGCGTGATGACGGTCCAGTGGACCAGGAGCAGCACCAGCGAGCTCACGCCCAACGGCGTGCCCGTGAGGATATCGTCGAGCAGCCCGACGACGAACGCGCCCCAGGGCCGCAGCAGGTCCGGACGGTGCACGGTCCAGTAGAACACTGCCATCAGGACCAGATCGGGCGCGATCACCGCGTAGGCCGGCAGGCGCAGCGGCACCACCTTCACCAGCACGATGGCGAGGGTCAGAACCAGGGGAGCAGAGGCGCGGGCCCATCCGTCCAGACGCTGGATGAAAAGCGGCCGCATGGTGGACGTGCCGCGCGCGGTCAGTGCCCCGCC
>Ga0335071_10006074_pt1 | contig 12498 bp, 10 predicted proteins | sample Lox_Sample_15_FD_206724 | JGI IMG/M metagenome (GOLD analysis project Ga0335071, IMG submission 206724) | Soil microbial communities from Loxahatchee National Wildlife Refuge, Florida, United States - Lox_Sample_1.5 | ecosystem: Environmental > Terrestrial > Soil > Wetlands | place: USA...
AAATCCAGGGGCTGGCTGATGCTGGGAGCGGTCTTCATAGCATCCAGCATTTGTATCAAGTACACAGCGGTTTACGGCGCCATACCTCTGGTGATTCTTTTCTTGGCGCAACTGTGGAAATACCAGGGCAAACGGCTGATTTTGGCACTGGCGTTTCTGCTCCTGATGGGCGTGCTGGGCTCGTATTGGCAGGCGCGGGCTTTCGTGTATACTGGCAACCCGGTCTATCCGGAAACATTGGAACGGGCGGCACAGCCGGGCGGGGTGAGGGCCGGTGCGCGGTGGAGAGGCCGGGTGCGGCGGCTGGGCCGCAAGGCATGGGATTTGAATTTCGTCGGGCGGCCGTACTTCGAATCTCCGATTCGTAACCCGCTCGGGATGTTTCTGCTTACGTTCGCTCCACTGGCCGTGCTGGCCTCCTGGCGGAGGGACGCCAATCGGCGCTTGTGCCTCTTTTACATCGGCCTGTATGTTCTCTATTGGCTCGGAACCGTGGGCGCGTTGCGGTATGCGCTGCCCGCATTCGCATTGATCATTCTGTTCTTAGCGGCCAAAGCCAAGGCGGCCTATGACGAGCATTGGGTAAATGCTGCGAGGCCGGTGCGGTTCTCGATTGCGGGAGCTCTGGCGGTCAGCCTGGCCTTTGGCCTGCTTGGCGTCATCCTGGTTGTGAGCGCGCCGGGTGAATTTGCGTATCTGGCCCACCGGATCGGCAAGGACGCTTATCTGGGGAACAATTTGCCCGAATATAACGCGATGCAGGAGTTCCGCCGGTTGGACCCCCACGCGGCGATGTTCGTAACCGACGTTTGCTCGCGGGCGTACTCCCCGGACCCGGGCGCTTTTGCCTGTTCCGCCGGCGAGAACGAACGCATCCAGGGGCTTCTCAACCGGCACACCTTCGAGTTCATTGCGATTCCGGCCGATAAAGAAGAGCGCACCGAAATTCTCGAAGGCTGGAAGGCAGAGCAGGTTTATCGCGACAGCAAGTTCGTGGGATACCGGATCGCGCGCTGAACGCCGATGCTGGAATTTGTCCTGTTTGTCATCTCCGGGGCGGCCTATGGTTTCTACTTCGACCTGAACCCGCTGGAGAGTGTGCTAGTTGGAATGGTGCTGCTGTGCGTGTTTCGCGGCTGGGCTCCGCGGTCATCGCTGACCGGCGCGTGGCGGCTCTGGGTGCGGCTGGCCTACCGGCGGAAGACGGCAGTGGCGGCGGTGTTTCTACTCGGCATGGTAGGAAGGGGTGCGCTGTTGGTGTGGTTGCCGGTTCCGAGGCCGGCGATCGCGGATGAGTTCAGCCATTTGCTCGTCGCAGACACGCTCACGCACGGACGGCTGACCAATCCGACGCATCCCGAGTGGGAGCATTTCGAGAGCATTCACATCATCCAGAAGCCCACATACAACTCTGACTATTTTCCCGGGCAAGGAGCGCTGCTGGCTTTGGGCGAACTCGCGGGCCATCCATGGATCGCTGTGCTGGTTGTGTGCGCGGCGATGAGCGCGGCGGTGTGCTGGATGCTGCAGGCCTGGGTGGCGCCGTCGTGGGCACTGCTGGCAGGAGTGCTGGCGGTGCTGCGGTTTGGAATTGCGAGCTACTGGATCAACGGGTACTATGGCGGCGAACTGGCGGCGCTGGGCGGTGCGTTGGCGTTGGGGGCGCTTCCGCGATTGTTGAAGAAGCCGTCGGTGGCAATGTCAGTGCTGCTCGGCGTGGGCGTGGTCCTGATCGGATACACGCGCGCCTTCGAAGGACTGGCGGTTTCGGTGCCCGTGCTGGCCTGGCTTGCCATCGCCGCGCTCAAGAAACAGTCGCCGTTGTGGACACCGTTACCGGCGTTGGCTGTCATCATCGCAGGAATCGCGGGACTGCTGGTGTATTCGAGAGCCGTGACGGGGGATCCGCTGCGCCCACCGTACGCGGTGAACCAAGCCACTTACGGCTGGCCGATGACGCTGCCCTGGTTTCATCCGCCGGAGGTGCACTTGCGGCACGTGGAACTGCAGCGCTACTACGACTACGAGCGCAGCGTCCACGATTCCAGCTCGACGCTTCTGGGCGAGCTGAAGCTCAGCACCGCGAAGGCGCAGGGGATCTGGCGGTTCTATTTCGGTCCGGCGCTGACGATTCCGCTCGTGATGCTGCCGGCGGTCTGGCGAAGCCGGCGGGTGCGAATGCTGGCGGTTTGCGGCGGGCTGACCGTGCTGGCATCGTTGATCGAGACGGGGACTTCGCCGCACTATGCGGCCGCGGCGACGGGGTGTTTTCTGGGCGTTCTGGCGGAGTGCTTCCGAAGGCTGCGGCGCGTACGCCGCGCCGGGCGGCCGGCCGGCTTGCAACTGGCTGTGGCAGCGCCGCTGATCGTCATGCTGATCGTCGGCGTCCGGATTGGCCTTGAAAATTTCGGGTTGCTCTACACACAGGCGACGAACTTTCAATCCTGGTGCTGCGTGCCGGAGGGGAATCCGAACAAGGCGCGCGTGACGGGAATGCTCGAAGCAAAGGGTGGAAGACACCTGGTGATCGTCAAGCCCAAGACGGATCCGAACAACCTGTTTCAGTGGATCTATAACGCCGCCGACATCGATGACTCAGCCGTAGTCTGGGCGCGTGACATGGGCGCGGAGAAGAACCGGGCGCTGGTGGAGTACTTTCGCGGGCGTCAGATTTGGCTGCTGGATCCCAACGTGGAGCCCGCGAGTATCGTGCCGTTTTCGCAAGCCGACCGGTAGGCGCACGATATAATGAGGTGTGCCCAAGGTAACTATCGACGGCAAGACCGTAGAGTTCGAGGCGGGAAAACTGCCGTATCAGGAGCATGGCAAGCCCGAATCGATTCTGGATGTCTGCCTGAACTTCGGAATCCATTTGGAGCATGCGTGTGGCGGGAACTGCGCGTGCACGACGTGCCACGTCATCGTCAATAAAGGCATCGAAAACCTTTCGGAGATGGACGACGATGAAGCGGACCGGCTGGACATGGCGGCGGGTTTGACGCTGCGGTCGCGGCTGGGCTGCCAGTGCATCGTGCAGGGCGACATCGAGGTGGAGATTCCTTCCTGGAACCGTAACTACGTGAGTGAAGGCGGCGGGTCGATGAATCTGGGCGACGCGATTCCGGTAGGAAAGAAGTAGCGCCGCGCCGGCCAGCGGAATTTCAGCCGCCGGCCCGGTTTTTCAGGAAGGTCGTCGTGGATTCGAAGAAAGAATCCAGGATCCGCCGTACTTCGGCGGGAAACTGCGCGTCATCGAGTGCGCGCTGCATCAACTGAAGCCAGCGGTCGCGTGCGACCTGGCCGATAGCGAATGGCATGTGGCGCATGCGCAGCTGCGGATGGCCGCGCTGCTCGATGTAAGTAGGCGGTCCTCCGAAGCGGAAAATCAGGAAATCGCGCAGCCTCTGCTCGGCGCCGGCGAGGTCGTGCGTTGGGTACATCGGCCCGAGCACGTCGTCGCCGGGAATCTGGCGGTAGAACGCGGCTACGAGGCGTTCGAAGCCTTCCTGGCCAATGACGGAGTAGATTTGGTGCTCTTCCACTAAGGTCGATCGTAGCAGGCCGCTGCTACCGAATCAGCGTTAGACGCCGAAGGTCTTCCTCCGTCCATCGGGGCTGCATCTCTACGATACTTTTCAGAGTCTTCCGCCGGAACGTGCTGCCACCACGGTGAAACACAACAGTGACTCGACGCCCGTCAGGATGATAGTAGATCTGGTGTGATCCATCGCCGCGATCGAAGGCGAAGCCGTCGCGTACGAGTGCCGAAATCAGCTCGCGAGCGGTCAGGTTTCTGAGGAGCGCGTGGTTAACGGCCACCGATCACACGGTCACGGCGACGCGCGGCTCCTCGGTGACCTCCACCTGATCGGCTGGCTCTTCCGGGATACGTTCGCCATGTTCACGCATGCTTTCCACAATCAGTCGGACGACGTTGTGGATGTTGTTCAGTGCTTCGGTTTCCGTGGCACCCCAAGTCGAAGCGCCGCGGCTCTCCAACGCGGGGCAGTAAGCATGCCGCCCCGACGGCGTTCCGTCGAAATCCTCGTCGGCTTCGACGACGACTTTGAAGTTGTACGTTTTCATGGGCCCAGCTAGGTCCAGTGTAACTCGGTTGCTTCCATCTGGGCGTGTTGCATGCAACGCGTGCCGACCGTCGCCCACGATACGTTAGACTAGGGCAAAGCGAACAACCTGGAGGTTCCTTTGACCATGTCGATCCGTGCGAGAGTGGCACGTCTGAGTTTCCTGTTATTTGGGTTCGTCGTAGCGCTGCCAGTTCATGCGCAAGCGCCCACGGGGCCGAGCCTGCCGGCGATTCCTCCGGGACCCGGCGGCGGACTGTCGCCGTACGCCACGCTTCCACCGGCGCCGGCCGTTCCGAACCTTCTCGACAAGCTGACCCCGGTGAGCGACGGGCTGCTGGCCAAACCGCCGGAGAGCGATTGGCTTACGTGGCGTCGCACGTACGACGACCTGGGTTTCAGTCCGCTCAAACAGATCGACAAGAACAATGCGAGCCGGCTGCGCCTGGCTTGGGTTTGGTCGCTCCCCGCCGGTCCGAACGAAGCCACGCCGCTGGTGCATGACGGCGTGATGTTCGCCTTCGGCTTCGGCGATCGCGTGGAGGCATTGAACGCTGCAACGGGCGACCTGCTTTGGTATTACGGGCGTGAACTGCCCAAAGAAGCGCACCCGGCGGTGAAGCGCAACATGGCCCTGTATGGCGACAAGCTTTTCGTTCCCACATCCGACGGCCACATGGTGGCGCTGGACATCAAGACCGGCCGCGCGGTGTGGGACCACGAGATCGCCGACTACCGATCGGCCTTCCGGCTGAGCGGTGGGCCGCTGGCTGCGAAGGGCAAGGTCATGATGGGCGTCGCGGGGCAGGGCGAGGGAGGGAATTACATCGTTGGTCTGGACGCGAACACCGGCGCAGAGGCGTGGCGTTTCTACACCATCGCGCGGCCGGACGAGCCCGGGGGCAATAGCTGGAACGGACTGCCACTCGAGAAGAGGAACGGAGGCTCGGTGTGGACGGCGGGCAGTTACGATCCTCAGCTCAACATCGCCTACTTCGGCGTCGGGCAGACGTACGACACCGGACCGCTCGTGCATCCCTCCAGCCAGCCCGGCGTCACGCGCGACGCGCTGTACACCGACTGCACGCTGGCGATCAATCCCGACACCGGCAAGCTGGTCTGGTACTTCCAGCATGTGCCCAACGATCAGTGGGACCTGGACTGGGCGTTCGAACGCCAGTTGATTCCGATGGGAAACACCAAGCTCGCCATCACGTCCGGGAAGATGGCGATTTATGATGCGCTGGATGCGGCCACGGGAAAGTACCAGTTCTCGATTGACCTTGGCTTGCAGAATGTTGTGACCGCGATCGATTCGAAGACCGGTGCGAAGACCATCGACCCGAAGACGCTGCCGGGCGACGGCGAGACGAAGCTGGTGTGCCCGCATGCGGGTGGTGCGAAGAATTGGACGCCAGCGTCCTACGATGCTTCGACGCAGATGCTGTACGTGCCGCTGGTGGAGTCCTGCATGGACATGATTCCAACCAAGCAGGGCGAGCGCTACAGTCTTTCTTCGGGCGTTCGCTGGACTATACGGCCGCGGCTGGAGTCCGACGGCAAATACGGGCGCGTGATGGCGGTCAATCTCGGCACAAAGAAGGTGGCATGGACCGAGCGGCTGCATGCACCGGTCACCACGGGCGTTCTCGCGACCGCCGGCGGCGTGGTATTTGAAGGTTCGCAGGACCGCTGGTTCCGCGCGCGCGATGGCGCCAGTGGCAAGGTCTTGTGGCAGCAGCGTCTCAACGACGTTCCGAACTCGGCGCCCATCAGCTACTCGGTGAATGGCAAGCAATACGTCGCCATCACGGTGGGCAACGGCGGCGCGATCCCCGCTACCTGGGCACATCTGATCCCGGAAGTTCAGAATCCGCCGGGCGGTGGTGCGGGTGCGGTGTGGGTGTTTGAATTGCCATGAGGACCCGGGCCTTATTCGCTGTTCTGCTGTTTCCCGGCGCGTTGCTCGCGGCCGACTGCGGCTCGGCCGATCTGCTGCTCAAGAATGGCCGTATCATCACCATGGACGATACGCGGCGCGTGGTCACGAGCGCAGCCGTGCGCGACGGCAAGTTTGTCGCTGTCGGCGATGCGAAGGATGTGTCTAAGTGCGCCGACAAGAACACGCGCGTCATCGATCTCAAGGGGCGCACGGTGCTGCCCGGTTTCATTGACGTACACACGCACACACACGAATGGTCGACGGGCATTGTTCGCGGCGACGTGGATGGATCGGCGGGAAAGGTGAAGAGCATTGCTGAGATCGTAGCCGCTGTGGGCGAGCAAGCGAAAGCACGCGCGCCCGGGCAATGGGTGCTGGGCTTCGGATGGGACGACACGAAGCTCGCAGAGCACCGTTACATGACGCGCCAGGACCTGGACAAAGTCTCTGCAGATGTTCCTGTCAACCTCACGCACGTGACCGGGCACCTGGACGTCGCTAATTCGGTTGCGCTTAAACTCGCAGGCATCACTCGTGATACGCCGGACCCGCCGGGTGGCGTCATCGAGCACGACGCGAATGGCGAGCCGACGGGCGTGGTGAAGGACACGGCGATGCGGATGGTAGAGCAGCACGAGCCCGCCGATCCGCCGGATCTGACAGGCCGCGCCGCGCGTTATGCCTCGGAACAGGCGGTCGCGGTTGGACTGACCAGCATTCACGACATCTGGGGCGGCTCCGTACCGTTCGCCGAAACCATGCGCGGTTACCAGGAGGCGTATCACAACGGCTGGCTGAAGATTCGCGTGCAGATGGCGCCCGGAGTGGCGAGCGTTGCCGAAGCCGAGCGGCTGGCGGCATCAGGGCTTTATACCGGATTCGGCGACGATCATTTGAAGCTCGGCGCGGTGAAGATGTTTGCTGACGGAGGCATGGCTGCGCGGACGATCGCCATCTATCCCCCGGGCCTGATGGAAAACGGTCATGAAAACCTCGGCCTGCTGATCTGGAAACCCGAGGATATGCAGAAGGCGCAACTGGCGCTGGCGCGAGCCGGCTGGCAGCTTTCCACGCACGCTATCGGCGATCGTGCCATGGACGAAGTGCTGGATTCTTATGCCTACGTCACGAAGGAGCTGGGTCTGAAGGAACCGCGCTTTCGCATCATCCACGGCGGTCTATCGACGCCGGCCATTCAGAAGCGGCTTCGCGACCAACACGTGCTGGTGGACGGCAATCCGGCGTTCGTTTACTGGATCAGCAGCTTTTTCGACAAGTACGGGCCGGAGCGGGTGCGCTGGGCGTATCCAGCCAAGTCGTATTTCGACAACGGCATTGTCGCCGCGGCCACGACCGACGTGTTCGTCACGCCGATCAGTCCTTGGGCGGGTTTGTACGCTGCCGTGGAGCGCCGGGCGATCGGGACCGGAAAAGAATACGCGCCCGAGGAGCGGCTCCCGGTGCTGAAGGCGCTGGAGATGTTCACACGCAATCCGGCTTACATCGGATTTGAAGAAAAGAAGAAGGGCTCGATCGAGGCCGGCAAGCTGGCCGACTTCATTGTGATCGACCGCGACGTGCTGTCGGTGGCTTCCAGCGAGCTGAAGGACGTCAAAGTGCTGAGCACCTGGGTGGGCGGTGAGATGGTGTACGAAGCCCGCTAGCCGACGCATTTATCCGCAATCCAGCGACAATTCCTCTAGAAAGCACGTAACAACTGAGTTATAATTCCGGTTGCTGCACCGGACCTCCATCGTTTGAGGCGGGATTCTCGGAACTGACTCGCTATCTAAGCCAGCGCGGTACAAGCGAGCGCTTCACCTTTGCGCCTTGTAGAGGAGGTTCCCATCGGTACCAGTCTTCAACTCAGCCGCGAGCACAATCTGCGCAATGCGGCCGCGAATGTTATTCAGACCAGCCTGAACGCCCAGCCCGGCGATCAGATTCTGCTGGTTTTTGACGCGTACGGGCGTGAAATCGCCGACGCTTTTCTGGACGCCGCACGCGCCTTGGATCAGCACCTCACCGCGGTTTACGTCCCGGTGGACACCCAGGAAGCCACCAACACGCTGTCGAAGTGGAGCGCTTTGGTGGAGCTGATCCGTTCCAGCACGGCGATCGTAACGGCAGTGACGGATGGGCACACCTCCACAGCGTTTCGCGTGGCTTTGTTGGATACGGCCGTCAAACACAAGCTTCGAGCGATCCACATGCCGGGAGTCAGCGACGAGGTGTTCCTCGCCAGCGCCTTGGGCGTCGATTTTGAGACCCTTAACGCGAATGCCGCCAGAGTTGCGGGCTCTCTGACCGCTGCCAATGAGGCGAAAATCTACACACGTTCTATTCTGACAGGCCAGAGTCATTGTCTTTCCGTGCGTCTGGAGGGCCGCGCAGGGCATTCGGACGGTGGCATCGCAGCCCCCGGCCAGATCATCAACATTCCTACCGGCGAGGCATACATAGCCACCATCGAGAACAGTGCCGAAGGATCGCTGGTGGTGAATGGCTCATTTCCGGAATGCGACCTGTCGACCGGGCGCGAGGTGGTTCTTGCGTTCGCCAATGGACGGTTAAACGTGGACGCTTCGGCATTCCCAGAAGACGGGGCCGGCGCCTATTGCAGGAATTTGTTGCTCTCGGCTGTTTCGGACAGCGCTTCTGAAATGTCGGTTGGCGAATTGGGCATCGGCCTGAATCAGGGAATCCGCGCGGTGGAAGGCAGGACGATCCTGGACGAAAAGGTGTTCGGAACCTGCCACATTGCCATCGGATCGAATGCGCCTTTCGGCGGCACCAACCACGCACCGTACCATCTGGACCTGGTGTTCTACCCGGTTTCGGTCCTGTTGGATGGCACGGGTCTCGACATCCCCTGGAACTCCCGATAGCGACTTGGTAGGTGGAGGTATCTTATGCGAAAGCCCGACATCACGCGCAAGCTGACCTGGCGCAATCCGCTGAGCGATTTCACGCCCAGGCCGTATCTTGAGTCACCCGTTTTTCCGAATGCACGGGGTAGTGAGGAAGACCGCAGGGCCGGCGAGATCCTGCGGCGCTTCTACACGGCGGAGCGTGCTCACGGCGAGGACGACGCTCCGAAACTCCGCAATTTCATCCGGAATCCGGAGAACCACGTGTTTGTCATCTGGGGAGATATCGGCATTGGAAAGAGCTGGTTCGTGCGATACCAGTTGGCCTCCCTGATGAGAGAGAGTAAAGGAGCTATTTACTACGGCGTGATCGACATGCTGCGCGCATCGACGCAAGATGCCCGCCAGCAGCTGGAGCACCAGATCATCGAAGTGTTGGAAGACTACTTTAAGAACACGCTTGGGGGATTGAATAAAGGACTGAAACCCTATGCCGACTTCAAAGCCAGTAAGACTTACGGTGACCGAGAGAGCGACGAGTTTCAGGCCGAGTCCACACGGATTTTGCACGAGTCGCTGGCGCTGAAGAACTCCGAGCGAGCCAACTGCCTGCTGGACGCGATTGAGGTCGCCGACGGCCCGCCTTTGTACATTGCGATGGACAACCTGGATCACGCGGTGGGCGAAGACCAGCACCTCCTCACCGATCTGGTCGCCAGAAGGCTGCGCAATGCGAAGATCTACATGATTTTCTCGCTGCGTGCTTCCTCTCGAATCCTCCTGGACGATGCGAAGATTCTTGGGTTCTTTGAGAAAAGCGAAATGCATCTGTCCGCCGTCAACTTCTCGTCGATGCTTCGTCCGAGATTCATGCTGGCCAAGAACGGCGAGGACCTCCGGCATATCCGCCTGCCGCTGGGCAATCGGGAGGGCGACGACAGCGTTTCGTTTCCGGAGCTGCTGGAGATGTTCCTGGGATCGGAAGCGGGCGAATTTGTGTTGGATCTGGCGGGGACCAATTCCAGGAAGCTGCTCAATTTCGTCTCCCGGCTTCTTTACTCCAACCAACTGGGCGGCGTACGGAACATCGCCGAGCCGGAGTCCTGCATCGCCACGCTGCTGATGCTCGACCAGGCGCGTTTCGATCCGGAGCTGTCTTACATTCTGAACCTGTTTGACAACAACGAGCCGAACGTGCCTGGAAACGCCCTGATCCGTTTTCGGGTGCTCGAATTCCTCAACCAGTCGGGCGAAATATCGCTGCAAGAGAGGCGCGTTTCCGACTACTTCAAGAGCCTGGGCTATTTGCCCGAGACGCGCGTCAAGGAGGTGATTGCGACGTTCGTAGGCGCCGGTCTGGCCCAAACCAATCCGCCGCGCACCGCCGATAATATCCGTGAGAGCCCTTTTAACCAGATTGGTAAGATCAGCCTGGTGAAGAGTAATGCCGCGCAGTATTCTGAAAAGCTGCTGAAGTCGCCGTGGTACTTCATTTGCGTGAAAAGCGATACCTGCGTGCCCGAGAGCGTGATCCGAACCGACGAGGACGGGCTGGAGTTCGTCACGGATACTGACTTCGTGGATTTTCTCAAGTACGAAGAGGACGAAGAGCGCAAACGCACCGAGGCGTGGACGCGGCGTTACGGGCGTCTGGTGAAGGTGGTGACTCCCGGCCAACCGTGGGCGATGGCACGAGCCGCGTTTGACAGGAAGCGGAGAGTGCGTCAGGCGTCAGGAGGTTAGTATGAATCCGTGGCTACTGCCGACCGTCATTGTAGGCGCGCTGGGTCTTCTGGTCCAAGGCGTGAAAGCCGGGTGGGATCTTGTCATGTCGCTCAAGAGCCACCGCAATACTCAAAATGGGCTGCGCCTGCAGGAGGTGAATGCACTGATGAATCTCGTCACCGGACTGCCCTTGGCCGAGGCCCGCAAGGCCGTTTGGAAAGTGAAGCTGGTCGGGCTGATTCGCGACGGGGCGCCCATTCAGGACGTGTACGGTAGTTTGGAAGAGTTAATCGCCGAGGTCACCGGGCGTCCGACTTCCGACGCCGCGGCCTCGGGCGGTTCGCGGCATTAGGCCGAAGTCCTACTGGTTCAGCAGCGGAATGTCCCTCGCAGGCTTGGGCTCGGGAAACGTCTTGATGTACGCGTAGATGTCGACGAGTTCCTGGTCGGAGAGAACCTTGGCGCGAAACGGTGGCATGCTGCCCGAGTTGGGATTGCGAACATAGGCCATGAACGCCGCTTGCGGCAGCTTGGTCTGCGCCAAGCGCGCTCCGGCGAGTCCTCCCTGGCCTTCGTGGCCGTGGCACTGGTAGCAGCCCTTCTGTTCGAACAGGCGCTTGCCGTTATCGGTATCGGCCGCTTGCAACACAGCCGCGGGCAGTAACAGCACCAGCAGTAGCTGTTTCATCGCGGTTGCGTCACCACATCCACCAGCGCGGGCTCGCCGTTCCGGACGCGCTCCAGCGCGCGTTTGTAAGCGCCCGCGAGGTCCTTCGGATCGCTGATGGGCCCCTCGGCGTAAACACCATAGCCCTTTGCAATCGATGCATAGTCGATGTTCGGGCCGGTGAGCGCGGTGCCGATATCGGAGATCCCAGGATCGCGGTCGTACTTCGCGCCGAGCATGGTCAGGTACATGCGCTCTTCGTGATAGGCGCGATTGTTATGCATCACCATCAGCAGCGGGATCTTGTGATGCGAGGCCGTCCACAGCACGCCCGGCGCGTAATTGAAATCGCCATCGCACTGGATGCTGACGCTCAGCCGTCCATGTTTGCGATTGGCCAGTGCCGCGCCTACGGAAGCCGGCAATTGATAGCCAATGCCGGAGCCGCCTTGCGCGCCGATGTATTGATAGTGTTTTTCGAACTTCCACAGCCGCGTCGGCCAGGAACTGACAAAACGGTCGTTGGAAACCAGCGACCAGTCGTCGTTCTTGATGAGCGGCCACAGCTCGGCCGAAAGACGCGCGGTGCTCACGGGGCTGGCGTCCCAGGCCAGCGCCGCAGCTTCGCGGTCGCTCGTGTGGTCGCGCTGGTTGGCCTCGGCGATCTTCTTGCCGCGTTCCTCGAACGCGCGCCGGCGATCGGCCGTCGTCAGCTTCTTGACGGCTTCGACCAGTTCGGGCAGCGTCGCTTCGGGATCGCCCGTGATCGAAAGGTCGGCCTCCAGATACCGTCCGAAATCCTGGTAATTCGATTTGTGATTCAGCTCGACCGCAGAAATGTTGATGATCTTCGCGCCCGCCTTGGTTGTTGGCTGCGACTCCATGCCGAACTTGTTCAGCCCCGTCATCTTGTGCGTGATGCCCCAGAAGTCCTGCACCTCCAGGCCCAGAATGACGTCGTGGGCCGCGAGATTCGGCGTCGCGATGGACGCGCCCGGGTGGCCATAAAGAGGATGCGCTGAGGGGAAGTTCATACGCATACGTTGATCCAGCACCCGGGCTTGCAAAGCCTCAGCCAGTTCCACCAGCAATTCGACGCCGCGCGGAGTGCGGGCCACGCGTCCGGCCACGATCACCGGATTCTCGGCGGCAACCAGCAGCTTGGCGGCTTCCATGACGGCGTCCGAATCGCCCTGTGGGGGCGCGCTA
>Ga0335071_10006077_pt1 | contig 12495 bp, 11 predicted proteins | sample Lox_Sample_15_FD_206724 | JGI IMG/M metagenome (GOLD analysis project Ga0335071, IMG submission 206724) | Soil microbial communities from Loxahatchee National Wildlife Refuge, Florida, United States - Lox_Sample_1.5 | ecosystem: Environmental > Terrestrial > Soil > Wetlands | place: USA...
GTGTTGCAGAATGCGCACCGCGAGCCGCGCCACGTCCTCGACGGCGACATGATCGCGCTTCTCCTCGCCCTCGCCGAACAGCGTGATCGGCCCGCCTTCGGCGGCCTGGCGGCGGAAGCGGTTCGGACCGTAGCCGGAGTGCGGATCGCGGGCGCCATAGATCAGGGTCGGACGCAGCGCTGCGAACGGCGCCTTCACCTCGCGGAACATCAGTTCGCGCGCGGCGTGCATCATGCCGTGCGAAGTGGATGGCGCGACCGGCGACTGCTCGGTGACCGGGTTGGCATCATCGGCATAAACGGCATCGGAGCTGATGTAGAGCAAATGCGCTGGCGGCACGGCCGCGAAAGCCTGCAGCGCGGCTTCCGCCATGCGCAGATTGTCCATCATCTGGCCGGCATTTTTCGCCGGCGCGATGGCCGAGACGAACACCACGGCGTCATCGGGACGAAGCTGCGGGCGAAGCTGCTCGCCGCCCGCTGATGACAGCAGGTCGACCTCGTTGCGCGTGAGGCCGAGCGCCGGAATGCCCGCGCGGCTCAGCTCGCTCAAAATGGTCGATCCAACCAGGCCGCCCGCACCGACGACAACGACGCGCTTCGGCGCTTGCGGAGTTGGATATGAGTGGGTGAGCATGTCAGGGCCTCAGGCGACGCCGAGCGTGTGATAGTCGAGGCCGGCGGCCTCGGCGGCCTTCGGATCGAGCACACGAAACGGATCGAGCACGATCTTGCCGCGCATCGCCTTGGCGAGATCGGCCGGCGACAGCTTTTTGAATTCGGGCCACGGCGTCATGATGGCGAGCGCATCCACGCCGCGCGCCACGTCGAGCGCATCCTTTGCGCCGGTGACATCGGGGTGGTCCGCGACTTCGGATTTCACGACGGGGTCGTAGACCCGCAGGCTCCAGGGCTGCAGCAGCCTGATCAGCGCCAGCGACGGCGAGTTCTTCACCGAGTGTGTATTTTCCTTGTAGGCCAGCCCGAGCACGCCGAGCCGGACCTCGGCTCCGCGCCACAGCACCGTCTCGTGCAGGGTGCGGATCGCCCAGTCCTTGCGGTAGCGGCTGTTGTGCACGAAGGCACGGATCACGGCCGCATCGGTGCCGTACTCCTCCGAGAAGCGGATCACGGTCGCAAGGTCGCGCTCGAGATTGCCGCCGGCGAGGCCGAGCCCCGGCGAGAGGTACGAATAGGCGCCGATCCGGCGATCGAGTTTCAGCGCCGGCGCGATCTCGGACCAGTCGGCGCCGATTTGCTCGCACAGCTCGGCCAGCGTATTGGCGACCGTGACGGAGGCGACCAGGCAGCAATTGATGGAGATTTTTGCCAGCTCCGCGCTCTCCAGCCGCATCGGCAGGATCGGGCAGTCGAACGCCGCGAGATAGGTTTTCATCGCCGGCGGCAGCGGCTCTGCCGGATCGGGGCAGCCGACCATGAAGCGCTCCGGCCTGGTGGCGCGCTCGACGGCGCGGCCGAACACCAGTGTCTCGACCTGGTAATAAAGGTTCTTGCCGCTGCGCAGCCGCGCGCGCGTATAGCCGGGCGGCACCTGGCTGAGCACCACCACGATGGCATCCGCGCGGGCATGGTCGAGCGCGAGCGCCAGCAGCGCATCGAGCGTTTTCAGGTCGCTGCCACCCTGGTCGTCGGTCGGCACGTCCGGCGCGACATAGATGACGTCGCAGGCATTAAGCCGCGCCGGATCGGCCACGAAGGAAATCTTGTCGCGATGAAGCGCCAGGAGATCGTCGAGCTCGGGCTCGACCACGGGCAGCTTGCCTTCGCCGAGGCGCGCGACTAGCGCAGCATCGAGATCGACGCCTAGCGTATCAAATCCCTTGGCGGCAGCGGCCACGGCCGAACACAGGCCAAGATGGGTCATGCCGACATAGGCGATGCGCGGTCGGTCGGTCATGCCAGGGAACTCACTTTGATCACCTCGTCGGAGAGCCGGCCGAGCGTCGCGAGCAGCCAGCGGTCCTTTGACAGGTCGGTCCGCGCGCCGCTCGCCACCAGCGTCTTGAATGCAGCGTATTCGAGCGCCCAGGTCGGATCATCCTGCACGAGAATCACGCTCTCCTCCGGCGGCCGGCCGCTCGGCAGCACGCGCGTGCGTCGCGTGAACTTGCTCGGTCCCCACTTGCACAGCGATTCGATATGCGCGCTGCCCTTCTCCGCAAAAATGTCGCAGGTGAAATGATTGCGCCAGGACACCAGCGTCATTTCCAGCTCGATCTTGGGTTTTGAGCCCTCCGAGCCGATCACGACGTGATCGGGCGCGCGATTCTCCAGGCAGCTCGCCGAGACGACGCGGAAATCCTCGGCGAGATCGCCGAACCAGAAGTTTGCGGTGTCGAGCAGATGCGAGCCGAGATCGGGCAGCACACCGGCGCCCTGATCGCGCCAGGCGCTCTCGCGCACCAGGCGCGCCGTGCCGTTGCCGTAAAACATCCGGCAGCGGTAAATCCGCCCGAGCGCGCCGGACGCGATCAGATCGCGCATGCGCACATAATGCGGCTCGAAGCGGTGGTTGTAGGCGGTCACCAGCAGCGCGCCTGATGCGCGGGCCTTTTGTTCGAGGGCCGCGAGCTCGCCATCCGTCTCGGCATGCAGCGGCTTCTCGGTCAGCGCATGCTTGCCGTGGCTTGCGAGATGGCCGAGGATTTCCATCTTCGGGCCGTCCGGCGTGCACACGACGGCCGCGTCGTAGCGATCGAGCGGAACCTCGCGAACATCCTTCCACTGCGCCTCGGGCCAGATCGGATCGACCACGCCCGCAGCCTCGCCGGCCGCAACCGCCAGGCGTTTTTTTCCCTGCACCCCATAGCCGACAATAATGCAGCGCATGTTCGTCAAGCGATCCCCGGGCCCGGCGCGATCACTGGTAGTGCATGAGGCGCTCATAGCGCTCCAGCTTGTCGAGCACGTCCTTCGGACGCACCGGGATGTTGCCGTGGCGCTCGCACTCGACGGCGGCCGACAGCGAGCCCAGCACCGAGGCGATCACCTCGTTGCCGCCGGCGAACATCGACAGCGCCGCATAGGCGAGCAGCGCGTCGCCCGAGCCGACCGCGTCGACGACGTGATCCGCGAACGAATCCAGCGCGAAGAAGGCGCGCACGTCTTCATCCTTCTTCGGCACCGAGCGGAAGGTCATCAGCCCGCGCTCGCCGAGTTTCAGGATCAGGATCTTGCACGCGGCCTGCCGGTAGAGCTCGAGTCCGAGCGGCCGCACCACGGAATCCTGGTCGCCCAGCGCAAAGCGCGCCTCGCGCTCGTTCGGCGTGATGAGATCAAAGCCCTTGAATTCGAGGATGTTGCCCCAGCGGCTGGCGACCTGGCTGTCGGCGACGCGGAACACGTTCTTCGGAATGGCGCCGATCAGGTTCGGAATGGTGTCGCGGTTGAACATCCCGTGGCGAAAATCGCTGAACACGACGATGTCGGCCGGCGTGTCATTGATCTGCTCCGCCAGGATAGTCTGGATGCGCTCCGAGATGGAGCGATTGTCCAGCGTGTCGACCTTGAGCAAATTGTAGCCGCCGGTCACGATGGCATTCTTGTTCGTGGTCGGGCGCGTGCGATCGATGATCGGCGTGCAGTTGATGCCCGCGTGCTTGAGATCCTCGAGCGCGAATTCCGCAAGCTTGTCCTCGCCGAGCACGGTCGAGAACGTCACCTCCGCACCGGCCGCCGCGACATGCTTGGCGACGATCCCCGCGCCGCCGACGAAATCCTCGCGGCGGTCGAACCGCACGCTCATGGTCGGCGTCTTGGTCATGCCGCCGATCATCGCGCAATGCGTATAGCTGTCGATGATGGTGTCGCCGACGATGTGGACCTTGATGCCCTTGAGCTTGTCGAGCGCGCCCTTGACGTCGGCGATTCCCAGCCCCTCGGCGTCCAGCAACGCCAGCAGCTTCTCGGTCGCGATCGCCGGCGGCTCGGTCTCGATCAGCCGCGAGGAGGAATAGATGATGTCGCCCGGCGTGAAGATCAGTTCGCCGCCATAGGCCTCGACGGCGACCTTCTCCTCGGCCGTGCGCGGATGCAGGCCTTCCTTGTGGTACTCATAGCCCTTGGCGAAGTAGTCGGGCTGGATGATGCCGATATTGCCGATCGGCGTCGGGTCCGGATCGATCACGACATAGTCGACGACTTCGAGCGCCGCGAGATTGAAGGCACGCAATTCCTGGGGCACAAACGGGCGGAAATTCGCCTTGGCGATGTGCGCGTCCGCGGTCAGGCTGGCGATCAGAAGGTCACCCTTGCTCTTGGCGTAGAGCAGGTGCCGCACGTGACCGGGGTGCACGATGTCGAACGTGCCGTGGCACATGATCACCTTCTTCTTGCGCGGGGGCGGCCCGATGATCGCCGCGACCTCCTGCGCCGTCTTCACCTTGTGCTTGACCAGATTGCGGCTTGCGTCATCCATTGGCCGTGCCTTCGTGTGAGAGCGCCTTGAACCAGCCTTCGGTCGCCTTGGCGATCGAATCCGGATCCCAGAGCGGAGCCTCCCGCCAGTAGTCGATATTGGCCAGGATGCGCTTCACGCCCTCCTCGAAGGAGACCTTCTGGCGCCAGGACAGATCGCGCGTGATCTTGGAAATGTCGGCGTGGGTGCAGTCGGGCTCGCCGGGGCGCTTCGGAATGTAGATGACCTCGCCGCCGAGCAGTTCGACGAGACGGTTGACCGATTGCGGATTGCCCGCGCCGAGGTTCCACGTCTCGCCGGTCGCTTGCGTCTCCGCCGCGGCGAGAAAGGCCTCGGCCACGTCGGTGGCATAGAGAAAGTCGCGCCGCTGCGTGCCGTCGCCGACCACGGTGAAGGGTTTTCCTGCGAGCTTCTGCTTCAGGAACACACCAAACACCGCGCCATAGGCGCCCGATGTGCGCGACCGCGTGCCGTAGGCGTTGAAGATGCGGATCGAATTCACAGGCAGGCGGTAGACCTTGTGCCAGTGAAACGCAGCCTGCTCGCCCTGATATTTTGACAGCGCATAGGGGTATTGCGGCTGGATGACATGGTCCTCGCGCGTCGGCACGGAGGCCAGCCCGTAGCAGGAGGACGACGCGGCATAGACGAACTTTTCGATGCCGGCGGCGCGGGCGCATTCGAGCATGTGCACCGTGCCCTGCACGTTGGTCGACATGTACTCCATCGGCTGCTCGATCGACGGGACGATGTCGCCGATGCCGGCGAAGTGGAATACGAAATCGACGCCCTTGAAGCGCACGTCGCCGGGCATGAAGCTGCGGATGTCGGCGTTGTAGAACGTGACGTCCGCCTTGCCCTTGTGATGCGCGAGATTGGCTTCCCGCCCACCGATCAGATTGTCGATGACCCGGACGGCGTAGCCGCGGTCGACCAGGAGGTCGACCATATGGCTGCCGATGAAGCCCGCCCCCCCGGTGACGATTGCCGTCTTCCCCACGCCGGCCACGCTGCTACTTCGCCTCGATCTTCTTCATGGTGCGAACGTTGTAGTACCAGTCGTCATCGAAACTCCCCGGCAACAGCCCGTTGCGGAAGGCCCGCGCCAAGTCGCGCACGGCGTCCTCGATGGTGCGCTTGGGCCGGAACCCCAGAATGCGGCGGATCTTGTCGGAATTGACGTGGTAGGAGCGGTTGTCGTTGGACGGCGTCGTGACGATGTCGATCGGCTCCTTCCCCGGCATCTCCTCCTCGACGACCTGCTTCGCCATCTCGGCGATCGCCGCAATCGAATGGTTCTCGAAGCCGATATTGAACGTCTCGCCGTGAATCTTGGCGTGCGGCGCCTCGAGCATCAGCTCATAGGCGTCGGCCATGTCCTCGATGTGGAGATTGGGACGCATCTGGGTGCCGCCGAACACGGTGATCGTGCCCTTGTTGACGGCGTGGTTGGTCAGGATGTTGACCGACAGGTCGAGACGGGTGCGCGGGCTGTAGCCGCAGACCGTGGCGGGACGGATGGTCACGCAGGTGAAGTCGTCCGCCTTGTGCTTCCACAACACAGGCTCGCACATGCCCTTGAACTTGTTGTAGAGCGTCAGCGGGACCAGCGGGTGCTCCTCGGTCACGTCGGGCGAGTTGGACACGCCGTATACCGAGCTCGACGAGCAATAGACGAAGCGTTTGACGCGTGCCTTCTTTGCCGCGACGACGAGCGGCTCGAAGCAGTCATAATTGACCGTCTCCGACAGCTTCTCGTCGAGCTCGAAACTCGCATCATTGGAGATGCAGGCGAGATGCAGCACCGCATCGATGCCTTCGAGCGCCGCGGCGACGTGGGCGGTGTCGCGGATATCGCCCTTGACGACGCGCAGTTTCGGATCGTTGGGCAGGCGGCAGCCGTACCAGAGCTTGTCGAAAACGGTGACGTGATAGCCTTTGCTGAGCAGCCGCGGCGTCAACACGTGCCCGACATAACCCGCACCGCCAGTGATCAGGACGCTCTTTCTAATCTCGCTCATCGCTTTCTGCTTTCAGCTTCCCTTGCGGCCCGCAACGCATTGCGGACCCGTCTGCAATCTCTAGCCGCCGCGCCCACCATTCGGCCGGTCGATGCGGCGGATCATGTGAGGTGTGCGCCCCTACTCCGCAGCGACGCGATTCGCCGTGGGGATCGTGAAGCCGGCGGCTTTCGCGTCGTTGTAGAACATCAAGACTGTTTCCCTGGAATACAGGTCGAGGTCCTTGCCCACAAGCGAGAGCTTCTTGAGTACATCGGGCGTGGCGGTGATAATGTGACAGCCGATGGCGTCGGCCTGGAAGATGTTGAGCAGTTCGCGCGGGCTCGCCCAGAGCAGCTCGGCCTTCGGCCGATCGCGGAGCAGTTCGAGCGCCTGAGCCATGTGCGGAACAGGATCGCGCCCGGTGTCGGCGACGCGGCCCGCGAAAACCGACACGACGGCCGGCACCGCCGGATCGAGCGCTTCACCGACTTCCCTGACCTGATCGAGCGTCATGATCGCGGTGACGTTCAGCTTCACGCCGGCCTTGGCGAGCCTTGAGATCAGCGGACCGCTCGATTCGCCCTTGGTATTCGTGACGGGAATCTTGACATAGACGTTGTCGCCCCAGGTTGCGATCTCGCGGGCCTGCGCATCCATCGTCGGAAAGTCGTCGGCGAACACTTCGAACGACACCGGCCGGCTGCCGATCACCTTCAGCACATCGAGCGAAAAAGCCTTGTAGTCGGTGACTCCCGCGGCCCGCATCAATGTCGGGTTGGTGGTAAAACCCTGGATCCGGGGATTGGCGGCAAGCTCGCGAATGTTCTTCAGGTCGGCCCCGTCGGCAAAGACCCTGATACGCAGCTTGTCAACGTGAGGGGCAGTCATCCTATTCCTCCTTAGCCACCGGCCTGTCGCGAAAAGCCAAGTCCCGGGCGGGTTTCTGCGGCGTGCCTTACAAACTCGCTATTACCCGTAGAGATTGTCCAAAGCCACGACAAAATCGTGCTAGCTCACCTTGATGGGGGGCTTTCAGAACTTGATCAAAAATTGCGATCCGCCAACAGCCTCGATCCCGGTCCAAAACGAGGCAAAATTCAGGGTGAAAGCTGCGTACTGATCGGACCTGCGAAAGTCAAGGCGCTATAGAAGTAGCGGAACCGATCGCACGGCAACACCTAAAAAGGCACCCATGTCCGTCAGCAAAGCTTCCACTTCCCGCGTTGAAGTCGATCCAAGGCTCGATCTAACAGCCCCGCTCCGCCCAGGAAACGCTGTTGCCGCGATCATCGTGGTCGAAGGCCAATACCTGTTGCAACTGCGCGACGCCAAGCCTGCCATATTCTTTCCGGCGCATTGGGGCTGCTTCGGCGGCGGCGTCGATCCGGGCGAGACCGTGGAACAGGCCATGGTCCGCGAACTGGAGGAGGAGCTTGGCGCAAGAATAGGCATCGGCGAGATGCGCTATTTCTCGCGCTTCGAGTTCGGCCTCGATTTCGCTGGCCTTTCGCCATTCTGGCGCATCTTCTACGAAGTCACACTGTCCGAAAAAGAGATGGCGGGATTGTCGCTCGGAGAAGGCTCCGAGATGCGGCTGTTCCCTGCGGCGGCGATCCTCACCCAACAGATACCCCTCACGCCCTACGACGCCTTCGCACTGTGGATGCATATCAACAGGTCCAGACTGGTCAGCTGAGATGGCGAGAGGCGGCGTCGGATTCGCGCTGCCGGCAGCTCATCCCGCAGCCTGCAAATCATCCTCCCGCAGGATGACCGCGACCGCCTCCGGCAGGGACTTTGTGCGCGCATAGGCCGGCCGCATGCCGGCCGGGACGTCGCCGTCCCAATCGCCGACCAGGATCGATCTGCAACCGGCCGCGTGGCCGGCAGCGATATCGCGCCAGCGATCGCCGACGAGCCAGCTGCGGTCGAGCGCAACGGCGTGATCGGCGGCGGCGGCGAGAATCATGCCGGGCTTCGGCTTGCGGCACGCACAGGCGTCGGCATCGACGTGCGGGCAGACGCGGATGTCGTCGATCGCGACGTGGCGGAGCAGCTTGTCATGCATGGCATCGAGCGTCGTGCGCGTCGAGCGTCCGGTCGCAATATCAGGCTGGTTGGTCACGACCACGGTGACGAAACCCGCGCGCTTGAGCGCGCCGACCGCCTCGGACACTCCGGGCAGAATCTCGTAGTCCTCGAGCCGCCACGGCGCGACGGGCCGGCCGTCGCGCTCGATATTGGCATTCAAAACTCCATCGCGATCCAGAAATACCGCGCGCGCTACCATTTGGTCGCCATGACCTGAAGTTTCGGATGCGAGACCAGGCAGTGCCACACCACCGCCTGGAACGCTTCCGAATGCGGGGTCACGCGCGATTCCGCCACGGTCGGCACCACCACCACGACATCGCCGACCTGGCGCGTGTAGCCGCCGTCGCGGCCGACGACACCAAAAATCTTGAGCTTGCGCGCCTTGGCTTCCTTCACCGCCTCAACCAGGTTGGGGCTGACATTGCGCTCCAGATTGCCGCCGCCGACCGAAAACACGAAAACCGCGTCCTTCTCGTTGGCGCGGCTGACCTTGAGCCATTCCGAGAACACGGTGCTCCAGCCTTCGTCATTGGTACGCGCGGTCAGCTCGGAGACGTTGTCGGTCGGCGCGTAGCTCTCGATCCCGCACAGCTTGCGGAAATCGTTGACGGCGTGACCGCAATTGCCGGCGCTGCCGCCGACTCCGAGAAAAAACAGCCGGCCGTTGCGTTCGCGCAACGCCGCGAGCTCGTTCACGAGAGTCTCGATCGCATCGGTCGGAATTTTCGCCGCGATGCTGGCAACTTCCTCGAAATAGGTTGCCGAATGCATATTCGTCAAAGTCGCCCCCTCTCAATCAGTTCAGACTCGGACGATCACTTGTCCGTCGCGCGAGCCCCGCGGTGTGCAGACCAGTTCAATGCGACACCTGCACGTCACCCTCGCGTTCGGCGCGGAAACTAGTGAGCGACAGGCAGGCCGTCAACACGATTGGCGTGCCGGCACTGTGGCTGCAGTGGAACAGCGCTGCAACCGTGCACAACAGGTCTCGCCACGACACGGCCATGGCTCGGTGTATTGCGGGGCCGAACGCCGCGACCTATAATTCGGCCCCGTCGCAGAATACCGTGAGCGGCGGGGCGGGAGTATTTCTCATTTTCCAACTTTCCGAAGCGCTGGCCAGGCAGCGTTGTCCATGATCAGGGTCATCCGGAAAGTATCGTTCGGGCTGCGCACGCGTGGGCTCGAATACCTCTACCGCGCGCCGATCAACGAGTTCCAGAATCCGCGCCTCGCCGCGACGCGGGCACTGCGCCGGCTTGTGATATCGGTGGGGGACAAACTGTCACCCGGCCGGGCTGCTTCCGCACGCTGGCCGGAGGATGCCCTTGTCTTCGTCTACGACCTCGCGATCGCGCCGGTCACCTTCGATTTCGTCTCCTACCTTGCCGCGGCCGAGCTCAGCCGCCGTCGCAAGGGGCTCGCTCATATCGACGTCGTGTTCGTCGCCGGCGCTCACGAGGGGCTCCGCAAGGAGCAGCCCGCATACGAGGCCGAGGTCGACTTCCTGTCGCGCAACTGGCGGGTGCGCAACATGCTGGTGCCGGCCCTCAGCCTGCTGCCGAGTGTGCGTTCCCATGCGCTGTGCGCCTCACGCGAGCAGGCCAGACAGCTGATTGCAGGCGCGGAACAGCAGACCTATCCGCCCGATTACAGGGTCGATCTGCCCTGCATGCCCACAAAGGCGTGGCTTCACGACATGGCCCGGGCGGACGGGCTCTGGCCGATGCTGACGGCCGGCACGGCCGCGCGGCGCTACGTCAAATCCTATCTCGACAAGGTCGTAGGCGAGCGCCGACCGCTGGTGATCACCCTGCGCAACTACGGATTCGAGTACCAGCGCAACAGCAGGACCGCCGACTGGATCGCGTTCGCGGACCGCTGCGACAAAGCGCGGTTTGCGCCGATCTTCGTGCCGGACGTCTCCGTTGCGATGACGACGGAGCCTGCGGAGCTCGGAGGTCACCCGGTTTTCTTGCCGGCCTGCTGGAATCTGGAGCTTCGCATGGCCTTGTACGAGGCGGCCTGGCTCAACATCGGGATGATGCATGGCCCCCTCGAATTGTGCTGGCTCAACGAGAATGCGCGTTATCTGATCTTTCTACCGCTAGGCGGTGAGTCCGGCATTTCGGCCGATGCCCTGACCGAGCAGGGCGTCCGCGTCGGACGCGATCTGGATTTTGCAACGCCCCACCAGCGTATCGTGTGGGAGGCGGACCAGCTCGCCAACATCGAGGCCGCATTCGCGAGCTTCAGCCGCACCCTGCCGGACAGGATGCCCGCGTAATCCGTCGCCGCGGCCGCCTCCCCAGCCCAGAGATGAACCGTGATTGACAAGCGCAAGCTTCAGCCGATAACAGCGGCCGGCACTCGGGAGGCCGCGATGGCGATCGATCCAAAAACTTCGGGCCTGAAGCCCCTGTCCATCAGCGCCGCCGAAGACATCGTCGGCGGCGCCCGCCGATGGGAGCTGTGGGGCCGGCTCGGCTGGCTCGAAGTCAAGCGCAGATACCGCCGCACCACCCTCGGCCCGTTCTGGTCATCGTTCACGCTCTTGCTGCTGGTGATCGTCATGGGCAGCGTCGGCTCCGGGCTGCTCGGCCGCAATTCCGTCGAGTACCTGCCGTTTCTCGTGGCAGGCTTGGTCGTCTGGAGCATGGTCTCCGCCATCATCAGCGAATCGGGCAGCGTGTTCACCAATGGGGCCCCGCTCATCCGCCAGATGAACTTCGAATATTCGGTGCTTGCTTATGCATTGGTCTGGCGCAATTTCATTGCCTTCCTTCACAACATGGTCGTGTATCTCGCGATCATGCTGATCTATCTGCCGCAGGCGCTGATGTCGTGGCGGTTGCTGCTGGCGCTTCCCGGGCTCGCTTTGCTGATGGTGAACGGCGTCTGGATCGCGCTGGTGGTTGGCACCCTGACCGCACGTTTCCGCGACGTGCAGCAGATCGTGCAGAGCATCCTGCAGGTGGCGATGTTCGTGACGCCGCTGTTCTGGTCGCCCGACAGTCTGGATGGAACTCGGCGGATCATCTTCGTCGGGCTCAACCCGCTCTATCACCTGCTCGAGATCGTGCGCGATCCGCTGCTCGGCCGGCCGCCGAACCTCAATTCCTACATCGCTGTTGCGCTCATCACGGTCGCCGGCTGGGCGCTGGCGTTCCTGGTGTACGGCAAGTTCCGCAAGCGGATCGCCTACTGGCTTTGACGGGAGACTTTTGATGCGGTTGATTGCCGATCACGTCAACGTGGACTTTCCCATCTATGGGGCGCAGCGCAGCTTCAGGAAGGCACTGTTCGAGCGCGCTGCGGGCGGCGTCATCTCGAGCGATGCGCGCAATACCAACCGCACGGTCATCAGGGCGCTGACCGACGTCACCTTCGAATTGCACGAGGGCGATCGCCTCGGACTCGTCGGCCACAACGGCGCGGGAAAGTCGACGCTGCTGCGCACGCTCGCCGGCGTCTACCAGCCCGTGTCGGGCCGGATCCTGGTCGACGGTGTGGTCACGCCGCTGTTCGATGCATTGCCGGGCCTCGACAGCGAGGATACCGGCTACGAGAACGTCCGTACCTCGGCGATGATGTTCGGGCTGAAGCCGGATCAGATCGAGAAGCTGACCACCAATGTGGAGGAGTGCAGCGAACTCGGCGAGTTCATGGGACTGCCGGTGCGGACCTACTCGACCGGCATGACCACCCGCCTCGGTTTTGCCTTTGCCACCTCGATCGAGCCCGGCATCTTGCTGATGGACGAGGGCATCGGCGCCGGCGACGCCCGTTTCGCCGATCGCGCCGCGGAGCGGATGGCCGACTTTTTGGCGCGCAGCCGCATTGTCGTGATCGCGAGCCACTCAGACAATCTGATCCGCTCGATGTGCAACAAGGCGGCGCTGATGCATACCGGACGCGTGGTTGCCTTCGGCGATCTCGAGGCCGTGCTCGAGGAATACAA
>Ga0335071_10006078_pt1 | contig 12495 bp, 7 predicted proteins | sample Lox_Sample_15_FD_206724 | JGI IMG/M metagenome (GOLD analysis project Ga0335071, IMG submission 206724) | Soil microbial communities from Loxahatchee National Wildlife Refuge, Florida, United States - Lox_Sample_1.5 | ecosystem: Environmental > Terrestrial > Soil > Wetlands | place: USA: Florida...
CAAGGACGGCGAAGAGCTGTTGATCATGCGCGAGGAAGACATTCTCGCCATTATAAAATAACAGAAAGGGAGGAGTGGTATGGCAAAGCAATTACTTTTTCGAGACGAAGCGCGCCGCAAGCTCTTAAGCGGTGTGGAGCAGCTGGCGGCTGCGGTCAAGGTCACTCTCGGCCCCAAAGGCCGTAACGTGGTCCTGGACAAAAAATTCGGTTCACCTACTATCACCAAGGACGGTGTTACCGTCGCCAAAGAGATCGACCTGGAAGACCCCTTTGAAAATATGGGCGCCCAGATGGTAAAAGAAGTCGCCGAGAAGACCTCGGATAACGCCGGTGACGGCACCACGACCGCTACGGTCCTGGCTGAGGCGATCTATCGCGAAGGGTTAAAGAACGTGACTGCCGGAGCCAATCCCATGGCTTTGAAGCGCGGGATCGAGAAGGCGGTAGACCGGGTTATCGAAGAGCTGCAGAAGCTCTCGACCCCGATCAAGGACAAGAAAGAAGTTGCCCAGGTTGCTTCTGTTGCCGCAAACGGCGACACCAAGATCGGCGACCTGATCGCAGAGGCAATGGATAAAGTCGGCAAGGACGGCGTCATTACCGTCGAAGAGGCAAAATCAACCGCTACCACCCTGGAAGTAGTCGAAGGCATGCAATTCGACCAGGGGTATCTTTCCCCGTACTTCGTGACCGACGCGGAAAGGATGGAGGTTTTGCTGGAAGAGCCGTATATCCTGATCCATGAAAAGAAAATATCTTCGTTAAAGGACCTTTTGCCTTTACTGGAAAAGATCGCCCGCACCGGAAAACCCCTTTTGATCATTGCCGAAGAGGTTGAGGGCGAGGCATTGGCGACTTTGGTCGTCAACAAGATCCGCGGGACTTTCAGTGCCTGCGCGGTGAAGGCTCCCGGATACGGCGACAGGCGTAAGGCCATGCTTGAGGACATTGCCGTGCTTACCGGCGGCAAGGCCGTTACCGAGGACCTAGGCATTAAGCTGGAGAACGTGGATATCGAGGACCTTGGCCGGGCAAAGAGGGTCAAAGTGGACAAGGACAACACCACCGTCGTTGAAGGCGCAGGAAAGACCAACGCCATCAACGCCCGCATCGCCCAGATCAAGAATCAGATCGAGTCCACCGATTCCGATTACGATAAGGAAAAGCTGCAGGAAAGGCTTGCAAAGCTGGCCGGCGGCGTAGCCGTTATCAACGTCGGTGCTGCCACCGAAACCGAAATGAAGGAGAAGAAGGCCAGAGTCGAAGATGCGCTTCATGCGACCAGGGCAGCGGTTGAAGAGGGCATCATCCCCGGCGGCGGCGTCGGGCTCATCAGGGCCATACCTTCGGTCGAGAAGATGAAGCTTGAAGGCGACGAGAAGATCGGCGCGGACATTATCCGCCGTTCTTTGGAAGAGCCGATCAGGCAGATCGTCGAGAATGCCGGCCTTGAAGGTTCGGTTGTCGTGCAGCGCGTAAAGAGCGAGAAGACCAACATCGGTTACGATGCGCTTCAGGAAGATTACGTCGACATGATCGATGCCGGCGTTATCGATCCTACCAAAGTAGCCCGCTCGGCACTGCAGAACGCTTCCAGTATCGCGGCACTTCTGTTGACCACGGAAGCCGTAGTTACTGACAAGCCGGAAAAGGAAAAAGCTATGCCACCTATGCCACCGGGAGGCGGTATGGGAGGTATGGGCGGGATGTATTAAACAACCGTCTGCATGTTTTTAAAAAAAAGGGAACGCTTCTGGGCTTCTATTCCGAATAAGCCCAGAAGCGTTCCCTTTTTTTAGCCGGAAAAAATACATTGACAAGCAAGCAATACAGGTGTAAAATTTGGCATTCATTTCTAAACCTTCTGCGCATACGGCATAAATCCTATAACCAATTGAAAAATAATAAGTTAGGCGTAGGTTACCGAAAGGGGTTGGAGCATGGGTGAATGGATAGGTATGAACCGGCGCGCGCGCCGTTGCTACGGTTTTGACGAAGTCGCATTGGTCCCCGGAGACAAAACCATCAATCCGGCGGAGGTAGATATCAGCTTCCAGATCAACGGCAAGAAGTTCTCCGTGCCTATCCTGGCTGCGGCCATGGACGGCGTGGTGGATGTGAAGTTTGCCGTGGCCATGTCCAAGCTGGGCGGTATCGCGGTATTGAACCTTGACGGCGTGCAGACCCGCTATGAAAATCCCGGCGCGGTCCTGGAAGACATCGCCAACGCTACCCCGCAAAAGGCCACCGAGCTCATTCAGAACGTCTATACCCGCCCCATAAAAGAAAAACTGGTAGGAGAGAGGGTCAGCCAGATCAAGCGCCAGAAAGGCACGGCGGTGGTCAGCTGTATCCCGGCCCATGCGGAAAAGTTCTCCAAGCTTGCGGTTGAGGCAGGCGCGGACATCTTCGTGGTGCAATCTACCGTCACGACCATCAAGCATGTCGCCAAGGCCTACAAGAGCCTTGACCTGTTCAAACTCTGCAAATCCGTAAAGATCCCCGTCATCTTAGGTAACTGCGTTACGTATGAGACGACCCTCGACCTTTTGAGCACCGGCGCCGCAGGCCTGCTCATCGGCGTCGGCCCGGGCGCTGCCTGCACGACCCGCGGCGTTCTGGGGCTGGGCGTGCCGCAGGTCACCGCGACGGTCGATGCGGCCGCAGCCAGGGATTTTTATTACAAACGCACCGGCAAGTATATTCCGATGATCACCGATGGCGGCATGAACCGCGGCGGCGATATCTGCAAGGCCTTTGCCTCCGGAGCGGACGCGGTAATGATCGGCTCAAGCTTTGCCCGGGCGCAAGAGGCTCCCGGGCGCGGCTATCATTGGGGCATGGCTACTTCGCATGTCAACCTGCCCCGCGGAACGCGTATTTTCGTCGGCACCACCGGCAGCCTGAAAGAGTTATTGTATGGCCCGGCCAAGACCGACGACGGCTCCCAGAACCTGTTGGGGGCGCTGGCTACTTCCATGGGTTCTTTAGGCGCGGCTAACCTCAAGCAGATGCACGATGTCGAGATAATCATCGCGCCTTCAATTCAAACCGAAGGCAAAATCTTCCAGTCCTCCCAGAGGGTCGGGATGGGCAAATAAGCTAAAGGGGCATCTATGACCAGACAGACTATACTCATTCTTGATTTCGGCTCGCAGTACACGCAGCTTATCGCCCGCAGAGTAAGGGAAAACCGGGTTTTTTCCCGGATCCTGCCCTTTAACACTCCGGCCAAAGAGATCGCCGCTTTGCAGCCCAAAGGCCTGATACTTTCCGGAAGCCCTTCATCGGTCACCGACAAGAAGAGTCCTTATCCGGATAAAGGCATTTTCAAACTGGGCGTGCCGATCCTGGGGATCTGCTACGGCATGCAAGTCATCGGCGAGATGCTCGGCGGCAAGGTAAGGCATACCAAGGACCGCGAATTCGGCAAGGTCGAGCTGTTTTTAGACGATACGCGCGACCTCTTCAGCCAGGTCCCGGGGAACTTTACCTGCTGGGCCAGCCACGGCGATTACCTGACGAAGGTCCCGCCGGGCTTCCATATCAGCTGCCACACCATGAATTCGCCCATTGCCGGCATCGTCAACCGCCAGCGCAAGATCTACGGCGTACAGTTCCATCCGGAAGTGACTCACACCGAAAAGGGCAGTCAGATAATCAGCAATTTCGTCTTCAAGGTCTGCGGCTGCCTTGGCCGCTGGACCATGCAGTCGTTCATCAACGAAAGCGTCGAGCTGACCAAAAAGCTGGTCGGCAAGGACAAGGTGGTCCTGGGGTTAAGCGGCGGGGTGGATTCATCCGTGGCCGCGCTCCTTATCCACCGGGTGATCGGCAAGAACCTGCGCTGTATCTTTATCGACAACGGCCTGCTGCGCAAGGACGAGCCCGCCGAGGTCAAGCGGGTCTTTGGCACGACGTACCATCTTAATCTCGATTATGTGGACCGCAGCAAACGTTTCCTCGACCGGCTCAAGGGAGTTACCGACCCCGAGGCAAAGCGCAAGATCATTGGCGAGGAATTCGTCCGGGTCTTCGAGGAAGAAGCCGCTAAATTCAAGGGAGTAAAATTTTTGGGCCAGGGGACGCTGTATCCCGATGTCATCGAGTCGATTTCTCCGACCGGAGCGCCTTCCAGCCGCATTAAGAGCCATCACAACGTCGGCGGCCTTCCGCAGCACATGAAGCTTAAGCTCATCGAGCCACTGCGGGACCTGTTTAAGGATGAAGTGCGCCAGATCGGCCGCGTCCTCGGCCTGCCGGACACCATCGTCAACCGCCAGCCTTTCCCCGGGCCTGGCCTGGCAGTGCGCATCATCGGAGAGATCACCCAAGAGCGCCTGGACCTGCTGCGCGAAGTCGACGAACGCGTGATCGATGAGATCCGCAAGGCCAACCTCTACGACCAGATCTGGCAGTCTTTTGCGGTGTTGCTGCCGGTAAAAAGCGTGGGGGTCATGGGCGACGAGCGCACCTATGAGAATGTGGCAGCCCTGCGCTGCGTGACCAGCGTCGACGGTATGACCGCGGATTGGGTTAAGCTTCCCTACGAAGTCATGGAGCGGATCTCCAACCGCATTATCAACGAGGTCAAAGGCATTAATCGCGTCGTGTACGATATTAGTTCTAAACCTCCCGCCACCATCGAGTGGGAATAACCTAACGAGAGAACGCTTCTCCCCTACAGAAGCGTTCTGGTGGGGAGAAGCGTTCTCAATATATAGATGCCGCACTCGGATTTCGTCCACCTACACCTGCACACCCAATACAGCCTCCTTGACGGCGCCTGCCGCATACCGGAGCTCCTGAACCTGGCTAAACAGCACAAAATGGACTGCCTGGCGGTTACCGACCACGGCAGTATGTTCGGGGCCATAGAATTCTACCTGGAAGCCCAGAAAGCCGGGATCAAGCCGATCGTCGGCTGCGAAGTCTATATCGCTCCCGGCAGCCGCCTGGAGAGAGGCAATACCAGCATCGATGAGGCGGCATACCACTTCATACTCCTGGCAAAAGACGAAACCGGTTACCAGAACCTGATGAAATTGGTTTCTATCGGCTACCTCGAAGGTTTCTATTATCGGCCGCGCATCGACAAAGAGATGCTCAGCAAATACCACGCCGGCCTCATCGGCACGACCGCCTGCCTCCAGGGAGAGGTATCGGTATGCCTGAAGCAGCGCCGGTTCAACGACGCGCTCAAGGCCGCGGATGAATACCGCTCGATCCTGGGCAAAGACAACTTTTTCCTGGAGATCCAGGAAAACCTCATCCCCGAGCAGCGCCTCTCCAACGAAGGGATGCTCAGGATCTCCAAAGAGCTGGGGATCCCGCTAGTCGCCACCAATGACGTCCACTACCTGCACAAAGAAAACGCCGCCGCCCACGAGGCGCTGTTGTGCATCCAGACGCAGACGACCTTGAACGACCCCAACCGCATGCGCCTGCAAACCGACGAATTTTATTTTAAATCCCCCCAGGAGATGAAAAAGCTTTTTGACTACTGCCCGGAGGCAGTGGCCAACACCGTCGAGATCGCCGGCCGCTGCAACCTGGAGCTGGATTTTTCCAAGATCCACCTGCCCAAATACGACCCACCCACCGGCGAACCCAAAGAGGATTTCCTGCGCAACCTCTGCGAGGAGGGGGCAAAGAAAAAATTCAGCGAGATCACCCCGGAGATAAAAGACCGGCTTGAGCATGAGCTCAAGATCATCAAGCATCTCGGTTTTACCAGCTACTTTTTGATCGTCTGGGATTTCGTGCGTTATGCCAAGGACCACCACATCCCCGTCGGCCCCGGCCGCGGGAGCGCTGCCGGCAGCATCGTCAGCTACCTGCTGGACATTACCGACATAAACCCCCTTCGCTACGGCCTGCTGTTCGAGCGCTTCCTGAACCCCGAACGCCTCGGCCTGCCGGATATCGACATCGATTTTTGTTACGAAAGAAGGCAGGAGGTCATCGATTACGTTACCAAAAAATACGGCCAGGAAAACGTCGCCCAGATCATCACCTTCGGGACTATGCAGGCGCGCGCGGTCGTGCGTGACGTCGGCCGCGTCATGGGCTTAAGCTACGCGGACGTTGACCGCATCGCCAAGATGATCCCGCCCGAATTGAACGTCACCCTGAAGGATGCCCTGGAGAGCGAAACGGAATTAAAGAACCTGTACCAGAACGACCAGCAGATCCGCCAGCTCATCACCACCGCCCTGGTCCTGGAAGGCCTGAACCGCCATGCCTCGATCCACGCCGCCGGCGTAGTCATTGCGGATAAGCCCCTGGATAACTACATGCCCCTGTTCAAGACCCAGGACGACCAGGTCACCACCGGCTACAGCATGTCGCTTCTGGAAAAGATCGGCCTGCTGAAAGTAGATTTTCTGGGCTTGCGGACCCTGACCGTCGTGGATAAAACCATCAAACTGATCAAAGAGATCCACGGCGTCGATATCGACTGGAAGAGCATCTGTCTGGACGATGCGCCGACCTACAAGCTTTTGGTCGATGCCAAAACCATGGGCGTGTTTCAGTTGGAAAGTTCGGGGATGCGCGACCTGCTCAAGAAACTCGAGCCGGAGCGCTTCGAAGACATTATCGCGCTCCTGGCGCTGTACCGCCCGGGCCCCATCGGCTCGCGCATGCTCGACGATTTTATCGCCCGCAGGCACAACCGCGTGCCCATCCGCTACGACCACAAAAAATTGGAGGCGGTCCTCAAGGAAACCTACGGCATCATCGTCTATCAGGAGCAGATCATGCAGATCGCTTCATCCCTGGCGGGCTTCAGCCTCACCCAGGCCGATATCCTGCGCCGGGCGATGAGCAAGAAGATCCCCGAGGTCATGGAGCGCCAGCGCCTGAACTTTGTCACCGGCTGCGTCAAGAACGGCATCAACGAAAATACCGCCACCAAGATCTTCGACCTGATCGAATACTTTTCCGGTTACGGCTTCAATAAATCGCACAGCGCCGCCTACGCGGTCATCTCCTACCGCACCGCCTACCTGAAGGCAAACTACCCCGTAGAATTCATGACCGCGCTTCTGACCTCGGAACGCGATAACACCGATAAGATCGTCGAATACGTCACCGAGGCAAACCACATGGGCCTGGAGGTGCTGCCGCCGGACATAAACGAAAGCGACGCGCTCTTTAAGGTCGTCGACCCCAAGACCATCCGCTACGGGCTGCTTGCGGTCAAGAACGTCGGCACCGGCGCCATCGAATCCGTGATCCAGGCCCGGCAAAACAAGGGCGCGTTTGTTTCCCTGCAGGACCTCTGCCAGCGCGTCGATACCCGCCTGACCAACCGCAAGGTTCTGGAAAGCCTGATCAAATGCGGGGCGCTTGACAGCTTCAAACAGCCGCGGGCGCAGATGTTCGCCCATCTTGAGCACATCATGGAAACAGCCAGCCGCAGCCAGCGCGAGCGCGCCAAGGGCCAGCTGTCGTTTTTCGACCAGGGCTCGGAGCAGAACGGGTTTAAATCTGCGCTGACCAACCTGCCGACGGTGCATGAGTGGCCCGAGCCGCAGGTGCTGGCGTTTGAAAAAGAGATGCTCGGCTTCTACGTGAGCGGCCATCCTCTGGCCCGCTATGCCGGCACCCTGAAGCGCTTTGCCTCCACGACCATCGCTACGCTCAACCGCCAACCCGACGGAGAAGAGGTAAAGATCGTCGGGCTCATCGAAAAGATCAAACAAACCACTACCCGCGCCAAGCAGGAAAAAATGGCGATCTTGAAATTAGAGGACCTGGAAGGGGCGGTAGAGGGCCTGGTCTTTCCGGCCACGTATCAGAAGGTCTCGCGCTACCTTCAGGCAGGCACCGTGGTACTGCTTAAAGGCAGGCTGAACCTGCGCGAGGAAACCCCCAAGATCGTGGTAAACGACCTGTTCCCCATAGAGCAGGTATATAAATTAATCACCGGCCTGAATATCAACCTTTCCGGCCTGCGCGAAAACTTGTTTGAAAGCCTCAAAGAACTCCTCGCTACTTCTCACGGCCGCATCCCCATATATTTACACCTGGATACGCCCAGCCGTTCGCGGGTCCAGGTCGTAGTCGGAGACGGGCTTTACGTCGAGCCGAACGAGAAACTGATCCAGGATATCGAAGCGCTTCTCGGCGAAGACCGCCTCACGGTAGTCCTTTAGATGACCGAACTTTTCCTGATCAGTTTTTTAGCGCTTTACTTCGAGGTGCTTTTTATCCGCTGGGTGCCTTCGAGCGTCCAGGCCATCGCCTTTTTCCCGAATGTCATTTTGATCTCCGCATTCCTGGGTTTGGGGATCGGCTGTTTTCTGGCCGAGCGCAAGCGCCAGTTCCTGGAGTTATTTCCCCTCCTGACGTTAGGCTACATAATCCTCTTAACATCCTATACCGATACCACCATCAGCCTGGTCGGCTTCTCTGCCAAGGGTGCGCATTTTCTGGTTGCCCTTGCCCTGGTATTTAGCGTCAATGCGCTCGTCTTCATCCCGCTTGGCCAGAAACTGGGCCGCTGCCTGAAACGTTTTAAGCCGCTTACCGCCTATGCGATAAACATCGCCGGCAGTATCCTGGGAGTAGCGGTTTTTTCCTGCATGGCCTACCTGTGGATAAAACCGGTATACTGGTTTTTGCTGGGTTTCGGCGTATTGGCGTGGTTTTACCGCAATGCCGCCAGGCAGCTCTTGCTGCAAATAGTTATTTTTACGCTGGCCCTTTTTATGGTGGCGCAGACGCACCCGTATTCCCGCTGGTCGCCTTATTACCGCGTAGATATACTTCCTATTACTCCTACGGAATTAAGCAGCCAGGTGGTCGGCTTTAAAATATCGGTGAACGACCTGTTCCACCAGAATGCCCTGGACCTGCGGGAACAATCCGTCCGCCAGTTCCCCGACCTGCAGAACTACAAGCGCATTTACGAATTCCCCTACCGCCTGGCGCCGGTAAAAAATACCCTGATCCTGGGGGCCGGCTCCGGGAATGACGCGGCAGCGGCATTGCGCATGGGAGTGGGGGATATCACCGCAGTAGAGATCGACCCTTTCATCGCCAGCCTCGGTGAGTCCCTGCATCCCGAGAAGCCATACGCCGAGCCGACTGTGCGCCTGTGTGTCGATGATGCCCGCTCATTCATAAAAAAGACGGACAAAAAATTCGACCTGGTTACCTTCGGGTACCTGGACGCGCATAAGGTCTTTTCGCAATTTTCCAGCGTTCGCCTGGATAATTTCATTTATACCCGGGAGAGCTTCGCTGAGATAAAAAAGCACTTAAGCGACGGCGGCACGCTGTGTTTAACCTACCTGCTCTTTAAGGATTGGCTGGGCGCAAAGCTGTATGCGACGCTCAAAGAAGTCTTTGGCGATGACCTGCGTGTCTTTCGCACCTCCACCTACGGCGCTTACGACGATACGGTCATATTCCTGGCCGGCCCGGGCGCAAGGAAACCCGTCTCGTTCGCCGACCCGCACATAAAGCCTTTCGACGGCTACGCCAAAACCAGCGAGGAGCGCATAACCGACGACTGGCCGTATTTGTATTTGACGAAAAAAAGCATTCCTTTCCATTACCTGGCCGTTATCTTGATGATGGCAGGGATCTCTTTGATCGCAGTGATGCTGGCGCACGGCGCTTCCTTGCCGAAATTTGACATGCACTTTTTCTTCCTGGGCGCCGGGTTTATGCTGCTGGAGACCGTCAGTATCACCCGCTGCGCGCTTCTGTTCGGCTCTACCTGGATCGTCAATTCCGTTGTGATCGTCGCGATCCTGTGCATGATATTGCTGTCGTGCCTTTACGTGGAAAGGGCCAGGCGCATACCGGTTATCCCTGTGTACCTGCTGTTGGGGCTGTCCCTTTTCTGGAATTGGCTGATCGGCCCGGGTTCTTATGCGTTTGCCCTGCCTGTCCTTTTTGCCAGTATTATCTTTGCCAGTTCTTTTAAAAAGGCGAAAAATATCCCGATGGTCTTCGCCTACAATCTGTTAGGCGCGATCGCAGGGGGGTGTTTGGAGTATTTTTCGATGCTGGCAGGGTTCCGGGTATTATACGTTTTGATAATTCTGGTCTATTTCCTTTCTTTCCTCGGATTAGCCCTGAAAAGGGAAATTTTCCCTTGACATCGTAAGTTTTTGTTGGTATTATAGTTGCAACCACAGAAATCTTATTTTTTCTCAGCTTGTGGCCAGAAGGGGGTGAAAAAAAATGACAAAAAAGGATATTATCCTGAAAGTCGCCGACGAAACCAAACTTAAACAGATCGATGTTAAGTTAGTCGTACAAAAGACCTTCGATTGTATCGTCGAGGCCTTGGTCAGAGGAGAAAAAATAGAGCTGCGTAATTTCGGAGTCTTCAAGCTCAAACAGAGAAAGAGCAGAACCGGAAGAAATCCCCGCACCGGAGAAGCCGTCCCTGTCCCACCCAGAAAGGTAGTCGTCTTTAAGCCTGGTTTGGAGATGAAACAGCAGGTAAAGTAAAAGAAAGCCTCGCCTTTTTAGAGACTTATGTTTAAAAGAGTCCCCGGGACAAAAGATATCCTGCCAGAAGAGGTATCTGCATGGCAGGAGATCGAACACACAAGCCGCAACGTCTTTTCATTATACAATTACCGCCAGATCCGTCCGCCGGTAATCGAGGACGCCGGCCTATTCAGCCGCTCGCTTGGCGAATTCACGGAAGTGGTGCAGAAGCAGATGTTCCTGATCAAGCGGGAGGATGAAACCTACGCCTTAAGGCCCGAAGGCACCGCGCCGATCGTGCGCGCCTATATCGAAAACAACCTCGACAAAACAGCCGGCTTTATAAAATTGTATTATATCGGGCCGATGTTCCGCGCCGAACGGCCGCAGAAGGGAAGGCTGCGCCAGTTCCATCATATCGGCTGCGAAGTGATCGGCTCCGTTGACCCCGACATTGACGTCGAGGTCATTTCTTTGGCGCATACCCTTCTTACTTGCTACGGTATCAGCGGTTACAGCATCAAGCTTAACAGCCTCGGCTGCAGCCACGATAAAAAAGAATTAACCTCGGTTTTGCGCAAGGCCTTACAGCCGAAATTAGCGGAATTGTGCGACGAGTGCAAGGCCCGCTTCGACAAAAACATCCTGCGCGTGCTTGATTGCAAAAATGAGTCCTGCCGTAAAATTGTCAACGCGCTGGACTTCGGCCATCAGCACCTTTGCGCGGATTGCCAGGCGCATTTTGCCAAGGTAAGGCAGGGGCTGGATAACCTCAAGGTTCCCTACGAACTCAACCCTCACCTTGTGCGCGGCCTGGATTATTATACGCGCACGGTGTTTGAAATTTCGCACCCCGGCCTGGGCTCGCAAGACGCCCTGGGCGCCGGCGGCAGGTATGACAACCTGGTAGAAGAATTAGGCGGCTCTCCGGCAGGCGCCATCGGTTTTGCCTTTGGCGTGGAGCGGCTGCTGTTGGCCAGGGGAGAAGTTGCCGCAGCCGGCTCTTTGGGCCTCGTGTATGTGATCGCCCTCGGGCCGCAGGCCAAAGAATACGGCATCAAACTGCTTGCGCAATTGCGCACGGCAGGCATCCCCAGCGATACCGACTACGAGAACAAGTCTTTAAAAGGCGCTATGCGCGCTGCCAATGACCTGGCGGCTCGTTACGCCGTCATTATCGGCGATGACGAATTAAAAAATAATACCGTGACCCTTAAAGACATGCGCGACAGCCAGCAAAAAGTAATAAAATCCGAAGACCTCATAAAGGAGCTTAAGAAATAACATGCTACGCACTCATACCTGCGGTGAATTGAATGCCTCTGCGAGCGGAAAAGAAGTAACCCTCTGCGGCTGGGTGGCAAACCGGCGCGACCACGGAAAGCTCATTTTCATCGACCTGCGCGACCGTGACGGACTTACGCAAGTCGTTTTCATCCCCAAGGAATCCGGCCCCGCACACCTCAAGGCCCAGGACCTGCGCAGCGAATTCGTGGTCAGGATCACCGGCCTGGTCAACAAGCGGCCCGCCGGCACGGTCAATCCGAAAATACCGACCGGAGAAATCGAGGTTTTGGCGAAGGAGCTGGAGGTATTGAACCCGAGCCTGACTCCGCCGTTCGAGATCCAGGAGGACCTGGAGATCACCGAAGAGATGCGGCTGAAATACCGTTACCTGGACCTGCGCCGCCGCAAAATATTCAATAATTTTATCCTGCGCCACAAGCTTTACCAGATCGTCCGTACCTTCATGAACGCCGAAGGCTTTATAGAATGCGAGACCCCCATCTTGACCAAATCCACTCCCGAAGGCGCCCGGGATTATCTTGTGCCTTCCCGTGTGACCCCGGGTGAATTTTTCGCGCTTCCGCAGTCGCCGCAGCTGTTCAAACAGATATTTATGGTTTCCGGCATCGAGCGCTACTATCAGATCGCCAAGTGTTTCCGCGACGAAGACCTGCGCGCCGACCGCCAGCCGGAATTCACCCAGCTGGATATCGAGATGTCTTTTGTCGAAGAAGAGGATATTTTTTCT
>Ga0335071_10006079_pt1 | contig 12494 bp, 8 predicted proteins | sample Lox_Sample_15_FD_206724 | JGI IMG/M metagenome (GOLD analysis project Ga0335071, IMG submission 206724) | Soil microbial communities from Loxahatchee National Wildlife Refuge, Florida, United States - Lox_Sample_1.5 | ecosystem: Environmental > Terrestrial > Soil > Wetlands | place: USA: Florida...
ATTCAACCTAATACCGCGGCTACGAGCTATGGCACGACTATTGCGCCATATAGTGGCATTGCTTCAGCCTGGACATTGACATTACCAGCAGATCCATCTTCCGCTGGCGGATCAAATTTCTTGTTAATGGACACTTCTGGTAATATCAGCGGCGGTGCATTAGTTGACAACTCATCGATCCAATATACTAGCCATCAGCTCTCAGTTAAACCTGGTGGTATCACCGCCGCAATGCTGGCGAACCAGGCATTACAGCAAGTAGTGGAATTCACTGTTAATGGCAGCTGGACTGTTCCTACGAATGTAACACAGGCCTATGTCGTAGCATATGGAGGGGGTGGAGGTGGCGGCGGTGGAGCCTGGAATGGTGTTAACGCAGCATGTGGAGGCGGTGGAGGCGGCGGTGGTGGATGCACACAACAATTAGTCACTGTAACCCCTGGCGAATCGCTTACTGTAGTTGTCGGTACGGGAGGTACTGTAGGTATAGGTGGCAATCCTACAGGTACTAGTGGCGGCAATGGAAATATCACTACTCTATCGAGAAGCGGTACTACCCTAGTATATGCTGCAGGCGGTTTAGGTGGTGGCGGAGCAAATTCTTCTACAAGTACTGCCGGCGCGGGAGGATTAGGGATAGATACTACGAATATGTTCGCATTTTTTAGAGCCGCTGGAGGCACTGGCGGAGCAGGTGCGAACGGTGGAGCAGCGGGAGCCGTATCTCTTTTCGCGCCAAATAGTACTGCTGCAGGTGGTGGCACCGCCGCAGCATATGGCGGCGGAGGCGGTGGAGGCTCGGGATATACCATTGGCGGTGCTGGTGGTAGCGGTAGTAGCTCGGGCAATAGCGGTACTGCAGCTGCAGCAAATAGCGGCGGCGGTGGTGGTGGTGGTAGCGCATATAGCGGCGGTGGTAAAAATGGCGGTGCTGGCGGCCGCGGTGTTATGTTCATTTACTGGGTAGCTCCCTAGTGGCTCTTCAGAAGCAGCCCGTATCTATTAACTTCGCTCAAGGGATGAATCAGAAGGCTGATCCATGGCAGCTCCCTATAGGCCAGTTCCAAAGCCTACAGAACTCTGTCTTTGATAAAGCGGGCCGTTTAACGAAACGTAATGGTTTCAATAACATAACTACAGTACAAACCGGAAATCCTGGCTCAGTATCGACTATAACTGATAATACGACTCTCACGACATATAATGACAATTTAATCGCTACTGGCACGAATCTCTATGGATATAGCGCTGATGCTCAGGAATGGTTGAATAAAGGTATATGTCAACCTGTAGGAGTTAATGTTCAATCCATGGTGCGATCCAGCACCGCGCAGAGCTCACCAGATGCCGCTACAGCTTCAAATGGTTTGACTTGCCTTGTATATCTCGACAGTGACGGGAATAACTATTATCAGATATCGGATAGCCAAACAGGGAATCAAGTAGTTGCTAGGACATTGTTACCTAGCTCTGCAACGCAATCCCGCGTCGCAATTGTCGGGAATTACTTCATTATTACGTTCCATACCACAGTGCCAAGTTTGAAGTATATAGCTATCCCGATCAATAATGTCACTAATCCAGGCAGTGCACAAACTATCTCTACGAATGTACAAGGCAGTAATTTCTGTTACGACATCTCATCTACAGGCCAGATTCTTTATATCGCATGGATGGGCACTAGCAACACGCTGAAAGTCGTTTATCTCACGAATGCCTTAGTTCTGGCCTCCCCGGTATCCTTTACTCCAAGCCCATCTTCTATTATTTACGTAGCAACTTACGCAGATCCCGTAACTGGCACAGTTTGGGTGGCTTATTGTCCTCCTGCAGCTGGTGCTGATGTACCTCGACTTATTGCCTTGAATCCTAATATGAATATCATTATGGCAGAGACTAATCTCGCCAGTAATTTAGGTGATACGCCTCAAATCGGTTTAACAGCATCTGGACAATTATGCACTGCGATTGTATCTCAATTCGACAGTAGTGCTAGCGGTAGTGCATCGGCTTATGAAGTTGGAGTGCAAACTGTAAAAGCTCCAGCTAGCGGCGGCGGTATTGGAGTGCATACCAATCTTGGATTCTTGCATTCGATCTCATTGGCATCTAAGCCATTCCAGTTCCAAGGTACGATATATTACCTAGTAGCATATGGATTGGCAGGTACATCGAACCAACCTTCATACTTTCTAATGGATACAGCATTCAATATTTATGCTCGGATTGCTTATTCGAATGGTGGCGGTGTATTCACTACGAAAGTGTTACCCAATGTTTCCTTGTTTAATGGTCAATATAGCGTTCCTTATCAAATAGCAGATTTCTTAGCTTCAGTTAATAAAGGCACTAATTTACCAGCTGGGACGCCTACAGCTGCTATTTACACTCAAACTGGCATAAATCTTGCGTTTCTCACAATTAGCTCTACAGGCCAACACAGCAGTGAGATAGCTGAAGCTCTTCATCTCACTGGTGGTCAGCTTTGGGAATATGATGGCGTTAAACCAGTGGAGCATGGCTTCCATGTATGGCCAGAAGGTGTGGCTGCGACGGGTAGTGGATCTGGTGGTCATCTCCCAGCTGATACCTATTACTACCAGTTCACATATGAATGGACAGATAACCAAGGAATGTTACATCGATCAGCACCTAGCATTCCGGTCACAGTCACCACTACAGGCTCAGTGTCTTCTATTACGTTTAAAGTCCAGAACCTTTGTTTAACGCAGAAAACTACGCCAAATCCCGTTAGAATCGTAGGTTACCGCTGGAGTACGACTTATCCAGTCTATTACCAGTTCACTAGCGTGACGTCGCCGACATCGAATGATCCGACCACTGCGATGTGCACGTCTATTACTGATACTGCAGCTAGTGTTCTAGGCAACACGATCCTTTATACAACGGGTGGTGTCGTAGAGAATATAGCCGCACCGCCTTCCATTGACTCCGCCTTGTTTAATAACCGTTTATGGCTCATCGATGCTGAGGATCGTAACCTTCTTTGGTTCTCTAAGCAGGTCATTGAGAACACTCCAGTTGAGATGTCTGATCTTTTGACATTCTATGCAGCCCCCACTACAGGTGCGCAGGGCTCTACAGGCCCAATGACGGCTATATCGGCTATGGACGATAAGCTCATTATTTTCAAGAAAGATGCCATATACTATGTGAATGGCACTGGTCCGGATAACACAGGATCTAATAGCCAGTACAGTGATGCTATCTTTATTACAGCGACTGTAGGCTGTAATAATCCTAATTCAATTGTATTGATGCCTAATGGGTTGATGTTCCAATCCGATAAAGGCATATGGCTATTAGGCCGAGGTCTAGATACGAGCTATATCGGCGCACAGGTCGAGGATTTAAGTCTTGAGAATACAGTGTTATCAGCCCAAGCTATCCCGGCCACGAATCAGGTCAGGTTCATCCTCGATAATAGCCAGACATTGATGTACGACTACTTCTATAACCAATGGGCCGTGCACACCAATATCGAGGCCATCTCATCTACGCTGTATAACTCTGCGCATACTTACTTAAATTCCTTAGGTCAGATATTCCAGGAAACCCCGGGTACATATTTAGATGGCTCTATACCGGTGTTAATGAGCCTGACTACGTCCTGGATCAGTATCGCAGGTCTCCAGGGCTATGAGCGATTCTACGCCATGAATCTCCTCGGCACATATTTCACGCCTTTCACGTTGAATGTCAGTTTGGCTTATAACTACAATACAGGGCCATTACAGTCCGTTATTGTTACGCCGAGTAATCAGATACCAGCATGGGGCGGAGAGGCGAATTGGGGCTCTGGCGGTGGTTGGGGCACGAATAGCTATGGTGATGGGAATGTATTCTCGGCTCGAGTATTCCCACAAATCCAGAAATGCGAGACGTTCCAGGTGTCTATCCAGGAAGTCTATGATAGCTCATACGGCGTTGCTGCTGGTGAGGGCTTATCATTGAGCGGCATGCTTCTATTAGTTGGCGTTAAACGTGGCTCGAGAACGCAGAGTGCGCGGAAATCCTTTGGATAACATAGAGATTTCACTATTCCCTTTTAAATTCAAGCACTTCTCCGACCTTATAGAACTCCATAAGCTGAATAACTATCAGCATACCGCAGCTATCACTATGAAAAGACTACCGAAAATAGGGTATATATCTTATTTTGGCGATAGTCCGATAGCTGCGGGATTCCTTCGTAGAGTTGAAGGCGGATATGCCCAAATGGACACCTTAGTATCTAATCCATATTTTGGTAGTCAAATCAGACATTTAGCTATCGATAAGGTCGTTAAGTCACTTATAGAGGACGCTAAAACGTTGGATTTAGAAGGTATTGTAGCTTTTACGTCTGATAGTGGAATATTGAATCGCGCGCTAAGTATGAATTTTAATATCTTAGACACACAAAAGTTGATTTCATTACGCTTATAATATACCATATTGGTATGCAGTATAATACGCGTTATTGGAAAAGATGTACGGTTTGTAAGAAAAGAAAACTATTAAAGTTTTTCCATAAAGGGCGCGGCTCGTGTATTAAATGCAGGAAAAAGAACTACGAAGCGAACCGCGAACAGATTTTAGCCGCTGCTCGTGCCAAATGGCCTAACCGCAAAGAATATCGCCGTGAATATTTACAGAAAAATAAAAAACATACAGTTGCGCGAGAGTATGAATATCGGAAACACAATCCTGATATTTGGGAAGCTTGTCAAAAAAGATTTCATGAATCTCGTCCAGGATGGAAAACTAGACAATCTGCTGAAGCACATATTAGGAAAAAGCGCCCTGGGGCTATGCCTAAATGGCTTACTAAAGCCCAGTATCTAGAAATAGAAGAATGGTATGCAATTTGCGCTGAAATTCAATGGCTAAGTGAAGAAAAACTAGTTGTAGATCATATCGTACCTTTGCACGGCAAAGAAGTGTGTGGTCTACATGTACCTTGGAATTTACAAATTCTAACTAATTCCGAAAATTGTAAAAAAGGCAATAAATTCCCATATTTACCTAAATAGTCTGTCTACGGCGTCTAATAGAGCCGAAGACATTGGCTTTAACCGTTTAGACGCGCAGAAGCTCATTAGTTTGCGCCTAGGAGATTAAGTGGGATTCGTTGGCAGCCTATTAGGTACAGCAGGTGGAGCGGCAGGTACTGGTTTTGCGGCACCAACAGGTACGAATCCTACAGATCTAGCCAGAGCCCAACAAAATGCCTTAGCTGGTATTAACCAGCAGCAATCTTTCCTTAATGCCCTGAATCCTGGTGCTCTTCAAGCCCTTCAGTCCCAACAAGGTCTATTAAATCAATTACAACAAGGTGCTCAAGGCCAAGGGCCTAATCCCGCATTAGCACAGTTAAACCAGACTACGGCTCAGAATACCGCGAATCAAGCGGCTTTAATGGCCGGCCAACGCGGTGCTGCAGCTAACCCTGCGCTTATAGCTCGCCAAGCTGCAATGCAAGGGGCTGCGAATCAACAACAAGCTGCAGGCCAGGCTGCTACACTAGCGGCCCAGCAACAAATAGCCCAAGAACAGATGTTACAAGCCCAGCAACAAGCTATGGCCGGACAGCAGCAAGCTGGATTGAATGCCTATAATCAAGCTGCGAATACTCAGCAGGGTAATCTCCTTGGCATGCAGGCCAATATCAATAATGCTAACGCACAATTAGCCGGTAATGTAATGCCTGCGCAACAGAACTTATTCGGCGGGCTAATGAACACCGGTGTAGGCGCTGGTGCTAAGCTATTAAGCGGACTAGGGGGCGGCGGCACTGCTGCTGGAGGAACGGCTTTAGCAGGAGGTGCTGGTGATGTCGGCGGTGCGGCTAGTACACTTCCTGTAGATGTAGCGTCTGAAGGCTCAATGTTAGCAGCTGAAGGCGGCAAAATACCAAAGAAAATGGCTGCTGGCGGCGATTTAATGCCAGTTGCACAGCCGGGCGTATCGCCAATGGATCAAATTGCTGATCCTTCTAAACCTTCGTCAGCATTCGGTAATTTCCTACAAAGTCAAATTAATCCTGTTGCAAATACAGCTAAAAAAGCGCCGGCTGCTAGTAGTTCCAATCCATTCGGCGGTCTAATGAGCGCTGTTCCTGGAGTAGCTGGTGGGTATGGGCAAGCATTATCCGTTGAGAATCCCCAATTCGGTATGTCTGGCATACTAGGCCATGGCATTGCTAATATGGGCACTAAGACATTAGGTTTGGCGTCTGGCGGTAAAGTTCCAGTTCTATTATCCCCGGGTGAAAAGGTATTAAGCCCCGAAAAGGCCAAAAAAGCCGCTGATGGGAAAATTAGTCCTATGGCTGAAGGCAAAAAGGTCCCAGGTAAGCCTAAAGTTGGTGGCGCGAAGAATGACTACGCCAATGATACTCATAAAGATGCCTTAGAGCCTGGATCGGTGGTATTGCCGCGTTCTGTGACGCAATCCAAAGATGCGGAGAAAAAAGCTATCGCTTTCATTCAAGCTGTTATGGCTAAGCATGGAGGAATGAAGTAATGGCTGATTTATTCTTGAATTTCAAAGACTTCGATCATCATTCTTCGGATGATAAGACTACGACGCTTCAACATAAGAAATTGGGCCATAAGCTTGTATTAGCCCATGGCGCACTATCAGATAAGCATCGTAAAGCTTTAGAAGACTTCAGGAAAGCCAAAGCTCCTGAACAAATGGCCAAAGGCGGAGAAGCGAAAAAGCCTGAAGAAACACTGAATTATAAAGACTTGATGCAGCAAAAGAAGGCCATGAATACCGCCGAGGCTAATAAACCTATTATGCCGAAGAAAAAGATGGCAGATGGTGGTTTAGCTGATGAGAAAGAGCACGTCTCTGGTATAAATATCAATGAAAATGAGCCCGGCTATACTAAGATGGCTGTAGGCGGTATGCCGGCCGCTGCAGATCCTTTCGGCGCAGGCCTTCCTTGTTTGAATCCACATTGTAAAAGTCATGGCAGACCACATCCGAACTGCCGCTGTTATGGTCCTGGAGGCCCGGCTGCGGAAGAACACGCCGAAGGCGGTACAGTTGGCTCTAAGACATCGTATTGCGCGTATGGCTTCCCTCACCATGCCGGTTGCGAATATGCTAAAGGCGGCGAAGTTAGCCAACAAGGCGATGCCGTACGTGAAGCTAAGAAGCACCAACAGATGGGTAATAGCGGTGCGGCACAGCAGCAAATGGTCGAGGCCAAAGATGAAGCTAAAGGCCGTGCAGCTGAAGAGCGTCATATTAAGCCTAATATCAAGGGTTTAGCTGAAGGCGGCCCTGTAAAAATGGCTGATGGCGATATGGTTGCACCTCAGCCGCCAGATGCCGACACATCTATGGCACCTGCGCAGACAGCTCCTTACGCTCCGATGCATACACCTATGCAAACTGACACTCCCACACCTACTACGAAGTCCTTGGCTCAACAAGAGCTCGAGGAAGACCATAAATATGCCGCGGATCTAGATGCGGGCCATATCACACCACAGACCTACCAAAGTATGTTCAATAACCAAGATACCGTCGGTAAAATTGGCACACTTTTCGGCCTTATGGCTTCCGGTATGGGATCTGGATTAACTCATCAACCGAATGCTGTACTGCAGATGATGGATAACACGATTAATCGTGACATCGATGCCCAGAAGACTTCGGCACATAATAAAATGACTCATTGGGGCATGAACTATCAGCACGCATTGATGCAGGCTCAAGCTGCTGGTATGGATGCCAATACTGCGTATACTAAGGAGCTGGCTAAATCAGCTGCGGATACTCGCACTAAAATGCAAGCTGACCGCAATGTTTTAAAGATCCTTTCTGATCAAATTAAGAATATGCCAGAAGGACCAGAGAAACAGCAAAAAGCTAATACTTTGGCATATTTAATTCAGAAAACTGATCCCGCACATGTTGGAATGGCACAACAAGCTGATTCATATAATCAAGTCATCAATGATAAGTATGGTATAACTCCTGGATCTTCACTCCATAATCCTGCGCCAGAGGCACTACAGAATCAAGCGCCAGAAGCAATCCGTGCTCCAGATGGTGAAGGCGCTGCAAATACACCGAATACTGCTGGATTATCCGCCGATCAAAGCAAGGCACTAACAAACTATTTCCAACCCGAAAAAGCCGAAACTAAGAAAGAAACACCGGTAATACACCATATTCTGTCGCCTGATTCGCCGCGTATTTATAAGAATATACAAGCAGGATTGCATCCTATATGGAGTAAAAATCCGGATATCCAGCCACAATATAATCAAGCCCTTCAAATGGAGAAGGTCTTAAACGGTCCTAGGAATGATGGCATAGGCGGCATTCATGATATCATGTCTCAGATGAAAGAGGCCCAAGGCAATATGGGTGTTTATGGGCATTTACATTCAGCCGGAGAAAATATCGCTGAACATCTACCGCTTGTGGGCGGTGCAGCGAGATCAAGTTTAGGTCTAATGCCAGATACGCATTCTGAGAAACGATTTAAAGCATTACAGAGTACATTAGAAACAGATCTCAGTACGGCATTACAGGGTTTAATGACGCCTACAGATATCCATGCCATCGTGTCTAAGTATGCGCCGGCTTATCAAGATACAGATGAAGATGTGAAGTGGAAAGAAGATCAGATGATCAGTGTCTTTAAGAAAGCCCTGAAAACTGGAGCTTTATCTGGCGCTGGAATGCTGAGCAAAAAGCCTTAATATGAGACAAGGCTTTACTTATTCCTGCATACCTAGTAATATTAAAGCTAGGAGGACTTATGGACATCACAACTTTAATTGTAGCTCCCTTGGCTTTATTAGCATTTTATGCGTATCTCAGAGTACTTTGGCTAGTTTGTAGTGTTCCTTTCCGTATTGTTAACAAGCTCTTAGATGAGCCGAAAGTAGTGAATGAACAGCCCAGCCCAATCTGGCATGCAACAGGACGATTCGCCGGACGTCAATTCCGTCGATAATTCTGACCTTATAAGTGAAGTTCACCGTTTAGCTGGGCAACAGACATTGGCCCAGCTATTTCATGCTGGCTTATTGAAGCCTTCTGATACGTCCGAAGAAGACCGCGCTACGATCCATATGGCTTATCCGGATTTCTCAAAGAAAGAAAAGACTGCATCACCACTTCGCATCGCAGCGAACGAGAAGCTCGGTAAAAGGCTGAATAAGCTATTGGAATCATTGGGTAATTCGCCTGCACCAACGTCTGAAAAAGAGATTGAAAAGCTCCTAAATAAGACTCAGCTCCATTTAATGAAGACGCCAAGTTTCTCGAGACTTAAGTCCGAAGACAAAATGAAGTTGGCTCACCGCGTATTGGAACTCGCAGCTAATGGCGAAACGAATGATATCCATGAACTCATTGAGCATGAGCTGAAGCACAGTAAGAGCCGGGATAAGCTGAAATCGAAGATAGAAGGCCTATTCTCAGACGGCTATAAGCGAGAAGAGCCAGTGAGTCCTGAGGAGCGCGACAGGGTTAAAGAGCACGTCGATAACAGTGAGATCATGGACCAGGCGCAAAACACTCAAGCCTTCGCAGAAGGTGGCGAAGTCAAGAAGCCATTAGTCTCGGATCGCATAGCCTCGGTGTACCCACGTCAAGCTATGGCTCTTGCATCCGCTAAGGCCAAAGTTCACAACTACTTGAACGCCTTGAAGCCACAGAAGACAATGGGCCTAGCCTTCGACAGCCATCTTCCAGAACCGCATAAAGAGCGGGACTATCATTCCGCAGTGGATATAGCCACTAGACCTCTCTCTATGCTAGATGATATTCATGACGGTTCTATTTCGCCTAGTCAGTTCTCTCATTTCTCGAAGATGCATCCAGAGCTCCATGACTTGCTGAAGAAACACATCACTGGTGAGATCACGAAGATGCAAGCCGATGAAGGCCAAAAGCCGTCATTTAAACGCCGTCAGGCCTTATCCCTATTCATGGGCCGCCCCTTGGAGCAAACGCTGACTCCGCAGGCTATACAAGCGGCTCAAATGACGTTTAAACCGAAGCCGCAGCAACAACAGCCGCCTCAGGAAGGGCCAAAGGGTAAGAGTAAAGGCAGTCCTAGCAAACTCACCGATAAAGGACCGAAGTCCTATCAGACACCGGATCAAGCTGCGCAAATGGACCGTACTGTGGGCAGGAATAGCTGACTATAGCGTTTAAGTGAGGTTAGGGCCATAAGCCCAATCCCAAGAGGAGCCCATGGCAAGTCGTCCTATTCTCTCCCCATTCCCAGTTATCATTAATGGCGATATGAGCGGCAATATAACGTCCGCCGTCACTGTTATACAGAACACCTCGATGATTTCATATGATATCTCTTGGTCAGGATCTAGTCCTGTAGGAGCGTTATCAGTACAAGTATCTAATACTTATAGCCAAAATGCCGACGGCACGGTGAAAAATGCCGGTAACTGGACTACTTTAACTTTAAGCGCCGCTACAAACGTTTCTGGAAATACTGGAAATGGCTTTATCGACGTAGATGCCACTGGCGCTTACGCTATCCGTCTAATTTACACTAGAGCATCTGGACTTGGTACCTTACAAGCCACGATTAGCGGTAAGGTTAGCTAATGTCGACTTTCTATGCGAGTTACCCCGCGTCTTCTGGCTCAATGAGCGGTGTTTCTAGCCTGAATGGCTTGGAAGGCGATCTCACTCTGACTTCGAATGATAACAGCGTTGTTATCACTCCTAGCGGCCTTACAATTGATTTAAGCGCTACAGGCGGTGGAAATCTCACTATTGACCCAGTAGGCTCATCGCCTAATGCATATGGTGCTACTGCATCATCCCTAACCTTGACTTTACAGCCTGCAGATGGAACTCATCCTGGCGTCGTTACGGCCTTAGCCCAAACTATAGGCGGCGCGAAAACCTTCTCTACAGCGCCTATCCTTTCGAGTTTGACTGCATCTCTTCCTTTGCAACTTGATGGATCTAAGAACATCACTGCGGTGGCTTTAGACCTTACTAGCGGTACCTTGGTATCTGGGAAGGGAAATCTTACAGATGCTGGAACTGATGGCATTACCATTACTGGCGGGACAGGCGCTGTCATCGGATCTGGCACGTCAATCGCCCAGCATGTAGCAGATACGACACATAATGGTTATCTTTCGTCTACGGATTGGAATACGTTCAACGGAAAGCAAGCCACTATTTCTATTGGATCTTTAGATGCTCAGGCTGAAAATGCTAATGGCTTAGCTTTGGTATCGAACGTATTATCGGCGCAATCAGCCGATGCCACACACCCTGGCATGGTTAATACGACTACGCAGACATTTGCAGGTGCTAAGACCTTCTCCACCGCCCCAGTGTTATCGAGTTTAACAGCATCCACAGCTCTTGTATTAGATGGCAGTAAGAACATAGCCTCGCTGGCTTATACTTCAGCTGCTACGAATTCCACTATAGCCTCGCGCGATATCTATGGAAACAGCTATTTCACGAATGTGAATGGCGGATCAACTGCCACGGCGTCTTCTGGTCAAACTGTGACAATGAATGCCGGAAATACCCAAATCCAAAAGATTACGGGTACTTCCACGATTACGTTCAAGCTTCCAGATGCTACAACTCTCATTAATGGAAACGTCTATCAATTCAATAACAATTCGACTGGAACAGCTACTATACAGAATGCCAGCGCCGGAGCTGTTACAACTATTCCTGGTGGTGGATTTGCTGAGTTGATTTGTACTGATAACAGTACGACAGCCGGAGTGTGGGACTATCATTTCCTTATTCCTGCTAATTCGTCTTGGGGTACATCAGCTTTAACTATTGGCGGTTCAGTATCTGCTTCAAATCTATCAGGAACGAATTCAGGTGATGTCACACTAAATGCTGTGGGCTCTTCGCCTAATGCTAATGGCGCTAGTCTCTCGACTCAATCGCTGACCCTTCAACCTTTTGACAGTACGCATCCTGGCGTCGTTACAGCCTCAGGAGGCGGCACTGCGAATTTCCTTAGAGCCGATGGTACTTGGACAAATCCAGTAAATAACTATAATTTCTTAGTAAATGGCGCTTTCGACTATTGGCAAGCTGGGACATCTGCTACAGTAACTGCTACTGGTGGTGGTACTCCGACGAATACTTATCTCTATCAAGCCGATCAATGGTATGTAAACAATATATTAGGCGGCGGCACTATTGAAGGTGTAATCACATATAGTCAAACTTCAAGCACTCTTGCTGGTTCACGATATGCTTTATCAGCTCAGATTACTACTGCGCCTACAGGCACTGGCATCCAGAATGGTCTGGAAGTTTGGCAGCCTTTATCTAAACAAGCTAGTTTCCCGCTTGTGAATCAATCTGCGTCTTTCAGTGTTCAAGTAAAAGCATTGGGTAATGTCAACCAAGTCGGCATACAATTCTTCTATTCCACCACTGAGACTAAACCTACAGTTGCAATTGGATCAGAAGTGCTAACGACTGTGAATAGT
>Ga0335071_10006080_pt1 | contig 12493 bp, 12 predicted proteins | sample Lox_Sample_15_FD_206724 | JGI IMG/M metagenome (GOLD analysis project Ga0335071, IMG submission 206724) | Soil microbial communities from Loxahatchee National Wildlife Refuge, Florida, United States - Lox_Sample_1.5 | ecosystem: Environmental > Terrestrial > Soil > Wetlands | place: USA...
CCGCCCGATGCGACCGAGATCATGATAACCGAGCAACCGACTTCGATGGCCGATCATCGCGGTGCGCCGGTTATCTTCAAGGGCGAGTTGCACCAACTTTCATCGCCCCTTCCTCACGGCAGATAACCTCCGGAGGCATCTGATGGCATCGCAGGAGGATAGCTCGCGGCGCTGGGGTCCGGTGCCGTGGGGTCGCCTGCCGTTTGCCCCCTCGACGGCTCCGCTCCCACGGAACCCTGACGTTGCGATTGTCGGGGGCGGTCTCACTGGAACGAGTGCGGCATATCACCTCGCGCATCGCGGCCTTTCTGTCGTTTTGTTTGAGGCTGATCGTATCGGTTCTGGCGCGAGTGGTCGGACGGGCGGGTTGGCGCTTGAGGGTCTTACTCATGGTCCGCGCGAAGGCGCCAGCGATTGCCTCGCGGGACTAGCCAAGCTCGTCGATGAGTTGAGTATCGATTGTGGCTTGGCGCTCCCCGGATGCTGGGAGATCGAGCATAGGGTTCGCACCGTGGCTGAGAGCCCGCCGTGGACGGATGGCGGAGCGTCGATTGGTATTCGGCGGACCGTGCCGGGCGGAGTCGTAGAACCTTCAAGGTTGGTGACTGGAATCGCGGCGGCTGCAATCGCGGCGGGAGCGAAGATCTACGAGCAGTCCCGCGTCGAACAGCTCGACCCACGATCGAATAAAGTTCAAGTAAAACTTGAAGCAATTCACCCCGGCTCAGTGATTGTCGCGCTCAATGCCTGGACGTCTGCGCTCGTTCCCGCGATTCGCAATGTTCAGGCGGCACTGACTTATGCCTGCGTTACGGAGCCTCTGAGCGAGGACACGCTGGAAGCGATCGGGCTTGTCGAGCGGATCCCCTTTTACACCATCGACACGCCGTACCTCTGGGGCCGCGTATGCGATGATCGGAGTGTGGTCTTCGGTGCTGGTCTGACGGCCGGCGATGCTCCCGGTCTTGAGACTATCGTGATGACCGACCATGAACCCGCGGCGATTCTCGACCGACTGGTAGGGCGGGTCCATCGACTTAATCCGTTGCTTGCGGACGTTGCGATTCGAGCTCGATGGGCCGGGCCGGTTGCCTTCCGTGAGGGTGCGATCCCGATTCTCACGCGCTATCCGGCTAATGAGAACCTTCTCATTGCAGGCGCTTATGCTGGGCATGGCGTGGCGTTCAGCGTCCACGCAGGTCGGTTGATGGCGGATGCTATAATCAACGGCACAGCGTTTCCGGAGTGGGGCGCCATTTAAACGAAGCGACGGTTAAGTAGATGGCGAAGGTAGTCGTCTTACAGCATCATCCCGCAGAGAACCTTGGCGCGATTGCCGACGCGCTCGCGGCATCGGCGCTCGCATGGCAATACGTCCGCGTCCACGACGACCATCCTATTCCACAGGAAATCGGCGCTGCCGGTGGTCTGATTGTGATGGGTGGGCCGCAGACGGTTTACCAGACCGATCGCTATCCTTTTCTGCACGACGAGATGCGTCTGATCGAATCGGCATTGAAAGAGAACAAGCCGGTGCTGGGTGTCTGCCTCGGGAGCCAGTTGTTGGCTGCTACACTCGGCGCGAAGGTCTATCGCGGGCCGGAGCGCGAAATCGGATGGTACCGCGTGCGCCTGAGCGAGGCGGCCAAGGATGATCGGCTGCTGCGCGGCCTTGCGCAGGACTTTATGGCTGCGCATTGGCATAGCGATGTCTTTGACCTGCCATCGGGCGCGACGGCGCTCGCTTCGTCCGATAAGACCGCAGTGCAAGGGTTCAAATACGGTGAGAATGCCTACGGCTTCTTGTTCCACGCCGAGATGACCGACGAAATACTGGGCGCCCTCGTGGCCGAATTCGGCGAGGGGCTCAAGCGGGTCGGGATCGACGGCGACGCGATTCTGAGCGCCGCACCGGACCATCTACCGCAACTAGGGCATATCGGTGAGACGATCTTTACCCGCTGGTCGGCGCCAATTCAGGGGACGTGATCAGCTTATCCGACGCGTGATGATTAAGTTCTTGGCGAGGTGAAAACGATGCCAACACGGGTCCACGTTCATCTGAAGGTAAAGGATCTCGAACGCAGCCGCGCCTTTTACGAACACTTCTTCGGCGGCGCTCCAGTCAAGGTTAAGGCTGACCAAATCAAGTTTTTGCCGTCGTGGGCACCGGTGAATCTCGCCCTCTCTGTGGCGCATCGAGGTGAAGCGCCGGGCGGCTTCGTAAATCACTTGGGGGTAGAGGTCGATTCGGGCGAAGCTGTGATGACTCATCTGCTGCGGGTCAAGGCCGCCGGTATCGCGACGCGCGAGCAGCTCAACGTGAACTGCTGCTACGCCAATCAGAGCAAGTTCTGGGTGATCGATCCCGATGGCGTCGAATGGGAGATCTACCACGTGAATCACGATCTCGTGGAAAAACACGGCGGGGGAGTGGATCAGATCAATGTTCCCGCCAGCTAGGCGCTCTCCCATAGAAGGCCCGGGATTGATTGCCTAGCTGCGACCGATCGCCTATAACCAGCCGAGATTGTGATGCCTGAGCAGTCGGTCAGCACCTCTGTCCCCACTTCTTTCTCGATTCGGGAAATTCTTGATCGAGCATTGGCAGGGAAGCGTCTCGATACTGCCGATGCAGTCGCGCTGATCGAGTGCAGCGACGATGACCTGCCGACCGTGATGAAGGCGGCATCTTTGCTTCGCGATCAGGGAAAGGGGCGCGACGTTTCGTACTCGCGCAAAGTCTTTCTGCCGGTCACTAATCTCTGTCGCGATCGCTGTACCTATTGCACCTTTCGCAAGGACCCGAACGATCCCGGCGCCTGGACCATGATGCTCGATGAAATCGCGGCATGGTCGCGACGTGGCGCGGAACTCGGATGCAAAGAGGCGCTGATGTGTCTCGGCGACAAGCCTGAACTCGCCTTCAAGGAATATCGCGCGACGCTGCAAAGCCTAGGCGTCGGCAGCACGATTGATTATGTCGGTCAGGCCTGTGCGACCGCGCTCGAGCAGGGTCTGCTGCCCCATACGAATGCCGGAATCATGTCCCGCGCCGAGATGGCGGTGCTGCGACCGCTCAACGTCAGCATGGGCTTGATGCTCGAGAGTATCTCGCCCCGGCTGCGGCAGCGCGGTGGGGCGCATCAGTGGGCGCCCGACAAGGACCCCGCGGTCCGGCTTCGGATGATCGACGAGGCCGGTGAACTGCGCATCCCATTTACGACCGGCATCCTGATCGGGATCGGCGATACGCCGGCGGAGCGCGCACAAAGTCTTAGCGCGATTCGTGACTCGCACGAGCGTTACGGTCATATTCAAGAGGTGATTATCCAGAACTTTCGCGCCAAGCCGGAGATTCCGCTGGCCGATGCGCCCGAGCCTGATCGCTTCGATATGGCTCGGGCTATCGCGACCGCGCGACTGTTGCTGGGTCCCGAGATGAACGTGCAGGCGCCGCCCAATTTGTCGCCGCACGAGATCGAGTTATTCCTCGATGCTGGAATCAACGACTGGGGTGGTATCTCGCCCCTGAGCAAGGATTACGTCAATCCCGAGGCCCCATGGCCACACCTCGCGGCGTTGGCGGATAGATGTGCGCAAGCCGGCTTTCACCTAATTCAGCGGCTCGCGATTTACCCCGATTACATCAATGACGAGTGGGTCGACCCGGCGATGATGCCGCATATCGACCGGCTCGCCGGTCAGCTTTCAGCGGAGGTCTAAGTATGAACCTCGACGAGATGCGCGGCTTCGTCGACGAAGTCGAAGCGGCGCCTTTGTCCCAATTGATCGATCGGGCTTCGCCAGCAGTGCGCGAAGCACTCAAGCACAGCCTGGCGAAGGTAGAACTCACGCCCGAAGAGGGATTGCTCCTCTATACAGCAGAGGGTGACGACCTGCGTGCAGTTGTGAAGTGCGCGGATCTGGCGCGGGCCGAAGACGTTGGCGACGAAGTTACCTACGTCGTTAATCGCAATCTGAACTTCACGAATATCTGCTTCGTCGGATGCGGCTTCTGTGGCTTCAAGCGCCAGCGATGGGAGTCTGACGCCTACGATCACGACAACGATACGATTCTGGGGAAGATCGCCGATGCGATCGCACGCGGTGCGACCGAGGTCTGTATCCAGGGCGGGATCAATCCCGAGATGCCGGCGTTCAAGTACCGGGATATCCTCGACGTCATCAAGGCACGGTTCCCCGAAATTCATATTCACGCCTTCTCTCCGATGGAGATCATGTACGGGGCGCGGCGCGTGAACATGAACTATCGCGATTACATCGGGATACTGCGCGAGCACGGTCTCGGCTCGATTCCTGGCACGGCTGCGGAAATCCTCGATGACGATATCCGCGAGATCCTGAGCCATAAAAAAGTCGATGTGGCGACGTGGGTCGATATCATCACCACGGCGCATGCGCTCGGTGTGCCGACGACCTCGACCATCATGTATGGCCATCTGGAGAAGCCGCGCCACGTTATCAACCATCTGAATCTGCTGCGGTCGATCCAGAAGGAAACGCATGGCTTCACGGAGTTCGTGCCGCTGCGTTTCATCCATGAGAACACCGTGCTCTATCGGAAAGGGTTGGTCGATCCGCCGCCGCTCGGCACGCTGGACCTCCAGATGTATGCATTCTCACGGCTCTTTCTGCGCGGGCAGATCAACAATCTCCAGACGTCGTGGGTGAAGCTTGGAGTTGATTGCGCGGCAGTCACGCTCAAGGCCGGATGCAATGATTTTTCCGGCACGTTGATGGAGGAGAGCATCACGGCTGAGGCCGGTGGCACCTCCGGCGAGTTCGTGGCGGTTGATCTCATTGAAGAGAAGGCGCGCGAGATGGGCCGCATCGCGGTCGAGCGCACGACTACCTACAAGAAACTTTACGGTAAGAAGGCACCCAATGGCGCGCGGCCGATCACACCCTCGTTCACCAGCCTCGATAGTCACGTTAGCGGGGGGGGTGGGGGCCGCTAAATTTATTCGTGGCTTGGTTGCGGTAATCAATCCGCGCCATCTCGATGTGATCGTTAATACGGGCGATGACGAGCAGTTCTATGGACTGCACGTCTCGCCCGATATCGATACCGTTACCTACACGCTCGCGGATATCGTAAATCGCGAACACGGCTGGGGCCTCGCGGGCGAGAGCTTCAACGCCCTCGATGCGCTCGCTCGACTATACGGTAAGCCGTGGTTCAACCTCGGCGATCGCGATCTGGCGACCCATCTGTATCGCACGGAGCGACTTCGTGCGGGGGCGACTCTGAGCGAAGTGACCGCCGAGATTGCGACGAAGTTCGGAGTAAAATCGCGTATTCTCGCGATGAGCGATGATCGTGTGCATACGCATGTAAAATTGCGTGGCAAGGCGCTGTTGCCGTTCCAGGAGTATTTCGTTCGTGGCCGCGCGCGCGGCGTCGTCGAGCGAATCGAACTACGCGGCATCGAAAAGGCGAAACCGGCCGCCGGCGTCATCGACTCAATCAAAAAAGCCAAGGCGATCATCCTTGCTCCATCGAATCCGTTCGTCTCGCTCGGACCGATTCTGCAATTACCGGGAGTGCGAGAGGCGCTCCGTGCAACGCGCGACCGGGTCGCTGCGATCAGCCCGATTGTCGGCGGCAAACCCATCAAGGGCCCAGCCGACAAGATGATGCGCGGCCTGGGTCAGGAGGTCTCGCCGCTCGGCATCGCGCGGATGTATCAGGAGATCGTCGGGCTCTTCGTGCTCGACAATCTCGACCACCGCTATCTGGATAAGGTTGAGACGCTCGGGATGCGATCGGTCGCGACCGATACGATAATGACCACTCCAGCGAAAGCTTCGCGACTCGCGGACGTGGTACTAAAAGCGCTTCCAGTATAGGCTAGACCGCGATGGGTTCGCTGACACTGACCGCAATTGAAGGTATCCCGATGATTCAGCCGGGGGACAACCTGGCTGAATTGATCGCCGGTGCTATCGACAAAATGTGTCTCAAGTTGGCTCACGGCGATATTCTCACCGTTTGCCAGAAGATCGTTTCGAAGGCCGAAGGTCGCCTGGTCAATCTCAACGATATCGAGCCCTCCGAGCTTGCCCGCAGATTTGCTGAGCGCTGGAACAAAGATCCGCGAGCGGTGGAGCTAGTGCTGCGCCAAACCAGCCGGATCGTCCGGATGGATAACGCGGTGCTGATCGTCGAGACGGGCCCCGGATGGGTTTGCGCGAACGCGGGAATCGATGAGTCGAACAGTCTTAACGACGATCGCGCGATCCTCTTGCCCGAAGACAGCGACGCTTCTGCGGTGAAGCTCCGTACCGAACTGAAGCGACACACCGGCGCCGAGATCGCCGTGCTGATAACCGATACTTTTGGGCGGCCGTGGCGCGATGGGCTCACGGAAGTATGTATCGGAATAGCGGGTATCGATCCGATGCTCGATTTGCGCGGCTCGACCGACCTCGGCGGTCGCGAACTTCATCATACGGTGATTGCCGTGGCCGACGAGATCGCGGCTGCGGCCGGCCTGTTGATGCCGAAAGCGGGCGCGACACCGGCAGTATTGGTTCGCGGCTATCAATTCCAGCCGGTTGAAGGTGCCAGCGCAAAGGCACTGATCCGGCCTGCAGCATCCGATCTTTTCCGGTAGAGTAGCCGAACTGTGAGTTCCCCTAATGCGGGTATAACCCCGTCGGCACCTGTTGGATCACTCGATCCCGCGACAACTGTCCGCGATGACTTGGCTCGTGTCGAAGTCAAGCTGTCGACGCTGCTCGATTCGAACGAAACACTAATCAGTGAGATCTGCCATTACCTGGTCGATGCAGCAGGCAAGCGCTTGCGCCCGGTTTTCATTCTGTTGGTCTATCGCGCCTGCGGCGGGATAGACGCCAAGGTCGAAGACGCGGTCGATGCGGCAATTGCCTTGGAACTCATCCATTCGGCCACGCTGCTGCATGACGACATTATCGATGGCGGCGAGATGCGCCGCGGCAAGCCCTCTGCCTTCGCCCGTTATGGTGCCGCGGCATCGCTCGTCGCCGGTGATTTCCTCTTTTGCCGCGCCTTTGAGTTGTGTGGACGATTCGAAGAACGACTGGTTCGAACCGCCGCGCAGGCCTGTATACAGCTCACAGAAGGCGAAGTGATGGAAGGCCGGATGCGTCATCAGACGAGCGCCACGCTCGACGAGTACATCACGATTATTACGCGCAAGACGGCCTCGCTCTTTGCCGCAGGCGGACGTGTTGCGGCTGATTTGGCCGGTGCGTCACAGGCGACGATCGAGGCGATGGAAAATCTGGGGCTCGCGTTTGGCCGCGCCTTCCAGATGATCGATGACGTCCTCGATATCGTTGGATCCGAAGAGAAGATCGGCAAGCAGGTGGGCGCAGACCTGAAGGCGGGCGTACTATCGCTTCCCGCCGTAATCGGGATGGAAGACTCGCCCGAACTTCGCAGCTACTTCAGTAATGGCAAGACGGCGGACCCGCAGACGTTCAATCACGCCTTGGAGTTGATGCGTCGACCGGCGACGATCACGCGGGCGCGCACACTTGCGGATCATCAGGTGGACCTTGCGCGTAAGCTGATGACGCAGCTGCCGCCATCGCCGTATCGCCAAAGCCTCTTACAACTAATCGATAATCAGACCGCCCGCGATAACTAGGTCCTGTTGGCGCATTGCGCCTGAGCGCTTACGGGTCAGTGGATATTGTAGTGCAGCGTGGTTGGTGTACCGTTGCGGACGACATTGAGCGTGATCGACGGCTGCGACTGTAGCGACTGCAACATCATCATCGCCTTTGCGGGATCGCCGACGGTCTGTCCGTTGACCGACTTGAGCAGGTCCCCATCCTGGAGCCCTATTTGCTGAAAGAGCGAACCGGGTTGGATCTCGGTAAGCCGATAGCCGCTGGCGACCCCGTTTTCGATTTGTGGCGTCGCGCGAATCTGTGTGAACAGCGGAGCCATATTTTTCAAGCTGCTATCGACAGTAGTGCGAGCGAGTTGGTAGTTGTTGCCGCCCAGCCGATGGATACCTGGGTTGGGTCGGTCAATCCCACCTTCCATGCGGCGCGGCATCCGATGGAGGAAGCCCGGTCGAGGCGGAGGTTTCATCGCGGGTCCCGGTTGAGGTGCCTGTCGCGGCAGATCGAGGGCCACCCGATGGCCATTGTGCAGCAGGATCACTCGCGAGCTTTCGACCTCTAGTAACTTGCCAGCCCCGGGAATGCTCTGGCCGACTTGATAAAGGTTCTGTTTGCCGCCGTCGTCCTGGATGATCGCCCACGGCTTGCCTTCTGAAACTTGCGAGACGCCGACCAGCTTAACGTCGAGGTTTTCACTCTCCAATGGTGCCGGCGTCGGTGGTGGTGCGAGATTGAAGATATCGCGACTCACGATCGCGTTGTAATAAGTCTTGGGATGAGAGTCGCCTGTAATATGCGCAGGCTTGGTCCGCGCGTACTCTGCTTCGCCCGGCAGAACGTCGCTGGCAGCACGGAGCTTAAAGATATCGGTGGCGCTGAGACCCAGGAACGCGAATATCACCAGACCGAACAGGACATTGATGATAAGGATATTCCGTTCGGAGAGGTTGAACCCGTTCACTCAGCCCGCGACCTCCGGCTTTAAAGGCTGGCCTCTGCTTCGTAGGAGCAGCCTTCGACCAGTCGATGGACGTCGTAGTTCCAGCGTCCTTTCCATCGTTCGATTGTCAGGCTGGCCTGCGAATGGCCCATCCTGACTTGATCAAGCATCCGCAGCAGATAGATCGTTTCGTCCTCGCCACGGCTGTTGAGGCAATGCTGCCGCGTTAGTCCGATCATCGCGATATTGATCAATTCGAGCGCCAGATCCTGCATCTTGGCTCGGCCGATGCGCGCATCGAGACCGACCTTCTGGGCTGCGTCGGTATATTCGAGTCGCTCCGAGAAGCTCCATCGCTTAACCAGATCCCACGCGCCGGTCATGCAATCGTCATCGTAAAGGATACCCTTGCAGATAGCGGGAAGGGCCAGCATCAGCGCCGGGGGTTGGCTATCGGCGGTGCGGACCTCGATATATTTCTTCAGCCGTACTTCGGTGAAGATCGTCGTGAGATGGTTGCTCCAATCGTTGAGCGTTGCCCGTTCCTTGCCGAAGCCATTCTCCATGAACTGCCGGAAGGTAATCCCGCGCGGAACCGTCATGTTGAGGTACTCGTGGTTGCGCTCAAGGAAGTACATCGGCACGTTTAGCGCATACTCGACGTAGTCTTCGAAGCCCGCGTCGTCACGGAAAACGAACTCCAACGTGCCGCAACGATCGTTATCGGTATCCTGCCAGATATGGCCGCGGAAACTGTGGTAGCCGTTCAGAGAGCCGTCGCAGAGCGGAGAATTGGCGAAAATGGCGTAGAGCAGGGGGACGATACCCATGCTGACGCGCAGCTTCCGCATCGCATCGGCTTCGTCGCTGTAATCGAGATTCGCCTGCACCCCAGCCGTCTGCTTCATCATCCGCTGACCGAGCTTACCCTTGCGTCCCATGTAGGGATACATGATCCGGTAGCGGTCCTTGGGCAGCAGTTCGATCTCGTCGATTCGGCTAATCGGTTGCATCCCGAGGCCGAGGATCGTCGCATCGAGTTCGTGACCGACCTCGATAAGTTGCTCGATATGCTTGGTGAACTCGGAATTGGCGCAGTGAATCGTTTCGCACTGCTCGCCCGATAGTTCGATCTGTCCGCCGGGTTCGATCGTGATGGGCGCACGCTCGCCGTTCACGGCGATAATCCGGCCGTGTCCGCCATTATCTTCGTAGCCGTAGCGGTCGATGAAGCGGCGCAGGAGTTCCTCGACTCCATTCGGGCCAGAAAAGGGCAGGGCACGTCCATCGCGGACGGAGACAGCGACCTTCTCGTATTCGGTGCCTATTCGCCATTTATCGCGGGGCTTGGAGCCGCTTTCGAAATAGCGAATCAACTGATCTTTGCGTTCTAGTGGCTCGCTCATTGGTCAGGTCTTCCTGTCGTCAGGTTTTTTCCTTCGCGTTGGGGCCACTGCCGCCAGCGTGACTTATGATGGCCTCACGTTTTTGCCTTGGCAAGCGCGTTCATTAACGCGCAATGAGACCAACCTTGCTCTCCCGGCTACAGCATTTTTGGTGCTGCAAAGACCGGGCTCGCAGCTTAAACCCGTTCGACCATTTATGACAAGTAGCCGGTAACGTGCTTAAGGGGCGCTTAACAATACAATTAGCGGAACACACGCCACTGGCGGGTCTGACTCATTCCTGATGGGTAAAATCAGGCGATGCACTCCGGTTGTACCGCCGTTATAATGCCCGGATGGCGCCTCTACAGACTGCTGACGAGCTGGGTTTTCGCCTCGAACTTCCGCGCCATCCGGAGCGAATTGTCTCGCTGGTGCCAAGCTGGACGGAGACCCTCTTTGCGCTTGGCTTGGGCGAGCGGGTCGTCGGCGTTACGCGCTTCTGTATCGAACCGGCGGCGACGGCCTCTCTGCCGAAAATTGGCGGTACCAAGAATCCCGATATCCGTGGGATCGTCGCCTTGGCGCCGGATCTGGTAATCGCCAACGCCGAAGAGAATCGCCGCGAGGATATCGAGAACCTCCGTGCCGCGGGTATCCCGGTTTTCACCACCTATCCACGCAAGGTCAGCCAGGCAGTCGAATCGATTATCAAGCTCGGTACCGTCCTCGGATGTGAGGCAGCTGCAGGAGCGATGGCGCGCGAGATCGTGCTGGCGATCAGCGAAATCGAAACCCAGGTCGGGGTGTGGGCTAAACTTCGTTTCCGGGTTTTCTGCCCGATCTGGAAAAACCCCTGGATGGCCTTTAACGGCGATACTTATGCCCACGACGTCCTGCGGATGCTCGGCTACAACAATATCTTCGCCTCCGCCGGTGAGCGCTATCCACGGACTACGATCGAAGAGGCTTTGGTACTGCGTCCCGACTTCGTGATGCTGCCCGATGAGCCCTATGAGTTCGGCGCGAAAGACGTCGAAGAACTCAAACCTGCCTTACCCGCCGCCCTGAGCCGTCGGGTCGTGCTGATCAGCGGTCGCGATCTCCATTGGTACGGCGCGCGGATGACGACCGGCCTCAAGACGCTGAATGGATTGCTCTCCCGCGTCCGCGCTGCGACCCTCCCGGAACTACCTCAGAGCCCGTAGGTTCACCTAGCCGAACTTGATGTAAGGTCTCGTGACTGTGGGTAGCGCGAAGCACGCGGTTGTCATTCTGAGCGCAGCGAAGAATCCCAGTTTCCTCGAAAATCGAACACAGATCACGGAATCTTCGATCGCAGACTCCCTCACAATGACCGATGGCTTGCGCTGCCCTTTCCAACCGGATTAAAGCACCGCGTTATGACCACTAACCCGCTCCTTGATCTCTGGCATAAGCATCTTGAATACGAGTTCGCCACGCGCGATACCGAGGCGACGCTCGCTACGATGACGCCGGACGCCTACGTGAATCATATCCCGGTGATGACCGGTGGCGTTGGTCGTGAGGCTCTGCGCGAGTTCTACTCCAAACGCTTTATTCCGCAGATGCCGCCCGATACGAAAATCACGCCGATCTCGACGACGGTGGGGGACGATCAGGTCGTCGATGAGATGATTTTCGAGTTCACTCATACGGTGGCGATGGACTGGATGCTGCCGGCCGTCGCGCCGACGGGTAAGCATGTCCGCGTGCCGCTCGTGGCGATTGTTCGTTTCCGCGACGGCAAGGTCGCGCATGAACATATTTATTGGGATCAAGCCTCGGTGCTGGTTCAGGTCGGCTTACTCGACGCGATGAAACTGCCCGTCGCCGGAGATGAGACCGCCGCCAAAGCAATCGATCCCAAGCTGCCCTCGAATCAACTGTTCAACCGACGTTAGGCAAACGAGCTCGATCGCCTGATCGCGTATCTCTCGCGCGGCTGCGTCGTTTGCGGCAAGCTCATCAACTTATGACGGGTTTGGATTCGGAATTGGAAGCGGCCCTGCGCGAGCTCGAGGGCAGGTCGCTTCGACGCGTCTTGCGGATTGTCGAGAGTGCACAGGAGACCACCGTGATGCTCGGAGGGCGCCGCGTCCTGATGCTCTCCTCGAATAATTACCTGGGTCTCGCTTCGCACGACAAGGTTAAGCATGCGGCGGCCGAGGCGCTGACTAAGTATGGCACCGGAACAGGCGCATCGCGGCTGATCGCGGGCAATCTCGAACCGCTCGTCGAATTGGAGAAGCATATCGCGGCATTCAAGGGCGTGGATGCGGCGCTGGTCTTCGGATCGGGCTATCTCGCCAATATCGGCGTGCTGAGTGCCTTGGCGGGAGCAGGCGACGTCGTGCTGAGCGATGAACTCAACCACGCTAGCTTGATCGATGGTTGCCGCCTGAGCCGCGCCCGTGTGGCTATTTATCGTCATCGCGATGTCGACCATCTGCGGGACTTGCTGTGCGAAGCTCGCAACGCTCGCCGGCGGTTTATTGTGACC
>Ga0335071_10006081_pt1 | contig 12492 bp, 13 predicted proteins | sample Lox_Sample_15_FD_206724 | JGI IMG/M metagenome (GOLD analysis project Ga0335071, IMG submission 206724) | Soil microbial communities from Loxahatchee National Wildlife Refuge, Florida, United States - Lox_Sample_1.5 | ecosystem: Environmental > Terrestrial > Soil > Wetlands | place: USA...
CTTGGTCATGCGTCCCTGCTTGTGCTGAAGAGGAAGGCGTCGGCCCGGGTTACCTACCGTAATATGCTAACTGTAATGCGCTAACTGCGCTTTGTCTACCGCCGACCGGACTGCGGCTGTGCGGCGCCGCCCCTCCCCGAGCACAGCCCGCGGAGCCTCCCCCTCTCGGCCGGCGGTGCGGCCTGACTCTGACTCCCTTAAAACAAAAGGGCCTCTTTGCAGAGGCCCCGTGCTCTATACAATGGCTGGGGGATAAGGATTTGAACCTTAATTCACGGAGTCAGAGTCCGTTGTCCTGCCGTTGAACGATCCCCCAAGGTTTACGAAATCGTGGGATTTGAAGTAATACCCGGCAAGAGGATTTTTACCAAAATCAGGGATATAAGTCAAATAAAAGCAGCGAGGCGATTTGATTAAGCGCCAGGGATCGGGTATCCTAATTCTCCGAACATTCAAGCTCAGTCAGACGACTGCGATGGCGATACTCTACAAAAGTACAAACGATCCCCAAGACCAGGTGAACTTTGAGACTGCCCTGCTGCGCGGCTTGGCTCCTGACTACGGCCTCTACACCGTAGCACGCGAGAATATCCCTGTGCTCGCGGGATCTGAAATAGCGGCCATGAAAGGCAGGACGTATGCCGAGATTGCCCTGCAGGTACTCTCGCCGTATCTTGCCTCTGAGATTCCGGCCGATGCGCTTCGGGCCCTTCTTGAGGACGCGTACCGTGCGGACAAGATACCCACGGAAATCCAGCACGTGACGGGCAGGACCCACATCATGTGGTTGACTAAAGGGCCCACCTACTCTTTCAAAGATTACGCAGCCCGTTTTTTTGCGAGAGCCCTCAATTATTTCCTCGGAAAGAGGGGGTTGAAGAGGAGTGTGGTGGTGGCAACCAGCGGAGATACGGGCGGCGCTGTTGCTGACGCGCTCCACGGGCTTGGCAGCGTGGACAATATCGTCTTCTTCCCAAAAGGCTCGATCAGCGAAGGCCAGCGAAGGCAGATGACAACACTGGGGGGGAACATTTACGCGTTTGAGGTGCAGGGAGATTTCGACGTGTGCCAGGCGCTTGCCAAAAACCTCCTCGGAGACAAAGCCTTCGCCGCTGAGATTTTCGAAGATCGTGAACGTTTCACGTCCGCGAATTCCATCAGCGTGGGAAGGCTGCTGCCTCAGGCGGTCTACCCCTTTTATGCATACTCGAGGGTCGCCGATTATCCGGAGCCGATGCTTGCGAGCATCCCCTCAGGAAATTTCGGTGATATGATGGGGACTGTCTTCGCGAAAGGTATGGGGCTTCCCGTGTCCCGCATTCTCGCGGGTGTCAACGAGAACACAGAATTCCCTGAGTTCCTGGAGAAGGGTGTCTATACGGTGCGGCCGTCGGTGAAGTCACCTTCGTCGGCGATGATCGTTTCGCATCCGAGCAATCTCGCAAGGCTCTTCGATTTTTATGGCGGCCACATGTACGACGAGAGAGATTCCGCCACCGGTAATGTGGTGAAGGCCGGTGTTGTTGGGAAATTACCCGATATCGAGGCTATGGGGCGGGACATCTTTTCCATCGGCATAAACAACCCTCAGCATTATCAGACCATGCGAGAGGTCTACGCCTCGTTCGGGATCGTGCTCGACCCTCATGGTGCAGTCGGATGGAAAACACTGGAGATTTACCTCGCAGGCTGCCACGACCAGCTCAGTGTGATCTACGAGACTGCAGATCCGGGCAAGTTTCCAGAAGATGTGCAGCAGGCTATCGGCATCACACCCGATCTTCCCCCGGGCATGAAAAAACAGGCTGCAATGAAGGAACACATTTACTCGATCAGTGCGGCCGCCGAGAGCACAGCCGAAGGCCTCAAGCTGAGCCGCGCACAGGTTAAAGAAGCAAAGAGACTCATCCGGGAAATATTCAGCGGAAAGTCCTGACCGATTACACGTTCCGAGTTCCGCGCTACAGGTTACAAGAAGCCGATAGCTTTGCTCTCCTGAGGAGCATCTCCACGCAGTACCGCGAATACATCTCGAAGCCTATAACCTGCAACAGTAACGCGGACACCTGACACCTCTTATCAACCTTCTTACAGAAGAGAATATGCACTCGTCGTCCCTGAAGGCAAAGCGTTCCGGCTGTGAGGCGTTCGGCTTACTGACAGAAGGCACGCAACAGCAAAATGTAATACATTTGATATCGATCTCTGTTCTAAGCGACTAACAGCCATAAAGTTTTTTTATTTTTTTGTTGACAAGGCAGAATTAATCGATTAATAGTATATTAATAGAGATAGGCGAATGAGAAAGAGAAAGGCAGATAAGGATAAGAAATCGGTCCCCGTGGTAGTCCGTCTCAGTAGAACAGAATATGAGATGGTAGAGAAGAGGGCTTCCGGTCTCGGGATGAATGTCTCTACATTCCTGAGATTGCTCATACGCAAGGGAAGGATAGAGCTGGATGACAGGGAGCAAACACTCTAAAGGAAAGGGGGGATGGATGATGCCCGCAAAGAAAAAAGCTCCGGCGAAGAAAAAAGCTCCTGCGAAAAAGAAGTAAGCAAGGCCGGGAAACAACGTATGGAGTGGCTGTCGGGACAGCGATGATTCGGTGGCACACCCGCAGCCTGAGGAAAGGAGGGGGCCTTCGGGCGACGCCAAGAGCCCCCTTCACCTTATACCTTATGCCACCATCACGGCGGGCATTTGGCGCAGATTGATCTGAATTGGGTGACACTCAGGTAGCGGTCGCCCCGGTCAGGAAGGATCACTACTATATTTGCATGGCTCATGCTGCCGGCGGCCAGCAGAGCACCAGCCATAGCAGCACCGCTTGACATGCCCACAAAGACTCCTTCTTTTTGGGCGAGGAGTCTTGTTCTCTCAAATGCCTCGCCATCCTCGATCACTATTTTCTCATCCAGGAATTCTTCGCGGTAAATTTTTGGCACAATCGATTCGTGCATGTTTTTCAACCCCTGGATGGTATGACCAAGCGTAGGCTCGACACCGATGATCTTGACCTTTGGCTTTTTTTCCCTGAAGTATTTCGCCAGGCCCATAAGCGTTCCCCCCGTGCCCATGCCCGCGACGACAGCATCCACCTCTCCGCCCGTCTGCCGCTCTATTTCAGGCCCCGTGGTCTCATAGTGCGCCAGCACATTACTCTGATTGTCGTACTGGTTGGGCATAAAATACTTTTCAGGCTCAGTCTCAAAAAGCACGTGGGCTCTTCGTATCGCGCCGTCGGTGCCCTCTTTTGCGGGGGTCATGGTAACATCCGCACCCAGCGCCTCCAGAATAAGCCTTCTCTCGCTGCTCACACATTCCGGCATGAAAAGCCTTACCCGGTATCCTTTAGCCGCTGCTATCATTGCGAGCGCTATGCCCGTGTTGCCCGAGGTAGGCTCCAGAATTATTTTATCGTGGGTGAGTTCCCCCGCTTCTTCCGCCTTTTTAATCATGTAGTATGCTGGACGGTCCTTGACTGAACCGCCCGGGTTACATCCTTCCAACTTGCCAAAGATTCTCACACCCGAATTAGGGCTCACGTTAGGAAGCTCAATAAGAGGGGTGTTGCCTATCGCCGATAATAAGGACATTTCACGCCTCCGGCCGCATACACTCTCAGGCCTTCAGATAGGATAGCAAAAATGAGCCATTCCCTCAAGCCATACCCAACTGCTATTGTTGAAGAATCTGTCGGGAAGATATATTCTTGAGTAGTCTGTCGGGAGCACTCCTATGCGGGAAATCTCAGAACATACCAGAAAAGAGATCGAAAATCTCGTCAAAGAACTCAATTACCACAGCTACCGCTATTATGTCCTCGACTCACCGGTAATCGGGGATGATGAGTATGACAGGCTCTACCGCAAACTGCAGAAATTGGAAGAAGAGTCGGGCTATGTTCTGTCTGATTCTCCCACACAGAGAGTGGGCGCGGCGCCTCTGGAGAAGTTCGAAAAGGTACGCCACACTGAGCCGATGCTCTCTCTTGGCAACGCCTTTTCTTACGACGAACTGACGGACTTTGACAAAAGAGTGAAGAGGTTCCTCGACACGAGCCGAGATATAGAGTACACGGTCGAGCCGAAATACGATGGCCTAGCAGTGGAACTCACCTATAAGGATGGTCTTCTCCTTCGGGCATCCACACGCGGAGACGGCTATGAAGGGGAGAACATCACGCAGAACATTCGCACCATACGAGCTGTACCGTTGAGGATCGAAGGGGATGGGAAGTTCCCTGCGGAGATCGATATCCGCGGGGAAGTCTACATGGACAGATCGGAATTCGAGAAACTCAACACCGAAAGGGAACGAAACGGGGAACCGCTTTTCGCCAACCCCCGGAATGCTGCCGCAGGTTCCGTCCGGCAACTGGATCCCGCAATCACCGTGGCGCGAAAACTCCACATGGCCTGTTACGGTCTCGGCTATCTGAAGGGAGCGGCATTCAAAACGCATTATGAATTTATCGAGTGGCTCAAAAAGATGAAATTTCCGGCTCCGGCTTTTGTGGAACGCGCAACCGGCCCTGCTGCAGTAGTCAAGCTTGTGCATGAGGTGGAGGCGAAACGGAGCGCTTTCCCTTTTGAGACTGACGGGGCAGTTATCAAAGTGAATGACTTTGACCTGCAAGGGACATTGGGCTTCAAGACCAGAGAGCCGCGCTGGGCTATCGCTTACAAGTTCCAGGCCCATCAAAGCACGACCAGGATAGCCGAGATACACGCCAGCGTGGGGAGGACCGGGGTATTGACGCCCTTTGCTGTATTCGAGCCGGTGCGCATCGGCGGCGTCACAGTCTCCAGGAGCACGCTTCATAACTGGGACGAGATGGAGCGCAAGGATATCAGGATCGGCGATACTGTTGTCGTTGAAAGAGCAGGCGACGTGATCCCCCATGTCGTAGCGGTAATAAAAGAGAAGCGGACGGGAGCCGAAAAACGTTTTGCTATACCCCATACGTGCCCTGCGTGCGGCAGCAGGGTTGTTCGGGAAGAAGGTGAAGTGGCTGTCCGGTGTATAAACCTGGACTGTCCGGCACAGGTAGTTGAGAGGATCATCCATTTTGCGTCGCGCGACGCATTGAATATCGAAGGCCTGGGGGAAAAAAATGTTGAACTCTTTTATTCTAAGGGGCTGATCCATAACTTCTCGGACCTTTTCAGGCTCACAAAAGAGGACCTGCTCCGGCTGCCCAGGTTCGCCGAGAAATCTGCCGAGAACCTGATACACGCGATAGCGAGAAGCAAAGAGACGACGCTTGCACGCTTTCTCTACGCGCTGGGGATATCGCAGGTCGGTGAGTACGCGGCCAGGCTGCTGGCAAAGAATTTCAGAACTCTTGAGTCCTTATACCACGTGCGAATGGAAGAGATAACCGCAATCAAGCAGATGGGAGAGAAGGTCGCCAGTTCCATCTCCAGTTTTTTCAGCCATCCGGACAACCTCAAGACATTGAAGAATCTTGAAGCGCTGGGCTTACGTCTCTCCAATCCCGATTTCGAGACGGTAAGTGAAGAGAAGAAGCCTTTCGACGGGCTCACGTTCGTCATGACGGGGACCCTGCCCAAACCAAGAAAAGAGATCGAGGACCTTATCGATTCGCTCGGGGGACGTGCTGCCTCGTCCATCTCGAAGAGCACCAGTTTCCTTGTGGTTGGAGAAGATGCGGGCTCCAAGCTGCAGAAGGCTGCGGCACTCGGTGTTAAGACTATTTCCTACGATGAGCTCCTGGCGTTGATCGAAGAGGGCAGGTAAAGGCTCTGCACGCTGCTCATCAGGCTGTTTGCCCCTGGCAGGAACTGCCTGAACCGGCTGTGCAGCCGTAACAGTGGTCACCCACAACGATTCGTCTTGACGCGAGCAGGCTCATGTCGAATGAGGAGATGTGAGGGGGCGCACCATGATTGACGGTCAGGCCCAGCACCTGGTTAAAATCGCAGTCATAGAGACTCCCATCCCAGCCGACTGACAGAGTTGATTTGCACATGACTCTCTCCAGCGCAGCCACGTTGAAGGCCTTGATCAGGCTGCTCATGTACTCATTGTAGTTGTCTGTCCTGACAAGATAGTCCAGGTAACGGCCGACAGGCATGTTTGTGATGCAGAATAGACGGGTGAAGCTTACCCCGTAACGCTCGCGGAGACTCTGCCTGTAGAGTGATTCAAGGCTGGCCTGGGAGCCGGGAAGGTACGCCCCGGTGGGATTATGGACAATGTCGAGCAGAAGACTGCTGCCCGGCTCGCCATAGCCCAATGCATTGAGCCGTTTCATCGCCCCTATCACTTTTGCGAATACACCTTCTCCTCTCTGCCGGTCGGTCATCCTTGGCGTGACATGGGGCAACGAGAGAACGATCTCAACCCGGTTGCGGGCGCAGAGCTCCAGAAGGCCTTCCCGCTCTCCGTCGCAAAGAAGCACACCATTGCTCCGTATGATGATGCGCCGCTGCAACGCACCGCACTCGTCTAGGAGCCAGCATACATCCGGGTGCAACTCGGGACTGCCACCGGTCACGTCGACCGTCGGTATCAAATTATTTTTCAGGACAACCAGGCATTGCTCCAGCACATCCCGGGACATAGTCTCAGATCTCCGCGGGCCCGCTTCCACATGACAGTGCCTGCACTCAAGCGTGCACCGGTAGCCAAGATTGATCTGAAGAATGTCAACGCTTGTCGCCTTGAGAGGCGCCCCGGACTTTTCTCCGAAGGAGGGCACGACAACGGATGCCAACACGTCTACATCTCCTTCTGCTGTATGATCTTTCTCATCTGTGTCGAATGGGCCAGCACAATCCCCGCGGTCATTGCCGCTCCGACATGTACCGCCTCCATCATCTCCTCCCTCGATATACCGAGCGTCAGGCACTGGTTGGTGTACGCGTCAATGCAGTAGGGACAGGTCTGTGTCGTAGCAACGGCGAGCGCAATGAGCGCCTTTTCCCGTTCGCTCAGGGCACCCGCTTTCATGGTCTCACCGTAATAATCGAAGTACTTCTTTCCCAGATCAGGTGCGTACTCTCCTATATTGCCGAAATCTTCAAGGTCCTTTTTCTCATAGTATTCTCCCATGGGCAACTCCCTTCTCAATTTCTTTCTCTACTACTAATAGGGCAGCATCGGGCGTGAGACAATGAGTTCCGGACTACAGCCCTTCTTTCTTCAGTTCTTCCAGCAGCGACTTTTGCCGGTCAGTGAGACGCTTGGGAACGTCAATTGCAATCTCCACGTACTGGTCTCCTGGTGCCATACCAGCCTGCGATACGCCAAGGCCCTTCATCCGAACTTTGGTGGAAGCCTTGACCCCGGGGGGAACCCTTATCTGCTTGGCTCCGTCAATAGTCGGCACCTCCACGCTGCCACCCAGTGCGGCGTCGCTGAACGTTATCTCCTTGGTAACATAGAGATCATTGCCCACTCTTTTGAAGACCGGATGCTCCCCCACTTTGACCGTTACGTACAGGTCTCCTGCTCTTCCTGTGTAGGGGTCCTTGCTGCCTTTTCCCTGGAGTCGTAAGCGCTGGCCTGAATTGATGCCTTTGGGTATTTTGACCTTGATCTCCTCTGTTCCTTGAGGCCCGCTGAAGGAGAGCCTCTTTTCCGATCCCCTGATAGCATCCATGAAGGGAATTTCCAGTTCATAGTTGAGATCGAGATCTCCGGCAGGCCTCTGCTGCCTCGCTGCAAAATCCTCCGGATTAAAGTCAAACCCCCGCCTGCCTCCTCTGCCCTGCTCTCTTCCAGCTTGCCTGCCACCGAAAATGATGCTGAACAGATCCTTGTTGCCAAAACCAAGGTCCTTGAAAAGATCACCAATATTGAAACCGCGGTATATGTCTTCCTGGGAGTACCTCTGCTGAAAACCGCTCATGCCATAGGTATCGTACTGTTTTCTCTTCTCCGCATCGCTGAGCACCGCGTACGCTTCGTTGATCTCCTTGAAATGCTCCTCGGCTTGTTTGTTGCCGGGGTTCCGGTCAGGGTGATATTTCATTGCAAGCTTTCTGTAAGCCTTTTTGATGTCGTCTTCAGTCGCGCTCTTCTGCACCCCGAGAATTTCGTAATAATCTTTTTTACCAGCCATTGACACCCCCCACAAAGGAAGTATGCTCGCCCACATCACGGCCGAGCGCTTCAGCAACAGTCTTGCATTTCACCTTAAGAATATATATCACACGCCTGCCGCCGTGGAATTCCGAGATGGACTCATAATTGCCCATGCCTTTTGCAATAACCACTGCATCGCTCTCCCACAGATCGTTGACGGTCTGAGACATGCGCTCTCGTGTTATGCCGACTTCATCGGCACCGGTGGAGATTATATTCGGAAAAAGATCGCACAGGCGGTACATTGCGACGTCAGTCATTGACAGGTCATTCTGAGCCGGTCCCTCCTTGACCGCATAATAGACAAACTTTCCGGCGCTCTCCAGCAAGCGGATCAACGGCAGATCAAAGAAGAAATCGCCTACGTTATCGCCAAAGAGTAACGCCCTGCTACCAGAGCTCACAACTGCTCCGCGGATGCTTTCGATATCGGCGACAAAGCGGAAATCCGCTACGTTGTATGCACCGCCGAAATAATCGTGGGAATTGCCCAGGCAGGAATATTTCAATACGCCCTCCAGACCCTCATTGACAAGGCATTGAAACTCCGCGGCCGCTTTCCTGGCTTGGCTCAATTCCAGGGCCTTCTTCGCCGCAAAAGGATCCGACACACCTGTCTCGGCCCTTATGAACTTGAGGAGTTGGTTTGATACCGCGGTCGGATTTGTGTCAGGAGTACAAAGCCGGTCGATCAAGTCAAATGACCGCTCAATCAGCGCACCATCAGCACCTGAAAGACTCACGGTCTGCCGGGCAAGGTCTCGCAGGCAGGCATAACATCGTTCTTTTGCTTTCATGATTAAACATATACCCAAAGCCTTTACAATTCAAATTCACGAAAATAGTATAATGGTATCGAGTTTGCACGCTCCTGAAAAGGACACGCACAAGGTGAACTTACCAGAGGAGAAGAGGAGCTTCCATGCCTATCTACGAATACTACTGTGACAAATGCAAAAAGGTTTCCTCCTTTTTGCTCCTGCGGGCATCAGAAGAGATCGAGCCTTACTGCAAGGCCTGCAACACAAGAGATGTCCGGCGCATTCTCTCCCGCGTCTCCGTGTTGAAGAGTGAGGAGAGCAGGATGGAAAGCCTGCTCGATCCGAGCAAGTTATCCGACCTGGACGAGAACGACCCGAGGAGCGTGGAGAAGATAATGAAACGCATGGGCCGGGAGCTTGGCGATGAAATGGGGGAAGGCTTCGAACAAGAGATGGAAGAAGCTCTCTCGGGCGCGGAATCTAGCTCGCAAGAAGATCTCTGATCGGCCCTTTTCCTTCTCGAAGCACTTTCACCTCATCATCCACGAGACTTACGACGGTCGATGGCTCGCCCGGAATAAGGCCGCCATCAATGACAAGGGCGACGGAGCCCTTCAGGTAACGGTCGATCTCCTTGGGATCGGTCAGCAACCCGAGGGTCTGGCTTTTGGCGCTGGTATTGATAAGCGGCCGCTCGAGAAGACGCGCAAGCGCCATCGGCACAGGATGGTTCGGCATTCTTACGCCGACCTCTTTTTTACCTGACATCATGAGACGCGGTATGATCCTCCGGGCCTGGAGAATGAAGGTGTAGGGACCGGGAAGAGAGACCTTGAGCACGCGAAAGGCGAAATCACTCATCACTGCGTAAATGCTGACCTCTTTGAAGTCCTTAAAAATGACACTGAGAGGTCTCTTCTCGTTTAATCCCCGAATTTCATAGAGGCGCCTGATGGCCTTCACGTTGAACAGGTCGCAGCCAAGCCCGTAAAAGGTATCTGTCGGGTAGGCAATGATCTCACCGTTCTGCAACGCCCCCAGTATGGCATCGGTTACCTTTCTTTTGGGCCTCGAAGGGTCCCATTCGACAATCATCGTTTCCTCCCTACATATCTGGCTACAGCCCGCTTCCTTCCGTTGAAGAGGTAAACGCCCTCCTCATAAAACAAGAGATCAAGCCCTCTGAAGTAGCCGATAAGTTCGCCGTCATGCAGCAGATAGTCAGGATTGTGTGGCCCGTCGACGTTGTCCTGATGCTTCAGAAACGTTTCGTACAGCAGAATGCCGCCGGGGCTAAGCAAGGAAGGGAGATCACCCATCATCTCCCGTATGAGAAAGTCGAACACAAGTACGGCGCCCGCGGACCCTTTCTTGAAGGGAAGCCGGTACGCGTCGCCGTATATTGGAAAGATCTCCACGCCGCGTTCTGCGGCCTCCCGGAGCGCCATTCTTATTCCCTCCCAGGAACGATCGAGCCCGCAGCAGAAACAACCCTTCTCAGCGAAGAGGAACAGATCCCTTCCCGTGCCCATCGCAATGTCAAGTACAGGACGTCCCTCTGGTACCATGCTCCAGAATCGTCTTACGAGCTGATGGGGCTGCAGTGGGCCCGAGTAGAAACCTTCCTGATACCTCTTATCCCAGTCCGTCATCCGAACAACTGCCTCGCATTGATATAGACCAGCTTTTCTTTTTCTCCCTCTTCGAGAGTATCCATGTCCCGCGCGTATCTCTTGTAGGAGAGCAGAGGATAATCCGATCCGAAAAGCACCTTATCGGGCATGCACCCGGTGACAAACCTGTAAACCTCGTTGGTGTAGAGCAGCGGCACCGCTGCCAGATCATAATAGACGCGGGCGAACGCCTCTCTGATCTCCGGCATGAATTCGTAGAAGCAGATACCGCCACCGAGATGGGACAATATAGTCACGAGCTCAGGGTGGCTTTCAACAAAAAAAACGAGCTCCTGAAAATCCATTCTGGTCTTGCCATGATACGCGTGCCCTACCTGCTCATTCACGTGAAGCATAAGGGGCAGGCCGTTCTCCTGAGCGCAGTCGGCGACGATGTCCAGCGCTTTTCTCTCCTTTTCACCGAATCCCGTTTCGTAGAAAGCCAGCTCTCCTATTCCACGCGCACCTGCCTGAATGGCGCGCTCTGCTTCTTTAATGGCAAACGCTTTGTCTTTCACGTCCACCATTGCAAAGGGGATCACCTTTGGGTTGCGTCGTGCCACATCCAGAATATACGCATTACAGGCGGTGATGAGCGCCCGGTCCTTAAAGCCAAAGCCGCACACGACGGCGCGATCAATCTCCTGTTCGGCCATGTAGTGGGCAAGCCCCGTCTCGTCTACCATCCTCGCCTTTGGATTTCCGTACAGCAGCGAAAAGCGGTCATCTTTTGACGCAATTCGGTCCCTTCTATCTATTACGTCAGCCGGAAAAACATGCGTATGAGCATCGATGATTGTCATGCTCCTTAATTATAAAGCTTCTCGCGCCCTTATAGAAATAAATTTGAAGAGCGGTTGGAGGGTGGAGGGGGCGACGTGAGCCCCATGCTGTATCCCCGAAGGGGTAGCGAGCGAGAGCTCGCGAGAGGGGGAGGCTCCAGCGGCTTTTGCCGATGGAGGGGGCGACGTGAGCCCCATGTATGGATTTTTTGAGTTGTTTGATGCTATAACCAAAATAATGCCGCTGAAGGTCGTTTTTCTTGACTGCGACGGGACACTCACCACGGTCAAAAGCAGCTGGGAATACCTCCATCGAAGACTCGGCCTGTGGGACGACAACGCCGATGAGTTCCAGCGCCTCTTCAGGGAAGGAAAGATAGATTACAACGAATTCTGCAAGAGAGACGCGCTTCTCTGGAAGGGTCTTTCGGTGGAGCGCGTCATGGCAGTGATACGTGAAATAGCCTACCACGAAGGCGCGCACGATCTGGTCGGGTGGCTTCACGCCAGGGGCATCTTCTCAGTGATTCTATCGACGGGCCTTTCTCTCCTGGTAGAGCGGGTAAAGGTTGAGTTGGGGATCGGACGGGCCCTCTCCAATGTACTCGTGGCGCGTGATGGCCTGCTTACCGGGGAAATCAACATTCACGTGCAGCATGATAGCAAGGGGCACTGGGTGAAGCGGATATTGGGAGAACTGGGCGTTGAACGTTCGGAGGCTGCAGCAATTGGTGATGGCGAAGGGGACCGGGGCATGTTCGAGTCAGTCGGTCTCGCGATTGGCTACAACCTTCGTCCGGATCTGCTATCCCTGGTGGACCATGTTGTCTACAACGGCTCGCTTGCAGCCGCGACCGAAGTGCTGAGTTTGCACTCGTGAGAAGCCAAAGGCTTACGCTTCTGACCCTTCTTGGCATGCTTGGCGCGATGACGCTCCTGGCGGGGTGCGCACCGAAAAAGGTACGCATTTATGAGGGACCCGTCGAGCCTTCTCAGAAGGGTGAAGCCATAGTGCAGTACGCCAGCGGTCTGATAGGAAAGCCCTACAGAATAGGTGCCAAGGGCCCCGAGGCATTCGATTGCAGCGGGTTTGTGTACTACGTGTATAAACGCTACAACATCACCATACCGTATACCACTGACGAACTGGTCCGAAC
>Ga0335071_10006082_pt1 | contig 12492 bp, 14 predicted proteins | sample Lox_Sample_15_FD_206724 | JGI IMG/M metagenome (GOLD analysis project Ga0335071, IMG submission 206724) | Soil microbial communities from Loxahatchee National Wildlife Refuge, Florida, United States - Lox_Sample_1.5 | ecosystem: Environmental > Terrestrial > Soil > Wetlands | place: USA...
ACAGGGCCCCAGCCGCGGGCTTCATCCTCAGCTCACCGCTTTCTTCACGAGTGCGACGATCTTTGCCTCTTCGGCGGCAGTCAACTCCTTCAGCGCGAAAGCGACCGGCCACAGGGCGCCTTCGTCGAGGTTCGCCTTGTCGCTGAAGCCAATCGTCGCGTACCTCATCTTGAACTTTTGCGCGCATTGAAAGTGGCAGATGACGTTGCCATCCTTGGCATACGCGGGCATTCCATACCAGGTTTTCGGCGAGAGGGCCGGCGCGCTGGTCGTGATGATCGCGTGCAGCCGCCCCGCCATGGCGCGATCCGGTTCCGGCATCGCAGCGATCGCCGCAAGCACGGCATTCTCGCCTTGCGCCCTATCTGCGTTCGCGCGCGCTTCTGCTTTAAGCTCTTGGGCGCGCGCTTTCATCGCGGCCTTTTCCCCATCCGTGAATCCCTTGGACGTCTTGCCGCTCGAGGCGGATTTCTGCGCGGCTTTCTGGGTGTCGCTGTCTTTGTTCATGAAAACCTCCTTACCACATAAATTGCCGGATTACGGCTTATTTTTGCATTCTATCTTAACGTGAAATGAAAATGGATCGAAATGACAGATGACGTCCCTTTTCTAATCAGGAACTCATAATTTAGCCTATAGAAACATCGATCCCCCAAGTCGAAAAACATTGCGGTCTCCGGTCCGAGGCTATTTCTCGGAACCGAAGACCGAATTCCAGCTTAATGACGGGCCCTTGTCAGATAGCGCCCAGCTTTATTCGAAAGCTTGACGATCTGTGGACGATCGATTTTATAATGACTTTTTGGATCGTCTCTCGAGTACATACTTTACAGAAGGGCTGACCGCCTTATCCGTGCGGTGAATACAGCCGTACCAACAGCAAGGTCGGCGCATGCCCTCCTTGAGTTCCGTGCGCACCCTTTCAACGTGCTCCCTTCGGGTTTCCGGTTTTTTAACGGAGATCGCCCAGCATATCCATTCATTGCGCGCCAGAGGCGTAAGATCCTCCCATGCCGCCAGCGCCTCCGCGTCAGAAGCGAGGGTTTTCCGTAAGTCATCTGGCAATTCGTGGACAACACCACCGGAGATTTCTTTTTTGGTCGTAGCCATAAGTCAATCCTAACACCAAATGACCCTCTCTCGCAAGGCCAGGCGGGCTGCGGACGACCGCCCCGCGAAAGCCAGTTCGGCCAAACTGATTGGCCTCGGAGCCCCTGCCTAGCCTGTCCCAGTGGAATCACATGAGCCGGGGTTCCACGCCCGGCCCAGGTGACAAGGAGGAGAAAAGGAAGTTACTCATTGGCATCATACCATCCCCGCCCGGACAATGCTTGACGCTTGCGATGCGACCGCGCTACGTCTCCCCTACTCCGGGCAACCGCCCTCGAATCCCACATCGCAGGCGGTTGCGCTTCCAGTTCTCTTCCGAAGGCCGAATCTCGGCCGATAGGCCTTGAGAAGGCGTCTGAGCTGCCGCGCCGAAGGCGGTCAGCTCACCGCTTTCTTTACCAGGTCGCGGATCCTTACCTCCTCGGCAGCGGTCAACCCCTTCAACGCGTAACGGGTCGGCCACATGACGCCCTCATCGAGGTTCGCCGCATCGCTGAAGCCGAACTCCGAGTACCTCGTGTTGAACTTCTCGGCGTATTGGAAAAAACAGATGATCTTGCCGTCCCTGGCGTACGCCGGGAAACCGTACCAGGTTTTCGGCATGAGAGCCGGCGCGGTGTCTTTGATGATCTCATGCAGCCGCCCGGCGATGGAGCGGTCCGGCTCCTTCAACGCGGCGATTGCCGCAAGCACGGCCTTTTCGCCTTCCTCCCTGTCCTTGGAGGCGCGCGCTTCCGCCTTCAGCTCCTGGGTGCGAGCCTTCATCGCAGCTTTTTCCTCGTTCGTGAATCCAGTGGATTTCTTTGTGGTGTTGGTACCTGTGCTCATGAAAATGTCCGGTAAGATCCTTGCACGTCCGTACAGTCCGTGCAAGCGAAATATAGATTTGTTACTGGGTGCTCACGCGTCCTGAAGAAGCCCGATGATGTTCCCGTCGGCGTCTCTGACGCTTGCGACCAACCTTCCGCCGCCGACATCGGTTATCTTCCGCAAGGTTTGCGAGCCGGCCTCCTGGAGGGATTGCAGGCTTTGCTGGATGTCATCGACATGATAGAAGGCCGTCATTCCGGCTTCGGGGCTGTTCGGGACCAAGCCAATATCCTGGTCCCCGACCTTGAAGCCAATATAGTATGGCTGGTCCCCATACGGATCGACGCCCAGGAGAGTGCGGAATTGCTCCTTCGCCCGGGCCATGTCCTTGACAGGATAGATGATCGTTTTGACGCCTTTGTTCATATGAAACTCCTTTACTTGTAAATTCTACCATTTAGTTATATAATAAAGATAGATCGACCTGATCATCCGTACCAATGTGGCGGCCAGGGAGTATGGCATCCAGATGACGTTGTATCGCAATATCATTTTCGAAAAACTGGGCGTCAATGGGACCGACATGGAATGTCTTGGCTATTTGTTATCCAAACGCATTTCCACCCCCACCGAGCTTGCCAAATATACCGGCCTCAGTTCCGGCGCGACGACCGCGATGCTCGATCGGCTCGAAAAGGAAGGGTTTATCGAACGCCGCCCCAACCCGGATGACCGCCGCGGCACGCTCATCGCCCTCGCAGAATCGGGAGCGGACAGGGTGGCCCGCTGGTATGCGCCAGTGGGAAAAGCGCAAGAACGGCTCATTTCAAATTACCCGGAAGAAGAGTTGCAATTGATCGCGAGCTTCTTCGAAAGCTACGCAAAAATATGGGAGCAAGAACGCGAGAAGCTCCAAGAGTCATAAAGCAGCAAGATAAAGATTAGCCTCTATTTAGGCCCCCGCGCTCCCGGGTTTATAATTGCATCGGGTTGGGTCCAGCGGTCGAAATGCGAAGAGGAATATCGACAATTCACGCGGTCATTGGGATGGAGAACTCTGTCATGCAAAAAACCCCTTGGAAAATGAAGCCTGTAGTGTCTTTGACAGTTCTCTTTGTAGTGGTTTCGGCGTGTGGAACCCCGGCAGTTTCCGCTGTAAAATCGACGCCTACTCGAACAGTCCCTCCAACTGCGCCCATCCCCACCCTTGCGAGCACCCCGACTGCCACCCTCGACCCTTACAGCGGCCCAGTGAAGATCTCCGGCCGCGTAACCGACGACGCTGGCAATCCGCTCGTGACGAACGTCGCCTTCGACGCCTTCGGTTTGGGGGACCAGGGGTTCGTCACGACCGATTCCAGCGGCTACTATGAGAAAACGGTCCCGGACGCCCTGCAGTACATCGTCTCGGTGAATCCAGGCCCCGCCAAACAGATCGGGAAGTATTCCTTCCCGACGGGTATCCTATCGCAAAGGAAGCTGCTGGTCCGGAATGGGCCGGAGGCTCAGGTGGATTTCAAAGTCGGAGCCGGGGGCACGCTCTGGCTGCAATCGTATGATAAATCCGGCCGGGAGATGACGCCCGGGGATTACGTCAATTCTTCGATGATCGGGGCCTATCCGCTCGGGGCATATCCGGAAGGAGAAACTTTCCAGAACGGGTACCAGGGCTACAGCGTATTCTGGGGGTGGGTCCAGGGAACGAATCAAAATGTCGCCTGCCTCTTGCTGCCTCCCGGAAAGCCGGCCGAGCTCTGGGCGGTCTGGCGCGTGCCGGGGATCGGGACGACCTTCCTGCACGCCGACAACGATGGGCAAGGCTTCAGTGTGGAGACCGGGAATGTCACCCCGATCAACCTGGTCTACGAGTTTGCCCGGACGGAATACCGGGATACGCTGAAACAATACCAGGATCTCCAGGCCGCCGGGTACACATTCACCGGCGACATCCCGGCCAAACTCGATTCGGCCGGCCGGAGCCTGGCGCTCGCCGAAAGCCTGCACCAGAAAGGCTCGGAATCCGCCAGCGCCGTACAGGCCTACCAGGTCCTGACGAATGTCGTCCAGGCCCGGGAACAGTTCGTCCTGGAAAAAGCCCAGCAGGACATCGAAACGAACCGCAAGGGGACGGTCACCGTGACCCTGACGGATGATCAGGGCCGTCCGCTCCCGAACGCCAGGGTGGATTACCAGCAGGTCTCCCACGATTTCGTTTTCAGCATCGCCTGGCCCTCCGAAGCGCAATATCAATCCCTGCGGGCGGCCGGCTTCGAATACGCCAGCTTCGAGAGCTGGTGGGGCGAGATCGAAACCGCAGACGGAGTTTATAAGTTCCCGGACTCGGTGGTCTCCCAGTTGCAGAAGGCCGGCTTTGGCATCGTGCAGCACGCCGGAGTCTGGACGACCCCCGCCTCTCAAATAACAACGCCAAAATTCCTGGCCGGGGCCTCGCCTGCCCAGCTGAGCACCAAGGCGGAACAGTACAGCCAGAACATCCTGAGCCATTATGGGGATCAGATCCACGTATACAATGTTTTCAACGAGCCGGATCAACTGCAGGCATACCAGTTCACGCTGGACGAACTAGTGGATCTGGTTGGCTCCTCGCTGCGCGGAGCGAAGCAGGGCAACCCCGCGGCGATCGATTACGTCAATCTTTCGATGCCGATCTTCCAGTCCATCAACCAGGGCGGTGCCAACTACACGGTGGCTTACGACATGTACGGGAACGCTACGCCGGGTTCGGTCAGTTACGCATCGCCGGCCGTGTCCGGGACCGCGTTCGTGCAAGCCTTGCAGAATGCCGGTTACAACCCGGATGCGATCGGCCTCGAGTATTACTACGGCGTGGTCCTGCCCCCCATCGACCTTGGCGTCTATGCGGACAGCCTGGATCACTACAGTACGCTCGCGAACAAGATCTTCGTTTCCGAGCTCTCCTATGCCACGTTGGACGACTATCCCGGCCTGAACAAGTGGTGGAGCTGGTACGGCGGCTGGCACGGGGGCTATACCGACCAGGCCCAGGCCGATTGGGCCCGGGACGCCCTGACCATCGCTTTCAGCAAACCCTACGTGGACGGCGTCCAGTGGACAGGCGCCGGCGACGGTCCAACCGATTACGATTTCGTCGGCGACGGGCTCTTCCACAAGGATGGGGTCACCCCTCGCCCGGCGCTCCAGGCAATGGGGGATGCGATCCACTCCTGGACGACCCAGGGGAGCGGCGCGACCGACGCATCCGGTTCCCTGACGCTGCGCGGCTTCGGCGGCGAGTACGCCCTGACGATCACCACCGCCGATGGACGCACCCTGCACGGCAAGGTACACATCGCCGAGCAAGAGAAAAACCGGACCCAATTAACTTTGGATGCCACCCCGCCGGCGATCGGCTCGGCTTCGGCGAGCAGCCAGGTAATCAAGAATGGCGACTACCTGGAGATCAAAGTAGGCGCCGATACTACTGCCTCTGCCGTGAGCGCGGATGTCTCCCAACTGGATACCACCCAAAAAGACCCCCTCACCCTCGAGCGAGGCTCGGACGGAATTTACTCCATCAAGTTCCCCCTGAGTGTGCTGAACCGCGCCCCCAACGGCACCAAGACGATCACGATCCTAGCGTCGGATGAGGTCGGGAACGTCCGCGCGACGACCCTGCAGGTCGAATTGAACAATCCGGCCCCCCTCCTGGACCCAGTCCCTCCGGACGACAGCTTTGCCGGGACCACGCTCGATCCGGGAAAATGGAGTCCGCAGATCAACGGCGGAGGGACGGTCAAACAGGACGGACGATTGATCCTGTCCGTCGCCAACGCGCCCGCCAATTCCACCGTGATGGTCAACTCCACCTGGGCCTTCACCGGGGACTTCGATGTCCAGGTGGATTTCCAGATCGGCCCGGGCTGGGGCGCGCCCACCCGGGAACACCTGGACGGGGCCATGTTGGGGGTCGCCATCGCCGGGCAGACCTATCACATCACCCGTCTGAGAAGCGGCAACCAGGACGCCTTCTTTGCCTGGAGCAACCAGGGGACCCTGACCAGGAATTGGCCGACGACTGCCCTTTCCGGAAAGTACCGGCTGGTGAGGACAGGCACGAATCTGGTCCTGCTCTACGACAGCGGCTCCGGCTGGCAGGAGTTGGACAGCGCGGCCGTCCCGGCCGGCCCGGCCCAAGTCTACTTGGGAAATGGCAGCGTCAACGCCGCCCAGGCATTCACGACCTACTTCGACAATTTCAGGATCAACTCGGGATTGACCACCTATACTCCTTGACGGGTGGGCTCCCCTGCCAAGACGAGCCCGAGTCGTCGATCATTCCATATGAATGCCAATCGGCTGGATGCCCCATCATCCAGCCGATTGCTGTTTCTAACCGAAGATACGCGTCCAGTCGATTCTCCCGGTCAGTGCCCGCTCCGGCCCCCGTTAGTGCTGTTCGCTCCAATACTCCGTCAGTTGCTCAAGACTGATCCCATAGCGGACGGCAATTCCCTTGGCATAACTCAGGCCGCGCGGCGGTCCGGGTTTTATTCTATAGGTGCACGGGGCAAAATCATCGAGGCTGTCCTCTTTGTCCCCTTCCAATGCCACTCCCGCCACCAGGCTGACCACCTGGCTGTCGCCCCTTTCATCGGCGTTGAAGGAATCCAAATCTTCCGCCAGCGCATGCAGATGGGTCGCATAAATGGCTCTCACGCCAAAGATCTTCAAAGCCTGCACGATATCGCGGGCGAGGTAGAGGCTCTCACCCGGGCTCGTGCTGGAGAGGGATTCGTTCAGCAGGACCAGGCTCTTTTTGCTGATCGAGTGGAAAATCTCATTCAGCCGCAGGGCTTCCTCTGCCAGGCGGCCCATCCCTTGCTCGGTCTTTTCCAGGGCGGCAAATTGGGTGTAAATTCCATCCACCGGGCTGATCCGGGCTGCTTGCGCCGGGATATACAAACCTGCCTGGAACAGCACCTGCGCCAACCCGATCGCCTGGGTGTAAACCGTCTTCCCGCCTTGATTTGGACCGGTGAGGATGAAAATCCGGCCGGAAGGCCCAAAATCGACATCGTTCAGCACGATCGTTCCTGCGGCGGATCCGGGCCCGGACTCGATCTGGCGCAACGCCAGAATCAAGTTATACAAACCCTGGATGGAACCCACCCGCTCTTCCGTAGGCGCAGCCTCCGGGCAACATACCGGCAACCCTTCGGCCTGCATTTGCTTGATGAAAGCAATTGCGCCCAGGTAGAAAGCGAATTCCGTCTCGAGCTGGATGAGCAATCGGGTATTCACCTGCGAATATTGTTTCAGCTCGCGGGCGATCGGCGTCAGCATCGTCCGCAGGATATCATACAGGTCCCGGAAAAGCGGAACCATCATCGGATCGGCGCGGGTAGGGATGGAAACCACACGGCTGGCTATATCCTCCACCATGAGGTTCGGGACTTCATGCAGGGGACCAATGCCATGCTCCGGATTCTGTCCATACTTCTTCCCCAACAACCGGTCGAACAAGGTCCCATCCCTGAACGGCTTATCGTGAATGGCCAACAGGGTGGCCTCTACGGGCTGCAATTCCGAATTCAGGTTCAGGCCGATGGTGATGCTGGGCACGGTATTCAGTTTTGCGAGCAGCTCCGGCAGACCATCCTTAAGGGACTGGAAGGTCTCGTCCTCCGCAAGGTTCTCCAGCTCCAGGCGCAACCCTGCCAATCCGCGCGAATGAATTCCGGAACCCGCCTCCTCCAATACTTGTTTGAGCTTGCAGACACAGGAGACGTAGGTATTAAGTTCAGTTAGCCGGCCCAATATTTCGGGAAGCGGGCCATTCGTCGAATGTGCCTCGGCGTAATCGTGAAGCTTGACGAGCGCCGGCAGTAATTCCTTGACACCGCTGAAGACGGCAGGGCAATCCAGGAAATCCTTCAACACTTCCTGCCGGTAATCGATGGTATCGATATCGCTGCATAACTCCAGCAGGATCGATTTGATCGCATTCTGGTATCGGTTATCGATGCTGAGCGTCCAGGCGACCTGTTCGATCTCCAAATCTTCGATCGCCTTCATGCCCCAACGGTCAGGCTTGCCTGGCAGTTCCCGGTGTTCGGGATAGAGCAAGCTGAATTCAGAATTCGCATCTTTCCTGTCCATCGTCCCTCGCTTGGTTGTCGGGAATATCCAACTCTTGAATTATAAAGGCATCTCGACAAATCGGCCTTCGTTTGCTGAGCTGGACAGGGCGAAGGGATATCGGCCCACCTGGAATCAAAGACGCCCTCGCGGGCGTCTTTGTCAAGTTGCGGGGGGTGGACTCGAACCACCGACCTCCAGGTTATGAGAGGCAATCTCAGACCGCTCACCGCGGACCGCAAGGGCACCCGATTTTAGGCAGCCTCGCGGTCTTCGGTTTCAAGGAGCCTGGCGGTCTTCGATTGGTCAATCGAAGACCGGATTTGAGCCTGGAAGCCTAGATTTAAGATCCGAAAAACACTTCCAGGTGACAATATTACAGAGAAATTGTACCTCAATTTCAAGGTGCGAAAAAACATTGCGGTCTGCGGTTCGGGAGGAATCAGGGAAATCAACAGTTTTTTGGTCTTGAACCGAAGACCGGATTCCAGCCTTTAAGTCATGTCTGCCGAATCAACCATTCAACCCTTACCAAATCATCTACCGTTTGGTATTCTGGATCGCCGGTTAAAATAATCGCACTTTCACACATAGCAGATGCGACAGCAAAGGCATCTGCAAAGGAAAGTGCATGGGAGGCTTTTATGTGAGCTGCATCCAAAATCAGATCACGGCTGGCTTCTACCAATTCCAGAGGAAGGCTCTCGATTAATGCCTGGACTGCTTGTGCAGCCGGCAACCCCCGCGTTCGTTCTGTGATGTAGAGCACCTCTCCCAAGTTGATCAGCGACATCACCAAACGGCACTTGTGGCTTTTCGCGAGCGCGAGCACCTCCTGCACCCGTCCCCCTCCCGGCTCGTCATTCAAATATGCTAGCAGGGCAAAACTATCCAAAAGATAGATGAGCTTACTTACCACGTTTCAAATCCAGTTTATGTTCTTCCACCACGGCCTGAGTGAGCGAGTCGTTGCCTTTCAACATACCTGCGCCTTGCTTTACCGGATCCTTGAAGGCTGGCACTATTGCGAGGACTCCCCCATAATCCACGACCTGTAAATTCGCACCTGGTTTTAGCCCATACTTTTCACGCATCGCCGCCGGAATCACCACCCAACCTTTTTGAGATAATTTGACATTCATATTGGCCTCATGTTGTTATACAATTTATGCAATAAGTATAACACGGCTTGCCGCTCGAATGGAGGCGATCTCCGTACAATACCGGTGGCTTAGCGGCCATATTTCATTTCCAAGTTTTTTAGACTACTGCACCGACCAATTTGGTGTCAGTATGCCGATCAACCTGAAGACAAGGGGGAATCCCAAGAATAGGTGACGCATTATTGAACGCAATTTCAATTTACCCCCGATTCTCCGACAGATTAACTTTTCAGTAGTTTATCCAGACCTTCCGCTAGCGGCTTCAGATCTTGTTCGATCGCCCGCCAGATGATCGGCAGGCTGACCCCGAAGTATTCATGTGCCATGATATTTCTCATCCCGCGCATCTCAAGCCAGGCGAGATCAGGATATTTCTCCTGGATTTCCAGCGGGATGAATCCAGCTGCTTCTCCTTTGATCTCCAGGTTGCGGATCACCGCGTCCACCGTTTTTCCATCTTCGCGGAATTGCTCATAACTCATCCCATGCGTGTACTCCTGGATCTTCTTGATACACGCCAGGATATCTTCTACTCGCATTTTCCAATTGCGTTCAGGCGACTTGGACCGCCTCACGTAAAATGTCAGCCCGCATGGCTGGGCGGAGTGCATCCGGTGTCACCAGGTCCACCTGTCTGCCGGTCAATTCTTCGAGATACATCTTCAAGCGGATGAATTCGAACAGTCCCACAGGGCGATCGAACTCCACCAGCACATCAATGTCGCTGGCGGGAGTCGCCTCGCCGCGCGCCAGGGAACCGAACACAGCCAACGATTTAACTCCCCGCTGGTGCAATTCAGCCTGATGGCGCTTAAGTAGTACAGATACATTTTTCAGGTTCATCATCGTGCTCCGTATTAAGTATATCCTGCATTTTTTCCTTTTTTATGATTGCTTCCCCCCTTTGATCAAGTGCCTATTCTTGGCACAGTTCCGGGTGTTTCTTTGGCAACCATTCCACCAGGAAATCCAATCCACGCTTGCGGCTGGCGGAATGAATGCCTTTCCTCCAACACGGCCAGTTTTTCACCAATCGGGCATATCCTATCTGCTGCAGGATCTCTTTATACAAGGCATATTCAATCAACCTACACGCCGCCCAATCTTGATCGAATCGCCCCATGGCGATTTTCCCAGCCAAAATATCCTTGAACCGGGCTTCTTCAAGAAGGTAATCCCAAACATCAGGAGGTTGCATTGCAAAGGAATCTCTTCAACTCTTAGGCACCATGCACCTAAAAACTTACTCTACTTCCTCAAATTCCAATAGATTTTCCAAGCGTGTGGATGCTTTGCGGACTCTCCGTCGGTGTTGAGCCATATCCTCTCGATTTGCGGCGGCCGCAGCCAGGTCAAGACTGGCTCGGGCAAGGGCGAGCGCCGCGTTCTGGGTGGCCGTATCCCCTTTGACGGCTGCAAGCTGGGAAGTAAGTACCTCCAGCTTCGGGTTCAAACTGGAGGAGCGCGGACGTATTCGTGGAACTGCCACCTTTGAATCTGGATCCAGGCTGGTAATGATGCGATCTTTGTGCTTGGCAACTTGATAGACCCGGTTGAGATCAGCCCGGATATTTCCACCAAAGCTCACGTTATAGCCGGAAAACAGGCCATCATAAACAATCAGGCCCTTGAATGGCAGCAGGACGGTTTGCACCATTTGGGGGAGGGCGTAGCTGGGGACAATCTCATCGAGCGGGGTCACCAGTCCGGAGACGAAATATACTTTATCCTGGTCGCCGATGAAGATGGTCCCTTTTTTCAAATGCCGTATTATGTAAAAAGTTCCTTTGATGAAATATCTTCGCCAACCACGCAAAATCTCCAATTCGCCAGCGGAAAACGCATCGGGATTTGCCTGGATATAGTCATCCATCAGGGCGGGCCGTTTCCATAACAGATCACGCACCTTGATCTTTTTCTCGGAGGAGAGATGGGCATAAGCCTCCGCAGATGTCATGTCTTTGAAGGTACCAGCCTGCTGGTTGACATAGAATTGAACTCCCCACATAAGCTTGTAAAAAAGTTGTGCATCATCAGGCGAAAGGATCATATCAATCTCAGGAGCAACTAAAAATTGATCAATCGTTCTTATTCGAGGTCAGGTGGTTCGACCGGACTCACAGAAACCAGATAATCAAATTTCCCTTCCCCTGCCGTGCTTATCAGCGTATCGATGATCCGGCGGATCTTCCGCTCGTCGTCGTACGGTCCGGAGACGAAAAACGGCTTGCCCTTCCTGCCGAACTTGATCTTGTTTTTACGAGGATAAGCATCCGGGGGAGCGAGGACAAGATCGGCCATCTGCTTCTTGAAGTCGGGAGAGGGCTGAAATCCATACCGGGCGGCAAACTCGATCGCCCCATAGATCAACTCGTGAGCGAACTCGGGGGAGCATTCTTCCGGCGATTCAACACACATATGCGCCAGCTCCTGCTTGAATCGTTTCAATGAATAATCCGCATTGGCAAAGGCGTCCTTTACACCCAGGCAATTAAGATCGACCATGCAATTGCAGAAAATGACCTTGTCGCTGGACTGTTGGCGGGCGATGATGACCGGCGTGATGCCAGCCTCACGCCAGCCCTGATGCACCCAACAACCAAAAATGGGATACTCCCGGGCATTTTGCAGGTAATAACGGGGCGTCAAAAACTGCACAGGGCGAATTCGTGATATGGGAATCTGCCGGTCATTCTTTGGAGTGCGAGATTTCCGGGCAGCCTTGTCCTTTTTAGCCACCTCAACCTCCCTTCTTGGGCTGTTTTTTCGCCCCTTTTGCGGCTGTCTTCCCGGTAGGGAGGGGTGCGGCCGCTCGTCGTTCCTTCAACCATTTGAGCGCTCCCTGTGTGCTGCGCCAGTAGTTTAAATGGTGCGATGCGTAATCGACAGCCTCTGATTCGCCTCCCCATTCAAGCATCTCCGGCAGTCGATTGGGAATCCTTTTTTCCCCGGTCAGATAATTTGGAACGTATGGATTTTCTTCCAGTGCGTCTTTCAATTTCCGATTCGCCTTGGCCGAAGGGCCGGTGCTGCGATAGGTCAGCAGTGCTCGCGTATACAGCCAGACCGTGGACCATTCATCGTCGTAGCTGGCAAGCAGCTTCTCCACTTCATCCTCGCGTTTCAAGCCCAAGAACAGGTCCACGAGAATATAGCGGATCCCCTGGTTATCCCCTGGATTAAGGCGCAGCAGTTCCTGGTAAGCTTTGATAGCCTCGTCCTCCCGTTTCAGCCGCCACAAACAGTTGGCCTTTCCCGCCAGCGCGCGTATGTAGGGACGTGTTTCCAG
>Ga0335071_10006083_pt1 | contig 12492 bp, 9 predicted proteins | sample Lox_Sample_15_FD_206724 | JGI IMG/M metagenome (GOLD analysis project Ga0335071, IMG submission 206724) | Soil microbial communities from Loxahatchee National Wildlife Refuge, Florida, United States - Lox_Sample_1.5 | ecosystem: Environmental > Terrestrial > Soil > Wetlands | place: USA: Florida...
GGACCCACGAGGCCGTCGCGGGGCTGCTCGAGAAGCGCATCGACGGCTTCGGGGAGCTCTTCAGGCACCTCTCGTTCCAGGAGATCGGGAGCGCGGCCATGCTCTCCCGCGCGGTGGCCGGGGTCTGGAGGGGGCTCGTGCTGTTCTCGGTTCCGGGCTCGACGGCGGCGGTCCGGCTCGCCTGGGAGCGGCTCATCGCGCCCGAGCTCGGCCACGTCGTCCACGAGATCGGGAAGGGCGCGGGCGGCCACGCGCCGTAGGGCGCGCCACGTCGGCCCGTGCGGGCGGGCCGGCGCGCCGCTACCTTCCGACCATGCACTCGCGCGACCGCAACTCTCGGAGGGCCGTCGCGCTCGGCGCGGCGCTGGAGCGGCTGCGCGAGGGGCTGGACCGCGGCCGGCGCATCGCCGCCGACCCGGTCGAGTTCCCGCGCCGCTATGCGGATCCGGCCGACGCCGAGGTGGCGGGACTCCTCGCGGCCTGCCTGGCCTACGGCCGGGCGGACGTCTTCAAGCGAGAGCTCGAGAAGGTGCTGGGCGCCGCAGCGCCGTCTCCTGCCGCTTTCGCCGCCCGGCTCGCCCGCGCCCCGGACGCCTCGCCGCTATCGGACTTCAGCTACCGGTTCAACCGCCCGCCCGACGTGGCGGCCCTTCTCGCCGCCGCGGGCTACGTGCGGCAGCGCCACGGGTCGCTCGGCGAGCGCTTCGGAACGCTCTTCCGGGAGGCGCGGGCCAGGGGAGAGGCCTCGCCGGTCCGCGCCGCGCTCGCCGCCTTCGCGGCCGAGCTGCGCGACGCGCCGCCGGCGCGGGCGCTCCTCGCCCGGCGGGGGGCTCGCGGCTTGCGCCACCTCTGCCCCGACCCGTCGGCGGGCGGCGCGAGCAAGCGCTGGAACCTCTACCTGCGCTGGATGGTGCGCGGGCCGGACGGAGTCGACCTCGGCCTCTGGCGGGGTGTCCCGGCGGCCGCGCTCGTCGTGCCGCTCGACACGCACGTGGCGCGGGTGGCGCGCTGCCTCGGGCTCACGAAGCGCCGAGACCTGTCCTGGCGGACGGCGGAGGAGGTCACGGCGGCGCTCCGCGCCGTCGACCCCGTCGACCCGGTGCGCTTCGACTTCCCGCTGTGCCACCTGGGGATGAGCGGCGGTTGCCCGCCGCGGCGGGACGCCGAAAGCTGCCGCCGCTGCCCGCTGGTGGCCGCCTGCGCGGCAGGCGGGCGGGCGCTCCGTCAGCGGTCCGGCCCCACGTAGCCGCAGCGCCAGAGGCGGAAGGTCGTGACCACCGACCGACCCCGGCGCACGACGAGGGGCTCGAGAGGCTCGAGGGGCCGGCACCGTTCGGTCCGGGCGCGGCACCACTCGCTGTCCCGGTCGTCGAGGACGACGAGGACCTCCCGGCCGGCCAGCCGGGAGGGGTCGTCCCAGTAGTCGTAGGCGAGGCCCGGCTCCCCGAACGCGTTCGACGAGAAGGTCGCGGGGTGTCCGGGGAGGTAGTAGGCGAGCGTGCTCGGGATCCGGTAGAAGCAGCCGACCACGGGCATGCCCGGTCGGTCCCTTTGCTCGCGCTCGACGCGGGCGGCGAGTTCCCTCCAGCCCTCGGTGGTCGCGTCACGGGCGGGGAAGGGGAGGGCGGGCACGAGCGGCATGAGGGCGAGGTACCCCGCGGACACCGCCGCGACGGCGACCGCGCCGACGAGGACCGGCCGCCAGCGCCGCGGGTCCGCCCCGTAGAAGGCCGCCGCGGCGATGAGCGCCGTGGGATACGCGCACACCGCCCAGTTCATCTTCACCCAGTGGAAGGGGGAGACCGCCGCGAGAATCGCGAGCAGCGGTGCCGAGAACAGGGCGCACAGCCGCATGGCCGGCTCCCGGCTCCGGCGCAGCGCTCCTGCCAGGGCGGCGAGGAGCGCGAGCAGGAGCACCGGCGAGACGACGAGCGCCTGGAGGCCGAGGAAGCGCCCCACCAGCACCGGCTCGAGGCGCATGGCGCGGCCCCGCCCGGCGAACTGGAAGCCGAAGCTCGCCCATCCGTGGCGGCGGTTCCACTCGATCACCGGGTAGAAGAGGAGGAAGGCGAGGGAGAGCGCCAAGTAGGGCCACGCGGTCCGCAGCAACCGGCGCCCGCGCGGGTCGAGCAAGAGGGCGAGAAAGATCTGCGGGGCGAGCAGGAAGCCCGTGTACTTCCCGAGCGAGGCCACCCCCGCCGCGGCGCCCGCTCCGAGGAGCCAGGCGCCCCGCTCCTCGTCCAGCGCCCGCACCGTGAAGTAGAAGGCGGCCATCCAGCCGGCGACGAGCGGTGCGTCCGGCGTGATGATCGTCTGGCCCAGGGAGAAGAAGGGGGTGACGAGGATGATCGCGGAGGCGACGAGGGCCACGCGGGCACCGAACAGCCGGCGGGCCGACAGGAAGAAGAAGAGGAAGAAGACGGCCGACCAGGACGCGGCGGCGAGGCGGATGACGCGCTCGCCGTCCCCCCATAGCGCCGTGAAGGCCCGGATGGTCCAGGCCGCGGCCGGCGGGTGGTCGAAATACGAGAGCGCCGGGTGCCGCGCGTACTGCCAGTCATACCCCTCCTTGAAGACGCGGACGGTGCCGGTGGTCTGCGAGACGGTCACCGCGACCGAGCGCGTCGTCGCGGTCATGGCGGCTGCCGAGCGGTGGCGCGATCCGAGGCCCATGGGGAGGCGGACCTTGTCCGACCCGCCCTGCAGGTACCTGCCGGCCGCGAGGACCACTCCGTCCTCCCGGATGACGAAGGCGCCGTCCAGCACCGCGAAGGTCTTCAGCGCCTCCCGGATGGTCGGGTCCATCACGTTGCGCTCGGCCTCGCTCATGCCCTGGAAGGGGTTCAGGGTGATCTGACGGCTGTACTCCATGACGCTCGTCGAGGCGCCGATGACGAAGATGGTCCCGACCGGGTGGCCCTCGTAGCCCTGCGCCCCGATCTCGAGCGCGACGTAGATGACCTGCTCGACCACCTGGGAGCTGAAGTCCTCCGGCAGGTCGAGCGCGTTCACGCGGACCTTGTCCTCCTCGTCGTCGGCCCCCGTGTGGATCCGCACCAGGGTGTCGAGCGCCTTCTCGCGCCCGGAGAGCGCCAGCACGGTATCCCCGTCCTTGACGAGCCCCTCGCTCTGGCAGGCCACGAGCGCCACGCGGATCTTCTCCACGCGCGAGTAGCCGTAGGGAGGGATGACGACCGCCGCGTACTTCTTGGCCGCGAGCTGCTGCGCGAGGGCCTCGGCCGTCACCGCGTACACGAGCTTGCGCTTGATCGGGCGCCCGCGCAGGTCGCTCACCGCGAGCGGGACGTCGGAGACGTAGATGAGCCGGTCCACCTCGGGCCGCGCCGCCAGGGCCAGCGCGGCGCGCACGAACTCGCGCTCGATCCGAGGGTCGGCCATCGCTCGACGTTTAGGACAGCGCGGGCGCCATGTCCACTCGGCGCGCAGGCGGGCCGCGCCGGGCGCGACGACGGCGGGCCGCTTCATCCGCCGCCTGACATAGGACAAGAAAGGGTACGGGGTCGCCGAGCAGGACTCGGTGGCGCGGTCCGGCGAGGTCCCGCCCGTCGCTTGACAGGGAGGGGGGGCGCGATTAGCCTCCTCCGCTCTTCAAGGGACCCGGAAGGCTCCTCGCGGGGGTGGCGGCTTGAACAAGAAGGACCTGAAGCGGTTCAAGACCATGCTCGACGAGTCGAAGCGTCAACTCCTCGCCTCGGCGAAGAAGACGCTCAGCGAGGAGTCCAGCTTCGACACCAACGAGCTTCCCGACGAGATCGATCAGGCCTCGAGCGAGTACCAGCAGTCGATGATCTTCCGGCTCCGCGACCGGGAGAAGTTCCTCCTCGCCAAGATCGACAAGGCGCTCCAGCGCATCGAGAATGGCACCTTCGGCATCTGCGAGAAGTGCGAGGAGGAGATCTCGATCAAGCGGCTGGAGGCCCGGCCCGTGACCACCCTCTGCATCCGCTGCAAGGAAGAGCAGGAGCAGAAGGAGCGGTCGTTCGGCTAGGGCCCCTCAGGCCTCGACGCGGAGCAGCTGCATCCCGAGCAGCACCTGGTCGCCGGGGACGAGGTCCGTCGGACCCGTCACGCGCAAGAACGTCCCGTTCGAGCTCCCGAGGTCGGTGAGCGTCACCGCCGTCTCGGTCACGTCGATGCGCGCGTGGCGGCCGGAGACGTAGCGGTCGCCCGGGAACGTGACGTCGCCGGTCTCCCGCCCGACCGCGTTCGAGCCCAGCCGCAGGGGGAACACCTCCCCCGTGCCGCCCCCCTCGAGGAGCTGCACGAGCCGCATGCGGAGGCCCGGATCGGGCGAGCCCCAGGGGCGCGGCTCGCCGGGCGAGGGCGCCTCGCGCGGCAGCGGCTCGAGCCGCAGGAGCTGGCGCCCCATCCGGATCTCGTCGCCGAAGGTGATCGAGCGGGGCGCGCGAATGCGCACGAAGCTCCCGGAGACGCTGCCCAGGTCCTCGAGGCGGAGCCGGCCGTCCCGGAACGTCCAGGAGGCATGGCGGGGCGACACCGACCCGTCCTCGGGCAGGAGGATGTCCCCCTCTTTGCGCCCGCAGAGGGTGACCTCCTTCGTGAGCTCGAGCGCCTGTCCCGGGAGCCCGTCGTGGCGGACGAGGACGAGGTGCGGCGGGGGGACGTCCACCCCGGCCGGGGACTCGAGTGGGGCCGGTGCGGCGGCGGGCGCCGGTGCGGTCGCCGAGGGTGCCTTGCCGGTGACCTGGGGCACCGCCTCGACGGGGCGCCCGCAGTGGCCGCAGAAGCGGAAGGCGGCGGGCATCTTCGCGCTGCAGTGAGGGCAGAGGCGCTCGACCGCGGCGCGGATGGCCTGGCCGCAGTCGAGGCAGAAGGAGAACGAGGGGTCGTTCTCCTTCCCGCAGCGCGGGCATTTCAGCGCGACCGACGCCACCGTCGAAGATGTATCCCGGGACCTCCGGAGGGTCAAACAAGCACCGATGCTACAATGTCGTACCCTACCGAAGGCCCGAACCCGCAGGGAGCCAACATGGCCGACCTCAACCGAGGAAGCGACTACCGGGGGCTCCCCGAGACCTACCGCCGATTCTGGGACGAGGCGGCAGCCTTCCTGCCCGCGGACCGGATGATGTGCGACCCCTTCCGGACCCTGGCCTTCGGGACGGACGCGAGCTTCTACCGGCTCGTCCCCAAAGTCGTCGTGAAGGTGTTCTCGGCGGACGAGGTCGCCCGCATCGTCGGGCTGGCGGGGAGGCTGGGCACGCCGGTCACCTTCCGCGCAGCGGGGACGAGCCTCTCCGGTCAGGCGGTCTCGGACTCGATCCTGGTCGTCCTGGCGGGCGGCTTCCGCGGCTGCGAGGTGCTCGATGGGGGAGGCCGCGTGTCCCTCGAGCCCGGCGTCATTGGGGCCGAGGCCAACGTCGCGCTCGCCCCCTTCGGACGGAAGATCGGGCCCGACCCGGCCTCCATCAACGCGTGCATGGTCGGCGGGATCGTCGCGAACAACGCCGCCGGCATGTGCTGCGGGACCGCGCTCAACAGCTACCAGACCGTGGAGAGCATGCGGCTCGTCCTCGCGGACGGCTCCTCGCTCGACACGTCCGATCCGGTCTCGCGCGCGCAGTTCGCCGGCGGGCACCGCGAGCTGCTCTCGGGGCTCGAGGCGATCCGCGACGAGATCGCCGCCGACGCGGACCTGGCGGGCCGGATCCGCGAGAAGTACCGGATCAAGAACACGACCGGATACTCCCTGAACGCCTTCGTCGACTTCCGGGATCCCGTCGACATCCTGCTCCACCTCATGGTGGGCTCGGAGGGGACGCTCGGCTTCGTCTCGCGGGTCACGTTCCGCACGGTCGTCGACCACCCGCACAAGGCGAGCGCGCTCGTCTGCTTCCCCGACATCGAGCAGGCTGCCATCGCCACGCAGCGCCTGAAGGAGGGCCCGGTGTCGGCGGTGGAGCTCATGGACCGCGCCTCCATTCGCTCGGTGGAAGGCAAGGCCGGGCTGCCCCCCTACCTGAAGGACCTCGGCCCCGACGCCTGCGCGCTGCTCGTGGAGACCCGCGCCCCGACGCCGCCCGACCTCGCCCGCCAGGCGGCGGAGGTCCGAGCCCTCATCGAGCCGGTCCCGAAGCTGCTGCCGGTGGCCTTCACGGACGTGAAGGCCGAGTACGAGAAGCTCTGGGACGTGCGGCGCGGCCTCTTCCCGGCTGTCGGTGCCGCCCGCCGCATCGGGACCACGGTGGTCATCGAGGACGTGGCCTTCCCCATGCGCCACCTCGCCGCAGCGACCCTGGACCTCCAGCGGATCATGCGGAGGAACGGGTACGACGAGGGGATCATCTTCGGCCACGCCCTCGACGGGAACCTGCACTTCACGTTCACGCAGGACTTCTCCACCGGGGCGGAGGTGGCGCGCTACCAGGCCCTCATGGAAGAGGTCTGCGAGATGGTGGCGGGGCGGTATGGCGGGTCGCTCAAGGGAGAGCACGGGACCGGGCGCAACATGGCCCCGTTCGTCGAGATGGAGTGGGGTTCGAAGGCCTACGGCCTCATGCGGCGCGTGAAGGCGCTCTTCGACCCGGCCGGGATCCTGAACCCCGGCGTCCTGCTGAACGACAACCCGCGCGCCTACCTGGAGAACCTGAAGCCGCTGCCGCGGGCCCACGACATCGTCGACCGCTGCATCGAGTGCGGGTTCTGCGAGCCCAAGTGCCCCTCCCGCGAGGTCACGAGCACGCCCCGCCAGCGAATCACGGTCCGGCGCGAAATCGCCCGCCTGGAGCGGACCGGGGAGGATCCCTCCCGCGGTGCGCGGCTCGCCGAGCAATACCGCTACCTCGCCGAGGAGACCTGTGCGACCGATGGCCTGTGCGCCACGGCATGCCCGGTCTCCATCGACACCGGGGAATTCGTGAAGGAGCTTCGCGCCGCGACGCGCGCGGATTCCGCGCGGGCCCGGGCGAGGCGGCTCGCCGCAGACTTCGCCGGGACCGAGGCATGGGCGCGGCGGGGCCTGGCCGTCGCCGACGCCGCGCACGCCGTGCTCGGCACCCGGCTCATGGGGGTCGTGTCGCGGGCGGCGCGCGCCGCGACCGGGCGGAGGCTGCCGCTTTGGAACCCGCAGATGCCGCGGCCGGCGAGGGCGGACGGGTTCGTGGACGTCCTGCGCGGCAAGGGGAGGCGCGTCGTGTACTTCCCGGCGTGCGTCGCCCGCGCCATGGGCCCGGCACGGGGGGACCCGGAGGGCCGGGCGGCCTCGGAGGCGATGCTGTCCCTGCTCGACAAGGCAGACTACGACGTCCTGTTCCCGGGCGACCTGAGCTCCCTCTGCTGCGGGCTCGCCTTCGACTCGAAGGGGTACCGCGACATCGCCGACGAGAAGGCGCGCGAGCTCGAGCGCGCGCTCGTGGAGCGCAGCGAGGGAGGGGCGATCCCGATCGTCTGCGACACGAGCCCGTGTCTCTACCGGATGAGGAAGGTGTTCGCGCCGGGCCTCGAGCTGCTCGAGCCGGTCGAGTTCGTCCACGCGCACCTCATGGACAAGCTCCGCTTCGAGAAGCGCCCCGGGGCGGTCGCCATCCACGTCACCTGCAGCTCGACGAAGATGGGGCTCGCCGACAAGTTCCGCGCGGTGGCCGAAGCGTGCGCGGAGCGGGTGGTGGTGCCGGCCCGGGTGGGGTGCTGTGGGTTCGCCGGCGACCGGGGTTTCAGCCACCCGGAGCTGAACGCGGCGGCGCTGTCCGAACTCCGCCCGGGCACCGCCGGGTGCGCCGAGGGGTTCTCCAACAGCCGCACCTGCGAGATCGGCCTCTCGCTCCACGCCGGGATCCCCTACCGCTCGATCCTGCATCTCGTGGATCGCGCGACGGCCCGCCCGGGACCGGCGCCCGGCCGATGATGACGCACCGGGTCACGCCCGGCCCGGCTTGAATTGCCCCGGCACACAGGGTTCAATTCGGGGTCCTCGTCGGCGCAGCCCGCAGCGAACCCGCAGTCCCGTCTGTCCACAGCTCTGGAGGGCCAAAGATGACCTGGACCCAGGTCTACACCCCGGTAGCCGGAAACCTCTTCATCTCGGCGCTCGTCGCCGCCATCCCCGTCATCCTGCTCCTCGGGGCACTCGCCTTCTTCCACGTGAAGGCGCACGTCGCCGCGATCATCGGCCTCGCCGCGGCCCTCGGGGTGGCCATCTTCGTGTACGGGATGCCCGCGGGAATGGCCGGCATGTCCGCCGTGAACGGGGCGCTGTTCGGCCTCATGCCCATCGGCTGGATCATCCTGAACGCCATCTTCGTCTACGACATCACGGTGAAGACGGGGAAGTTCGAGGTGGTGAAGGACACCATCGCGAACATCGGCGCGGACCGGCGCATCCAGGTCCTGCTCATCGGGTTCGCTTTCGGCGCCTTCATCGAGGGGGCCGCCGGCTTCGGGACCCCGGTCGCCATCTCCGCCGCCATGCTCATCGGGCTCGGCTTCAAGCCGCTCGCGGCAGCCGGCCTGGCGCTCATCGGAAACACCGCGCCCGTCGCATACGGCGCGCTCGGCACCCCGATCATCACCCTCGCCAAGGTGACCGGTCTGCCCGAGCTGCAGCTCTCCGCGATGGCCGGGCGCCAGCTGCCCTTCTTCTCGGTGATCGTCCCGTTCTGGCTGGTGTGGGCGATGAGCGGCTTCCGCGGCATGGTCCAGGTCTGGCCGGCCTGCCTGGTCGCGGGCGTGTTCTTCGCCGTCCCCCAGTTCCTCGTCTCGAACTTCTTCGGGCCGTCGCTCGTCGATATCGTGGCGGCGATCGTCTCCATCGGCGCGACCTACACGCTGCTCAAGTTCTGGCAGCCGAAGGAGATCTGGCGCTTCCCGGAGGAGCGCGAGGCCGCCCACCCCGAGGTGAAGCACCACTCCGCGGGCGAGACCTTCATGGCCTGGATGCCCTGGATCGTCCTGTCGGTCTTCGTCTTCATCTGGGGCCTCCCGAACGTGAAGAAGTTCCTGAACGGGATCTGGGCGCCCGGCTTCGAGATGCCGGGCCTGCACAAGCTCGTCCAGAAGGTCCCGCCGGTCGCCAAGAAGCCCTCGCTGGAGGACGCGAAGTACGTCTTCAACATCCTCTCCGCCACGGGCACGAGCCTCCTGCTCACGGGGATCGTCTCCGGACTGTGGCTGAAGCTCTCCTTCGGCGAGCTCGTGAAGACCTACTTCTCGACGCTGAAGCGCGTCCGCTTCTCGCTGCTCACCATCGCCGCGATGCTCGCGCTGGGCTTCACGACGCGCTACTCCGGCTCCGACTCGACGATGGGCCTCGCCTTCGCATCGACCGGCGCGCTGTTCCCCTTCTTCTCCCCGCTGCTGGGCTGGCTGGGCGTCGCGCTCACCGGGTCCGACACCTCGTCCAACGTGCTCTTCGGGAACCTGCAGGTGGTGTCGGCCGAGAAGCTGAACATGTCTCCCATCCTGGCCGCCGCCTCCAACAGCTCCGGCGGCGTCATGGGGAAGATGATCGACGCCCAGTCCATCGTCGTCGCGGCGGTGGCGACGGGCGAGCACGGGAAGGAGGGCGAGATCCTGCGCTACGTCTTCTGGCACAGCCTCGCGCTCGCCTGCCTCGTGGGCGTGCTCGTCTTCCTGCAGCACAACTACTTCCCAGGCATCATCCCTCACTAGCTCCTGGCACCGGGGCGCGGCGGTGGCGCCGCGCCCCGCCCCCGGGGGAGGAGAAGGCGCCGCGATGGCCAAGGTCGGGCTCTTCATCCCCTGCTACGTCGACCAGTTCTACCCGGAGGTCGGGCTCGCGACCTGCCGGATCCTGCGGCGCCTCGGGGCGCAGGTGGAGTTTCCTCGCGAGCAGACCTGCTGCGGGCAGCCCATGTACAACTCGGGATGCGCCGACGACGCCCGCCCGCTCGCGGAGCGCTTCCTGCGCGTGTTCTCCGGCTTCGACCACGTCGTCGCCCCGTCGGGAAGCTGCGTCTCCATGGTGCGCCTGCACTTCCGCGACCTGCTCGGCGACCGGCCCGACCTGCGCGAGCTCGCCGGGCGCACCTACGAGCTGTGCGAGTACCTCGTCGACGTGGCCGGCGTCCGGCGCGTCGACGGGGAGTTCAAGGGAAGGGTCGGGCTGCACCGCAGCTGCCACGGGCTGCGCGAGCTGCGGCTCGGCCGCTCCAGCGAGCGCATGGACCCGCCCCTCGACAAGGCCGGGCGGCTCCTCTCCCAGATGCGGGGGCTCGAGCTCGTGCCGCTCGAGCGTCCCGACGAGTGCTGCGGCTTCGGGGGAACCTTCGCCGTGAACGAGGAGGCCGTCTCCTGCCTCATGGGCAAGGACCGCATCGCCGACCACGAGAGGGCCGGCGCGGAGGTGATCGCCGGGTACGACATGTCGTGTCTCATGCACCTCGACGGCCTGCTCCGCCGGGAGCGCAAGGCCATCCGGGTCATGCACGTGGCCCAGATCCTCGACCAGGCGAGGCTCGCGCCATGAACACCTTCCACCCCGAGCGCGCAGCGGCCTTTGCGGGCAACGTCGCCCACGCGCACTGGCACGACACGGCGCTGTGGTTCGTGCGGGTCAAGCGCGATCGCGCCGCCGCGTCCGTTCCCGAGTGGGAGAAGCTCCGGGACACGGCCGCCGGGATCAAGGCGCACACCCTGTCCAGGCTCGCCGACTACCTCGAGGAGTTCGAGGCGAACGCGCGCAAGAACGGAATCCAGGTGCACTGGGCGCGCGACGCCGCCGAGCACAACCGCATCGTGGGCGAGATCCTGGAGCGCCACGGCGTGAAGCTCGTCGCCAAGTCGAAGTCCATGCTCACGGAGGAGTGCGGACTCAACCCGTACCTCGAGGCGCGAGGCATCGAGATCGTCGACACCGACCTCGGGGAGCGGATCGTGCAGCTGGCGGGGGAACCCCCGTCGCACATCGTCATGCCGGCCATCCACCGGAAGAAGGAGGAGATCGGCGAGCTCTTCCACGAGAAGCTCGGCACGCCCTCCGGCCTCTCCGACCCCAAGGTGCTCACCGAGGCGGCGCGCCAGCACCTCCGCCGCAAGTTCCTCGGGGCACAGGCCGGGCTTTCCGGGGTGAACTTCGCGATCGCCGAGACCGGCGGCATCGTGGTCGTGACGAACGAGGGCAACGCCGACATGGGCACGAGCCTGCCGCCGCTTCACGTCGCCTCGATGGGCGTGGAGAAGGTGATCCCGCGGCTCGGCGACCTGGGGATCTTCCTGCGGCTGCTCGCCCGCAGCGCCACCGGGCAGCCGTTGTCCACCTACACGACGCACTTCCACGGCCCCATCCGCGGGGGCGAGCTCCACGTGGTCGTGGTCGACAACGGCCGCAGCGACATCCTCGGGCGCGAGACCTTCCGGAGGTCGCTGTCCTGCATCCGCTGCGGGGCGTGCCTCAACACCTGCCCGGTTTACCGGCGCAGCGGCGGATACAGCTACAGCTACCTCATCCCCGGGCCGATCGGCTCCGTGCTCGGCCCCCAGCGTGACGCGTCGGCGCACGCGAGCCTCCCCTTCGCGTCGAGCCTCTGCGGGTCGTGCAGCGACGTGTGCCCGGTGAAGATCGACCTGCACCACGAGCTCCTCGCCCTCCGCGGAGACATCGCGGGGAGGGGGATCCTCCCCTGGAGCAAGCGCGCCTCGATGCGGGTCGGCTCCTTCGTGCTGCGTCACCCGGCCCTGTACCGCGCGGCGGGGCGCATGGCGCGGTGGGCGCTCCGCGCATTCCCTGCCGCGGCGCGGCTCGGCCCGGGGGCGGCCTGGTCGCGACAGCGCGAGCTTCCCCCGCCGCCGCGGCGGAGCTTCCGGGATCTCTTCGAGGAGCAGGAGCGGGAGGGCCGGCCGTGAGCTCCCGCGACGCCATCCTCTCGGCCCTCCGCAGGAGCGCCGTCCCGGCGGCGGCGCGGCCCGACGACCCGGCGCCCACGCGGTTCCCCGACCCGGTCGCCCAGTTCCTGGAGATGGTGAAGGCGGTGGGGGGCAGCGCGGCGCGCGTGGGCGACCCGGCCGCGCTCGGTGCCGAGCTCGAGGCGCTGCCGGTGTGGGCGCAGGCGAAGAAGAAGGTGTCGCTCGTCGCGGGCGCGGGCCGGTCGACCGTCGACGTCGCCTCGATCGCGGATCCCCACGAGCTCGAGGGGCTCGACGTGGCCGTGATCCCCGGGGAGGTCGCCGTCGCCGAGAACGGCGCCGTCTGGGTCCCGGGGCGAAACCTCGGTCCGCACCGGGCCGTCTTCGTCATCGCCGAGCACCTGGTGCTCGTGGTGCGCGCGGACGCCGTCGTTTCCAGCATGCAGGAGGCCTACGCCCGCATCGAGATCGAGCGGCCCGGCTACGGCCTGTTCATCTCCGGGCCGTCCAAGACCGCGGACATCGAGCAGGCCCTGGTGATCGGGGCCCACGGAGCGCGGTCCTGCACGGTGTTCGTCGTCGGGTAGGCGTCAGGGGCCGCGGAGCTTCTGCTCCACCGAGCGCATCTTGCCCTCGATGGTGTGCTCCTTG
>Ga0335071_10006084_pt1 | contig 12487 bp, 10 predicted proteins | sample Lox_Sample_15_FD_206724 | JGI IMG/M metagenome (GOLD analysis project Ga0335071, IMG submission 206724) | Soil microbial communities from Loxahatchee National Wildlife Refuge, Florida, United States - Lox_Sample_1.5 | ecosystem: Environmental > Terrestrial > Soil > Wetlands | place: USA...
TCCAGTGGTCGTTCAAGACCGAGTGCTGCGGGGCCGGCCTCTCGCTGCCGCGGACGTCGTCGGTCGGCAAGCTGGCCGGACGCATCGTCGAGGACGCCACCGCCCGCAAGGCCGAGGCGATCGTGGTCGCCTGCCCGATGTGCCACTCCAACCTCGACCTGCGCCGCGGGGCCATCGACGCGGCGCTCGGCGCGCGGCACCCGCTGCCGGTCCTCTTCATCACCCAGGTGGTGGGCCTCGCGCTCGGCCTCTCGCCGAAGTCGCTCGGCCTGGGCCGCCATTTCGTGCCGGTGCGGCTCGAGGCGCCGGCAGTGGCGGCGGGGTAGCCCATGTCACGCGTGGGCGTCTTCGTCTGCCACTGCGGCGAGAACATCGGCGGCACCGTCGACTGTGCGGCCGTGGCCGCGGCCGCCGCCCGCCTGCCCGGGGTGGTGGAGGCGGTCGACTACAAGTACATGTGCTCCGACCCGGGGCAGAACCTGCTGAAGGAGGCCGTCAAGGCGAAGCGCCTCGACGGCGTGGTGGTGGCGGCCTGCTCGCCGCGCATGCACGAGCCGACCTTCCGCAGGGCGACCGAGGAGGCCGGCCTCAACCCGTACCAGTGCGAGATGGCGAACCTGCGGGAGCACTGCTCCTGGGTCCACCTCAAGGCCGACTCCACCACCGCCAAGGCGGTCGACCTGGTGCGCCTGCAGGTGGAGAAGGTCAAGCGCAACAAGCCCCTGCATCCCATCCGGGTGCCGGTGACGCGCCGGGCGCTGGTGCTGGGCGGCGGCATCGCCGGGATCCAGGCCGCGCTCGACATCGCCAACGCGGGCCACGAGGTGATCCTGGTCGAGAAGAGCCCGTCGATCGGCGGGCACATGAGCCAGCTCTCGGAGACCTTCCCGACCCTCGACTGCTCGCAGTGCATCCTCACCCCGCGCATGGTCGAGGTGGCGCGCCACCCGAAGGTGACGCTCTACACCTGGTCGGAGCTGGAGAGGCTCGAGGGCTTCGTCGGCAACTTCAAGGCCACCATCCGCAAGAAGGCCCGCAAGATCGACGAGTCGATCTGCAACGGCTGCGGCGTCTGCCAGCAGAAGTGCCCGGTGAAGAAGATCCCTGACGAGTTCAACGAGGGACTCTCCTTCCGCAAGGCGATCTACGTTCCCTTCCCGCAGGCGGTGCCGAACAAGCCGGTGGTCGACGTGGCGAACTGCACCTACTACAAGACCGGCAAGTGCAAGGCCTGCGAGAAGTACTGCGACCAGAAGGCGATCCGCCTCGACCAGCAGGACGAGCTGGTCGTGCACGAGGTGGGCGCGGTGGTGCTCGCCACCGGCTTCCGCACCATGCCGCTCGAGCGCTTCCCCGAGTACGGCTACGGCGTCTTCCCGGACGTGATCGACGGGCTCAAGTTCGAGCGGCTGGCCTCCGCCTCCGGCCCCACCGGCGGCGCCATGAAGCGGCCCTCCGACGGCAGGACCCCGCAGACGGTCGTGTTCATCGCCTGCGCCGGCAGCCGCGATGCGCAGAAGGGCGTCCCCTACTGCTCGAAGATCTGCTGCATGTACACGGCCAAGCACGCCATGCTCTACCGGCACAAGGTGCACGGCGGGCGGGCGGTGGTCTTCTACATGGACGTGCGGGCGGCGGGGAAGAGCTACGACGAGTTCGTGCGCCGCGCGGTCGAGGAGGACGGGGTCGAGTACGTGCGCGGCCGCGTCTCCCGGGTCTACCAGGAGGACGGCAAGCTGGTGGTGAAGGGCGCCGACACGCTGCTCGGCGGCGAGCCGGTGGAGATCCGGGCCGACATGGTGGTGCTGGCGACCGCGGTGCAGGCGCACGCCGACGCCGAGCCGCTGGCGCAGAAGCTCCACGTCTCCTACGACCCCTACCGCTTCTTCGCCGAGGCCCACCCCAAGCTGCGGCCGGTGGAGACGAACACCGCCGGCATCTTCCTGGCCGGCGCCTGCCAGGCCCCGCGCGACATCCCGGAATCGGTGGCGCAGGCGAGCGGGGCGGCGGTGAAGGTGTGCGGTCTGTTCTCGCAGCCGGAGCTGTGCCGCGAGCCGGTGATCGCGGTGGTGGACCGCCAGCCGCCGCCGGTCTTCTCGCACTGCACCGGCTGCTTCCTCTGCCAGAGCGCCTGCCCCTACCAGGCGATCGAGCAGGAGGAGATCCGCTCCCGCAAGGGCGAGCTGCTGAAGACGGTGGCGCGGGTGAACCCCGGCCTGTGCCAGGGCTGCGGGACCTGCGTCGCCACCTGCCGCACCAAGGCGATCGACCTGCAGGGCTACACCAACGAGCAGGTCTTCGCGGAGGTGATGAGCCTGTGAGCGCGACCGCTCCCGCCGCCGGCCCGGCCGCGGCCTCGCGCTTCGAGCCGAGGATCGTCGCCTTCGTGTGCAACTGGTGCACCTACGCCGGGGCCGACCTCACCGGCACCAGCCGCATCCGCTACCAGCCCAACGTGCGGGTGATCCGGCTGCCCTGCACCGGCCGCATCGATTTCATGCTGGTGATGACGGCGCTGGCGAACGGCGCGGACGGCGTGATCGTCTCCGGCTGCCACCCCAACGACTGCCACTACACCTCGGGCAACTTCCACGCGCGCCGCCGCTGGATGGTGTTCCGCGACCTGCTCGACTTCGCCGGCGTCGACGTGCGGCGCGTCGTCTTCTCCTGGGTCTCGGCCGCCGAGGGCGCGAAGTGGGCCGAGCTGGTGGACAAGGTGACGGACGAGGTGCGGGCGCTGGGGCCCTACCGTGAGATCCACGACCTCTCCGGGACGGGGGTGGGATGAGCGTCCGGGAGAGCGACCTGCGCGCGACCGCGGCCCGCCTGCTCGAGACGGGCAGCGTGGCGGTGGTGATCGGCTACGGCGCGGGCACCCTCGGCCGACGCCGGCCGGTGTTCGTGCGCGCCCCGGCGCAGGCCGGGGAGCTGGTCTTCGACGACGAGTGCCACCAGAACCTCGCGACCTACCTGCTGAAGCCGGAGATCCGCCGGCTGGGCCGTCCCGCGGTGGTGGCCATCCCCTCCGTGCTGCGCAGCCTCGTGCAGCTCGCCACCGAGCGGCAGCTGAAGGACGGCGACGTGCTCGCCCTCGTCGTCGGCGACGACGGGGTCCGTGAGCTCGCCGATCTCGCTGCCGTCCGGCAGCACCTGGCCGGGCTGCCCGGCTCGCTCCACCCCGCCGCCAAGACCGAGATCGCACGGCTCTCCGCGATGACCGCCGCCGAGCGGCGCGCCTTCTGGAGCGACGAGCTCAGCCGCTGCATCAAGTGCTACGCCTGCCGGGCCGCCTGCCCCATGTGCTACTGCGAGCGCTGCACCACCGAGTGCAACCGCCCGCAGTGGATCCCGGTGGCGAGCCACGGCCTGGGCACCCTCGAGTACCACCTGATGCGGGCCATGCACCTGGCCGGCCGCTGCGTCGAGTGCGCGACCTGCAGCCGGGCCTGTCCGGCGGGCATCCCCGTGCACCTGCTGGCGGTCTTCGCCGAGGAGTCGGTGCGGCGGCAGTTCGGCGCCGAGGCCGGCGCCGCCGGCCCCGCCTACGCGCTGTCCAGCTTCCGGCCGGAGGACCAGGAGGGCTTCATCCGGTGATCATCGGCGAGCGTTACCAACTCGCGCCGAAGACGCTGGAGGCGATCTTCGCCGCCCTGGCCCGGGACGGCGTGCGGGTGCTGGCGCCGCGGCGCGTGGACCAGCACGTGGCGCTGTTGCCGGTCAAGTCGCTCGCCGAGGTGGCGCTCGACGCGGTGCAGGCCAGCGGCTCCGCCAAGGCGGCGGTGTTCCCGCCGGTCGAGCAGCTCCTGAGCTTCACCGGAAGCGGGCAGGACCTCCGGCTGCAGGACCCCGAGCCGACGGCGCCGCCCACCGTCGTCTTCGGCATCCGCCCCTGCGAGGCGCGCGCCTTCAAGTCGCTGCAGCTGGTCTTCGATTGGGACTCGCCGGACACCCTGTTCGACGCCCACCTGGCGATGACGACCGTGGTGTCGCTCGGCTGCACGCAGGCGGACGAGGCCTGCTTCTGCACCTCGGTCGGGGGCGGCCCCCGGGACACACAGGGCAGCGACCTGCTGCTGCAGCCGCTGCAGGGCGGCGGGTTCGCGGCCGACGTGCTCACCGCCAAGGGACAGGCCCTGCTGGGGCTCGCCGGCGAGCTGCTGCCGCTGGGGCCGGAAGGCATGCTGGAGCCGGCGCCCGAGGTGGAGCCGGCCTTCGACGCCGCCCGCCTGCCGGAGGCGCTGGAGGCGGCCTTCGATTCCCCGGTCTGGGGCGAGGAGAGCCTGCGCTGCCTGGGCTGCGGCACCTGCGCCTTCGTCTGCCCGACCTGCTCCTGCTTCGACATCCAGGACGAGAAGCGCGACGGTGGCGGTCGCCGGCTGCGCTGCTGGGACAGCTGCGGCCTGCACCAGTTCACCCTGCACGCCTCCGGCCACAACCCGCGCGAGACGCAGGGCCAGCGCTGGCGGCAGCGGGTCAGCCACAAGTTCCTGTACTTCCCGGAGCGGTTCTCGGCCGCGGCCTGCGTCGGCTGCGGCAAGTGCGCCCGGGCCTGCCCGGCCGACATGAGCCTCAAGGAGTTCCTGCGGGCGCTGACGAGGGGGCGCTGATGGCCTCGAACCTGGTGTCCTCGACCCGGTCGCAGGGGCGCCCGCCGCTGGCGCCGAACGTGTTCCGGCCCCAGCTCGTGCGGGTCGCCACGGTGACCGCCGAGGCCCCCGGCATCCGCACCTTCCGGCTGGAGTTCCTGGATCCGGCGGAGGGCCAGGCGTTCCGCTTCCGCACGGGCCAGTTCGGCCTCTACGGCGTCTTCGGCGAGGGCGAGAGCACGTTCTGCATCGCCTCCTCGCCCACGCGGACGGGGTACATCGAGTGCACGTTCCGCGAGGTGGGGCGGGTCACGACCGCGCTCGCCGCCTGCGAGGAAGGCGACGTGATCGGCTTCCGCGGCCCCTACGGCAACGCCTTTCCCCTCGAGTCCTGGGCGGGGAAGAGCCTGGTCTTCGTGGCCGGCGGCATCGCCCTGCCGCCCCTGCGCAGCGTGATCTGGAACGCGCTCGACTGGCGCGACCGCTTCGCCGGGGTGACGATCGTGTACGGCGCTCGCAGCGTGGCCGACCTCGTCTACAAGCGCGAGCTCGAGCAGTGGGCCGCCCGTGGCGACGTGAAGCTGGTGGTGACCGTGGACCCCGGGGGGGAGACCCCCGACTGGAAGGGCGAGGTGGGCTTCGTCCCCCACGTCCTCGAGAAGCTCGCCCCCAAGAGCGCCGACACCGTGGCGCTCGTCTGCGGCCCGCCGATCATGATCAAGCTGTCGCTGCCGGTCCTGGCGAAGCTCGGCTTCGGCGACGAGGCGGTCTACACCACGCTCGAGAACCGGATGAAGTGCGGCCTCGGCAAGTGCGGCCGCTGCAACACCGGCCGCAGCTTCGTCTGCAAGGACGGGCCCGTCTACACCCTCGCCCAGCTCCGTCACCTCCCCGCCGAGTATTGACCCCGGCCCCGACTCTCCTCCGTCCGCCACGACGGCTGGTGTCCGCCGATCCGCCGATCCCCCGACCCGGCGGTGCGTTGACAGCGGACGGAGCCCGCCGGTAGGCTGCCTGCCTTCGCCTGGGATCACCGAGGAGGCCGCCATGCCCCGCTTCGACTTCGAGAAGGCGCTGCGCCGCAAGATCGACGAGCACGAGGCGCTGGTCACCCGCAAGAACCGCCGGGTGAAGGACGGCAACGGTGTCTTCGACCGGTGGCGCCACCCGGTGCTCACGGGCGCGCACACGCCGCTGTTCTGGCGCTACGACCTCGACCCCCGGCGCAACCGCTTCCTGGAGGAGCGGCTGGGGGTCAACTGCGTGTTCAACGTCGGGGCCATCGAGTGGAACGGCAAGGTCTGCCTGATGGCGCGGGTGGAAGGCAACGACCGCAAGAGCTTCTTCGCGGTGGCCGAGAGCGACAACGGGGTCGACCACTTCCGCTTCTGGGACTACCCGGTGGTGATGCCGGAGACCGGCGACCCGGACACCAACGTCTACGACATGCGGCTGACCGCCCACGAGGACGGCTGGATCTACGGCATCTTCTGCACGGAACGCAAGGACCCGGCGGCTGCGCCGGGCGACACCCAGGCGGCGGTGGCGCAGGCCGGCATCGCCCGCACCCGGGACCTGGTGAAGTGGGAGCGGCTGCCCGACCTCAAGTCGGAGTCGGCGCAGCAGAGGAACGTCGTGCTGCACCCGGAGCTGGTCCGGGGCCAGTACGCGCTCTACACCCGCCCCCAGGACAGCTTCATCGAGGCGGGCAAGGGCGGGGGGATCGGCTTCGCCCTGTGCGAGACCATGGAGGGCGCCTTCATCGGGGAGGAGACGATCATCGACCCCAAGGTCTACCACACCGTCAAGGAGGTGAAGAACGGGGCCGGGGCGCCGCCGCTCAAGACCTCGAAGGGCTGGCTCCACATCGCGCACGGCGTGCGCAGCACGGCGGCCGGCCTGCGCTACGTCCTCTACGCCTTCCTGTGCGACCTCGACGACCCCTCCCGGGTGATCGCCCGGCCCGGCGGCTTCTTCCTGGCCCCCGAGGGCGACGAGCGCGTGGGTGACGTCTCGAACGTGGCCTTCTGCAACGGCGCGGTCACGAAGCCGACCGGCGAGGTCTTCATCTACTACGGCGGCTCGGACACCCGCACCTACGTCGCCACCTCCACCGTCGACCGGCTGCTCGACTACGTGCTGCACACGCCCGAGGACCCGCTGCGCTCGGCCGCCTGCGTCAGGCGGCGGGTCGAGCTGATCGAGCGCAACCTGAAGTTCCTGGCACGCACCAAGACGAAGGCGTACCGCGGCCTGCGCTAGGCCCTCTTCGGCCGACCGGCCGCGAGGGAACTGTGGTCAAATGCGCGGAGCAGGGAGGGACAACATGACCAGCCGTCGATCGTTCCTGGGACGCGTGGCGGGCGGTCTGGCCGCCAGCTCCGCGCTGCGCGGCATCGTCGAGGCGGCGACCCCGGGCAAGCCCCCGCTGGGCCTGCAGCTGTGGAGCGTGCGCCAGCAGGCGGCGAAGGACCTGCCGGCCACGCTGAAGCAGGTGAAGGCCTGGGGCTTCGAGGAGGTGGAGGGCACCGACGACTTCCACGGGCGGACCGCGGAGGCGTTCGCGGCCGAGCTGAGGAACGCCGGCCTGCGCTGCCGCGCCATGCACGTCGGCTTCGAGCTGCTGGAGAAGCAGATGCCGACGGTGCTGAAGAACGCCGACGCCCTCGGCGTCACCACCATCGTCAACCCCTACCTGCCGCACCAGCAGAAGCCGTTGGCCAGCCGCGAGGACATCCTGAAGGCGGCCTCCGCCTTCGCCGGCTTCGCGAAGCAGTGCCAGGCGGCCGGCAAGCGCTTCGCCTACCACACCCACGGCCAGGAGTTCGGCCAGGCGCCCGAGGGGACGCTGTTCGACGTGCTGGCTGGCGAGAGCGGGCCCGACGTCGGCTTCGAGTTCGACGTCTACTGGATCGTCTTCGGCGGCGGCGACCCGCTGGCGCTGATGGACCGCTACGCGGGCCGCGTCTGGTTCACCCACCTCAAGGACATGGCCAAGGGCGTGCAGCCGGGCACCGCTGCCGCCCGGCGCGAGGACGCCAACGCCGTGCTCGGCGCGGGGCAGATCGACATCAAGGCGATCGTGGAGGCCGGCAGGAAGGCCGGCGTCGAGGTGCACTACATCGAGGACGAGAGCGCCGATCCCGTCGCCCACATCCCGCAGAGCGTGGCCTACTACCAGTCGCTGTAGTCGCCCGCCCCGGCCCGTCCTGCTTGTTGAGACAGAGTCTCAACAAGCAGGCTACTCCCCGGCATGGAAGATGGCCCCCAGCGAGCCGGTCAGCTGCCAGAAGCGCGAGCGCGCCGCCGGCAGGGGCTGCGTGAACGGGGAGCTGACCGGCGGCGGCAGGGGGCCGTCGCCCCACGCGTAGCCGAGGCCGGCCGCCAGCCGGGCGTGGCGCGAGGGGGAGCGCACGCTGACCCCGGCGGTGAGGTGGGTCAGGTTCCAGGAGGCGAAGGTGTCGGCGTCCTTCAGCCAGCTGGATCCGTTGTACGCCGCGCCCAGGTACAGGGTGACCTGCTCGCCGATGCGCTGCTCCAGCCCGGCGCCGTAGTCGAGGACCGACTGGGCGCCGCCGCGGTAGGCGAGGGGGATGGTGCGGTCCTCGCCGGCCACGGGCGCGTCCTGCGGCGTGAGGATGTCGTATGGCGCCACGGAGGAGAACCACTCCACGCTGGCGTGGATGGCGCGGCGGGGGAAGCGCCGGGTCGCTCCCGCCGCCACGGACCACGGCGCGTGGTAGGTGGCGCTGAGACCGTCCTGGGTGCTCGCCGAGAGCAGCGGCGGTGTCGACGGGCCCGAGAGCGAGGCCTGGAAGAGGGCCTTGCCGCGGTCGTAGAGCCGCAGCCCGGGGCTGGTGACCGCGGCTCCCAGCTCCCACGCGCCGGGACGCCAGGCCAGCGCGCCCTTCGCCAGCACGCGCCCGTGGTCGTACTCGTTCTCGCGGGCGACGAAGGACTGCTGGGAGGCCGCCTCGCCCACGTCGGTGAGCGAGAGCATGCGGCGGTTGCGCTGCAGGCGGTAGGCCAGGAACGTCGTCACCCCGAAGGCCAGGCGCGGCTGCAGGCGGTGGGACCAGGCGAGGCCGCCCCAGTACTCGAGCATCCGCTCGCGCACCCGGCCGAACCCCGCGGAGCCGCCGGCCGCGCCGATCGTCTCGGCGGAGACCTCGAGGTCCCAGTCCATGTCGTAGCGGGAGAGCAGCGCCCAGGCGAAGTGGTCCGCCTGCCCGCGGTTCGTCCCCAGGCGGCCGGCCAGCATGCCCGGCCGCAGGTGGAAGACGGTGGTGTCGAGGTCCAGACCTTGCCCGGCCGCGCCGGGAGCGTCCACCTTCGAGATCTCGGCCGTGTTGAGGCCGAGCAGGAAGCGGGGCTCCTGCATCAGCGAGAGCGTGGCGGGGTTGTAGTAGACGGCCGAGAGGTCGTCGACGCCTCCCACGATGGTGCCGGCGGTGAACTGGCCGACGGGACCGTAGCCGTAGGTCCACTGCTGCGCGTCCTGCGCGGCCACGCGTCCGGAGGCCAGCGGCACCGCCACCGACAGCGTGACGGCCACGAGCGGCGTGCGCACCCGGGCCCTCCTTTGGCCCTATTCTTGTCTCCAACGGGGGCGGGCGCGAGAGGCGGACCCGGACCCCGGGAGGCACGGACATGCCAATGCTGCGGAGGGTCCTGGTGGCCGTCGATTTCTCGGAGGCGTCCCGGGTGGCCCTGCGCTACGCCGGCTCGCTCGCCAGCCGGCTGGGCGCGCCGCTCACGGCGCTCCACGTCTTCCCGCTGCCGGCGTCGTACCAGCCGTTCCCCACCTTCCCCGAGCCGCCCCGGCTCGACCCGGAGCAGGTACAGGACCTGACGCAGCGGGTGCGCGCCTTCGTCTCGGCCGGCGGGGCGCAGGAGGACACGGAGGTGGCGGTCGCCGACGGCGACCCCGCCGAGGAGATCCTGGCGCAGGCGGCCCGCCTCGAGGCCGACCTGGTCGTGGTCGGCACCCACGGGCGCAGGGGCTTCGAGCGCTGGAGCCTGGGCTCGGTCACGGACCGGGTGGTCCGCCGGGCGGACCGGCCGGTGCTGGCCGTGCCCGCGCAGCCGTCCCCGCCCGACCTGGCCCGCGTCCTGTGCGCGCTCGACCTGGCCGATGCCTCGGCCGAGGTGCTCCGGTTCGCCGGCCGCTTCGCGGAGGCGCTGCAGGCGCGTCTGCTCGTCCTGCACGTGGCCGAGGGGCGACACTGGTACGAGCCTTGGCCGATCTCCGGGGTGGACACGGAAGCGGTGCGCCGGGCGGTGTCGGACGCGGCGCAGGCGCGGGCGGCGGAGCTGGTCGCACGGGAGATCCCGGCAGGCCTGGCCGTGGAGGTGAACGTCGCCTTCGGCCGACCGGAGCGCGAGATCGAGCGCGCGGCGGACGCGGCGGACCTGGTGGTGCTCGGTGTGCCCTCGAGGCACGGGGTGGACCGGCTGTTCTTCGGCTCGACCGCGCAGCACGTGCTGCGCGCGGCGATCCGCCCGGTGCTGCTGCTCCGCCACGCCGCCGCCCCCGCGGAGGCGTGAAGCCGCCTTCAGGCCAGCTTCACCTCGATGTCGTGCGCCCGCAGCCGCGCCTGGAAGGGGGCCGGGAGGCCGGTGTCGCTGACCACCACGTCCGCGACCTCGAGCGGCGCCACCGGCACCATGGCGCCGCGGCCGAACTTGGTGTGGTCGGCCACGATCATCACCCGGCGCGAGACCTCGATCATCTTCCGCTCCGAGCCGACCACCAGCGGGTTGTTGTTGCTGAAGCCCTTCTCGGTGACGCCGCCGATGCCCATCACCGCCACGTCCGCCGCCAGCTCCCCCAGCATCTGCTCGCAGACCGGGCCCAGCATCACCCCCCACTGCCGGTCGAGGTAGCCGCCGGTCAGGGTGACGTCCACCCCGCGCGCCTCCTCGAGGACCTCGGCGATCGGCAGCGAGTTGGTGACCACCCGCAGCGTGCGCTCCACCAGCTCCCTGGCCACCGCCGCCACCGTCGAGCCGCCGTCGAGGATCACCGTCTGGCCGTCCTCGATCAGCGACGCCGCCAGCCGGGCGATGCGCGCCTTCTCCTCCGGCAGGCTGCGGCTGTGGGAGGCGAAGTCCGCCTGCGGCTTGCCGGTGCGGCGGGAGAGGGCCCCGCCGTGCACGCGCCTGAGCAGGCCCTCGCCCTCGAGGGCGATCAGGTCGCGGCGCACGCTGGACTCGGAGCTGTCCAGCAGCCGGCAGAGGGTGGAGAGGTCGACGAACTCGCTGCCCTCCAGCAGCTCGCGGATCCTCAGCCGGCGGGCGGGGGCCTTGAGGGCGACGGGCATCGGCCGCCTCTCGCCGCCTCTCGCCCTACCGCCCGTAGAGCGGGCCGAAGTTGGCGCAGGCGCGGAAGTCCGCCCCCTGCGGCTCGTGCGCCCCGAAGGCGGTCCAGGCGCTGGGCCGGAAGACCTCCTCCTCCGGCACGTTGTGCATGCAGACCGGGATGCGCAGCATGGCAGCGAGCGTGATGAGCTCAGCGCCGACGTGGCCGTAGCTGATGGCGCCGTGGTTCGCGCCCCAGTCGTTCATCACCGCGTAGGCGTCGCGGAAGGGCCCCCGGCCGTCGGTGCGGGGGACGAACCAGTGGGTCGGCCAGGTGGGGTCGGTCCGCTCGTCGAGCGTCTGGTGGACCTCGGCCGGCAGGTCGACCGTCCAGCCCTCGGCCAGCTGCAGCACCGGCCCCTGTCCCTCGACCAGGTTGACGCGCGACATCGTCACGGGCATCCCGCCCAGGGTGAGGAACTGGGAGGAGAAGCCGCCGCCGCGGAAGTACTCGAGGTTGGCGGGGTACCAGGTGGTCGCCTGCAGGCAGGCCTCCACCTCCTCGGGGGTGATCTCCCAGAACGGCTTCATCGCCGGCTGCCCGTCGCGGGTCGACCGGCCGGTGGCGTCGAGCGCCGCCGCCCCGGAGTTGATGAGATGGATGATCCCGCCCGCGGCGCGGCCGGCCAGCGTGTGCCCGGTGACCCGCTTCACCGCAGCGGGGCTCCAGTAGGTGCGCACGTCGGCGAAGACCTGGGCGGTGCCGGTCAGCAGGTGGCCCAGCAGCATGGAGACGCCGTTCAGGCTGTCGTTCTCGGTGGCGAAGACGAACGGCTGGCGGATGCCGTTCCAGTCGAACGAGGAGTTGAGGACCGCCTCCATGAAGTCGCCGTTCGGGAAGTGGTCGGTCCACTGACGCTGGCCCTGGAAGCCGCCCAGCAGGGCGTTGCGGCCCAGCGCCTCCTCGCCCCAGCCGGCCTCCTCCAGGGCACGGTTGCCGACCATCAGGTCCCGGGTGGCGAGCGTCATCTTCACCGAGATCTCCCAGTCGGCGTCCTTCTGCGCCCGCGTCCGCTGCCTGGTCGCCTCGTTGTGGTCGCGCCCCTCGCGGCAGTGCGTCCTGACCCAGGCCAGGGCCCTCCGCAGCTCCTCCCGGTCGAAGATCTCCTCCTCGATCCTCCGCACCAGCTCGGACATGTCGACCGCCTCCACCCGCATGCCCAGGTAGTCCTCGAAGAAGTCGGGGTCGACGATGGAGCCGGCGATGCCCATGGAGGTGCCGCCCAGCGACAGGTAGGACTTGCCGCGCATGGTGGCGACTGCCAGCCCGGCGCGGGCGAAGCGCAGCAGCTTCTGCTCCACGTCGGCGGGGATGCTGGCGTCGCCGCGGTCCTGCACGTCGCGGCCGTAGATGCCGAACGCCGGCAGGCCCTTCTGGTTGTGGGCGGCCAGCACCGCGGCCAGGTAGACGGCCCCCGGCCGCTCGGTCCCGTTGAAGCCCCACACCGCCTTCGGCAGCGGGCTCATGTCCATGGTCTCGGCGCCGTAGCACCAGCAGGGAGTGACGGTGATCGTCAGGCCCACGGCCTCCCGCTCGAAGA
>Ga0335071_10006085_pt1 | contig 12487 bp, 10 predicted proteins | sample Lox_Sample_15_FD_206724 | JGI IMG/M metagenome (GOLD analysis project Ga0335071, IMG submission 206724) | Soil microbial communities from Loxahatchee National Wildlife Refuge, Florida, United States - Lox_Sample_1.5 | ecosystem: Environmental > Terrestrial > Soil > Wetlands | place: USA...
CGCCATTGCTTCCTGTGCCCTTCTGCACCGACTCAATGAAATAGGGAGGCTGCAGGTACTGCTCGATCTGCTTGAACTTCGCCATCATCTGGCGGTACTCGGGGGCGGCAGCGAACTCCCAGTTGATGATGTGCGGCGCGCCCTGGGAGCTGACAAACACGCACTCCCAGAGGTTGTGCTCTTCTTCGAAACGCTTCTCCACCGATTTGAGGCCCTGCTCCTTCGCGATGGCTTTCAGCGCCTTCTCGAGGTCGAGGACCTTCTTGGGCGGGCGGTTGCTCTCGCCTTCAAAGTCCACACGCTTGGCAAGGTCGAATCTGGGCAGCATCTCGGTGATGACTTCGTCACGCAGGCGCTTGTTCACCTTGTCCACGAAGCCAATGTAGTCGTTGAGCGTGGTCATGAACTTGGTGAGGGGAGCGCCCTCGAGGGTGGCGGCGCCTTCGCCGTAACGCACGACGAGGCCGTCGGCGGCGCGCTTGACCATGACCTTCACGAACTCGGTGTCGTTCTTGATGTACTGCTCGAACTTGCCTTTCTTGATGCGGTAGAGCGGAGGCTGCGCGATGAATACGTTGCCGCGCTTGATGAGCTCCTGCATGTGGCGGAAGAAGAACGTCAGCAGCAGGGTGCGAATGTGCGAGCCGTCGACGTCGGCGTCGGTCATAAGGATAATCTTGCCGTAGCGCAGCTTGGAGACGTCGAAATCTTCCTTGCCGATGCCGGTGCCCAGAGCGGTGATCATGGCGCGGATTTCCTCGTGGCCGAGCATCTTGTCGTAGCGCGCCTTCTCGACGTTGAGGATCTTTCCTTTGAGGGGCAGGATGGCCTGGAAGCGACGGTCGCGGCCCTGCTTGGCGGTGCCGCCGGCGCTTTCGCCCTCGACCAGGTAGACTTCGCAGCGGTCGGGTTGGCGTTCGGAACAGTCTGCCAGCTTGCCGGGGAGTCCGCCGCCGTCGAGCGCGCCCTTGCGGCGGGTGAGGTCGCGGGCTTTGCGGGCAGCTTCACGCGCGCGTGCCGCCTCAACGGCCTTGTTGATGATCTTCCTGGCCACCGGCGGATTCTGGTCGAAGAATGCGCCCAGGCGCTCATTCACGAAAGCCTGCACGGTCCCGGCGATGTCGGAATTCAGCTTCCCTTTCGTCTGGCCTTCGAACTGGGGCTGCGAGAGCTTCACGCTGACCACGGCCACCAGACCCTCGCGCACGTCGTCGCCCGTGAGGTTTTCCTTCACGTCCTTGAACAGGCCGAGTTGCTGTCCGGCGTAGTTGACGGTGCGAGTCAGCGAGGTGCGGAAGCCGGAAAGGTGGGTGCCGCCATCGACGGTGTTGATGTTGTTGGCGAAGCTGAAAACCGTTTCGGAGTAGCCGTCGTTGTATTGCAGGGCGATTTCCATAGCGACGCCATCGCGCTCGGCCTCCATGTAGATCGGCTTGTCGTGCAGCGTGGTCTTGCCGCGGTTCAGGTGCTTGATGAACTCGGCGATACCGCCGTTGAACTTGAACTCGGTGTGCTTGGGCTCGCCGGTCTTGGGGTCGGTGGTGCGCTCGTCGGTGAGGGTGATGAGCAGGCCCTTGTTGAGGAAGGCCAGTTCGCGCAGGCGCTGCGCCAGCGTGTCGTAGTTGTACTCGGTGACCGTGAAAATGCTTGCGTCAGGAACGAAGTGGACCTTCGTGCCGCGCTTCTTGGTGGTGCCGGTCTTCTTGAGCTTGCTAGTGGGTACGCCCTCGGAGTAACTCTGCTCCCACACTAAGCCGTCGCGCCAGATCTCGAGTTCGAGCAGACTGCTGAGCGCGTTCACGCAGGAGACGCCGACGCCGTGCAGTCCACCGGAAACCTTGTAGGTGGAGCTGTCGAACTTGCCGCCGGCGTGAAGCACGGTCATCACGACCTGGGCGGCGGGCAGGCGCTCGCCATCCACGTCCATGTCGCCGGTCGGGATACCGCGACCGTTATCCACCACGGTGATGGAGTTGTCGAGGTGGATGGTGACGTCGATGCGATCGGCGAAACCGGCTAGGGCTTCGTCCACCGAATTGTCCACCACCTCGTACACGAGGTGGTGCAGACCCATGTCGCCGGTGGAGCCGATGTACATGGCGGGGCGCTTGCGCACCGCTTCCATGCCGCCGAGAACCTTGATGGAATCAGCCGTGTAGTCAGCGTCGGACTGGCCGTTGCCATTCTTGCCGTTGGGCGACGACTTCACTTTCGAGGTTTCGATATTGTCTGTGTCATTGGCAGCTTTGGCGGCTTGCGTATCGATCGGCGACATCCTGCTCCATTCCATCCGAAACGCTCTTCAGAAGCGGTTCCGGCTGCATCGCACACGGATCACAGAAAAGACCCCGGGGCCTTAGCGAAAGCGCCTCAAGTGGCAGTAATTTCAACGATTTGAGAGGCCGATGATCCACTTAAATTTTACCACAGAATGGGCTGGTCGAGAGGGATGCGGGTCGCCTATAAACCGCGTAGAATCAAATACTTGCAGGGGGTTGTTTGGCGAGTAACCGGGGCGTCGCGACGAGCAGTACCGGGAGGGGAAATTTTGCCCGCATCGAGGGTATCGGGGGCCGGTGGGTTGGGTGGATTCAGAACGAAAAACACCCCTGCCGATAGCGCGAGGGCCGCGCGAGCATGCCCAACTTCTCCTTTCGATCACGCACGCGAAGGGCAGCTGATCGACGTCTTAGGTGACGGGCGACGTGCAGAAGGCACACTTGCGGGCGGCGATGGGAATCTCGCTTTGGCACTCGGGGCAGGTCTTCTTGTCGGGCGCGGCCGGTGGCGGTTCTTTCTTCATGCGCTCCATGAGCGCATTGACTGGGACTACCACAAAGTAGTACACCGCGCCAGCGACCAGGAGGAACGCGATGACGGCGTTGATGAAGTCGCCGTAGAGGAACTTCGAGCCGCGGACCTCGAAGACGTAGGCGGAGAAATCGGGCTTACCCACTAAGGCGGCGATCAGCGGGGTCAACAGGTCCTTGACGAATGCGGTGACGATGGCGCCAAAGGCGCCGCCGATCACCACGCCGACAGCCATATCAACGACGTTTCCGCGCAACACAAACTCGCGAAATCCCTTGAACATGGTTCCCTCCGGTGGCCGGTGTGATGGACTGCAGTAGGACGCTAAAACTATAGGGGCGAGGTGCGGCAAAAACAAGCCCAAGGGCGAGCGGTGCGCGGGCCAATGCCTGCTAGTCCTGCCTGATGGAACTGCGGGCGAACCAGTCTCTGACTGGCTCCTGTGTCAAGTAGAACACGACCACCACGCGGACGATAATTTGCAACCCTTCACGGGCGATGGCCGAGAGGCGTGAATCCATTACCGCGCTGGAAACTGCCGGCACGGCGAGCGCCAGACCGGCAACAGCAACGAGAATTGCGGCGCGGCGGGCCCAGCGCCAGCGCTTCGCCAAGGCCACTGCGAGCGAGAGCAGCAGCGCCGCGTAAATCAAAAAGACGGCGGGGCCGAGCTGCTCCAGGCCCCCGCCGAGCAGGAATGCGCCGGCGGAGAGCGGAGCTCTACCGGTTGCAATCAACGCTGCGAACGCCAATGAGCAGAGAGCGCCGAGCACACACAGGCCAAGGATGGCCATGATCCCGGCGGGACGCCCTTCCCTCATAAACACCGCCGGGGCGGGATTTGGTTCGAAGTTCGGTGGCACATGCACGAAATTCTCGGCGGCAACAATTCGGGGTGCTCCGTTTGGCGGAGCACCCCGCTGATCAGAGCCCAAAGCTGCGACAACCTATCCCACGATCATTGGCTTTCTTTGCTTGACGGCGATAGGATCGGCCGCCTTGCTGTGCGTGGCAACCTTGCGTTGACCTTCTCCGAGATAGATTTGGCGCGGACGCGAAATCTTCTGGTCGGCGTCGGTCATCAGCTCGCTCCACTGCGCGAGCCATCCCGCGGCACGCGGTATGGCGAACAGCACGGTGAACATGTCGGGCTGGAATCCCATCGCCTGGTAGATGATTCCTGAATAGAAATCGACGTTGGGATACAGTTTGCGTGACACGAAGTAGTCGTCGCTCAGTGCGATACGTTCGAGTTCCAGCGCAATGTCGATACGACTATTACGGCCAGTCACCTCGAAGACCTGGTCGGCAACTTCCTTGATGATGCGGGCGCGGGGATCATAGTTCTTGTACACGCGGTGCCCGAAGCCCATCAACTTGATCTCGCCGGCCTTCACCCGCTTGATGTAGTTCGGGATGGCAGAAACCGATCCAATTTCGTCGAGCATGCGCAGGGCTTCTTCATTGGCGCCACCGTGCAGCGGGCCGGCCAGCGCAGCCGCCGCCCCCGCCATGGCGAGGTAGGGGTCCGCTTCGGCGCTGCCGATGACGCGCATGGTGGTGGAGCTGCAGTTCTGCTCGTGGTCGGCGTGCAGGATGAAGAGAATATCAAGCGCGCGGGCGATCACGGGGCTGGCTACATACTTAGGCTCGGTCATACGCCAAAGCATGTTCATGAAGTTTTCGGTGTAGGTGAGGTCGTTGTCAGGGTAGATATAGGGGTGGCCCTTGCGATGGCGGTAGGAATACGCCGCCAGGGTCGGCATTTTGGCGATCAGACGGACGATCTGGCGCTGCCGGACTTCGCGGTCGCGCACGAGGCGTGCCTCGGGATAGACGGTGGTGAGCGCCGCCAGGGTGCTGACGAGAATTCCCATGGGATGGGCATCGTAACGGAAGCCATCGATGAAGTGCTTGGTGGTCTCGTGCAGCATGGTGTGAAAGGTGATGTCGTGCACCCATTCCTTTTCGCGCTCGGGATTGGGTAGCTCGCCGTTGAGCAGCAGGTAGGCGACCTGGAGGAAGGTGCAGTTTTCGGCCAGGTCGTCGATGTCATACCCGCGGTAGCGGAGTATGCCCTTGTCGCCATCGATGAACGTGATGTGGCTTTTGCAGCAAGCCGTGTTCATGTAGGAGGGGTCGTACGTCATCAGACCAAAATCGTCGGGTTTGACTTTGATCTTGCGGAGGTCCATGGCACGAATGGTTTCGTGCTCGATGGGCAGTTCATACGTCTTATCAGTGCGATGATCGGTGATGGTCACAGCGTCTTTGGGCATGACCTATGTCTCCTTCTGGCCTACGTGGCACCCTTGCCAGTAGATGCTTCGGATTTGGGAGCGTCCGACTTGGTGTCGGTTGCGGACTTGGTATCGGACGCAGGCGCAGATGAGGTTTTCGAGCCGTTTCCGCTCGACGGGGGCGCTGCCGACTTCTTGGCGTAGTCGGTGACGTACCAGCCCGCGCCCTTGAATTGGACGGCGGGAGCGGAAATCAACTGCTCAAGCTCGCCTCCGCAATGCGGACAGATGGACAGAGGCGGATCGGAGAACTTTTGGATGCGCTCCGTGAGGCTATGGCAGCTTTTGCATTGGTATTCGTATAAGGGCACAGCGATTTTCCTGGGGGCCGGTGTAACCGATTGATTTTATGTGGGGAAGGCGGGAGCGGTCAATTTCCAAATTTCCCGGGGCGGGCGGGAAGGACAGGCTTGCGCTGGGCCGTTCCGAGCCCGCAAACTAACACGGTGAAAGCCATCGCTATTATTCCCGCCCGGCTGGAGTCCACTCGCATGCCGCGCAAGGTTCTGCGCGAAATCCTTGGCAGTCCCATGCTGGCGCATGTTTACCAGGCTACGCGCTCCTGTTCTGCGCTCGACGACGTTATTGTCGCCACCGACTCGGCGGAAGTCGCTGACGTCTGTCGTGCGAACGGCTGGAGCGTTCGCATGACCTCAGCGGCGCATCGCAGCGGGACCGATCGCGTGCATGAGGTGGCGGAGTCGGTGGCCGCCGAGGTGTACGTCAACGTGCAGGGGGACGAGCCGCTGGCGCGGCGTGAGCACCTGGACGTACTGCTGGGGCTGATGGCGCGTGAGGATGTGCAGGTGGGGACGCTGAAGACGCCTTGCGCGGCGGAAGATGTCGACAATCCCAATGCCGTAAAAGTCGTGACGGCCCGGGATGGGCGCGCGCTGTACTTCTCGCGGGCCTCGGTTCCGTTCGACCGGGACGGGGCGGGCGAGGTGCGCTATTGCAAGCACCTGGGGTTTTACGCCTATCGCAAGGCGGCGCTGGACGCGTTCTGCACCTGGCCGGAGTCGCAGTTGGAGCGCTCCGAGCGCCTCGAGCAGTTGCGGTTCCTGGATAACGGCGTGGCGATCCACGTGGCGGAGACGCCATTCGACACGGTGGGGGTGGATACGGAAGAGGACTGGCGGCGGGTAGAAAGGATACTCGCAGGACGTGATTAACCAACCGTCTGGCGCGTCTTAGCCCATGCCTCGGCGGCGGCAATGCGCTTGTGGATAGACGGGTGCGACTCGAAGAACCATTCCACAAAGCGCGAGGGCGTGCGCTCGGCAAGGTTCTGGTCGGCCAGCTTGGTCATCGCGGTAACGAACGGCCCGATCGCCGGGATGTTTTCCCAAGCGTACAGATCGGCTTCGCGCTCGTGGCGGCGCGAGAGCGCGTTCATCGCCGGCATCAGCAGGAAGCCCAGCACGGTAGCTACGAGAATAATCAGCGGAAGATTGGCGAAATCGTAGAGGCGCGGATCGAGTGCCGGAAACCAATCGCGGGCCAACGCGAAGCGCAGCACCTGGTCGGTAAGCCAGAAGCCGAAAAGGGTAATCCCAACCTGGGTAAGGATGCCTGTCAGGATGTGGCGGCGGACGTGGTGCCCGAGCTCGTGCGCCAGCACGGCCTCGATCTCGTCGTCGGAGTAGTTTTGCAGCAGGGTGTCGGCGAGGATAATGCGGCGGGTACGGCCAATGCCCATGAGGGCGGCGTTCGCCTTCTTCGATTTCTCTGACAGCTTCCACTCGTACACACCGCGCACGCGAGTGCCGGCCCGCTCGCCGAGGCGGGTGAGGCGGTCGCGCAGCGCGTCGTTGTTGAGCGGCTCGAATTTGTAAAAGATGGGGAACAGCACCACCGGCGCCAGCTGCACGATGAGCAGGAACAGGCCGACGAAGACGGCCCAGGCGATGACCCACCAGTGCTGGGGTGCAATGCGGATGATGGCGTAGATCACCTCGACAAAAACCGTGGCAAAAGCGAGACCGAGCAGCCAACCTTTGAGTTCGTCCCAGAGCCAGGCGCCGAGCTTCTGGTTGGAGAGGTTGTACTGGTGTTCAACGCGGTAGCCGTAGAAGTCGAGAGGCGCGCTGAGCACCTTCATGATCAGCGAGAACATCAACACGTAGAGAAATATGGCAAGGAAGTAACGCTGGCCGCCGAGATGGTACGACCAGTCACGCAGGCGCGCGGTCCAGCCGGTAACGAGCAGCACGACGAGCAGTGCGAAGCCGATGACGGCGTCGACCATGCCGAGCCAGCGCCGGATGCGGTTGTAGCGGCGAGCTTCGGGGGTGTCGGCCGTCGGGGGATTTGGCGTCGTGTCCATCTCAGGTTTGGAAAACTGCACTACCCTGTTTACGCTCCGCAGTCGTGTTTCACAAAGGCCTCGGTTTCGCTCAGGATTTGCGCCACCAACTCCGGGGTCGAGGCTTCGCAATAAATGCGCAGCAGCGGCTCGGTGCCGGAGGCGCGCACCAGCACCCAGGCTTCGGCGCCGTTGCCGTTCGTAGGAGCGTCCAGATAAAACTTTACGCCGTCGAGCGTGCCGATGTCTTTCACGCGGAAGCTGCCGAGTTTCGCCGGTTTGGCCTCAACACGGCGCATGGCTTCCTCCTTCGCGGTTTGGGTCAGGTGCAGGTCGGTGCGGGCGTAATGGTGCTCACCGTATTCCTGCTGCAGGTCGCGCACGAGTTGGCCGAGCGGCTTGCCTTCCTCGGCCATGATGGCGGCCAGCAGCAGCGAGTTCAGGATGCCGTCGCGCTCGGGCAGATGGCGGCGGATGCCGATGCCGCCCGACTCTTCGCCGCCGATGAGAATGTCGCGCTCGAGCATCAGATCGCAGATGTACTTGAAGCCGATGCCGCACTCGTGCATTTTGCGGCCGTACTTGGCGCAGATGCGGTCGATCATGCGCGTGGTGTTGAAGGCGCGGACGACTTCGCCAGGCCATTGCTTGCGCTTCAGCAGCCACTCGAGGATCACCGAGAAGATCTTGTGCGAGTCAACGAAGCTGCCGTCTTCGGCCACCGCGCCGAGGCGGTCGGCGTCGCCATCGGTGGCCATGCCCGCGGCGCATTTCTCGCGGACCACGGTCTCCTGAAGGAGCGCAATGTGCGGAAGAATCGGCTCGGGGTTGATGCCCGGAAAAAGCGGATTCAGCTCGCCTCGGATTTCGATGTGAGCGATGCCGGCCTCGGTGAACATGTCTCTCAGGACGCCGCGACCGGAGCCGTACATACTATCGACGGCAAACTTGAAGCCCGCTTTCCTGATGGCGTTGAGATCGACGAACTTCTTGACCGCGGCGACATAAGACGCCTTGAAATCGGCGCTGGTAACTTTGCCACCCGATCGCTCGAGGCGCGGTGCGTCCAGAGATGACTCGATGGATTTGATGATCGCGGGCGTGGCCGAGCCGCCGTAGCCCGCCTTGTACTTCACGCCGTTCCAGTTGTAGGGATTGTGGCTGGAAGTGATCATCACCCCACCGGCCGCACCAAGGTCCACGACGGCATACGACAGCGCCGGGGTGGGCGTGTAATCGTCGGAGAGGTGCACCGCGATGCCCGACTTGGCCAGCACCTGGGAAATCGCCTCGGCAAAAGCACGGGAGCCAAAACGGGTGTCGTAGCCCACCACCAGGCCTTTCGCCGGGTCTTCGTTGTCGTGAACGTAGTGCGCGATGGCGTTGCCTACGCTACGAACGTTTTCGAAGGTGTAATCGTCGGCGATGATGCCGCGCCAACCGTCGGTACCAAACTTGATTTGAGTCGCCATAAGAGATTGCTTGGCCGATGCACGGCCGACTAAACGAGGTCCGTCAGGTTGTTCTTGTCGAGATACGCTACAACTTTTCCAACATCCTGCGCTTTGTCGCGGGTGGTAATCAGAAGTGCGTCGTCGGTTTCGACGACGACGAGGTCCTTCACGCCGACGACCGCCACGAATTTGCTGGAGTGGACGAAGTTGCCGGATGCGTCCAGCTCGAATTTCCTGCTTGCCGAGATGACATTGGGCAGTCCAGTTTGATGGACCGTTTGATGCTCGTAAAGCGCAGTCCAGGAGCCGAGATCATTCCAGCCGAAGGCGGCCGGGATACAAAAGATGCCGGACTCTCCTTCGCCCTTCCGGGAGCGCGGCTCGAGCAGCGCATAGTCGATGCTGATGTTCTCGCACCTGGGATACAGTTCGTTGAAGGTAGCTTCGAATCCCGAGCTGCCGTAGCTGGCGGCAATCTGCTCAAGGATCGAAGCGGTGTTGGGCAGGTGCTCGCGCAGAGCGTCGGCGAGGGTTCGCGCTCCCCAGACGAACATGCCGCTGTTCCAGTAGAAATTTCCCGCGGCAACAAACTTCCTGGCCAGCTCGAGATCCGGTTTTTCGGTAAAGCGGACGACGTGCAGCACGCGTTCTTTCGCGGGAGCGCCGGCTTCGATGTAGCCGTAGCCAGTTTCGGGACGGGTGGGCTGGATTCCCATGACGACAATGTTCGCGCCGGCCGTGGCGATCTGGGTGGCTGTGCGGACGTTTGCGAGGAATTGTCCTTCCTCGAAGATGACGTGATCGGAGGGGAACATGCCGATCACGGCGGCGGGATCGATACGCTCCAGAAGAAACGCCGCCAGGCCGATGGCGGGGGCGGTGTTGCGTCCCACGGGCTCAGCAAGGACTTGGCCGGGTGGGAGATCCGGCAGCTGCTTCAGGATTGGGTCGCGGAGGTCCTGGTTGGTGACGATCCAGAACTTGCTGGTGCGGGCCAGGGGCAGAAGGCGCTGCACCGTTTCCTGAATCATGCTCTTGTCACTGTTGAGCGGCAACAATTGCTTGGCACGACGCTTGCGGCTGAGCGGCCAGAAGCGCGTGCCGCGTCCTCCGGCGAGGATGACGGGGTAAACACTCGGGATCGCTGCTTCGCTCAAGAAAAATGTCCTTGTGCCCGCGGTAGCGGGCGGGCTACATACAGCCTTACCGGCACGGCTGCCGCCATGCCCCTCCAATTATCAACTACCCGATTATCCAAGTGTCGTCTGCGGTTCTGCAACGTGGCCGGTGGGAAGCGACATGCGCATGACTTCCAATTCCCACTGCGGACGCAACGAATACTGCGGCACACACGCCGGCACCACCACCGCCTCGCCCTTGGCGAAAGTAACGGGTTCCACGCCCGCCGACTCCACGATGCCCGCGCCTTCAATCGCGACTAGGATGTGGGGCGACGCCGGCGAAACCGCCGCTTCAATCGGCCCACTCAGTTTCCGTTTCTCCACCTGAAAGTATGACGAGCGCACGAGCACACCGGGGTCGTCGCTGCCCTGGCGAACAACTTTGCCGGCCCGGCTATCGAGCTTCATGGCGGCGATGCCGTGCTGGATTTGCAGTTCGCGCGGGCGACCGTAATCATACAGGCGGTAGGTGATGTCGGAGCTCTGCTGGGTCTCGACCAGCACCACACCGCCGCCGATGGTGTGCACTGTTCCAGCGGCAACGTAGAGCATCTCGCCGGGATGGACGTCAACCCAGTTCAGCAAATCTTCGGCGCGGTTCTCACGGATGGAAGCTTCAAATTCCGGCAGGGTCACGCCGGACTTGAGTCCAAGGGCGACCTGCGCGCCGGGCTTGGCCTCGAGCACGTACCAGCATTCGGTCTTGCCGCAGGGCTGGCCCACATGCTGGGCAGCGGCGTCGTCGGGATGCACCTGTACCGATAGCTTTTCCGCGGTAAACAGGAACTTGACGAGCAGCGGGAAGCGGTCTGGGAAGATGGCGGCCGTACCCACCAGTTCGCGCTTGTATTGGCGGGCGAGGTCGCCGAGCTTGCGTGCGGCGAGTGGGCCGTTGGCGATACAACTGTCCACCCAGGTGAGCCAACTTTCGCCGATGGGTTCCTTCACGATCCTGGTGTAGATGGGGCGCAAGTCGCGCACGCCCCAGGGGCGCTCGTCGAAGATCGGGATCAGAAGGAATGGGTAAAGGTCGGACATGGATTCGGAATGAGCCCAGGTTAGCGCCCTAAAGAGGGGCGCGAACCTGGGGCACCTGCATTAGTCAGGATATCAATTACAGGCTGGCAAAGAATTGGCGCATGCGTTCGAGGCCGCGATCCAGCTCCTTGTCCGGGACCGCATACGACATGCGAATGTGGTCCTGGGTGCCGAAGGCCTCGCCGGGGACGACCACCACGTGCGCCTCGTGCAGCAGCCTGCGGGCGGTATCGGAGGCGGAATTAATCCCGCCCTTTTCAAAGTAGTGGCTCACGTTGGGATAGGCGTAAAACGCGCCATTGGGCGAAGCGCAAGTGAGGCCGGGAATGGCGCGCAGACCCGCCACCACTTTGTCGCGTAGGCGAATGTATTCCGCCAGCATTTCCTTCACACAGTCCTGTGAACTGGTGAGCGCAGTGACGGCGGCCTTCTGCACGATCGAGGTCGGGTTCGAAGTGCTCTGGCTCTGCAGTTTATTCATAGCGCTGACGATGGGAGCGGGACCGAGCACGTAGCCGAGGCGCCATCCGGTCATGGCGTAGGTCTTGGAGAGCGAGCCGATGATCAGCAAGCGGTCCTTGACGTCGTGGACTTGGACTTCGCCGGCGGAGAACAGGTGTCCGGTGAAGTTCAGGTACACGTAACACTCGTCGGAGATGACGAAAATGCCGCGCGCGTGCGCCAGCCGCAGCACGGACATCAGATCCTCCGGCTTCATCACGGCGCCCGACGGGTTGTTGGGCGAGTTGAGGATGATCATCTTGGTGCGGGGCGTGATGGCGCGCTCGACCATCTCGGCGGTCAGGGCGAAGTCGTGTCTCTCGTCAGTGGGGATGAATACCGGCTCGCCGCCGGCAAAGCGGATGATGTCTTTGAACGAAACCCAGTAAGGCACGGGGAGGATGACCTCGTCGCCGTGATCGACCAGCACCTGGATGGCGTTGAACAAGGCGTGTTTGCCGCCTACGGACGCCATGCACTCCTCGCGCTTGTAGTCGGAGCCGAAATCGGCCGCGTGGCGCTTCACGATTGCGTCGCGCAGCTCGGCCGTGCCACCGACCGCCGTGTACTTGCTGAAGTTGTTGTTGATGGCGGCAATGGCGGCCTCTTTGATGTGCTGCGGCGTGGGGAAGTGGGGCTCGCCCGCACCGAAGTCCACCAGGTCGGCGCCGGAGGCGCGGAGCCTTTCGGCTTCCGCGACCACGGCCATGGTGGCCGACACTTCAATGCGCTGAATGCGGTTGCTGAGAAACGACGAGAGCTGGGTTGCGGACATAGTCATGTTTCGGCCCTTTACTTGGTGGGGATTCCAACCGCCGCGGCGTGCTTCTCGGCGACCCTGCGGCGCAAGTGCTGTTCGACCAGCTCGGGCACGAGGCCGGTGAGCGGGCCACCGAA
>Ga0335071_10006086_pt1 | contig 12483 bp, 10 predicted proteins | sample Lox_Sample_15_FD_206724 | JGI IMG/M metagenome (GOLD analysis project Ga0335071, IMG submission 206724) | Soil microbial communities from Loxahatchee National Wildlife Refuge, Florida, United States - Lox_Sample_1.5 | ecosystem: Environmental > Terrestrial > Soil > Wetlands | place: USA...
GCTCGAGACCGAACCCCACGTTGTCGAGAGCCGTGCGCCAGGGGAAGAGGCCGGGGTCCTGGAAAACCAGCGCGACCTTGGTCGGCGTGGGGCCAGATATGGGCGAGCCATCGATCAGGATGCGGCCGGCATCGGGTCGCACGAGGCCGCCGATCATGCCCAGCAAGGTCGACTTGCCACAGCCGCTCGGGCCGAGGAGGGAGACGAATTCCCGGGGTCGCACCGTGAGGCTGACCGCGTCGACGGCGGGAACAGAGCCGGTCGGCGTCTCGTAGCGCTTGCTCACGCCATCGACGACGATGGGCGCGCCTGGGGTCACGCGGGTCTCTGCTCGCTACGCATGGGGCTCAGCGTGGGCAGAGCCTATGCGGGGCCTTCAGGAAGGTCAAGGGGCACGAGGCCCCTACGCCCGATGCGAGTCCTCGCGCCAGAGCTTGGCGGCGCCGTCCAGCATGAGCACGGCCACGAGCAGCCAGGTGCCTGCCTCGAGCGTGATGAGCGCGGTGACGTAGTTGAAGCCGAGCTCGAGCCCCCGGTCGGTGCCGCGCTGGATGAGCCGCGTGCCGAACGAGTTCCCGACCACGAGCAGCAGCCACGCGGTCAGCACGAGGCTCGGCGCGACCCATCGGCGAGTCACGAGGCTGGCCGAGGCCAGCATGCCCAGCCAGCCGGCGACTTCCAGGAGCAGGCCCATCCCGCCCTGAGGAGGCGAGTCGCTGAGCCGGAAGGCGACGAAGCTCCACGCGAACAGCGCCAGGCCCATCAGCGCGATCGCGAGCCGTCCCGCCGGCCCCCTGAAAGCTTCTTCGACACTCGAGCGAGGCGGCAACGTCGACGAGGTGACGGCAGCTTCTCGAGCGCGATGCCCGTTCAGCACGACTCCTTCGTTCACCTCGGGCTTCTGCTCGGTCAACATAGTCGCGCACTCTATGCCCGTCGTGTTGCCACGTCAAGGCCCAAACGATCCGAGGCGCGCGCGATCACCGCCAGAGCGTGCTGGCGAGCGCCGCCACGCCGAATCCGCCGATGACGCAGCCGGAGACGCGATTGATCCAGCGCAGCCGCTCGGGCGTGAGCGACGCTCGCAGGAGCCCGACGCCGACGCTCAGGAAGAGCCACCAGAGCGCCGAGCCGAGAAAAACGCCCGCGACCATGGTGGACGCGGCGCCGTGACCGCCGACGGCGCGGCCGAGCCCCAGCCCCGCGAAGATCGCGGCGAACGAGAGGATCGTCGTCGGGTTCGTGAGCGTGAGCGCGCAGGTCGAAGCCCAGGCCGCCACGAGTCCGCTCCCCGTGGCCGCCGCCGGCGTGACGGGGCGGGGCACGGCCGTCCAGGTGCGCCAGCCGAGATAGCAGAGGAAGAGGCCGCCGATCGCCTGCAGCCAGAGGCGCTGCTCCACCAGCGCGTTCGTCACGAGCGAGAGGCCGAAGGCCGCGACGGCTCCGTAGAGCCCGTCGGCGGTGGCCGCTCCCAGTCCCGAGACGAAGCCGATGGCACGCCCGTCCGCGAGCGTGCGGCGGATGCACAGCACGCCGATGGGGCCCACGGGCGCGGCGATGGAGAGGCCGATGACGAGGCCTCTCACGAAGAGAGCGAGATCCACGCGGAGCTACGAAGCCTTGGCGGGAGCCCGGCGCCTGGCCGGAGGCTTGAGGGCGGCCTCGATGGCGGCGGCCACGCGCGCCTCGTCCGCGGTGGCGTCGAGGCGCGCGGCGATCTCGCCCCTCTTGTTGACGATCACCGTGTAGGGGGCGCGCTGGAAGCCGAAGCGATTGGCCACGCGCATGCTCGGATCGAGCGCGGCGGGATAGGTGGCGCCGTGCGTCTTGAGGAAGGCGCGGGCGTCCCGCCCGGAATCGTCGACCTGGAGGGCCAGGAGCACGACGTCGCGGTCCTTGTAGCGCTCGTGGATGCGCTGGATGCCCGCGGCCTGGCTTGCGCACGTCTTGCACCACGAGGCCTGGAAGCGCAGCACGAGAACCTTCTTGCCGATGAGGGCGCGCGAGTCGAAGGTCTCGCCGCTGGTGATGAGGGTCACGCGGATGGCCGGCGCGGCAGGCGCGGCCGCGCCCGGGGAGGGCGCCAGAACGAGCGCGGCGAGGGCGACGGCGGCCAGAAAGCGCGTCACGGCGCATAGTATAATCGCCGCCATGACCGATCTCGAACGGGAATTGCGGCGCGTCGTCGAAGGCGACGTGCGCTTCGATCAGTACTCCCGCCTGCTGTACTCCACCGACGCCTCGATGTACCAGATGGAGCCGATCGGCGTCGTGATCCCGCGCCACGCGGGGGACGTGCAGGCCGTGCTCGAGCTGGCCAACCGGGAGAGCGTGGCCGTGCTCCCGCGGGGCGGCGGCACGTCGCTCACCGGCCAGACGGTCAACCGCGCCGTGGTGATGGACTTCTCGCGCCACATGCAGGACATCCTCGAGGTGAATCGCGAGGAGCTGTGGGCGCGCGTCCAGCCCGGCGTGGTTCAGGACGAGCTGAACGCGCACGTGCGCCCCCTGGGCCTCCTCTTCGGTCCCGACACCTCGACGTCGAACCGCGCCACGATCGGCGGCATGCTCGGCAACAACTCCGGCGGCTCGCACTCGATCGCATACGGGCTCACCATCGATCACGTGATCGAGCTGACGGTGCTGCTCGCCGATGGCAGCCGCGTGGTGTTCGGCGAGGTCACGCCCGAGACGTTCCGCGCCAAGCAGCGCGCCTCCGGGCTCGAAGGGCAGATCTATCGCGAGGTGGCGCGCATCCGCGAGCAGCACGGTGACCTCATCCGCCAGCGCTATCCGAAGCACTGGCGGCGCGTGTGCGGCTACAACCTCGACGAGCTGGTGAAGGACCGGCCGCTCAACATGGCGCGCCTCGTGGTGGGATCGGAAGGCACGCTGCTCACCATCGTCGAGGCGAAGATGCGCCTGGTGCCGCGCCCCAAGGCGACGGCGGTCGATGTCATCCACTACCACGACATCCAGGAAGCGCTCGAGTCCTCGCAGACCATCCTCGAGACGGGCCCGTACGCGGTCGAGCTGACGGACAAGATGATCCTCGACCTGGCCCGGAACAACATCGAGCAGTCGAAGCGGATGGGCTTCGTCCAGGGCGATCCGGGCGCGATCCTCATCGTGGAGTACGCGGGCGACACGCCGGGCGAGGTCAAAGCGAAGGTCGAGGCGCTGGAAGCCAAGCGGGCGGCGGGACGCTTCGGCTACGCCGGCCACGTCGCGCTGGACGCGGCGGAGCAGCAGTCCATCTGGAAGCTTCGCAAGGCCGGGCTGGGGCTCCTCCTCGGGACCAGGGGCGAGGCCAAGCCCATCGCGTTCATCGAGGACACGGCCGTCGATCCCGAGCACCTGCCCGTGTTCGTGCCGCGCTTCCGCGACATCATGGCCAAGCATGGCGCGGAGGGCGCCTACTACGGCCACTGCTCGGTCGGCTGCCTCCACATCCGCCCGCTCATCAATCTCAAGACGGCGCGCGGGCTCGAGCAGGTGCGGCTCATGGCCGAGGAAATCTTCGACCTCGTCCTCGAGTACGGCGGCGCCATCTCGAGCGAGCACGGCGACGGCCGCGCCCGCAGCCCCTTCCTCGAGCGGGTGTTCGGACCGGAGGTCTTCCAGGCCTTCCGCGAGTTCAAGTCGGCCTTCGATCCCAAGGGCCGCATGAACCCGGGCAACATCGTGGCGAGCCCGCCCGTCACCGAGCACCTCCGCTACGGCACCCAGTACAAGACGTGGGAGCCCAAGACGCTGCTCGACTTCTCCGCCCAGGGCGGCTTCGCGGCGGCCGTCGAGATGTGCAACGGCGTGGGCGTGTGCAGGAAGAAGCTCGAGGGCACCATGTGCCCGTCCTACATGGCCACGCGCGACGAGGAGCACTCCACGCGCGGGCGGGCGAATGCGCTCCGCGCCGTCCTCTCGGGCAAGGTGCCGGCGGGGGACTTCGCGGGCAAGCGGCTCTACGAGGTGATGGACCTCTGCCTCGAGTGCAAGGGCTGCAAGGCCGAGTGCCCATCGAACGTGGATATGGCGAAGATGAAGTACGAGTTTCTGTACCACTACCACCGGGCCAACGGCCTGCCGCTGCGCAACCGCATCTTCGGGCACATCGGCCGGCTTTCACGGTGGGGCGCGCGGCTCGCGCCGCTGTCGAACTGGATCGCCGCCTCGGGGCCGAACCGGTGGCTGATGGAGAAGGTGGCGGGCATCGATCGCCGCCGCCCGCTCCCCGCGTTCGCCCGCGAGACGTTCACGGACTGGTTCGCGCGCCGCCCCAAGCCTGCCGTGGCGCCTCGCGGCTCCGTCGTGCTCTTCCACGACACGTTCGTGACGTACAACGCGCCCGGCATCGGCCGCGCCGCCGTGGAGCTCCTGGAGAAGGCGGGCTACGCCGTCGAGCTGGTGGACCGGAAGTGCTGCGGCCGGCCCCTCATCTCCAAGGGCATGCTGGACGAGGCGCGCGAGCACGCGCGCTACAACGTCGAGCGGCTGCATCCCTTCGTGGCGCGGGGCGTGCCCATCGTGGGCCTGGAGCCGTCGTGCCTCCTCACGCTGCGCGATGAGTGGGTGGAGCTGTGCCGCACGGATGCGGCGCGGGAGGTCGCGAAATCCAGCTTCCTGCTGGAGGAGTTCCTCCTGCGCGAGCGCGCCCGCGGCCTCGATCTCCGCTTCAAGTCCGGCACGCGGCGCGCCTTGCTGCACGGCCACTGCCACCAGAAGGCCATCGTGGGGATGGCGCCGACGGTGGCGGCCCTCACCTGGGCCGGCTACGAGGTCAGCGAGGTGGACTCGGGCTGCTGCGGCATGGCGGGCTCGTTCGGCTTCGAGAAGGAGCACTACGATATTTCGGTGACACTGGGAGGCCGGCGCCTGGCGCCCGCCGTCAAGGCCGCCGCCGCCGACACGGAGGTGGTGGCGCCCGGCATTTCGTGCCGCCAGCAGATCGAGCACCTGGCCGGTCGTCGCGCGCGTCACCCGGCCGAGCTCCTCCGGGACTCACTCGACACGTAGATCATCCGACTGCCCGCTCACCGTCATCCGGAGGAGAGAGCCATGCCAATGAGCCGCCAGACTCTCGAATCGCTCTACCAGACCATGGTGCGCATCCGCCGGTTCGACGAGCGCACGGTGGAGCTCTTCAACTCCGGCCACGTGAAGGGCACGGCCCACAGCTATGTGGGCCAGGAAGCGGTGGCCACGGCGGCCTGCGCGCATCTGACGAAGGACGATTCCGTCATCAGCAACCATCGCGGCCACGGCCACTGCATCGCCAAGGGCGCGCGCCTGGATCTCATGATGGCCGAGCTCATGGGGCGGGAGGACGGCTACTGCCGCGGCCTCGGCGGCTCCATGCACATCGCGGCCCTCGACCTCAACATGCTGGGCGCCAACGGCATCGTGGCGGCCGGCGTGCCCATCGGGGCGGGCGCCGCGCTGGCCAACAAGCTCCGGAAGGCCGATCGCGTGGTCCTGTCGTTCTTCGGCGACGGCGGCGCCAACCAGGGCGTGGTGCACGAGACCATGAACCTCGCCGCGGTGTGGAAGCTGCCCTTCATCTTCGTCTGCGAGAACAACAAGTACGCGCTCAGCACCGATCAGTCGCGCACCACGGCGGGGGAGGGGGTGTCCGCCCGCGCGCGCGCCTACGGCATTCCGGCCGCGCGCGTCGACGGCAACGATCTCCTGGCCGTGTACGAGGCCGTGGGGGAGGCGGTGGCCCGCGCCCGCCGCGGCGAGGGGCCGAGCTGCGTGGAGGCCGTGACCTACCGCTGGGGCGGGCACAGCATGCGCGCCAACCTGCCCGACTACCGGACGAAGCAGGAAGAGCTCGAGTGGATGGAGAAGGATCCGGTGGCGCGGGTGGAGCGGCGCCTCGTGGACATGGGCGCGAGCGAGCTCCAGCTCAAGGAGCTGCGCCAGCGCGTCGAGGGCGAGCTCGAGGCTGCCGTGGCGTACGGGCTCGAGAGCCCCGAGCCCACGGTCGAGGTGATGGAGGCCGCCGTCTACGCGCCCCACGCGAAGGTGGCCGAGCCCGCGAGCCGCGCCGGGCGCGAGCACACCTTCGGCGAGGCGCTCAATGCCGCGCTCCACGGCGAGATGGCCAGGGACGAGCGCGTGTTCCTCATGGGCGAGGACGTGGGCCTGATCGGCGGCATCTTCCAGATCTCCAAGGGGCTGCGCGACCGCTTCGGCGAGGATCGCGTGCGTGACACGCCGATCTCCGAGCCCTCGTTCGTGGGCATGGGCGTGGGCGCGGCCGTGGCCGGCATGCGGCCCATCGTGGAGATCCAGATCTGGGACTTCGTCGCCATGACGATGGACCAGATCGTGAACCAGGCGGCGAAGATCCGGTACATGCTGGGCGGCAAGCCCGTGGTGCCGCTGGTGATCCGCGGGCCGCAGGGCGGCGGCATTCGCCTGGCCGCGCAGCACTCGCAGAGCCTCGAGGCCTGGTTCGCGCATGTGCCCGGCCTCGTGGTGGTGGCGCCGTCCACGCCCTATGACGCCAAGGGCCTCCTCGCCGCCGCCATCCGCGACGACAATCCCGTCATCTTCCTCGAGCACAAGATGCTCTATCCCACCCGGGGCGAGGTGCCCGAGGGCGACTACGTCATCCCGCTCGGCAAGGCCGACGTGAAGCGGGCGGGCACGGACGTGACCGTGGTGGCGACGCAGATGATGGTGCAGCGTGCCTTGCAGGTCGCAGGCGATCTCGAGAAGGAAGGGATCTCGGTCGAGGTGATCGACCCGCGCACGCTGGTGCCGCTGGACGAGGACGCCATCTTGAGCTCCGTGGCCAAGACCAACCGTCTCGTCATCGCCCACGAGGCGGTGAAGCGTGGCGGCTTCGGGGCCGAGATCGCGGCCCTGGTGGCGGAAAAGGGCCTGGACCTCCTCGACGCGCCCATCGCGCGCCTGGGCGCGCGCAACGTGCCCATGCCCTACAACGACAAGCTCGAGGTGGCGACGATCCCGTCGCGCGACGACATCCTGGCGGCGATCCGCTCGGTGCTCTAGGTTTCTCGGAGTATTCCGACAAGCTCCTGGTCAGTCTCGCGGGATGGGTCCACGTCGGGGTGCGGGAGCCGGGATGCCCGGGTGCGCCCTGTAGCGAACCGTCTCGCGCGGCGGGCGGGGCGGGCGCGCGATCGCGTATCGACAGCCCTCGCGCCGCCCCCCGTGGGGAATGAGGGGTCGCGCTCGCCCCGCCTGCTTCCTGGAGGCCGAGCGGCGCTATCGGGTGCGCCCGGGCATCCCGGCTCCCGCGCCCCGCCTTGCGGAGAGCCGCGAACGTGCCGCCGAGGCGGCGCTACACCTCGAGGCTTTCGCGGCGGACCGTCTCGTTGGCCTCGAGCTCGGGCGGCGTGCCCTCGAACACGATGCGCCCGTGCCCCATCACGTAGAGCCGGTGGGAGATCCTGAGCGCGATGGTGAGCTTCTGCTCGACGAGGAGGATGGCGACGCCGCGGCGCGCGATCTCGTCGAGGACCTGGGCTACCTGCTCCACCAGCATGGGGGCGAGGCCCTCGGTGGGCTCGTCGATGATCACCAGCTCGGGGTCGCCCATCAGGGTGCGGCACATCGTGAGCATCTGCTGCTCGCCGCCCGACAGCACGCCGGCGGAATTGGCCCGGCGCTCGGCCAGGTTCGGGAACAGCGCGTAGGCGTCGTCGAAGCTCCAGCGGCCGAAGCGGCCGGCCCGCTTCAGGCCCAGCTCGAGATTCTGCTGCACGGTGAGGGTCGGAAAGATCTGCCGGTCCTCGGGCACGTAGCCGATACCGGCGTGCGCGATGACGTCGGGGCGGAGCCCCGCGATGTCGCGATCCTTGAAGACGATGCGGCCTACCGGCGGCACCAGCCCCATGATCGCCTTGCAGGTGGTGGAGCGGCCGACGCCGTTCCGGCCGAGGAGGCTCACGATCTCTCCCTGGCCGACGCGGAGGTCGACGCCCTGGAGGATGTGGCTCTTGCCGTAGAAGGCGTGCAGATCGTGGACGGCGAGCATCAGGAGGCCACGGCTCCGAGGTAGGCGTCCCGCACCGCGCGGTTGGCCCGGATGGCGGCGGGCGGGCCGGAGGCGATGATGCGGCCGTAGACGAGCACCGTGACGACATCCGCCAGGTCGAAGACCACGCTCATGTCGTGCTCGACCATGACGAGCGTCTTGCCCTCGGTGACCCGGCGGATCAGCGCCACCGCGTGATTGGCCTCGCTCCGGCTCATCCCCGCCGTGGGCTCGTCGAGCAGGATGGTGCGGGCACCGCCCGCGATGGTGATGCCGATCTCGAGGGCGCGCTGCTCGGCGTACGAGAGCAGGCCGGCGGGCAGGTTGCGCCGCGACTCGAGGTTGACGTCGGCGAGGAGGCGCTCGGCCGCGTCGTTCAGCCGGCGCTCGCGCCCGAGGAGACGCCAGAAGGCGTAGCGATAGCCCATCGACCAGAGGAGCCCGCAGCGGATGTTCTCGAACACCGTCATCCGCGGAAAGATCGAGGTGATCTGGAAGCTCCGCGAGAGGCCGAGGCGGTTGATGCGGTGGGCGGGCAGCCCGTCGATCGATTGCCCGTAGAGCTCGATCCGGCCCCTCGTGACGGGCAGGCGGCCGCTGATCAGGTTGAACAGCGTGGTCTTGCCCGCGCCGTTGGGGCCGATGATGGCGTGCCGCTCGCCGGGGGCGATGTCGAGGCTCACGCCCATGATGATCGGCGTCGGCCCGAAGCTCTTGTGCACGTCGGAGAGGCGGATCGCCGCGTCGCTCATGCGCGCCCCGCTGCCTTGATCTCTTCCATCAGCGACTCCCACACCGCGCGGAAGCCGCGCCCCTCGCGCCAGAGCCCGAGCCCGCCCAGCGCCAGCAGCGCCCCGCCCACCAGCCACGCGCCGGGGCGCTGGGGATCGATGGTCAGCCCGGACAGCTTGAAGGACTTGCCCTGGGCCGCGCCGATGGTCAGGAACGAGCAGAGCTCGACGAGCAGCACGAAGCCGGCGACGGCGATCAGCCCGGGCACGAGGACGCGCGCGTAGGGGACGGCCAGGCGGCCCAGGCGCTTCGAGCGCCAGATGGGATCGTGCATGGCGATGAGCCCCGCAATGCCGCCGGGCGCAAAGGTGACCATCAGGATGAACAGGAGGCCGACGTAGACCAGCCAGGAGTTCGACAGGAGGCTCACCCAGCTCTGGAGCAGGGTGATCAGCACGGCGCCCACCACCGGGCCCGCGAAGACGCCGACGCCCCCGATGTACGTCATGAGGAGCGCGTTCGCGGACATCGCCCCCGCCACCGCGTCGAAGGTGACGATCTCGTAGGTGAGCGCGTAGAGGGCGCCGGCAATCCCCGCGAAGAACCCCGACAGGGTGAACTGGACGAAGCGCACCATGCTCGGGTCGTAGCCCACGAACTGGGCGCGCTCGTAGTTGTCCCGGCACGCGTTGGCCATCCTCCCGAGCGGCGTGCGGGTCAAGAGGTGCATGAGGGCGATCGCGATCACCGTCCACGCGACGATCAGGTAGTAGACCTGGATGCCGGGGCCGTAGCCCAGGCCGAACAGGCTCGTCCCGATCATCCGGTTGGTGCTCACGCCGCCTTCGCCGCCGAAGAAGGTCTTGAACATGAGCGCGCACGCGGTCACCAGCTCGCCGATGCCGAGGGTGATCATCGCGAACGCGGTGGCCCGCTGCTTGGTGGCCACGTAGCCGAAGACCATGGCGAAGGCGAGACCGCCGAGGCCACCGGCCAGCGGCACCAGCTCCGTGGGCAGCCAGAAGGTCCCCTCCTTCACCGCGTTGAGCACGTGCGCGGTGCAGTAGCCACCGAGCCCGAAGAACACCGCGTGGCCGAACGACAGGAGACCGGCCTGGCCCATCTGCATGTTGTAGCTCAGCGCGAAGATGGCCATCATGCTCATCTGGCTCAACATGGCCACGACGAAGCCGGAGTGGCGGGCGCGGCTCCAGTCGTAGAAGAGCCACGGCAGGACGAGAGCCACGGCGAGCGCCAGGATCCACGCGCCGTGGCGCTGCAGGAAGCCGGCGAGGCCGGCCGTCGCCACCGGACGGGTGCCGGGATGGGCGAGGGTCTCGTTCACGTGTCGCGTGTCCCCATGAGGCCGCGCGGCCTGAAGAGCAGGATGACGATCAGCATGACGAACGGCAGGAGCGCGCCGATGCGGGGCAGGGGAATGGTGAGCAGCTCGGCGAGGGGCGTGCTCGCGGTGATCTTGATGCCGACGGCGGCGAGGGCGTCGGCCAGGGAGTACTCGAGGACGACCGCGAAGGTCTGCACGAAGCCCATGATGAGGGAGGCGATGAAGCAGCCGGCCAGCGATCCCAGCCCTCCGAAGACGACCACCACGAACACGATGGGCCCCATCGTGAAGGCCATCGAGGGCTCGGTGACCAGGTAGTTGCCGCCGATCACGCCGGCGAGACCGGCCAGGGCGCAGCCTCCGGCGAACACCGTGGTGAACACGCGGGGGACGTTGTGGCCGAGAGCGCCGACCATCTCCGGGTGGGTCAGGGCGGCCTGGATCACGAGGCCCATCCGCGTGCGCGTCAGCATGAGCCAGATGGCGAGGAACATCAGCGCCGAGACGAGGAGCATGAAGCCGCGGTAGGCGGGGAAGTTGGTCCCGTACACGTGAAAGAGCGTGCGGTCGAGCGCGGCGGGCACGCGGTACGGCACGGGCAGGAGGCCCCAGATCATCTGCACGGCCTTCTCGATGATGAAGGCCAGGCCGAAGGTGAAGAGCAGCTCGGCGATGTGGCCGTTTCGATGCACGCGGCGGAGCCCGTGCATCTCGATGAGCGCGCCCAGGAGGCCGCAGAGGGCCGGCGCCAGGACCAGCGCCGGCCAGAAGCCGAGGTGACGGCTCACGTCGTAGGCGAAGTACGCGCCCAGCATGTAGATGCTTGCGTGGGCGAAGTTGAGCACGCCCATCATCGAGAAGATGAGCGTGAGGCCGCTCGCGAGCATGAACAGGAGCATCCCGTAGACGAGCCCGTTCAGCAGCGAGACGAGGAGGAGCTCCATGGCGGCCCTTGGCGCCGGAACGCGCCCGCCCCGCGCGGGGCGGGCGCTCGTGGGTGGCTCCTAGGTGGGCCGCTTCATCTTGCAGGTGTTGGGCTGGTCGAGGTCCTTGGCGGGCACCGTCACCTCGGTCTTCCAGCCGAGCCCGGTGCCCTCGGAGTCGTACTTGACGCCCTTGGTGAAGACCCCCACGAAGTACTCGCTCAGGATCTGGTGGTCGTCCTTTCGCATCGTCACCTGGTGCCCGAGGAGATCGGTGATGGTGAGGCCTTCCAGGGCGGCGGCGATCTTGTTGGGATCGGTGGACCCCGCCTTGTTGATGGCCGCCTGGAGGAACTCGAAGATGGTGCGGAAGCCGGCCGCGTAGAAGTCGAACTTGTGCTGGGTGCGGAACTGCCTGGTCCAGCCCTCGGTGTCGGTCTTGCCCGTCTCCACGGCGATGTTCTCGTGGAACGCCATGATCGAGCGCACCTTGCCGTTGCCCTGGGGCCCGATGGCGGTGGCGCCGCCGCCCAGGTGCGCGTACATGGTGTAGTAGCGGATGTCGAGGCCGGCGTCCATCCCCGCCTTGATGAGGAGCGTCATGTCCGGCCCCCAGTTCCCCGTGAGGAGGGCCTGGGCGCCCGACGCCTTGATCTTGCTCACGTACGGCGAGAAGTCCTTCACCTTGCCGACCGGGATCAGCTCATCCCCCACCACCTTCACGTCGGGCCGGAGCTTGGCGAGGAACGTCTTCACGTCGCGCTGCACCGACTGGCCGAAGAGATAGTCCTGGTTGAGGAGGTAGACGCGCGTCACGTCCTTGGGCAGGGCGCGGACCATCGTCTCGGCCTTCATCCCGACGTGGGCGTCCATGCGGTAGTGCCAGTAGCTGCACTTCTCGTTGGTCAGCTCGGTGGCCACCGCGCCGCAGTTGACGTAGATGATGCGGTTGTCGGGGTTGCGCTCGTTGTGCTTGTCCACCGCCTCGATGAGCGCGGCGGCGATGTTGGAGCCCGAGCACTGCATGATGAAGGGCATGTTCTGGTCGGTCGCGCTCTTGAGCGCGAGGAGGGCATCGGACGGCTGGGACTTGTTGTCGAAGGCGACCAGCTCGAACTTCCGGCCCAGGGCGCCGCCCCGGCCGTTGACCCAGTCGATGATGTACCTGAGCTGCTGGAGGTTCTGATCGCCGACCTGCGCGAAGGGCCCGGAGAGCGGATCGGTGTAGGCGACCTTGATGTTGCCCTCGGCGAAAGCGTCGCCCGCGGCCAGGGCGAGCGTCGCCGCCAGCGCCAATGTGAATGCCTTCCACCTGCACGGCTTGATCATGGGGCCTCCTCGTTGAGGGCGTCGAGCGCCCGGCCTCTGGTGTCGAGCACCGGGAACATATCCTGCGCTCCGCCTCGAGTCAAAGGCCAAATCGGCCCCGCGAGGGCGGCGCGCGAGGCGCGGCGGGGGAAGGTGAGGACGGCGAC
>Ga0335071_10006087_pt1 | contig 12483 bp, 7 predicted proteins | sample Lox_Sample_15_FD_206724 | JGI IMG/M metagenome (GOLD analysis project Ga0335071, IMG submission 206724) | Soil microbial communities from Loxahatchee National Wildlife Refuge, Florida, United States - Lox_Sample_1.5 | ecosystem: Environmental > Terrestrial > Soil > Wetlands | place: USA: Florida...
CGCGGTATCCACGGGGATGAATTCCACCGCGTGACGCACATCGGCCGGCACGTCTTCGAGGTCGCGCTCGTTCCGCTGCGGGAGGATGACGCGGCGCACGCCGAAACGGTGGGCCGCCAGCACCTTCTCCTTGATGCCGCCCACCGGCAGCACCTTCCCGCGCAGCGTGATCTCTCCCGTCATCGCCAGGTCGTTCCGGACCGGGCGGTCGGTCGCCAGCGAGGCGATCGCCGTCATCAATGTAATGCCTGCGGACGGCCCGTCCTTCGGGATCGCGCCAGCCGGGACGTGGACGTGGAGCCGCTTGCCCGTGAAGAAGCCTGGCGGGATGCCGATCCGCTCGGCGTTGGACTTGACGTACGTGGCCGCGGCCTGGGCGCTTTCCCGCATGACGTCGCCCAGCATGCCCGTGAGTACCAGATCTTCATCCTGGCTGGGAATCAGGCTGGCCTCGACGAAGAGGACGTCGCCGCCGGTCGGCGTCCAGGCGAGCCCGGTCGCCACGCCGGCCCGCGTCGTGCGCTCGGCGACGTCGTCGAAGAAGCGCGGCCGCCCGAGATAGTCGCCGACCCGCGCGGCCGTGATGTGAACCGATGTGATCTGCTGCTCGGCGATCTGCCGGGCGAGCTTCCTGGCGACCGCCCCGATCTGACGGTCCAGATTGCGCACGCCCGCCTCCCGCGTGTAGCCGCGGATGATGGCCCGGATCGCGTCGGGGTCGAAGGTCAGCTCGTCTGGCGTGAGGCCGTGCGCGGCCCGCTGCTTGGGGACGAGGTACTGCTCGGCAATCCGCAGCTTCTCCTCATCCGTGTAGCCGCTCAGGTCGAGGATCTCCATGCGGTCGCGCAGGGGAGCCGGAATCGTGTCGAGCGTGTTGGCCGTCGCGATGAAGAGCACCTGCGACAGGTCAAACGGCACGCCCAGGTAGGTGTCCATGAACGTGTTGTTTTGGGCCGGATCGAGGACCTCGAGCAGCGCCGAGGACGGATCCCCGCGCCAGTCGGCCCCCACCTTGTCGATCTCGTCCAGCATGAACACGGGATCGCGCGCCCCGGCCCGCCGCAGGCTCTGGATAACGCGGCCGGGCATCGCGCCGATGTAGGTCCGCCGGTGCCCCCGGATCTCCGCCTCGTCGCGTACGCCGCCAAGCGACATCCGGAGGAACTTCCGGCCCTGCGCGCGGGCGATGCTCTGGCCGAGGCTGGTCTTGCCGACGCCGGGCGGGCCGACGAAGCACAGGATCGGCTCGCGCGGCCGCTCCTCCCCGGCACCGTCCTGGCCGCTCTTCCCCGGCGACGTCCGGTCGGTCGCCCGCTCCTGCCGGAGTTTCTTGGCCGCCAGATACTCGAGAATTCGGTCCTTGATCTTTTCCAGGTCGTAGTGATCCTCGTCCAGAATCCGCCGCGTGGCCGGGATGTCGATCGCTCCGGCCGTCAGCGTGTTCCAGGGCAGGTCGAACAGCAGCTCCAGGAAGGTGCGGATGATGCCGTGCTCGGGCGAGGCCGCTGGAATGGTGCGCAGCCGGTTCAGTTCGCGCTCGGCCTCGCGCCGCGCCTCGTCGGGCAAGGCGACTTCGCCGAGCCGCTGGCGCAGATCCGCCGTGTCGTCCCCCTCCTGGTCCTCGCCCAGCTCGCGCTGGATGGAGCGGAGTTGCTCCCGCAGGTAGAATTCCCGCTGCGATTTGGAGAGCCGCTCCTGCGTCTCGGCGGTGATCTTCTGCCCCAACTCGCGCACCGCGAGGTCCCGTTGCAGCAGGTCCACCAACCGCCGGAGCTTGGCGTCCACCGGGTCCAGTTCGAGGATCTCTTGCCGCACGGCCGCATCCAGCGGCACGACGCTGGCGATCAGGTAGGCGACCTGGCGCGGATCGGTCAGGTTCTCGGCGGCGACCGCCACCTCATCCGGCAGGTCTCCGGCCAGACCGACGATCCGGCGGAACAGGTCCACGGCCGCCCGCCGCAACCCCTCGCCCTCCGTGCTCCGCACCCACCGATCCGGGGCGACCTCGACGCGGGCGACGAGGTACGGATCGGTCCGGACGAACTCGGTCAGGCGGATCCGCTCCAGTCCCTGCACCACGATCCGGACGCTCCCATCCGTGCCGCGGGCCAATTGATGGATCACGGCGGCCGTGCCAACCCGGTAGAGATCGTCGGGCGCGGGCGCTTCGGCGTCGGACCGCTGCAGCGCGAGCGCCACGAACCGGTTCGTCCGCATCACGTCGTCCACCAGCCGGACGCTCTGGGGCCGCCCGACGGCGAGCGGACCGATGGCGAGCGGGAAGATCAAGCTGCCCCGTAAGGGCAGGACGGGAATCGTATCGGGGATCGCCGGCGCATCCGGCGGCCGCACCTCATCGACCATGAGCGGCCTCCGTGCGCTTGGGCAACCGGATGCGGAGCACGCCCCGGTCGTAGCGGGCCTCGACGCCCTCGGCATCGATTGCGGCGGTCAAGGGCACCTCCAGCCGGAAGCCGCCCTGCCGGATCCCCACGGCGTGATAGACGCCGCCCGGCTCGCAGCGGCCCAGCTCGCGCGCGCCTTCGACCAGCACGGCGTCTTCGAAGAGCTGCACCTCGATGTCGTCCTCGTTCATCCCGGCCAACTCGGCCACGACCACGATGGCCGTATCGGTCTCGTAGACGTCGGTATTCGGACGCCAGTGCTGCGGCGCCAGGCCCGTGCGGACACCGCCCAACGTCCAGAGCGGGTGCTGGAATGGGGCCGCCTCTGTGGCCACGACCATTGTGTACCGGTACGCCAGTCGCCGATAGCGCATCGTGAGCCCTCGCAGGGATCGAGCCTGACCGCCTCGGAGCGCTAGAGGCCTTGCGGCAAGAGCGCCGGCTTCACGGGATCGGTGGACACGCGGGTCAGCAAGTCTTCCAGGATGCGGTCGGGGTCTATCCCTTCCGCCTCGCCCTCGAAGGACAGGATCAGCCGGTGTCGCAGCGCCGGGTACACGACCGCCCGCACGTCGTCGAAGCTGACGTTGAAGCGGCCGTCGATCAGCGCCAGAACCTTGGCACCGAGCACCAGCGCCTGGGCGCCGCGCGGCGAGCTGCCGTAGCGGACGAAGCGGCGGACCATCTCGGGCGCCGCCTCATGATTGGGACGCGTGGCCAGGATCAGCCGGCTCACATACTGCTTCACCACCTGAGGGACCGGGACCTCGCGCACCAGCGCCTTCATGGCCTCGACCTCGTCGCCGCGCGCCACCTTGTGCACCGGATTCGTCACCGGCGTGGTCGTGCGTTCGATGATTTCTTCCATGTCGGACCCGCTTGGATACTCCACCTTCAGCTTGAACAGGAAGCGATCGAGCTGCGCCTCGGGCAATGGATAGGTGCCTTCCATCTCGATCGGGTTCTGGGTTGCCAAGACGAAGAAGGGCCGCTCCAGGGCGTGGTGCGTCCCGCCCACCGTAACGGATAGCTCTTGCATCGCCTCCAGCAGGGCCGACTGCGTTTTGGGCGTCGCGCGGTTCACCTCGTCCGCCAGGATGATCTGGCCGAACAGCGGACCGCGCTGGAAGCCGAAATGCCGGCCACCCGGGGTCTCGACCATGATGTTCGTGCCCACGATGTCGGCGGGCATGAGGTCGGGCGTGAACTGGATCCTGGCAAAACGGAGGTCCAGCCCTTCGGCCAATGTCTTGACCAACAGGGTTTTGCCCAGGCCGGGCACGCCTTCGAGCAGCGCGTGGCCGGCGGAGAAGAGGCAGATCAGCACACCCTGCACGATCTCGCTGTGACCGACGACGACTTTGCCGATCTCGCGCGTGAGCGCGGTGAACATGGTCCGGAACTGTTCGGCGCGTTGTTCGGCTTGCATGAGGCCCTCGCTTTCGACAAGGCGGTGTCAGGAAACGGGAAAAATGAACGCACGTCCCCTAGCGCGGCTTCTCGCCGCGCCGGAGCTTCTCCAGGTGCTTGCGGGCGATCTCCACCCAATCCTTTTCCGTCGGGAGTGTGCTCGCCAATTCGATGTACCGCTCCCACTGCGCCATCGCCTTCTGCGGATCGATGTGCTCGTACGCCTGCGCGAGGCCGTAGATCGCACCGGGGTGCTTGGGATCGATCCCCAGCACATACTCGTAGCGCGCAACGGCATCGGGATAGAGTCCCTTCTCGTCGTACAGCTCGCCCAGGCTGAGCTGCACTTCCAGCAGGCGCGGGTCGAGTGCCGCCGCCTTCTGATACTCGGCCACTGCCTCGTGGTACAGCCCCTTTTCGTTGTAATAGATCTTGCCGAGGCCGTAGTGGACGCGGGCATTCTCCGGCTCCATCGCGAGGGCCTTCTTGTACTCCTCGATGGCGTTGTCGTACTGCCCCTTGGCCTGGTACGCGTCGCCGAGTCCGACGCGGGCGTCGGCGTAATCGGGCGCCCGCTGCAGCGCCGCGGTGTACGCCTGGATCGCTTGGTCGTAGAGGCGGCGTGGGCTGTTCACCAGCATGTCGCCGAGCAGCTTGTGCGCCTCGGCCGGCCCGCCGTCGATCTGGATCGCCTTGCGAAATTCCCCCGACGCCTTCCAGCGCTGGTTGGTGGCGTAGAGGGACACGCCCAGCGCGATGCGCGCCAGGGCGAAGTTGGGATCCGCCTCGGTGGCCTTGGTCAAGGCCGCGATCGCGCGGTCATGGCCGGCCCGTGTGGCCAGTCCCTGCTCCCAGGCGCCTTCGGCATAGAGGCTGTAGAGATCCACCGGTTTCGGCTCACCCCCGAATGTCTCGGCGATGCGCTGCGCGTCCAGCTCCGTCTGCCGCACCGACAGATCGGCGAGCGTCCGGGTGACGATCGCCCGGGCCGCGGTGAGGTAGTTGGATGCCGGGCCGCGGCTTTCCGGCCCGGCGCTGACCCGGCCGGCCCCGCTCGCGTCGGCCAGCATGCTCCGGATGACCACGGTGTCGCCGTCCCCTTCAAAACTCCCGGCGACGACGCCGCGCACGTTCAGGCGCTTGGCGAGCGCGACTAGCTGATCGTCCGAGACGCGCTCCGCGGGGGTGAGGCCGAGCTGCTCCAGGCCGCTCACGATCTCGCCCGCGCTCGCCAGCCGGACGGCCCGCACCTGCAGGAGGCCCAGGCGCACCGCCTGCTCCAGCACTAGCCCATACCGCTCGGGGGCGTCGGGCCCCAGGAAGGGGAGGACCGCCACCCGCACCGTGCTCGGCGCAGGTGCCGTCTGGCCGGCCTGCGCCGGGACCAGCGCGGCCATGAGCACGAGCGCGGCGCAGAGCAATGGCACATTGTAGATGCGAACGTCCCGCCTCATCGTCCGCTCCTTTCACAAGGTTCGGTGCGATCAAACTCACCGTCCGCGCCGACCCTCTCGAAGCGCGAACGGCAATGAATACTCATCGCTAGCGTCCCCGGCGCCGCCCGCCAAACCGCGCCACCATCGGCTGGCCGCCGCGTGCCGCGGAGGCGGCGCGGATACGGCCAGCCCGGGCGCCGCCGGTCAGGAATCGGCGAATCGCGATGTCCGGCAGGAAGAGCAAGAGCGCCAGCCCCAACAGGTAGGGCCAGGCGTCCGTCCGGACCCGCGCGCTGCGGCGATGCTCGGTGAACGTCTGCTCCGGCGCGGTGGGCGCGCCGCCGCCGCTGAGCGATGCCACGTCCGCCAGCAGCCGGTCGTTGACCGCCAGGGCCTTGAGCTCGGGTGAGTACGGCACCACCAACGATGCCACCTCGGACCCGAGCCGCTTCTTGTCCTTGCTTTCCGAGATGCCGAGCAGGTATGCCCCTTCATCGCTCGCGTCAAAGCGCGCCCGGTACCGGCCCGGCCCGATCTGGGTCACGGCCTGGACGTGCTGCGCCTTGTCGGGCTGCACGACGCCAAGGCTGGCGTCAATGAAATTGATGAAGTCTCCCTTGGCGTCCACCGCGTCGAGCGTGACCTCGCCATGGCCGTTGGCCGAGCTGACGGTCGTCGCGACCTGCTGCTGTTGCGTGGTCCGGAGCGTCCAGCGTACCATCTGCCCGAAGAGCTTGGTGTACTCGGGCCACTTCAGCCAGAGAATCCCCCACTTCGCCTTGGCGTCCGACGTGAACGCGACGCTGCGCCCCAGGCCGTAGCGCCACGACGCCAGCACGGGGTCGCTCTGATTGGAGACCAGCAGCACGTCCGCCTTCGGCTTCGGCGTGGTCGAGTCGTACCCACCCAAGGGCGGCGCCCCGTCCCAGCCGATCTCCTGCACGATTTCGTGCCCCGGGAAGGTCAGACGCGGCCGGAACGCTTGCTCGATCAAGGACGCCTTGCTGGCCAACTGCGTCTCTTGCGCGAGGATGCGGGGGATGCTCGAGGCGTCGTCGGTGTAGTAGAACCGCCCGTGCCCGAGTCGCGCCATGTTGGTCAGGAAATTGACGTCGGCGTCGCTGCCGATGCCGACCGTCGAGACCGTGATCTTGTCCTTCTGCATGCGGCGCACAAGGCCGTTGAAGTCGGCCGTCTCCACCTGCCCGTCGGTGAGGACGAGCACGTGGCGGAGCACGGCGTTGCGGTCGTAGATCGTCTCGTAGGCCTGCTTCAAGGGCGGGAACAGCTCGGTGCCGCCGCCCGCCTTGATCGTCGCGATCTGCTGGATGATCGCATCCTTGCTCTTGGCCGACTGCATGGGGACGACCCAGCTCCAGGCGGTGTCGAACGCGATCACGCCGACTTCATTGCGCTCGTCGAGCAGTTCGACGACGAGCTGGGCGGCCTCCTTGGCGAGCTCGATCTTCACCGACTTGCTCTCGCCCGTGGCCTCTTCCATGCTGCCCGACCGGTCGATGACCATCGTGATTGCCAGAGACGGCACCTCGACCTTCTGCCGCGCCTCCATCGTGACCGGCAGCGCCTCTTCGAGCGGGGTGCGGTAGTAGCCGCCCACGCCGAAGCTCTCGTCCCCGCCCAGCATCACCAGGCCGCCGCCTTGATCGCGGACGTAGTTGCGGATCGTCTCCATCCGCCGCTTGCCCAGCCGGGTCGCGGACACGTTGCTCACGATCACCGCATCGTACTTCCCGAGGCCCTCCAAGCTGGCCGGGACGCCGTCGGGCGCGACGATGTCCACATCCAGGTTCTGCGCCCGCAGCGCGTTGAGCAGGTTGGCGCCCTGGTCGCGGTCGCGCTCGACGTACAGCACCTTGGGCTTGCCGCGCACCGCCACGGCCGCAATCCCGCGGTTGTTCTCTTCGATCGCGTCATCCGGCGACTCGATGCGGGCCTGGTAGACGTGGAAGCCGCCCTGTTCGAGCGACTGCTGGTAGCTGAAGACGTTCTTCCCCGCAGTGAGCTTGATCGGCTGCGAGCCCACGAACTGCCCGTCGCGGTAAAGTGAGAGCCGGCCTTTGGTCTCGGACGCGCTCCAGGCCGCCACGCGCACCAGGAACGACTCGCCGAATTTCACCTCGGGTGGCACGATCACCTGCTCGACCAGGACCTCGCCTTTGCGCTCTTCCTTGAGCGGGACGACGTAGATGTCCGCCCCCTCCCGCCGGGCCTGCTGGGCGGCCTCGCGGGCGTTCCCACGGTTTTCGTTGCCGTCGCTGAAGAGCACGATCCGCTTCGCCCCCTCGGGCGGGAACGCCGCCAACGCCAGCTTGATCGCCGCCCCGATGTCGGTGGCGCGGCTGTCCGGCGTGATCGGTGGGCGGCCGGGCAGTGGCTCGCGGCCGGCGGGGACCTCGAGCACCGGGCTGCCGCCGAATGTGATCACGCCGTAGCGGTCCTGGCGGCCGGCGGCCTTGACCGCATCCGCAATGTACTGGCGCGCCTTCAGCCGGCTGTCGAGCGACACGCTGTCCGATGCGTCGATCAGGAAGAAGACCGTCTCCGCCTGCGTGGAGCGGTAGAGGCTCCAGCCCCAGAGGCCGCCCAGGATGAAGAGGACCACGGCGGCGCGGGCCACCAGCGCCCCCCACGGCCAGCGCCCGGCGGCCTGCCGGTGATACAGGAAGCCCTCGATCGCGAGCAGGGCCAGGGCGAGAAGTGTCACGAGCTGCCAGAGGTCCTGCCGCGAGGCGAAGGTCGCGGGGGCTTCGTCGGCCAGCTTGCCCGGCGCCGATAGCATCGGTGTGCGCACGCGGATGTTCGACTCGCCCTCATCGAGGAGGTTCACCGCGAACTGCTGGGACCAGGTACCGGCCTGTAGGGCATAGATGCCGACCTGGGTGGTGTCCGGGTAGCTGAGGCGCCCGCTGCTGTCCAGCACGAGCGTGTGCCGGCGCCCAGCGGGATCGGTGAGCATGGCCTCGCCCGCGCCGGCCGGCAGGCTGGCCGTGAGCGGCTGGCCGGCGGCGACCTGCAGCCCGGCATCCTCGATCCGGTTCGGGGCGAGCCAGCGGACCGCATTCGAGAGCAGCAGCGGGAAAGCGACCCGCAACGGCAGATCGGTCCGGTACAGATCGAATCCGATGAACACGGCCTTGAGATTGCCTTCGTCCACCGCGTAGGCCAGCGGCGTGAGACTCGAATCGATCAGGGTGCGCCCGCTCCCCAGCGGCCGCACCCGCATCGCATCCTGCACGACCAGCTTGGAGAGATCGAGGTAGCGCATCACCGGGTGCGTCCGGTCCCAGTCCAGGACCGGTGGGTCCTGCACCCGGCCCAGCATTTCCAGGGGCACGTTGCCGGGGACCGCATTGATCAGGATGTAGCGCCCCGCCGGCACGCGCTGGATCGGCACGCTGTCGATGATGATGACGTCGGCGGCGGGGGCCAGGCGGTCGAGGGTTTCCGGCGTGCCGCGCGTGAGCTTCACCTCCGGATCCGCGGTCAGGGCCTTCTCGATAAACGGATTTCCTTTGCCGATGAACAAAACATTGCGCGGCCGGGGCTGCGGGATGACGGCCCACGCCTGGTTGTCGAGCGCCAGGTCGTCGTCGATCCCGATCTCGGCCTTCAGAATCCCGCCGCGCTGATCCGTGAAGGGCGCGACGAACGAGCGCTTCGTCTCGGAGCCGAGCGTCACCCGCTCGGTCCGGAGATTCCGGCCTTCGAGCGTGAGGCGCAGGTCGAAGGTGACCGTCTGCTCGCTGTAGTTGGCGACCGACACGAAGGCCTGATAGTCGGCAGTCCCGAAATAGGTCTTGCGGGCTTCCAGGGCCGTGATGCCGACGTTCTTGCCGGGGCTGCCGAACTGGTGCCAACGCAGCGTGGCGCCCGGCAACTCGGGCACCGGGGGCGCGTCGAAGGCCCCGTCGGTGTACACCTCTAACGCCGCCGGGCCGCCGTGGGCCTGCAGGTTCGCCGCCGCCAGCCGGAGGGCGTCCTCGATCCGGCCCGGGGCGGCCCCCGCCGACACCGACGCGAGGCCCCGAAGCAAAACGTCTCGGTTGCCCGTGAACGGCACGACCACGCGCGGCTCGTTGCCGGCGGCGATCAGCATCGCCGTCTGTCCCTCGCCCAGCGAGCCGATCGCGCTCTTGAGGGCGGCCTGCGCCGAGCCGAAGCGCGAGCCGAAGCCGTCCTTGGCCTGCATGCTCGCCGTCGTGTCCAGGATGAAGACCGTCCGCTGGTATCCGGCGACCTGGACGGTCCGCACCGGACGGGCGAGCGCCAGGGCGATCAACAGGATGATGAGGATCTGCAGGAGCAGCAAGAGATTCGGCTGGAAGCGCCGGAAAGGGGCGTTGGTCTGCTGGTCCCGCGTGCTGTCGGTCCAGAACAGCGTGCTGCTGACGACCGTCTGGCGGCGGCGGATCTTGAGCACATGGAGCAGGATGACCGCCGGGATGCCAAGCAGGAAAAAGAGCGCTGCTGGATTCAGGAAGCTCATCGCAAGAACCCGCCTCGCCTGAGGTGCCGGAGAACCACGTCCTCGAACGGCATCGCGGTGCTGGTCCGCAAATAATCAATCCCGTGCCGTAAGCAAAACCGCTCCGCCTCCGCGCAATGGATCTCGAGCCGGCGCTGGTACTCGTCGAGCACGGTCTTGTCGACGCTCACCTGCCGGCTGGTGCCGCCTTCGGCGTCCACCAGGACCAGATCGCCTATGAGGCGCGGACTCAGCTCCTCTTCGGCGACCACGTGGAGCAGGAGGACCTCGAACTGGCGCTGGAGCAGCGCCCTGAGGCCTTCGGCGTAGCCCCCCGCATCGAGCAGGTCGGTGAGGACCACGGCCACGCCCGCGGAGCGCGCACGGACCGCATAGGCCGTGAGCGCCTCATTCAGCCCGGTGCCGCCCTGGGGAGCAAGGGATTCCAGGAATCTCAGGACCGGGATGATCTGGCTCCGGCCCCGCAGCGGCCGCATGCCCTGCAGCGCTGCCCCGGAACACGAGCCGACCGCCACGCGCTCCAGATTGGTCAGGGCGATGAACCCCAGCGCGCCGGCGAGGCGCAGCGCGTAGTCCAGCTTCGTCGGCTCCCCAAAGCCCATCGAGGCGCTGCTGTCCACGAGGAGGTGCAGGCACATATCCTCCTCTTCGACGTAGAGCTTGAGCAAGAGTTTGTCCAGCCGGCTGTAGATGTTCCAATCCACGTAGCGAAGGTCGTCGCCGACGGTGTAGGGGCGGTAGTCGGTGAACTCGAGGCCGGTGCCCTTGCGAGTCGTGCGGCGCTCGCCCTTGACGTGGCCGGCACTGATCCGGCGCGAGGCGATCGAGAGCTCTTCCAATCGCCGCAGAAACGCCGGGTCGAACAGATTGGTCGCCATGCCGGGGTCCTGCCGGATTACCGGCGCTCCAGGGTTCTGAAGTATTCCTTTACCTGCTCGCGGTAGCTGAACGGGATCGGCTCTTTGGCGAGCGCCTCTTCCATCATTTTCTTGTAGCGCGAAAACACGCTGAGGTACGGCAGCTGCGAGGGGACCTTCTCTCCGGCGCCGGATAGATTGGTGTCATAGGCTTCACTCTGGCCCTGCCGCGCCTCGCCCTCGAGCGTGGTGTCCTGCTTGTCGCCCCCGATGCGGGACGTCGGGTTTTGCGTGGTCTGCAGCGACCGCTCGGTCCCGGGCTGGGAGCCACCGGCCTGGCCGTTCTCGTCCTTCCCGTCCTGGCCGCCGCCTTCGTCGCCTTGCCCTTTGCCCTCCCCGCTCTGCCGCGAGGGCGCCTGACGCAAATCCTTCCCCTTGCCTGTCCCCTGGCCCGCCCCGTCCTGCCCCTGGCGTTTCTTCAGGGCACGGGAGAGCGCCGAGAGCATCCGGTCGGGCGAGCGCTGCCCTTCTTTCTGCAACTCCTGTAGCAAGTCGTCGTTCGCGCCCTCGCCGCCGCGCTGCTGGGCTTCGCCCAAATCCGAGAGCAGCTTCTCGATCTGCTCCCAGGTCAGGCCCTGCATGTTCCCCGACTTCATCTGGTTGCGCATGCGATTGATCATGACCTGATACGGGTTCTGCGTGAAGTCCCGCTGCAGGTCGGGGAGGTTCTCCGGCCGGGCGAGCATCTTGAGCCGCTCGTCGCCCTGTTTGACGAAGCTGCCGAAGTCGGGCCGCTGCTGGCTCATCTTCGTATCCCGATAGACGGCCTTCTCGTCGCCGCTTTCGATGTGGGGGGGGCGCGGGCCGATCGGCGAATCCTGGTGTTCGACCTCCGGCACTACCGGTTTGGGGAGGTCGGTCTTGGCGAGCTGCTGCTCGAGTCGCTCCTCGCGCTTCTCTTCCGGTTCTCCCGCCTGGCGGGCCTCCGGCGGGTTGTCCATCGGGAAGCGCACCGAGAGCGCAGGCAACAAGGCGAAGGCGACCAGCAGGACGGCAAAGGGCGCCGCCTGGCGCGCCTCGGGCATGAGGCGGAGCGGAAACGCGTCTTGCGTCCGCAGGTCTTTGGCGCGGGCCGCCGCTTCAGCGAGCTGGGCCAGGGCAAGGGGCGACGGGCTCGGCAGCTGGCCGTGCTCGAGTGCGGCGGTCAAACGCTCTTTCAGGCCCAAGCGCGCATCCGCGAGTCGCGCGACATGGTCGGGCGCGGCGGGAAGCAGCAGGCCGTAGGCCACGCCCGCCAGCACAGAGATCAGTACGAGCCCGCCGGCAACCCAGGGCCAGTTGGGGACATACGCTTTGGCCAAGCATGCGGCGGCGGCGGCGCCAAGTCCGGGCGCGAGGAACCGGCTGCCGGCCGTGAGCGCCCTGACCGTCCGGAGGCGCCAGGTCAGGCGCTGCACCGTCTTTCGGATCAGTGCGCGATCATCCATGCTGTGCTCCTGCGTCGCGCACAATCCGGCCGCCGCCGATCAGCCGATCGGGCGTGCTGCGGTCGCAAAACACGGCGACCTGTCCGGGCGCGCTGGCGCGCTGCGGCGTCCTGAAATTCACCCGCACGCGAGCGAGGCGCTCAGGGGTCGAGGTTGCCGCCGTGACTGCCGAGTCATCGCCTCCGCTCATTGCGACGGCGACTAATTGGTTTGATACAAAACCGGTCATGTCACTCCGGCTTCTTGTTCGAGAGATCATCTCATAAATCACGGCCCGCCTTCGCGAGAGAACCACTTCGGGCCTTACGGGAGGACTGAGGAAAGCTTGGTCAGAACAGTCGGCGATGACGGGGCGGCGCTGCCCACAGAGACACGAGCGAC
>Ga0335071_10006089_pt1 | contig 12479 bp, 7 predicted proteins | sample Lox_Sample_15_FD_206724 | JGI IMG/M metagenome (GOLD analysis project Ga0335071, IMG submission 206724) | Soil microbial communities from Loxahatchee National Wildlife Refuge, Florida, United States - Lox_Sample_1.5 | ecosystem: Environmental > Terrestrial > Soil > Wetlands | place: USA: Florida...
CTTCCCCACCCGATGGATCCAACTCCCGGAATCAATCCCACCCAATTCGCAGAAAGTATGAAGATAAATATCGTTGCGAAGAACCAGAAGGTTCGCTCAGCCAGATCTGGCCCGATGATCCCAGCCAGGAAGTCGTTCAGGCCCCCCACCAGCCACTCCACAAAGTTTTGCAGGCCGCTGGGTATCAGATTCATATCACGCGTAGCCGCTTGGGCTGCAACGATCAACAAAACGGCCACAACCCAGCTGACGAGCATGGAATTTGTGATGGGAAACCCGAACGGGCGCGCGATCTCGACCGGCTTCGCAGATAAGCCGTGTGCCGGAGCCGCTGAATCCGGGTTCTCTGAACTCGCAGCGGATGGCATGGACAACGCGGCTCGATGCGATTGCGAGTACATGCTGGTAACGCCCCAGGCCGGCACTAGCATTGAGAGTGCGAGTATGACTCCGCTCGCCACGTGCACACCGAGATGACAACGTTTTGTCATACTCTGCTTCTCTCGCCAATGGGATGCTCTATTGAGTTCATTAACTACTTGGGACAAATTAATGCTGTCTCTGTTTCTAGTACCTGCGGCACAACACCGCTGCTCGAGGGTTACGTCAGTTGCGCCCGGACGCATCCTGTTGCTGAATCCGCCGGGCACGCACTTTACTTCTTCGCAACCGGGGGATAGTTCTTCAGCATCTTGGTAACGGTCTTGTTGAGGTTCTTTTGCTGCTTCTCGGGCTTTGCTTTGGGATCAATCGTTTTGCTTCCCAATCCGCGCCACACAAGGTCTTTGTTCGCTGAATCGTACATATCAAGCACGAGTTGTCCGACATAGATCGTGGATGTCGACCCGGTTGTCATTCCGCCGCCTGGATAGCCGTACCAGCCGCCGCGATACCACCCCGCTCCGTATCCCCAGTCAGTGTTGTAAGAGGTGAACTCTTTTTCCTGGCCAATGGCTACTTGGTAGCCGACGTAGAGGTTCGCAGAATCGTCTTCAACCTTCGTCAGCCCCTTCGTGGCAAGCTGCCCGTCAAATGCGGCCTTGATTTGTTTGTCAAGGAGATCTCCTGGATCCTTCGCCCCCTTCAACTCGACCCACCTATATGTTTTGAATCGGGAGAAATCAGTCTCCCTGTCGAAGTTGTATCTGACATCTTGAGCGAAAGCTGCACTAGCCGAGCCAACAACAAGCCCCACCGCGACGAAGAACAAGAGCCGTCTCATCATTAACCTCCGTCCCGTATCGACTGTCGCCGCACCGGAGTGTGGCTTTGGATTCCGAAAACAGATCAGCACAGCGATAGCGAACCGATGGTGATGCTAGGGGCTTCGTTTACTGAGAGGAACTGTTACAAGTGACAGCGAGCATTGAGTAGAGGAAGGTCACCAGTCCGACGTGCGCTGATTCTGCGCCATCGCATCGGTGCACAGGACAGTTCGAGTGAACCGTGATTCTCCCTCGTTTTTCGCACTGACAGAACGCCCAGTTTCTTTCATCCCTTTCCAATTACAGAATTACCGTATGCAGATAGCTCACCGCAATGAGCTATACCTGTTCAGGGAGCCCTTAATGGCCAGGCAAGATTTGCGGGAAAAAGTGGAAGGCGACGGACGGCCAACGCTGTCGAAGAAAGAATACGAACGAGAGTTGCGTAAACTGCAAACGAAGCTGGTGCAGATGCAGGAATGGGTGCTGTCAACGCGTGCCAAAATTGTGATTGTTTTCGAAGGCCGCGACGCTGCCGGCAAAGGCGGCGTCATTCACCGCATTACGGAACGCGTCAGTCCGCGGGTCTTCCGCCATGTGGCCTTGCCGGCGCCAACAGAGCGGGAAAAATCCCAACTGTATGCTCAACGCTACGTCAAGGAAATGCCGGCCGCGGGAGAGGTCGTAATGTTTGATCGCAGTTGGTACAACCGTGCTCTGGTTGAGCACGTCATGGGATTCTGCACTGACAAGCAATACGACCAGTTCTTGCGCATGTGCCCGAGTTTCGAGGCGCTGCTCAGGAACAACGGTATTCTCCTGATCAAGTATTGGTTCGAAGTAAGCGAAAAGGAGCAGCACAGAAGATTCTTGAGGCGCATTGAAGACCCCATGCGACGCTGGAAACTCAGTCCAATGGATCTCGAATCGCATCGTCGCTGGTACGACTACTCACGCGCGCGCGATGCGATGTTCGAGGCGACCGATACACCCCAATCACCCTGGTACGTGGTTCAAACCGACGCCAAGGAACAGGCACGGTTGAACTGCATCTCTCATTTACTAAGCGTCGTGCCCTGGAAGAGGGTCAGCCAGGAAAAGGTCACGTTACCGAAGCGACAGGGACCGCACGGCTACAAGGAGCCTGATTGGCCGTACCGTTGGATTCCTCAAAAGTACTGACCAAGTATCGTTCGACACATCGGCAGAGCGACACGAATAAGTTTCCAAACCGGACACCATACATGAAGTGGACAGCTCCCATCGCACTGTTCGTGAAACTCTCGCTCGCTCTCTGGATCTGGAGTGTCCTGGTGGGGCCTGCGGCTCGCGTGCAAGTGCCACGGCATATTTAGGGAGAAAGCGTAGCATGATGTCCGGCGACTGGAAACCACGTCTGGCACGCATCGCACCAGGCATGGTGTCACTGCTCGCGTACAAGCGTTCGGATCTTCCTCACGACCTGATCGCCGGTTTGTCCGTTGCAGCCGTCGCTGTTCCAGTCGGCGTTGCGTATGCACAACTTGCAGGGTTCAGTCCCGCAGTGGGTTTATATGCCAGCATTTTACCTCTCGTCGCTTACACCATTTTCGGAACATCCAGACAGCTCATCGTCGGCCCCGACGCAGCCGTTTGTGCACTTGTTGCAGCCGCTGTAGGACCGCTCTCGGCCGGTGACCAGAATCTCTACTGGTCTCTGAGCGAGACGCTCACCTTATTCGTGGGTATCTTTTGTATCGCAGCGAGCTTCGTCAAACTTGGTGGAATTGCGGACTTTCTCTCAAAGCCGATTCTCGTCGGATTCCTAAATGGAGTGGCCATTCATATTGCGCTGGGGCAATTGGGGAAGATTTTTGGCTTCGGAATCTCATCGCAGGGCATCATCCCCACTTTGGTAGAGTTTGCGACGAAGTTGAACCAAACTCACTTGCCCACGGTGATTGTCGGTTTAGCCTCATTCGCTGTGCTGGCGATCTCGCCCAAGCTGCTTCGACGCCTCCCTGCCGCCCTCGTTGCCATGATCGCAGCAGGACTCGCCACAAGTGTGATGCACCTGCAAGCGATGGGAGTCAAGACGGTCGGGCCGGTTGCCGCGGGACTGCCCCAGCTGCGCATCCCTCACCTTCCTCCTGAGGTACTGCCTGACTTGCTCACTGAAACGGTCGGAGTGGCCCTGATCAGTTTCTCGAGCATGATGCTGACGTGCCGCAGCTTCGCGTCGAGGAATCGCTACGACATCGACGCTGACAAAGAGTTCGCCGCGTTGGGAGCTGCGAACATCGCATCAGCGCTGTGCCAGGGCTTTGCGGTGAGTGGAGCAGATTCCCGCACCGCCGTAAACGACAGTGCAGGTGGGCGGACGCAGGTAGCGGGACTTGTGGCCGCCGGGGTGATTGCGGCTGTGCTGATGTTCCTTACCGGGCCGCTGCAGTATGTTCCGATGGCGGCTCTGGGGGCGGTATTGGTGAAGGCTGCTCTATCGTTGGCCGATGTGAGCACGCTCAAGACGCTTTACCGAATCGACCGCCGGGAATTTGCCCTGTCCATTGTGGCGACTGTCGGCGTGGTTGCAGTAGGAGCGGTGAAAGCGATCCTCATCGCGGTAATTCTCGCCATTCTCCGCTTCGTGCGCCTGGTATCCCGTCCAAAGGTCGAGATTCTCGGTACGGTGGAAGGATATCCGGGGCTTCATTCCATTGAGCGCCACAAGGACGCTACTACGATCCCGGGATTAGTGCTGTTTCGCTTCAACGCGCCGATCGTGTTCTTCAACGCGCCGTATTTCAAGAGAGAGGCGCTGGCCGCGGCGAACGCTGCCGGCCCCGAGCTGAAGTGGTTTGTGATGGATATGATTCCGGTTACTCTGATGGACGCTACAGGGCTCTACACTGCCGCTGATGTGATTGGCACTTTGTCCGAGCGTGGAGTGGTGTTCGCAACTGCCGGGCGGCTTGCTGAGCTGTCCGACCGCGCCAGCAAGACTCAACGGCCTTTCAATCGCTCGGATGTACGACAGTTTCCGACCCTGCGTGCTGCCCTGCAGGCGTACCGCCGTGAACATATATTGCAGAGCTCGGACAGCAATCTATCGACTGAGCGAATTGCCGGCTAGAAGCGAAGGCAAAGATTGCTTTCGGGCAACGACAATCGCACGCCGCAAAAATACCATTCAACTTGGCTCAGCCTGGTTCCTTCCCCCACTCGCTGAGGGGGTGCGTGCCGCGAGGCACGCTGTAACTCCGGGTGGCCGGGCTGGGCTATTTCAAAGAGCTTAATAAAGGATGAGTTGCCAGAGGGTCCCTCCCCCTCCCCCCGGTCTAGTGGAATCATCGACTTGGAGGGAAACACTCGAAATAATCTATGGGGCTCAGCAACTTACGGGCAAAATATTGGTTTATAAGGAGTTAGCTCCTGCTGGCTAATTCGCACTTATACTGCTTTCGCCTTGGCTATAATCTGCTCTTTGGAAGTGGAGCACAGTGATTGAAATCACGTTGAACAGTGACTGCCGTCACAAATGTGCAAGGGTCTTCGCCATGGTAAGTGATGGGATGACATCGTTTGGCGCTTGCTTTGTATCGGCCGGATGGGCTATTGACGGGTTGGAGGGCGGGATGTATAGCTGAGTGTATCCAGCCAGCTGGTGTCCAGCCATCAAACGGAGTAAGCATTCGCATTGGAATTGGGCCATTTTGAGAGGCAAGGCGTGTGACAAGCGTGGCGACAACTTCAGAACTCCGAACACTTATAGTCGAAGATCACAAGGCTTTTCTTGAATTTGTGTGTTCGACGGTTCGGGAGCGGCCCAACACGACAGTTGTGGGTGCGGTGCAAGACGGCCTCGAAGCCGTTGATGCAGCAGCTAACCTGCAGCCAGATTTGATCCTTCTCGACATCGGGTTACCGGGGCTCAACGGGCTGGAAGCGGCACGCCGCATTCGCGGGCTCGCACCAGAAGCACGAATTATCTTTCTGACTCAGGAGACCGCCCCTGAGATCGTCCACGAAGCCATGGGTGCAGGCGCCTCGGCATATGTGCTGAAGGCTCGCTGCCACTGTGACCTGGAAAATGCCATCCAGGCAGTTCTGCAGGGACGCAGATTCATCAGCGCTGGACTGGACGGCCAGGCGTCGTACTGAGCGTCCGCGTCTGATTTTCCCTTCTTCTGAACTCCTCATCGTTCTCGGGACTGTGCCACGCTGAAGATCCGGGCTGTTGGTCTGGCTTTTGCGCGTTTGTGACTGACGGTCACCTAACAACTGTAGATTCTTACAGGTGGATGCCTGCTAATTCGGTGCTAGTAGGTTCTTGCGGGTTTGGGTGCACTCTTGCGTGTAAAGAAGATGAGCGTAAGATGGCCGCTGTACTGGCTACACCGGGCCTGAGATTGCGCCCGCTAGTCGTGCCATCCCACGCCCGTTCCTGAAAAGCACGATTGCCTTCTCGTGAACACTCGGGATGCTCAACGATGATGGCCATGATCAACCGAAACCCCGCATCTGCAAAATCTTCAGGGCAAACCGTTCGCTGGTTGATTTCCCTACTAACGCTCGTTGCGCTCGCGCTGGTCGGCATCTGGGAACTGCTCCGAGTGCGCGCGCACTATCCGCACGTAATTCTGATATTTCTAGCTCTGCTCGTGTCCGGCGTGGTGATGCTAGTCAGTGAGTTTCTTACCAGCCGTGAGGCGCTAACCGAGAGCCATATCTCCCACGATCGACTGCGGAAAGCACTCCTGGCCGGGAAATCTGTGGCCTGGGACTTGGACGTCAAAGCCGGAAATGATGAGTTGTTTGGCGATCTGCGGACAATGTTCGGAATTTCGTCGGAGACCTGTACGTGGCAGACGGGACATTTCTACCGATTCGTGCATCCGGAAGACCGCCGGCAAGTGGCAGAAGCGGTGGCACGGGCACAGGCAGAGCATATTCCTTACACATCTGAGTTTCGCGTGCTTCACGAAGATGGCACCAAGCGTTGGGTGAGCGCCAGCGGGGAATTCCAGTACAACAAAAGAGGTGAGGCGGTACGGATGCTCGGGGTGGCAGTGGACATTACCGAGCGCAAGCAGGTACAGGAATCGCTTGTCGTATCGGAGGCGAAGTTTGCCAAGGCGTTTTGCTCAAGTCCGATTGCCCTCACGCTGACAAGCGCTCTCGACAATCGTTACATCGAAGTAAACGAGACTTTCGAACAGGCGACCGGTTGGAAGCGAGACGAGGTGATCGGGCGGACTCCGTTTGACATCGGCATCTGGGTGGATCCCAGAGAAAGGGAAGAACTGGTCAAGCTCGTTCTGGACCAGAAAGGCTACCGCAGCGTTGAGGTTCGTTACCGGCGCAAGGACGGGTCCGAGGGGGTGGCGCTCGGTTCGGGCGAACTGGTCGAGGTTGCGGGCGAACCGTGCATTCTTTCGGCCATCGTCGTCATCACGGATCGCAAGCGCGCAGAGGAAGCGTTGCGGACCAAGGAAGCCGAATTGAAGGAGGCCCAGAGTCTTGCGCACCTGGGAAATTGGGAACTGAGTTTCGAGGAGGAATCGGACGTCGAAAGCGGAAAGTTCAACATGCGGTGGTCGGAGGAGATGTACCGGATTCACGGCCTCGACCCTTCGCAACCTGTGCCAAACCTGAATGAACTGTTCAGGCCAGAGAGCTGGCAGACAGTGCAGAGCGCGATGGTGACGGCGGTCAAGAGCGGGTCGGTTCCGGATCTTGACCTGGAAGTATTGCGCCCGGACGGAAGCACTCGATGGGTCAATACAAGGGGCGAAGTGCGACGTGATTCGTCAGGGCGAATCACAGGTTTCCGGGGCACAACCCAGGACATTACAGATCGCAAACTGGCCGAGGAAGCTTTACACCGCAAAGAGCATGATCTGGCGGCAGCCCAGCAACTTGCCCATATGGGCAGCTGGGAATGTGACGCCGACGGGCGAGTGATGTATTGGTCGGAGGAGATGTATCGCATTTACGGGCTGGATCCTTCTGAGCCGGCGCCCACGTTCGAAGAGCTGCAGAAGTTATATACGCCTGGGACCTGGAATCGCGTGCTTCATGCGATGGAGACCAGGTCTTTTCCCGACATGGATATGGAACTGGTGCGTCCTGACGGAACGAGGCGATGGATCCGAACAAGGTTTGACGTCACGCGCAAAGCGGATGGAACGATTGTAAAGTTCCGGGGAATATCCAGAGATATTACGGAAGAGAAGCAGACCGCAGACCAACTCCGCGAGAGCGAAAGGCGATTCCGCAGGGTGGTAGAACATATCGGCGATGCCCTGATTGCAGATGACATTGAAGGACGGATCGTGTTTGCGAACGATCGCTTTCTGAAGCTGTTCGGCTTCAGCCGTGAAGAACTGCCCAAGCTGGGATTCAAGAACTACATTGCTCCGGAGTATCGTGACCAGTTGACCGATCGCCATCATCGCCGCATTCGCGGCGAAAACGTGCCCAGCCATTTTGAGTACGAGGGCTTGCGCGCGGACGGCACGCGCATGTGGCTGGAAGTCGATGTATTAGCGGTTACAGACAATGAGGGGAGAATCGTCGGCACGCAGTCGGCGATACGCAACATTACCGAACGCAAGCGAGCCGAGCAGGCGATCCAGCAGAGCGAGCAGCGACTTCGTCACCTGATTGAGTCTTCGAATGACTGGGTCTACGAGATGGACCAGACTGGAGCGTACACATACGCCGGTCCACAGTGCCGCGAGCTGCTGGGCTACGAACCGGAAGAACTACTCGGCAAGAGGCCCACCGACTTCATGCCCCCCGAGGAAGCCGAGCGTCACGCCAAAATACTGCAGAGAAACCTCGGGGAGCGGAAAAGCTTTTCTGGGCTTCAAAGCACCCGGGTGCGCAAGGATGGGCATTTAGTGGTATGGGAAACGAATGGTGTTCCCGTGTTTGACGCGAAGGGAGACTTCTGCGGGTACCGTGGGTTGGTTCGCGACATCACCGAACGCCACCGAGCGGAAATGGAACTTCGCGAGAGTGAAGAACGATTCCGAAGGGTCGTCGAACATATTGGAGACGCTCTGGTGGTTGATGACATCGCGGGCCGAATCGTGTTTGCCAACGACCAATTCTTGCGGCTATTCGGCTTTGGTGGAGAAGAACTCGGAGATCTAAAGATCGAAGACTATGTCGCCCCGAATTACCGGACAGAGCTCCGAGAGCGGCACACTCGCAGGATGAGCGGTAAGCCACTGGGTAACAGGTATGAATTCCAAGGCATACGGCGTGATGGCAATCTCTTATGGATCGAAGCCGAAGTCGTTTCCGTCAAGGATGGGGAAGGCAAGGTGGTGGGATCGCAAAGGGTTCTACGGGACATAACGGAACAGAAACATGCGACGCAGGCGATACTCGAAAGCGAACAACGCTTGAGTCATGTGATCAGTTCTTCGAACGACTGGGTTTGGGAGGTGGACACAAACGGAGTTTACACGTACGCGGGGCCACAGTGCCGGGATATTCTGGGATACGAACCGGAAGAGATCCTAGGCAAGACTCCTTTCAGTCTCATGCCGCCTGACGAAGCCCTGCGAGTGGCATCGATATTCAACCCGTTAGCTGCCGAGCGCAAGGGATTTCGAGGGCTGCGGAATGTCAACCTGCACAAAGACGGGCGCCTGGTGGTACTGGAGACGAACGGAGTGCCGATACTCGACAGCGACGGAAACCTGTGCGGGTACCGTGGGATTGATCGAGACGTTACCGAGCGTGACCGCGCTGAACAAGCATTGCGCGAAAGCGAAGAACGGCTGCGTCATCTGATCACGTCTTCGAACGACTGGGTTTGGGAGGTGGACGCAAACACGGTTTATATATACGCGAGTCCTCAGTGCCTGGCGGTTCTGGGATACGAACCCGCAGAGATTCTCGGCAAGACTCCGTACGACTTGATGCCCGAGGAGGAGGCCAGCCGGGTTGCGTCTGCAGTCGGGGAAATCACAGCTGAAGGCAAGCCGTTCTTCGGCCTGCGAAAAGTTCATCGGCACAAAGACGGACGCCTCGTGGTGCTGGAGGCGAACGGGATTCCGATCGTGGATGCTGAGGGAAATCTCCGCGGGTACCGGGGAATGTGCCGTGACATTACAGAACGGGATCGCGCAGAACAGGCAATGCGCGAAAGCGAAGAGCGGTTCCGGCTGGTGGCGAATACGGCTCCGGTCATGATTTGGATGAATGACACGGATGACCAATGCACTTATGTGAACAAACGGTGGCTGGAGTTCACGGGACGAAGAATCGAGGAGGAACTCGGCGAAGGTTGGCTGCAAGCAGTTCACCCGGACGATGTGGAAAGCTGTCTTGAAACGTCTCGAGCCGCATTCAGGACCAGGTCAACGGTTGAGTTGCAGTATCGGCTCCGCCGGCATGACGGAGAGTATCGCTGGGTGCTCGATCTTGGCGTACCGCGATTCAACGCCGACGGTTCTTTTGCCGGCTACATTGGGTCTTGCATCGATGTCACCGAGCGGAAGCAGGCGGAGGAGGAGCTGACCACGATCGGCCGAAGGCTGATTGAAGCTCACGAGGAGGAGCGAACCTGGATTGGAAGAGAGCTTCACGATGACATCAATCAGCGCCTCGCGCTGGTGTCTGTAGAGCTGGATCACTGGCTAAAGGACCATCCTTCCAGGGCGCCGGTCCGCGACATGGTCCATCATGCGCAGGAACGCATCACTGAAATCGCCAGGGATGTGCAGAGACTCTCGCACCGGCTGCACTCATCGAAGCTCGACTATCTGGGTCTGGCAAAAGCTGCGAGCAGCTTCTGCAGGGAACTGTCGCAGAGGTCGAATATCGAGGTGACTTTCACAGACGAAAACGTACCTCGCATTCTTCCGAAAGAGATATCGCTATGTTTGTTCCGGGTTCTGCAGGAAGCGTTGCAGAATGCCGTAAAGCATAGCGGTGTGAAAGCATTCAATGTGAGATTCCGCGGCTCGCCGGAGTGGGTTGAATTGACAGTTGAGGACAATGGATCAGGTTTCGATCCGGCGGAGGCATTTACTCATCACGGGATTGGGCTGATCAGCATGCGAGAGAGATTGCAACTGGTGAAGGGAGAACTGACAGTGCACTCGAAGCCGGGGAGCGGCACCAGAATTCACGCTCGCGTTCCGCTGCAGGAACCTCTCACTGAGGCCATGGCCGGATAATGAAGATTTTGAGTGCGACCCGCGTTGCGGCGTCGACATCGTTGAAGTAAATCCATCCTGACAAAACTGCCAGTTTCCCGGGGCTGCCCTCATAGGTAGCTTGTCTACGGACTGGTTCCAGCCGCCGGTCCCAACGCAAAGGAGAAATTCCGTGCGCAGGCTGACCATTGTTTGTCTATCCATATTCATAAGCATTTCGATTTCATGCTCGCGCAAGCCCAGCGATGAGAGCATCGCTCAGGACATTCAGAAGAAGGCAGGGGCTGATCCACAGGCGCAAGACGCGCAGATGACCGTGGAATGCGAGCACGGTGTGGTCACACTCAAGGGCAAGGCCAAGAGCGAAGCAGTTCGCCACGAAGTGGAGAGCATTGCGAAGGAAGAACCTGGGGTGACGTCGGTGGAGGACGAAGTTGCAATCGACGAAGGGCTTGAACCAAGTCCGGTTCCAGTAGCTGCCCACGTTGTCCCAGCGGCGGAGCGAGTGCCGCTTCCGGCGGCACCGCCGCCTCCGCCGCCGAAACCTGTCGTGGTACCAGCGGGAACTGTGTTGACGATCCGTCTGGGCCAGGCGGTAGGGTCGAAGATAAGTCAGGTGGGGACTGCTTTCACGGGATCGGTGGCTACTCCGATTACCATAAACGGCAAAATGGTGATTCCTTCGGGAGCCGGTATTACCGGGACCGTAAAGGATGCGAAAAAGGCTGGACGTTTCAAGGGGGCGGCAATTCTGTCTCTGCAGCTTGACTCCGTGGCGGTGAACGGACATCAGTACAACATCGAGACGGAAAGCTTTGATCAGCAGTCAACTGGCAAGGGGAAGCGAACGGCGGGAGCGATTGCAGGTGGAACCGGAGTTGGTGCAGCCATCGGCGGGATCGCGGGCGGCGGCAAAGGTGCTGGTATCGGAGCATTGGTCGGCGCCGCCGCGGGCACGGTGGGAGCTGCCACGGGCAATCGAGATATTCAACTGCCGGCCGAGTCGGCGTTGAGCTTTCGCCTGGCGCAGCCCCTCACGTTGAAAGCCGATTCGAATGAGTGAGCGTCGTATTAGGCGGACAGCTTAGGCGTACAGCAACGATCTTTCCTATAGCGGCCTGAAACCGGGAACTCGCGCACCCACCTCCATCTCTCCACTGGGGTTTCAGGCCGCTGTTTCTCAGACAAGCTTTCTTCGATGTTGCTGGTGAGGTACTAGAGGAGGTCTAAGACGCGGTAGAGAAGGTATGCGGAGATTGCGAGCGAGACAATTGCCAAGAGGAGCAACAGGGCTTTGGACGGATCCTTCTTGAAGCAGCACTGATAGTTATCCAACATCGTCAGAGCAGCGCACTCGGGGGGAGAGGATGGGATGCTGCTCTGCGGAAGATACTCGTGATAGTCGGTGGGGGAATCGAGGTAGTGGATTTCTGCCCAGACTCTGCAGTCCTGAACACGTACAGCGTTGTCGGTGGTTTGCTGTCGGGCGATTCTATGCTGCTGGGGATTTGGCATAAGGTCTGCTCCCAAGAGGTGTCCACAGTTTTTATCTTTGCTTCGTTTTCCAGAACTCGCAAAGCTGACAGGCCAGTGTGGCGGCTCCGGTCGCGAGTATAGGCAGTAACTCCTGATGGAGATTCTGGCACGGTTCGCGACAGGGGAAGCGGGTACTACCGGCTTAGGTGGTCTGTTAGATGTAACAGTTACGGAACCTAGTCGGCTTACCTACACTGCGACGGAGCGACGAGGATCGGAGGCGCTGAACGCCTGTGCCAGATCCGCGGCGAGTCAGCACAGTTGGCGAGGGAAGCACCAGATCATATGAAGAAGAAGTACTTGCGCGGTGTCGAAATCGCGTTGTTGATCGCAGGATTGTTGCTGATCACGATCTTTGTGACTGCGCATATTCACCGGGCAGTGCTCTCGCGAGCCGCCGTGGACACGTTTAAGGCGACCAAAGAAGATCCCAGGCCTAAGAGTGTTGGCTCACTGTGGGACAAGCCGTTGTCGTTCGACTTCAAGCTGTGGTCAACGCAGAGGATTGCAGCTTATGAAGAAAGCCTCACTGCGCATTTTGAGCCGCCGGTGGCGATCTTGCGGATCCGCAAGCTGCATC
>Ga0335071_10006090_pt1 | contig 12479 bp, 15 predicted proteins | sample Lox_Sample_15_FD_206724 | JGI IMG/M metagenome (GOLD analysis project Ga0335071, IMG submission 206724) | Soil microbial communities from Loxahatchee National Wildlife Refuge, Florida, United States - Lox_Sample_1.5 | ecosystem: Environmental > Terrestrial > Soil > Wetlands | place: USA...
TCGGTCTCCTCGGCGTAAAGGTGCACGTGGGCCGGGCCGCATCGCCAGCTGCCCCGGCGCCGTGGTTCGGTTCGACCAGCGCATTTTGACCCGAGTCATATGTACCACTCGCCAGCGTCTCCGGCGGGCTATGAACCGCGACGTTTACATGTGATTTTCAATGCACGCGGGCCGTCTGGCACAATTGTTCAGTTGTCTCGAACCCGTCAGCGGGCCGGGCCGCTTACCGGCCGCTGCGAGATACGCACCAAAAGCACGAAACCCATCGGCTTGATGACCGCCCCACGCGCGCGCGTGGGCAGCCGTCGCAAGCCGCGACCGCAAGGAAGTGTCTTCGTACGATGAACAGGCTGGACTTCGTCGACCAAGCGTCGCTGCGCGACGACATCCCGGCCTTTAGCCCGGGCGACACCATCAACGTGCACGTCAAGGTCATCGAGGGCGCCAAGGAGCGTATCCAGGTGTTCAAGGGCGTGGTGATCCGCCGACAGGGTGGAGGCATCCGGGAGACGTTCACCGTGCGCAAGGAGAGCTACGGCGTCGGCGTCGAGCGGACCTTCCCGGTGCACTCGCCGAACATTGACCATATCGAGGTGGTGACCCGTGGCGACGTCCGCCGCGCGAAGCTGTACTACCTGCGTGAACTCCGCGGCAAGAAGGCCAAGATCAAGGAAAAGCGCTGATCGGACACGGTTCACCAGGCCACCAACCATGCTGGCTACGCTGATCCCGTGACCGACAAGCCGGACCCATCTGAGCCCTCGTCCGACGCCGGCCAGCCGGAGCCGAAGGTCTCCACCCGCGAGGCCGACGTTCGCGCCGAGGGGGGGCCCCTGCCCGACGCGGTCGAGCCGGAGCCCAAGAAGAAGTCCACGCTGCGCGAACTCGCGATCCTCGCGCTGATCGCCGTGGTGCTCTATTACGTCATGCTGACGTTCATCGCCCGCCCGTACCTGATTCCGTCGGAATCCATGGAGCCCACGCTGCACGGATGCACCGGGTGTGTCGGCGACCGGATCATGGTCGACAAGCTCACCTACCGGTTCGGTCAACCGCGGCCCGGCGATGTGATCGTCTTCAAGGGGCCGCCGCCGTGGAACGCCGGATACAAGTCGATCCGCTCGAACAACACCGCGCTGCGCTGGGTGCAGGACGCGCTGTCGTTCATCGGTTTCGTGCCTCCCGACGAAAACGACCTGGTCAAGCGCGTCATCGCGGTCGGGGGCCAGACCGTGCAGTGCCGGGCCGACACCGGGTTGGCGGTCGACGGCAAGCCGCTCAAGGAGCCGTACCTGGATCCGAACACCATGATGGCCGACCCGGCGAAGTACCCGTGCCTGGGCAGCGAGTTCGGGCCGGTCGCCGTCCCGGCGGGCCGGCTGTGGGTGATGGGCGACAACCGGACGCACTCGGCGGACTCGCGGGCCCACTGCACGAGCGTCCCGGCCGAGGCCCTCAAGGGCATCCTGTGCACCGGTGACCCCGATTCGGGAACCGTGCCGGTGTCCAACGTCATCGGCAAGGCCAGATTCATCGTGTGGCCGCCGTCGCGGTGGGGCGGAGTCGGATCGGTGAATCCCCAGCAGAGCCGGTAGCGATGGCCACCACTTGGCCGCCGCGGACGGTGATCCGCAAGTCCGGGGGTTTGCGCACCCTGGAGTCCGCGCTGTATCGCAGCGGCCTGGGGCCGGTGGCCGGGGTCGACGAGGTGGGCCGCGGCGCCTGCGCGGGCCCGCTGGTGGTGGCGGCCTGCGTGCTCGGGCCGGGGCGCTTGGAAAGCCTTGCCGCCCTTGACGATTCGAAGAAGCTCACCGAAAAGGTGCGGGAGAAGCTGTTCCCCCTGATCCGCCGCTACGCCTTGGCCTATCACGTGGTGTTCATCCCGTCGGAAGAGGTCGACCGGCGCGGCGTGCATGTGGCCAATATCGAGGGCATGCGGCGCGCGGTGGCCGGCCTGTCCGTTCGTCCGGGTTATGTGCTCAGCGACGGCTTCCGGGTGCCGGGCCTGCCGATGCCGTCGCTGCCGGTGATCGGCGGGGACGCCGCGGCCGCCTGCATCGCCGCGGCCAGCGTCTTGGCGAAGGTCAGCCGCGACCGGCTGATGGTCGCCATGGACGCCGACCACCCCGGCTACGGGTTCGCCGATCACAAGGGCTACAGCACGCCGGCGCACTCGACGGCGCTGACCGAGCTGGGGCCCTGCGTTGAGCACCGCTATTCGTTCATCAATGTCCGGCGCGTGGCAACCGGATCGGGGGCCCGGATAGTGGCCGAGTGCAAACCGGACCCTCCGGCCGAGCGTGACGGATACCGGTGAGGAAAGATGGGACCAGGTTCCCACGTGGCGACGGAGGCGTCTGAGCAGATGAGTGGCAGATGAGTGCGGAAGATCTCGAAAAGTACGAAACCGAGATGGAGCTCTCGCTGTACCGCGAATACAAGGACATCGTCGGCCAGTTCAGCTACGTCGTGGAAACCGAGCGGCGCTTCTATCTGGCTAACAGCGTGGAGATGATGCCGCGGAACGCCGACGGCGAGGTGTACTTCGAGCTGCGATTGTCAGACGCCTGGGTGTGGGACATGTACCGGCCGGCCCGGTTCGTCAAGCAGGTGCGGGTGGTCACCTTCAAGGACGTCAACATCGAAGAGGTCGAAAAGCCCGAGTTGCGGCTGCCGGAGTAACGGGCGTCAGGTGGTCGGCGGGAGCTGCTTTTCGCCGTCGGCCGGCAGTTGGCCCCGATTGTCGATGACGGCCCGCGCCACGTCGGCCAGCTTGATGTTCAGCGCCTGGGAGTGACGCCGCAGCAGGTCGAACGCCTGGTCCTCGGCCATGTCGTGGAGCAGCATCAACATGCCGACCGCCTTGCCGATCTCGCGGTTGCTCAGCAGCCCGCGCCGCAGGCTCGAGGCGTCCTCGCCCTTGGCGACCGCGTTGATGGCCACGCTGGCGAACGCCGCCAGCACCGCCGCGCGGCCGGCGGACTCGGCGTCGAACATGTTGGGTGTGTCGCTGAACAGGTTCAGCGCGGCCCCCTTGCGCCTGTCGACCAAAAGCCGGAAGCCCATGGCCCCGCGCACCGGTGTCTCGCCCACCAGGACGGCGGCCAGCTTCGGCCACAGCGACGGCGTGGTCAGATCCGCGTCGATCTGCGGCGTCTCCTCCTCGATGGCGTCGATGCAGGGGCCGTCGCCGGCGCGCCGCTCCAGCTCGTCGATCTGGTGTGCGAGGCGGTCGCTCGCGCCGACCGTGACGTAGCGGTCGCCCTCGCGCACCATCAGGCTGGCGTGGTCACAGCCGCGGACGGTCAGGGTCGCGGCGATGCAGATCGCCGCGTACATCTGTTTGGCGTCCGAGCCCTGGTAGATGATCTCGGCGAGGGCGGCGAAGACGGTCGCCGGGTCGGCCTTCTCCCCGCCCGGTGTCGGACCGCCCGCGACGGCATTCGCGTCGTCTGCCACGTCGTGTCCTCATTCCTGCGGTGCCGGTGTTCGGCCTGCAATCGCCGTAGATTATCGGTCGCCAAAACCGGCCCCACACGCTGTATGGCCAGTTGCCAGGCAGTAGGTGGCGTAGCTGCTCACGCTCCCTTGTCGAGAGTATCGACTTTGCGAGTTTGGTCACTTGTGGTTTCGAAGCAGTGGGGGAGGGAAGCTCATCTCAAATGGGCCTGACCGTGGCGGTGACCGGGCCGACCGGAGAGGTCGGCATCTCCGCGGTGACGGCGCTCGAGCGCGAGCCCGCGGTGGACACCATCATCGGGATGGCGCGACGGCCGTTCGACCCGGTTTCGTGCGGGTGGGTGAAGACCGTCTACCAGCGGGGCGACATCCTTGATCGCGAGGCCGTCGACGCCCTGGTGGCGCAGGCCGACGTGGTGGTCCACCTGGCGTTCATCATCATGGGCTCGCGCGAGGAGAGCTCACGCATCAACCTGCAGGGCACCCGAAACGTGTTCGAGGCGGTGGCTGCAGGGGCCGCCGCCCAGCGCCCGCGGCGGCTGGTCTACACGTCGTCGGTGGCGGCGTACGGCTACCACTCCGACAACCCGGTTCCCCTCACCGAGGACCTCCCGACGCGGGGATCCGCCGAGCACTACTACTCGGCGCAGAAGGCGGCGTGCGAGGCACTACTGGCGGAAACCACCGAGGGTTCGTCGCTCGAGGTGTTCGTGCTGCGGCCGTGCATCGTCGCCGGGCCCAAGGCGACCGCGTTGGCCGACGCGATGCCGTGGAACCAGCTGCCTGGCCCGGTGCGCGCCATTTCCAAGGTGGCGCCGGTGCTGAAGCCGGTCGTGCCCGATCCCGGTTTTCCGCTGCAGCTGGTCCACCACGACGACGTCGCCGAGGCGATCGCGTTGGCGGCGACCGCCCCGGCCCCGCCGGGGGCCTACAACATCGCCGGTGACGGCGTGGTGACGGTTTCCGAGGTGGCCAGGGCGCTGGGCGGCCGGCCCGTACGGGTTCCGGCCGTCGCTGCCTCGGCGGCGTCGGCGGCGATTTCGCGGGTGCCGTTCGTCCCGTCGATGCTGGAATGGCTGCACGTCGCGCGGACGTCGGTGGTGATGGACACCACCAAGGCGAGGACCCAGCTCGGCTGGCGGCCGGTCCACTCGGCGCAGGAGACGCTCTCGGCGCTGGCCGGGGCGGTGTGACGCCGGCCAATGTAGTTTGACTGCATGAGGTTCGGGCGCCGGTGAGCCGCGTAACGGCGCGTCGACGCGCGCGTCATCTCACCGCGGACCGGGCGGTCACCCGGCCGGAAACCCTGGCCGTCGAGGAGCCGTTGGAGATCCGCGTCAACGGCGGGCCGGTCGCGGTGACCATGCGCACCCCCGGCTCGGATTTCGAACTGGCGCAAGGCTTCCTGCTCACCGAGGGGGTGATCGGTGGCCGCGACGACGTGCTCGCCATCCGCTACTGCGGCGGCCGCGGCGAGGACGGGGCCAACACCTACAACGTGGTGGACGTGACCCTGGCACCCGGGGTCCCGCCGCCCGGTCCGGGCGTGACCCGCAACTTCTTCACCACCTCGTCGTGCGGGGTGTGCGGCAAGGCGTCGCTGGAGGCGGTGCGGCTCACGGGCCGGTTCCCCCCCGGCGCGGACCCGGCGAGCGTCGCCGCGGCCACGCTCCAGGCGATGCCCGACCAACTCCGTTCCGCGCAAAAGGTTTTCGACAGCACCGGTGGGCTGCACGCCGCCGCCCTCTTCGGCGTCGACGGCACGATGCTGGTGGTGCGCGAGGACATCGGCAGGCACAACGCGGTCGACAAGGTCATCGGCTGGGCGGCCGAACACCGGCGGCTACCGCTGCGGGCCTCGGTGCTGTTGGTGAGCGGGCGGGCATCGTTCGAGCTGACGCAAAAGGCAGTGATGGCAGGCATTCCCGTGCTGGCCGCGGTGTCGGCGCCGTCGTCGCTGGCCGTCTCGCTGGCCGACGACTCCGGCCTGACGCTGGTGGCCTTCCTGAGGGAGGACTCGATGAACGTCTACACCAGACCCGACCGCATCACGTAACCGGCTGTGGATGGGGGCCCGACTGGGGATAACCGGGCCGGTACGGCGGCGGCGGAGGCTGCGGCGGCCCGCCCTGTCGGGGTCGCCGGGCACGGTGGCGCCCATGACGACCCACAACACGATGACCCGGGCCCAGCTGGGCGCGATGGGCGAGGCCCTCGCCGTCGATCACCTGACCCGGACGGGGTTGCGGATCCTGGGCCGCAACTGGCGTTGCCGCTACGGCGAGCTGGACGTGATCGCCGCCGACGAGGCCACCGGCACCGTCGTTTTCGTCGAGGTGAAGACCCGCACCGGGGACGGCTACGGGGGGCTGGCGCACGCGGTGACCCCGCGGAAGGTCTGGCGGTTGCGCCGGCTGGCCGGGCTCTGGCTGGCCGGCCAGGACGCGCGGTGGGCGGCGCTGCGCATCGACGTGATCGGTGTGCGGATCGGCCGCCGCCGCACCCCGGAACTCACCCACCTGCGCGGGGTCGGCTGATGGCGCTGGGGCGGGCGTTCTCGGTCGCGGTGCGCGGGCTCGACGGGGCGATCGTGGAGATCGAGGCCGACATCACCTCCGGGCTGCCCAGCGTGCACCTGGTCGGGCTGCCCGATGCCGCCCTGCAGGAGTCGCGGGACCGGGTTCGGGCGGCCGTGACCAACTGCGGCAACAGCTGGCCCCAGGCCCGGCTCACGCTCGCGCTGTCGCCCGCGACACTGCCGAAGATGGGATCGGTCTACGACATCGCGTTGGCCGCCGCCGTGCTTTCGGCGCAGCGCAAGCACCCGTGGGAGCGGCTGGAGAAGACGGTGCTGCTGGGCGAGCTGTCGCTGGACGGCCGGGTGCGGGCGGTGCGCGGGGTGCTGCCGGCCGTGCTGGCCGCCAAACGCGACGGCTGGCCGACCGTCGTGGTCCCGGTGGACAACCTGGCCGAGGCCTGCCTGGTCGACGGGATCGACGTCTGGGGCGTGCGCACCCTGCGGCAGCTGCGGGGCTGGCTCGCCGGCGGCGGCGGCCTCCACGACAGGATCGGCGCGGCGGCCACCGACCCCGAGCCGGCGGCGGATCTGGCCGACGTGGTCGGGCAGGCGCAGGCGCGGTTCGCGGTGGAGGTCGCCGCCGCCGGGGCCCATCACCTCATGCTGACCGGCCCGCCCGGGGTCGGCAAAACGATGCTGGCGCAACGGCTTCCGGGATTGCTGCCGCCGCTCTCCGAAAGCGAGTCCCTCGAGGTCACCGCGATCCACTCGGTGGCCGGGCTGCTCTCGGCGGACACGCCGCTGATCACCAGGGCGCCCTTCGTGGCACCGCACCACAGTTCCAGCGTCGCGGCGCTCGTCGGCGGGGGCTCGGGCATGGCGCGGCCGGGCGCGGTCAGCCGGGCGCACCGCGGAGTGCTGTTCCTCGACGAATGCGCCGAGATCAACGTCAGCGCGCTGGAAGCCCTGCGAACCCCGTTGGAGGACGGGGAAATTCGCCTCGCCCGCCGCGACGGGGTGGCCTGCTACCCGGCCCGCTTCCAGCTGGTGCTGGCCGCCAACCCCTGCCCGTGCGCGCCGGCCGATCCGCGGGACTGCCTCTGCGCGGCGGCGGCCAAGCGCCGCTACCTGGGCAAGTTGTCCGGGCCCCTGATGGACCGCGTCGACCTGCGGGTCGAGATGCATCCGGTGCGCGCCGGGGCCTTCGCGGTCACCGCCGGCGAATCGACGGCGGAGGTGCGCCGGCGGGTGGCGGCGGCGCGCGACGCCGCCGCCGAACGCTGGAAATCGCACGGGTACCGCACCAACGCCGAAGTCAGCGGGACGCTGCTGCGGCGGAAGTTTCGCCCGGGCAACGCGGCGATGGAGCCGCTGAAGAGGGCGCTGGACCGCGGGCTGCTCAGCATCCGCGGCCTGGACCGCACGTTGCGGGTCGCGTGGAGCCTGGCCGACCTGGCCGGCCGGGTCTCGCCCGGGCTCGATGAAGTCGCCGCCGCGCTCAGCTTTCGGCAGCCGGGAGCCCAGCGATGAGCGATCCGGTGTTGGCGGCGTGGGCTTACCTGTCGCGGGTGGCCGAACCGCCGTGCGCGGCGCTGGGCGCGCTGGTGCGGCGGGTGGGTCCGGTGGAGGCCGCCGACCGGGTTCGGCGCGGGGCGGTCGACCACGACGTGGCGCGACACACCGAGGCCAGGCGCGAGTTGGACCGCGCCGCGGCGGACCTGGAGTTTCTCGACCGCCGCGGCGGGCGGTTGATCACGCCCGACGCCGACGAGTGGCCGCTGCTCGCTTTCGCCGCGTTCGGCGGCGCCGGCGTCAAGGCCGGCGGCGGGCCGCCGATGGTGTTGTGGGCGGCGGGCCCCGAGCGCCTCGACGAGGTGGCCCACCGCGCGGCCGCGGTGGTCGGAACCCGTGCCGCGACCGCATACGGCGAGCAGGTGGCCGCCGACTTGGCCGCCGGGCTGGTCGAGCGCGACGTCGCGGTGGTCTCCGGCGGCGCCTACGGCATCGACGGCGCGGCGCACCGCGCGGCGCTGGATTGCGACGGAATCACCGTGGCCGCCCTGGCCGGCGGGCTCGACATCCCTTATCCGGCGGGACATTCCGGGCTGCTGCATCGCATCGGCCAGAGCGGGCTGGTGTTCACCGAGTACCCGCCCGGTGTCCGTCCGGCCCGGCACCGGTTTTTGACCCGCAACCGCCTGGTGGCCGCGGTCACGGGGGCGGTGGTGGTGGTGGAGGCGGGCCTGCGCAGCGGCGCGGCGAACACCGCCGCCTGGGCGCGGGCGCTGGGCCGGGCGGTGGCCGCGGTGCCCGGACCCGTGACCTCCTCGGCGTCGGCGGGCTGTCATGCGCTGCTGCGCAACGGAGCGCAGCTGGTCACCCGCGCCGACGACGTCGTCGAGCTTGTCGGGCGCATCGGTGAGCTGGCACCCGAAGAATCGCGGCCTACCACAGCGCTCGACGGGCTGGGCGACGCCGAGCGTCGCGTGTACGAGGCGTTGCCCGGCCGCGGCGCCGCCACGGTCGACGAGATCGCGATCGCGTCGGCGCTGGCGCCCGAGCAGGTGCTCGGACCGCTGGCCATCCTCGAGGTGACCGGGTTGGCGCAGCGCCAGGACGGGCGGTGGCGAATCGTCCGGGCCGCTGATCGCCACTCCGAGGCCCGGAGTTCAGCGGCGCGGCTCGTATAGTCGACGGGGGGTCGGGTCTGGACAGGAGGACAAGTGGCAGGTCGACCTCTGCAAGGCTTCGAAGTTGTTCGCACCGAACAACTCACCCGGCACATGGTTCGGGTGGCGCTCGGCAGCAACCACTTCGACACCTTCACGCCGAGCAAATTCACCGACTCCTACGTCAAGCTGGCATTCGTGGCCGAGGACGTCGACGTGGCCGGGCTGCCGCAGCCGTTGACCCTGGACAGCTTCAACGAGCTGCCCCCGGAGAAGAGGCCTTCGGTGCGGACCATGACGGTCCGCAGAGTGGACGTCGCGGCCGGTGAGCTCACGGTGGACATCGTGGTGCACGGCGAGCACGGGGTCGCGGGCGCGTGGGCGGCGGCGGCCCAACCCGGTCAGCCGATCTATCTGATGGGCCCCGGCGGCGCCTACACCCCCGACCCGACCGCCGATTGGCACCTGCTGGCCGGCGACGAGTCGGCGCTACCCGCCATCGCCGCGGCGCTGGAAGCGTTGCCCCCCAACGCCGTCGGTAAGGCGTTCATCGAAGTCGCCGGCCCCGAAGACGAGATCCGGCTGGCCGCGCCGGAGAACGTGGAGGTGAGCTGGGTCTACCGCGGTGGCCGCGCCGACCTCGTCCCCGAGGACCGCGCCGGGGATTTCGCGCCGCTGATCGAGGCGGTCACCACGGCCCCGTGGCTGCTCGGGCAGGTGCACGTGTTCATCCACGGCGAGGCGCAAACCGTCATGCACAACCTGCGGCCCTACATCCGCAAAGAGCGTGGCGTGGACGCGAAATGGGCGTCGTCGATCTCGGGTTACTGGCGGCGCGGCCGCACCGAGGAGACGTTCCGGGAGTGGAAGAAAGAATTGGCCGAGGCCGAGGCCGGGGCCTAAGCGAATGGCTCATTTCGGGGACTACCAGAACGAGATCTACCTGCGAGGCCTGGCCGGGGTGGTGCCGTCGTTCCCCATGGTCTTCGCGGAATTGGAGGCCAAGGCCGCCACGGCGCTGCCGCCCTCGGTCTGGTCGTACGTCGCGGGCGGAGCCGGCGACGAGCGCACGCAGCGGGCCAACTGCACGGCCTTCGAGGGATGGGGTCTGATCCCGCGCATGTTCGTCGGCGCCGCCCAACGCGACCTGTCCGTCGAGCTGTTCGGCATGAGCCTGCCGTCGCCGGTCTTCCTGGCGCCCATCGGGGTCATCGGGATCTGCGCCCAGGACGGCCACGGCGACCTGGCCACCGCGCGCGCGGCCGCCCGCACCGGCGTGCCGATGGTGGCGTCGACCCTGACGGCCGACCCGATGGAGGAGGTCGCCGCCGCCCTGGGCGACACCCCCGGCTTCTTCCAGCTGTACACACCCAACGACCGCGAACTGGCCGCCAGCCTGGTGCACCGAGCGGAGGCGGCCGGCTTCAGGGGCATCGTCGTCACCCTCGACACCTGGGTCACCGGCTGGCGCCCGCGCGACCTGAGCACGTCGAACTTCCCCCAACTGCGCGGGCACTGCCTGGCCAACTACACCAGCGACCCGGTCTTCCGCGCCGGCCTGCCACGCCCGCCGGAGGAGGATCCGCAGGGCGCCGTCCTGCGCTGGGTGCAGGTCTTCGGATCGGCCCTGACCTGGGACGACCTGCCGTGGCTGCGTTCGTTGACCGACCTGCCGCTGCTCGTGAAGGGGATCTGCCACCCGGACGACGCCCGGCGCGCCAAGGACGGCGGCGTCGACGGCATCTACTGCTCCAACCACGGCGGCCGGCAAGCCAACGGCGGCCTGCCGGCGATCGATTGCCTGCCGGGAGTGGTGGAGGCCGCCGGCGGGCTGCCCGTGCTCTTCGACTCGGGCGTCCGCAGCGGCGCCGACGTCATCAAGGCGCTCGCGCTGGGCGCGACCGCGGTGGGGATCGGCCGCCCGTACGCCTACGGCCTGGCCCTCGGCGGCATCGACGGCATCGTGCACGTGCTGCGCGCAATCCTCGCCGAGGCCGACCTCATCATGGCCGTCGACGGATATCCCACGCGCCAAGATCTCACCCCGGAAACGCTCCGGCGCGTCACCTGACCCGAGCCCCCGGCGCCTGCGAACGTGAGGGCGTGGAGGCGATCCTCGACGAGTTCGACGAGTACCTGGCGCTGCAATGCGGCCGTTCGCGCCACACCCGCCGGGCATACCTGGGCGACGTGCGCTCGCTGTTCGCGTTTCTCGACGGCCGGGGCCTGGACGCGTTGAGCCTGCCGGTGCTGCGGGCATGGCTGGCCGCGGCCGCCGGTGCCGGTACGGCCCGCACGACCCTGGCGCGCCGCACCTCGGCGATCAAGGCGTTCACCGCCTGGGCGGCGCGGCGCGGCCTGCTCGAGCAGGATCCGGCCGCCCGGCTGCAGGTGCCCAAGGCGCACCGCACCCTGCCGTCGGTGCTGCGCCAGGATCAGGCGCTGCGGGCGATGGCGGCCGCCAAATCCGGCGCCGAGCAAGGCGATCCGCTGGCCCTGCGTGACCGGCTGATCGTCGAGATGCTGTACGCCACCGGCATCCGGGTGAGCGAGTTGTGCGGCCTGGACATCGACGACGTGGACCCCCGGCATCGGCTGGTGCGCGTCCTGGGCAAGGGCAACAAGCAGCGCAGTGCGCCATTCGGGGCGCCGGCCGCCGACGCGCTGCACGCCTGGCTGACCGACGGGCGGCCCGCCCTGGTGACCGCGGAGTCCGGGCCGGCGCTGCTGCTGGGAGCGCGCGGCCGGCGGCTCGACGTGCGCCAGGCGCGCACCGTCGTGCACCAGACTGTCGCCGCGGTCGACGGCGCGCCCGACATGGGGCCGCACGGGCTGCGGCACAGCGCGGCCACCCACCTGCTCGAAGGCGGGGCAGACCTGCGGGTTGTCCAGGAGCTGCTGGGCCATTCCAGTTTGGCGACCACCCAGCTCTACACCCACGTCGCGGTGTCCCGGTTGCGCGCCGTGCACGACCAGGCCCACCCGAGGGCCTGAGGGCCGCCCGGCGCCACGCCCATCACCACGACCACATAGGCCACATAGGCCACATAGGTCACAGCGGTCGCCGGGCCGGGCGGCACTCGATGCGTCCATCTCATAGCGACGCGTCCGGTGTCGCTGATAGGCGGACTAATAGGGTGCCATCTCCCGACGGAGATTCCTGTGGCAGCTGAGGCGAGTGTGATTAGCGACGCCCGGGAGGCGGCAACGCTCACTCGTTGAGCGGCTTCAGCCGGATCGGCGTGGCCTTCAACAGGCCCAGGGGGTCGACGTAGTCGGCGCCCGACGCGGGGCCCCACATCGCCCCCCAGTGCAGGCACGCCGCGGCCCGGCAGCCGGCGTGCCCGGCCACCAGCGAACCGATCACGGTGTCCGACGACACGTCCTGGCCGGCCCGCACGAGCGCCCGGACCGGCTCATAGCTGGTGCGCAACCCGCCGGGATGGGCCAGCGACACCACCGGCCGCCCGGCCAACAGCCCGGCGAACACCACGGTCGCGGCGCCGGCGGCATACACCGGCTGACCGGGCGAGCCGGGCAGGTCCACGCCCCGGTGCCCGGGCTTCCAGTCGGGTGACGGGGCGTCGAACCCGCGGGTGACGGCCGGCGGCGGCCGCAGCGGCCAATCCAGCCGCGCGTCGTCGGCGCTGGCGGGCACCGCGCTGACCAGGGCCGCCGCGAGCATCAGCGCCATCCACCGCACTCGTTCAGTTCAGCGCGGCGCCGACGCCGGCGCCAACCAGGCGCACCGGTCCTGTGGAAAGACCACCTGCTGAGTCGGTGTAAACTGCTGGTCGCAGCTCGTTAGCGGGCTGACTTCGCGCGCTTGCAGC
>Ga0335071_10006091_pt1 | contig 12479 bp, 12 predicted proteins | sample Lox_Sample_15_FD_206724 | JGI IMG/M metagenome (GOLD analysis project Ga0335071, IMG submission 206724) | Soil microbial communities from Loxahatchee National Wildlife Refuge, Florida, United States - Lox_Sample_1.5 | ecosystem: Environmental > Terrestrial > Soil > Wetlands | place: USA...
GCAACCCGGGTGGGCGCCTCACCACTCCCGATGATGTCGCCCAAGCCATCGCCGCTTTGATGAGCGACAAGACGCACTGGCTGACCGGAAACGTCATTCGCGTCGATGGCGGCGAAGATATCGTGACCTAACCCTTCTCCCATTTTCTCGCAACAATTTTGTCAATCCCCCTGGCTTGCTCTGTGGTATTGTCTTGCGCAATTTCCAGTGTCGGTATCAGTTGTGGTGTGGTAGCGCGAGGAGGTGGCACTTGCTCAATAAACCACGGATGATGCGGCTGGTCCGAATTCTGGTAGTAGTCATGGCGGGCATATTCGCCACCCTATCAAGTTCATTCTCAGGCGGTCAGCCTGCCCCGGCGAAGGAAGATTCGCCCGAATTCTCCTACATTGATGTTGCGGGTCATCAGGTGGCGATGTGGAAGCCGGTGGGCGCCGCTCCGGCCGCGGGGTACCCGCTCATCGTGTTCTCCCACGGCTTCACCCTTTGCGAAACGGGTTCGAAGTTTATGACGGAGGCTTGGGCAAAAGCGGGCTACATGGTTTTGGCTCCCCACCATAAAGACGGCTCCTGCCGGGGAAAGCTGCTGGGAAAACTGAAGCTCCCGGAGGAAACCTTCCGCAACCCCGAGGACTGGGACGACACCACCTACCGAGAGCGGCACGATGATATGGAAGCCGTGCTCGATGCCGCCCTGAAAGAGAAATCGTTTGAGGGCGTTCCCATTGACGCGAGCCGCGTCGGGCTTGCCGGTCATTCGCTAGGCGGGTACACCGCTCTGGCGCTGGCAGGGGCATGGCCTTCTTGGAAGGATCCGCGCGTCAAGGTCGTGCTTGCCGTGTCTCCGTATTGCTCCCCTTTTTTCAAGACGGGCGATTTGGGTCATCTCGGCGTGCCCGTAATGTACCAGGGAGGAACAAGTGACGTCGCCGTTACACCGACCGTGGCACGCCAGGGAGGTGGCTACGACCGCACCGGGCCGCCCAAGTGCTTCGTTGAGTTCTCCATGGCGGGGCACCTCTCATGGACCAGCTCGAATCCCTTGCACCATGACCTTATGGAAAGATACGCCCTGGCGTTCTTCGATCAGTATCTGAAGGGCGTCACGAGCCCGGCCCCTCTGGCCGAGCTGGTTAAGGCGCCCCGGCCTTCATCCGTGAAGCGCTGCGACTATGCGGACAAGTAGGGCTTTCCCCACTTAACAAATGCCCTGAACAATGCGACAATTTGTCCGTGGTACTTTGCGACAAACTAAGCGACAGCAGGATTTCCGACTCGCTGCCCGTCACCATCCACTCCACCATCATCTACCCTACTGACGAGGTGATTCATGAAGGAGAAGAAGGCCTTTCCGGCCCTTCGCCTAGGCGCTTTGGCCCTGGGAGCCGCCGCCCTCGGTGCCATCGCCGTGGGCGCCGCCGCGATCGGCTCGCTAGCCGTTGGACGCTTGGCTATTGGCCGATTTGCGATCGCGAGCGGCAAGTTCAAGTCGCTAGAAGTGCAGGATCTCACCGTGCAGCGGCTCCACGTCGCTGAGGTCGTCGGAAATGGCGCACTGCGACTGTCCGCGAGCCCGGTTCGTGGGGGCCTGGAGTAGTCGGTCCTCGCGATTCCCCGCACCCTGATCTCGTCGGAGGAAATCTTTGGCCCCAGGCAACATCAATGGGATCGTAACCATTCCCAGTCACGGGTCCGTGGATGAGACCGTGGAGAGGCTTGAGGCGATGCTGCGCGCGAAAGGCGTCACGTTGTTCGCGCTCGTCGATCACAGCGGTGAAGCGGCAAAGGTTGGCCTGAAGATGCCGCCCACCAAGCTACTCATCTTCGGCAGTCCCAAGGCAGGAACGCCTCTGATGCTGGCGGCGCCCAGCCTGGCCATCGATCTTCCGCTCAAGATTCTCGTATGGGAAGACGCCCAGCAGAAAGCCTGGGTCTCCTACAACAGCGCCGAATATCTGCAAAAGCGCCACGACTTGCCCGCCGAACTGGTGTCGAACCTCGCCGTGGTGCAGGCACTGGCAGAGAAAGCCGCGCAATAGTAGCCGGCAAACCCCGATTTCCCTACCCGTCCTGACTCCAAGCGCCGCACGCGCCCATATATTGGAAGGGCCGCCTTCACACCGTCTTATCCCGAGCGTCGCACATGGATTCCAGGGGGCATTCGGCGCAGAGCGGCAGACGTGCCTGGCAGACCTTGCGGCCGAACCAGATCACCTGGTGGCTGAAGGAAATCCAGCGGCCTTGCGGAACGAACTGCATCAGATCTTGTTCAACCTTTTCCGGCGACTCTTGCGCGGTCAGCTTCAAGCGGCGCGTGACGCGGTAGACGTGCGTATCCACCACGACGCCGGTGGCAATGCCGTAGGCGGTTCCCAGCACCACGTTGGCCGTCTTGCGCGCCACACCGGGAAGCGTCAGCAACTCGTCCATGCTGCGCGGAACCTTGCCGCCAAAGTCCTGCACGATCTTTGTGGACGCGCCGATGAGGCTCTTGGCCTTGTTGCGGAAAAAGCCGGTGGAACGAATCTCATTCTCCAGTTCAGCAGGCGACGCGGCAGCCAGGTCTTTCGGGGTGGGGTACTTGCGGAACAACTCGGGCGTGACCTTGTTCACACGCTCGTCCGTGCACTGCGCCGAGAGGATGGTAGCTACCAGCAGTTGAAACGCGTTCTTGTGATGCAGCGCGCACTGAGCATTGGGGAAAAGCTCGTCAAGCGCGGCGAAGATCTTCTGCAAGCGTTCGGGCGACGTGTACGACTTCGGATTGGTGATTCTTGGTTTTGGACCTGCGGATAGATTCAATTTGGCTGGCATGGGGGCCATTGTAGCACGGTGGGAAGGTTATACGTCGTAGCTAGGCCAAGACGCAAGCCAAGCTCCGCGCGCCCACATACCACCTACCGGGCCGGCAATCCAAAATCGGGAATTAGCTCAACCTCCGAGGAGGTCGAGCACTTCATTGAGTTCGCGGTGCACGCACGTGAACGTGGGCGTGTCGCGCACCGTGTAGCTGGTAGCTTCGCTATGCCGGAGTTCCATGACCAGGTCGACGAAGTGTTCGGGCTTGTCGCTCTCGAACGCCACCACGAATTCCTGATCGTCGAGGCCAAACGAATAGGTGGTGTTCAGACGCACCGTGGGATAGCGGTGGCCGACCTCGATGTGCTCGTCCATCATGCCCTGGCGCGCGTGTTTGGTGAGCCGATACCACGCTTTGCTCTTCACGAAGGGGTAGACGAAGAGGTAGCGGAATTGGCCGGGGACGAGCTTCAGCCGCGTGCCCTCCTGCCCCGCGTGCGCGTGCTTATCCACGTAGACCGAGCGCTTGGTCATGGAGAGATATGAGTAGGGCGTCGTGAGGTATTTCCCCAAATCGGTGGCTAGCAGCCGCGCCGTCATGTCCTGGAACTTCAGCACGTCAAAACCGATGCGCCATAGCATGAAGTCGCAGTCGCCACGGATGCCGACCAGCGAATAGGCAATGGTCATCACGTCCTGGTCGTAGCTCTTAACCACGTCGATGAACTGGCACTTGCCGCGGTGACGGTCTTCCTCAGGCAAACGTCGCCACGCAGGATCGACTTTATAAAATGCGAAATTGACGTACTGACGGCGGTCGTCGGCTCGCCCCGCTTCCGGCGGTTTGGCTTCGCTCAAGCTGGAATCTCCTTTGGGTGATACGGCCCTGCTGAACTATCAATATACCACGACAAACAGGGTTCGGAGTCCAAAGAGCGCAGACAAGTGGGCAGAAGGCAGTAGACAAAAGGCGGCGCGTACTTGCATTCGGCGGCGTGGCGCGGACCAGCGCGTCAGCACACTCGTCCACGGGCGAGTGGTGCAGCAACAGTCGACGGCTCTTGACCAGCCCCCCGCGGCGCTTTCATGCTCCCGGCTTATTCTGCCGCCAAGCCACCGAGTGCCGCAGCGGGGACCGTCACCGTGTCAGGTAGTGCGGTTCCCTGCACCAGGATCGCACGGTCATTCACTTGGATGTCGCGCACGTCACCGAACCCCTCGGGCACTTGGGCGAGGAAGCAACAGTAACGCGCCGTCACCTTGCCCTTGGCCGGAACAACGGAAAAGGTGGGCGTATCGAACAGGGGTGCGTTGGCGAAAGCTTTCCGCCGTCCCACCGGGAACGGCGTCGACCCAAATTCGAGTCCGCGAGTCTGAGCACGGCCATTCCAAGGCGCGACGGCGCGAGCCTTATTCTCTTCCCAGATTGCCACCCAGGGGAAGTCGGACCGCCGGAAGCAGTAGCCAATCAGCAGACGTTTCGGTTGGTTGAGGGCCGCGACGTACTCGACGGTACGGCGGGGGTTCAGCAGCACGGAAGCCACAATTCCCTTGCCCGGATGCGTGAGCGTTCGAGTAAGGTCCACGTCGGCTCCGTCGGTAGTCTTGGCAAGGGGCCAGCGAAAATCACCCGCCGCGAGCAGGTCGTTCTCGCCATAAGCGCCCACCAGCGGCCGGCCGCGCGTGCCGGACACCGCAACGCGGCAAGCGTCAGCGTCGATGAAAGGCGGGCCCAGGGTGACGTGTTGAGTCCAGTGGAACAGGTGGTCAACCTTCTTGTCGTTGACCACGGTCTCCGTAATGTAGGCCACCGACTCGCCGCGGCGCAGACGAATTTCGCGGCTGAAGCGCAGTCCCACCACGGGAAGACGCACCGACAGCGTCAGTGCCGTATCCTTCGCGGTCGCGCGCTGACGCGTCTTCTGCCATCGCGACCAGGGCGCCTCGCCGTGGGTCGACATGCCCTGCGCGGCCTCTTCCGCCGATGGTCCGCCGAAGTAATCCAGGCAGATATTATGTCCGGCGATGCCTGCGAGCAGTTTGCCTTCGTCGACCGGCCCGTAGGTCTTGGCGTGTTTCGCTGCCTGATACTGCGTGGGCTCGATAGACTTCCAAGGCGGCGTCCATAAGGGATTCAGAGCCGGCAATCCTGTACCCGGCAGAAACTGAAATCCGGCAATATGTCCGCCTCCAGGCAACGTCACCAGTTGCACCAAGTCATTCTGGAGCGTATAGGCGGCGCGCCCTCTCCAGTCGGTTTTTCGGCATGCGAGTGATTGAGCCATGTGATTGTCCTTGTCGGTAGTCGGTTAACGTTTACCGGTCTTCGATTATCGGTTGCAGTCCTCCGGTGGTCTGTCGGCGACCCGGCAGCCGCGCTGATGATGATGCCTTACGCCAGGCGCGCGGACAAGCGCTATTATCGGTCGACGGTTGCCTTTATTGTGCGCTTAACTTAACTCTTTACCGATAGCCGAAAACCGATCACCGGCAACCGATATGAACGTTACAGGTTCAGCAATTCGCGCAGTTTGCGTGTCTGGGCACGACTTACGGGGATTTCGGTCTGTTTACGGTCTTCCATCTTGAGCTGGTACGAACTCTTAAACCACGGGACCACTTCCTTGATGCGGTTGACGTTCACCAGGTAGGAGCGGTGCACGCGCCAGAAGACTTTGGGATCAAGCGCCGACTGGAGTTCTTCTACCGTACGGAAATTCGATTGCCCCTCGAGCTCGCGCGTGACAATGCTGATGACGCCGTCCTCGATGCTGGCGAAGATGACGTCGTCGGAGTCTACCAGGAAAAGGCGGTTAGCGCTTTTCAGCACCAGTTTTCCTTTTTGCGTGGCGGGGCGCTGCTCAACGATCTGCACCAGCCGGTCGAGTTTCTGGCTGGTCGCATCCGGACTTTCCACCAGACGCCGCACGCGTTGCAACGCTTTCTCCAGGCGCGCCTTGGCCACCGGCTTCAGCAAATAGTCGATGGCATTCACTTCGAACGCCTGCACGGCATACTGGTCATAGGCCGTGACAAAGACGATAAGCGGCAGGCGCGACTTCTTCTCCAGCAAACGCTTGATTACACCGAAGCCATCGAGGCCGGGCATCTGCACATCGAGGAAGACCAACTGCGGGCCCAGTTCGCGGATCATGGTCACGGCCTCGACGCCGTTCTTTCCCTGGCCCACCACCTCGATCTCGGGCGAGTCTTTCAGCAAGAAAGCCAGTTCGTCGCGAGCGGGTTGTTCATCGTCCACGATCAAAGTCGCAATTCGCATGGGCTGCCCGTCCTTATGATCTGGAGTTATGCTACGCGCCTTACCTTTATTCAGGTTATCACAAGCCGCCATTTCGTCCGGCAGGAATGTGGCGCGGTCGGCAGGCAAATCGATCAACAAATCACGGCGTGGCGCTCGGCCGGCCTGCGCTATAATGGCTGGCGACGCCGTTGACCTCGCCGCTTCGTATCTCCCAGGATGCTGGGCAATGGTGATTCTCTCGCGGAGGCCCGATGCGCCGAACCACTCTCCTAACCGCCAGTCTCGTATTGTTAGTTGGTTGTCTGTCACTCTTCGCCCACCCGGCAAAACCCGATGCGCACCTCAAGGGTGCTTTCCGCAAACCCGCACAGAACGGCTGGCTTTTCGTCCACCTGGAAGGCAGTCCCTTTGACGTGGGCTTCCAACACGGTTATCTTCTCGCGCCCGAGATTCAGGATGCAGAAAAGGTAATCGTCCTGAACCAGACGCACGACACCCGAAAGAACTGGGATTTCTTCCGCAATGCCGCCAAAACCATGTTGTGGCCGCATATCGAATCGGAATACCGCGAGGAACTGCAAGGCATCGCGGCGGGCCTGAAGGCCAAAGGGGTGAAGCTGGACCTATGGGACGTGGTGGCGCTCAATGCCTTCTGCGAATGGGAATATTACGTGAAGGAGTACGACGAGCAGCACGGCAAGACGGCACAGATCCGGGCGGTCCCCGAACGTTGCAGCGCCTTTGTCGCTACCGGAAGCTATACCAAGGACGGCAAGGTAGTGATCGCGCACAACGCCTGGACGGGCTACTTGGAGGGCGCGCGCTGGACGATCGTCTTCGATATCGCTCCGGCCAGCGGGCAACGGATCTTGATGGATGGCTTTCCAGGAATCATCCATAGCGGCGACGATTTTGGCATCAACGCCGCGGGCATCATGATCACCGAAACTACTATCTCGCACTTCTCCGGCTACGACCCGAACGCCATTCCCGAATTCGTGCGCGCGCGCAAAGCCATGCAGTACGCCACGTCCATCGACGAGTTCGCCCGCCTCATGGAAGAAGGCAATAACGGTGGCTACGCCAACACCTGGCTGGTAGCCGATCGCAAGACCAATGAGATCGCCAGCCTGGAACTCGGCTTGAAGAACGTCACGCTGCAACGCAAGACCGACGGTTACTTTGTGGGCTCGAATTTCCCCATCAATCCCAAACTGGTTAAAGAGGAAACCAACTTCGATGTGAACAATATGAGCGAAAGCGCCAACGCCCGGCACGTGCGCTGGGACCAGCTCATGGCCGAGTACAAGGGCAAGATCGACTTGGCAGCAGCGGAACGCTTCCTGGCCGACCACTTCGACACGTACGAAAATAAAGAAGACGCGGATGAGCGCACGCTCTGCGGGCACGTCGATCTCTCCCCGCGTGGTTCGGCGCCCTGGCAGCCACCCTACGGCACCGCCGGCGTGATCCAAAGCAAGGCCGCCGATGCCACCATGGCCGAGCACATGTCCTTTGCCGGGTCGGCGGGACATTCCTGTGGCTCCGTCTTCGACGCAGCCCAGCATTTGGCCGCGCATCCCGAATTCGGCTGGGAGAAGCCGTTATTGCGGGATCTCGGCGCCCAGCCCTGGACCACGTTCGCCATCGCGACCCCGGCGCAGTGAGGATTCCCTGCTCCAAGCCGGTAGCCCCGGTCAGCGGTGTTTCTGACTGGGGGCTTTTCTCCCGCGCATACGACGGAACTCGTAGCGTCATTACCACGCATGCTGGGTTGAGGGAAAGGCCCACCGTCAGAAAATCGCTGACGGTGGCTACCCATTATTACTCGCGTCCTATTGAATCATCCCCTGGAGAAAAGCGGCAGCTCCGCCACAAAACGGCTCCGCTGCCGCAGTCCAAACCAAGGCCCCCCGGAACACTTGTAAAGCCGCGGACCTTGAGCCGCAGGTCTGATGCGCTACGATGCGGCCTCTACCGGCGATCAAACGCGGACGCGACTTACGGTGTGCTCTCCGCCACGACGGGAGAATGGTCGGAGAGGCGTGCGGGCTGCATCATGCGATAGAGGTGGTTCAAAGGCAGGCGGCCGGGGCCTACCGGGAAAGCATTGCGGATCGCTTCTACCACGTAAGCCTTTGCCAACACGACGGCGTCACGCACTTGGCGTCCGAGCGCCAGGTTCGCCGCTACCGCGGCGGAGAAAGTGCAACCGGTACCGTGCGTATTATCCGGCCGAATGCGGTCGCCGACAAATTGCTCAAGGTTGGTCCCGTCGAAGAAGACGTCCACCGGTTTCTCCAGGTGCCCACCCGTGACGACGGCGGCGCGCGCCCCTAACTCCACCAACTTGCGCGCCGCGGCCCTCATGTGGTCGACGTTTTCCACCGGCATCTCTACCAGTCTGGCGGCCTCCGACAGGTTCGGCGTCACCAGTGCTGCCCGTGGTAACAAGCGCTGCCTCAGATAATCGACGCCGGCGGCATCCAGCAGCGCCACCCCGGTGGAAGAACAAATCACCGGGTCGAGTACGGCAGGCAGTTCGGGATGCGCGGTGAGGATCTCATCGAGTACTTCGGCTGCCGCTTGGTTCGCCAACATACCCACTTTGATGGCGCACACGCGACCGTCAGCCAGAAGCGACAGGATCGTCTCCTTCAATACCGGCAGTTCCACAGGATGAACGGAAGCCACCCCCTGGCTGTTTTGAACCGTCAGCGCGGTAATCGCCGCCACGCCGTAGCAATTGTGGGCGGCAAAGGTCTTGAGATCGGCAGCCACGCCGGCGCCGGCGGAGGGGTCATACCCGGCGACACTCATGACTACGGGCCAAGCACTGTGGTGGTTCATTATTTCCCTTTTGATTGCCTAAGATGATCCTAAATAGCGGGATTATATGGTCACTGGCGACGTTGTCAACAAAGATTTCAGCCGTGACAGGTAACGCGGTGGTCCGAGAGGCAAGCCAAGCCGGCGCAACCGACGGAAGTATCAGGCGATGTCGCACCGGCGCACTCACTGCGACCGGTTACCGTCAACTTCCATTTCCGTGGTGGCCTGAATCTCCATTCGCGGGCTATCGTCGGGCGCGGTCAGGCCTTCCTTGCTCTGCATGCGAGCCGTCAGCGTCTGGTGCAGGGTCGAGTGATTCTGTAGCACGCGGCCATCGTCCAGCGCTACCAGGATTCTCCCCTGGCCATTCCCGCTAATCTGCACATCGAGATGATTTCCCATCTGCTCGAGTTGAGGCGTCGCCCGATTGTCGCTCAAGCGGCCGGCGGCGGGAGTGAGTACGTTGTCAAAGTGATATTCCACGATGGCCGCGTTGATGCCCTGGTAACGGGTCTTGCCGGCGTAATGGAGCGTTCCCTTGCCCTTCACCTCAAACGGATAATCCTTCAGCGGCTCGGCATTCAGATCTTGCGACCACTCATCACCGGCTCGGACGGGGTGGTCCGGGTAAAGCGACTGCCCGCCCATTTGCTCCAGAAACATCCGCAGCATCTGCGTGAGCGGCTCCCGGACGGGCGCGTCGACGCCGGCGAACAAGGTATCACCGCCCTCGAAATCCACCAGTCGGCCCGCACGGTCGTAGTGCGCCGTCAATGTCTGGCCAATAACCTGCTGGCTCACCTCGGCTTGCGCCTGGGCCACCGAATTGCGCGTCTCTTCCGGCAGAGCCGCAAGGTCGGCACGCACGTTGAACTTGTCGAAACGATGCTGAATGTCCGCCGCTCCATCCGCGTGTACCTTCGCCACGGTAACCGTGCACTGCTGATCGAGCCACAACTCACCGGGCATGGGCGGGAGAAATTCCTTGAGATCCGGCGGGTGCGAATCGACGATGGAATGGGAGTGAACTTTGGTGACGTAAACGATGCCGCGACCGGAATGGTACCTGCGGGTCAGCATTACCGGATCGTCCGCACCCAACGTCAGTGTGGACCCGCAGAGCAGGAGAAGGCTCAAAGCGGTGGCGCGGCGACAGACGCCAAACGCAGCAGGCTGTGCCGCGGGCGCGCGACCCGCCAGCCGTTGCCAGGGGTCGTCAGGCATTCGCATGCTGGGATTCCTTCCGATATTTTTCCAGACACTCGCGCGAGCAGAAATGCAGCGTCTCTTCTCCGCACGCAAGAGGATGAGCGAGCTCGGTCGAAACGAACATGCCACACACGGGGTCGCGAACCATCTCTCCCCGGTGCACGACCGAAGTCTTCGCGGGTGCCACTCTACCCCCAGAGATACCAACACGAAAGCGCGTGGGACCAAACAGACTGCGCGCCATCGCCCTTAAGAGGAGCGCCAGAGCGATAAGCTCAAGAAGATCTAGCAGAAAACTTCCCATAATTGTCAGACGGCCTTTCGCCCCCACGGGATGCCCGAAGGACAGGGGTCAGGACTCAGGTGAGCCCCAAAACAGGTTTCACGTGTCAGGTACCAGGTGTCAGAACGCGGACTCTAAGGTGCACGGGGCACCACACGGACGGCGCCGAGTGATGTTTAGACTTCTGACACCTGATACCTGAAACCACCTAACTGACACCTGCCACCTACCTTGTTGCTGCGGCCCTTGCGCTATCGATCTGCTGCCGCAAGCCGGCGAGCGCGGGATTGTTCGGATTCACCTGCTGCAAGCGTTCCCAAGCTTTCTGCGCCGCGGCAACGTCATGTGTGCCTTCCAAATTCACAACAATCGAGTTGAGCAAGGTCGGTTGGTGCGTGGGATCGATGGCCAGAGACTTCGCGTACTCGCGCAGCGCGTCTTGCGCGCGGCCCGAATAGAAAAGCGCCGTCCCCAGGTCGGTGCGGGCGTCCACATTCTTCGGCGCCACCGCCAGCGCTCGCTGGTACCACTCGATGGCCTTGCCGTACTCCTTTTGGTCGTAGAGGAAATCCGCGAGCTGTAGACAAGCGTCGGGGTGATTAGGGCTCTTCGCAGCGGCCTCCTCCAAGCGCACGAGGATCGCGGCGCGGTCAATCGGTGGATGCCCCTGCGGCAAGGCCGGCTGCGCCGCGACACCACCAGCGGCAGTCGCAGCGTTGATCGGGGGATGCCCCTCCGGCAGGCTCGCCATCGTCGCGCCGGCCGCACTGGATGTGCCAGACATCCCGGACGATGGCGCGGTGGCGATTGTGAGACCTTGCGCCGTACCCGCATTCATCTGCGCCTTGGTGATGTACCCTCCCAGAAAACCTACACACAGAAACACGATGGCCGTTACCAGCGTTTCTTTTTTCATAGCCGCGTTTTCACCCTAGGTTCTCAGTCTAGTTAACTCCCCCAGAGCCGTCAACGGCTCCCGCACACCCTGCGTAAGCCATCCTTGGTTGTTGGCCAACAGCGGTTATTACCGCACCTGCAGTGTGAATTACCACGGCGGCAAACGCCGTCCCCACCTGATGCGTGTCGGAACGCAAGCCATCTGTTGCCACGCCGTTGGTAAAGCGCCCGTAACAATAGCTAAAGCGCGGGCACTCCAAAGCCGATTTGAAGATGAGAGAGTAAAGGAGCCCCATGGCAAGCGAATTACTGCGGTGCCTGCGGTTAGCCAATCGCGAGTTCCAGGAATTCATCGACGGCCCGCAGCAGAGCAGCCCACTCCACGCGGTGGCGCAATTGGAGCGGATCAACACTCACCTTGCGCAAGTGGCCCGCGGTCTTTCGCCGCTTCCCCAATTCTCGCCCCAGCAAGCCGAATTAGCTATCGAACTGGTGAAGTACCGGCAAACCCTCCAATCCCTCTCCGCCGCGCTCGCCGCCCTCCAGTCGTCCCTCCAGTCGGAGAAGACGCGGATCGAGTCCCTCAGTCGCGACACCCGCTCGGCTGCCGCCTGGGCCAAGTCCATACGAATTGTGAATAGTAAATAGTGAATGGTGACTTGCGCCCGCTCCGCCGGATGGTAAATGCTGAACAAAAAACAAACCGGGGCATTCCGGACAGATTCCCTGCGGTCAGCACGAGAATTTACTATTCACTATTCACCATTCACTATTTCCGCTCACTGTTCACTGTCCTTATGTTATATTTATGCGGCCTTTGCATAAACTTGCATGGACAAGGATTACCGGCGGAAACAAATCGTCGACCTGCTGCGCCGCGAAGAGGTGGAGACGCAGGATGATCTGCGCCGCAAACTGGCACGCCGTAGTATCCATGTAACCCAGGCCACAGTTTCCCGCGACATCGAGGAACTCGGCTTGATCAAGACGCGGACGGGCTATCGCCTGCCCGATAGCGCTGAACCGAAGGCGCTGGCGCGGCCTGAACTTATGCTCGTGGTGAAGGAGTTCCTCACCGGCGTGCGGCTGGCGGCGAATCTGGTGGTAATAAGAACCCGCCCCGGCAATGCGCACTCGGTCGCCGCCGCGCTGGATGCGACCTCGTGGGAAGAAGTCGTCGGCACGGTCGCCGGGGAT
>Ga0335071_10006092_pt1 | contig 12478 bp, 6 predicted proteins | sample Lox_Sample_15_FD_206724 | JGI IMG/M metagenome (GOLD analysis project Ga0335071, IMG submission 206724) | Soil microbial communities from Loxahatchee National Wildlife Refuge, Florida, United States - Lox_Sample_1.5 | ecosystem: Environmental > Terrestrial > Soil > Wetlands | place: USA: Florida...
CGTCATGGGAGAAGTCGGAAAGCTTGGAAAGGTCCTCGGTCCTCGCGGATTGATGCCGAACCCGAAAAGCGGGACCGTGACCGCTGACGTGGCAAAGGCGGTGAAGGAAGTCAAGGCCGGGAAAATAGAATTCCGCGTCGACAAAGCAGGCATTCTCCATGCGTCGATCGGAAAGGCGAATTTTGAGTCGAAGCAGCTTGTTGAAAATACACAAGCCTTCCTTGCCACCGTCGTCAGGCTGAAGCCGGCGACTGCCAAGGGAACGTACATCAAGAGCATTTCTCTGTCGAGCACGATGGGACCGGGCGTGCATATCGACAAGACGCAGGTTGCCGGACTTTCGCACTGAGGTCGTCGAAAGGAATTACTGCCGACGGTCCACTGTCGGCTGAAGAATTTACGCACTCTACAACTCATGAACCGTGTTCATCGCCCGGCGGGAGCTTGACGTGCCCGACCGGGGCTTCTCCCTGGACACACGACGCATAGAAAGAACAATGGAACGGTCAAAGAAGGAACAGATCGTCACGGAAGTAGCGGAAACTGTCGGCCGCGCCCGGGGACTGTTCTTCACGGACTTCACCGGTCTGACGGTGGAAGAAGCGACGGAGCTTCGCCGCGAATTCCGCAAGATCGGCGTGCAGTACCAGGTCGTGAAGAATACGTTCATCCGGAAAGCGCTCGAGCAACATGCCGGCTACGAGGGGGTATATGACTCGCTCGCCGGTCCGACCGCTGTGGCGTTCGCGTTCGAAGACCCTGTCGCTCCTGCAAAGGTCATCCAGAAATTCACGGAAAAGCACAAGAAGCTTTCCCTGAAGCTCTGCGTGATCGAGAAGCAGGTGTACGAGGGAGGACGGCTGGAAGAGTTGGCCAAGATGCCGACACGCAAGGAAATGATGGCGGCGATTCTTGGAAGCGTCCAGGCTCCTCTTGCGGGCGTCCCGAACGTGTTGCAGGCAGTGATCCGTGATCTCGTCAGCGTCATCGACGAGGTCGGCAAGAAGAAAGCAGCGTAAGTGTGTAACCTATCCACGAGGAGAATCCCATGTCTGTCGTTGCTGAGATTGTCGAGAAAATTGAGAAGCTGACGCTGGTCGAGGCAGTGGAACTGAAGAAGGCGCTCGAAGACAAGTTCGGCGTTACCGCGGCCGCACCCGTCGTGATGGCGGGCGGTATGGCCCCCGCCGCCGCAGCCCCGGTCGCAGAAGAGAAGACCGAATTCACCGTGATGCTCAAGGAAGCGGGCGCGCAAAAGATCAATGTCATCAAGGTCGTTCGCGCGGCCACGGGTCTCGGACTGAAGGAAGCCAAGGACCTTGTCGACGGCGCCCCGAAGCCCGTGAAAGAGGGAGTGCAGAAGGATGAAGCCGAGAAACTGAAGAAGGAACTGGAAGAAGCCGGAGCGAAAGTCGAACTGAAGTAAGATGCTCCGTGTGCGGTTCCCGGACCGCCGGGACCCTCAGTCACAGTTCATTCCCCAGAGCATCGAGTATCCGTTCGATATGATCATCATCTGGCTATGCCGGCAGGCCGATAATGCGAACCCGACCACGGGGCCGTTATCGGCTTGCCGTGTGTTTCGCCGCGACAATTCATTCTCATTCGTCATGTGAAGGAGTGGGGTTTGAAGAACCAAACCAAGCGGATTTCGTTCGGGAAGATTCCCGACATCATCGACGCTCCAGATCTTCTCAACATCCAGCTGGAGTCGTGGGAAAGCTTCCTGCAATCTGACGCGCCGCCCTCCCGCCGAAGGAACAAAGGACTCCAGGCGGTGTTCAAGATGAATTTTCCCATCACGGACACGCGCGAGAACTTCCTCCTCGAATTCGTCGAGTACTACATCGAGAAGCCGAAATACTCCGTTCCGGAATGCGAAGAGCGCGGTCTGACGTACGCCGTGCCGGTCAAGGCGAAACTGCGCCTCTCGCAAAAAGCCGAGAACGGCAAGGAATACGTCAACACGATCGAACAGGACGTCTATCTCGGCAACCTGCCGACGATGACGCACCGCGGCACGTTCATCATCAACGGCGCCGAGCGCGTCGTGGTGAGCCAGCTCCACCGCTCGCCCGGCGTCTTCTTCTCGGAGTCGATCCACCCGAACGGCACCCCGATCTATTCCGCGCGCATCATCCCGTTCCGCGGATCGTGGGTCGAATTCTCGACCGACATCAACAACGTGATGTACGCGTATATCGACCGGAAAAAGAAGTTCCCGGTGACCACGCTGCTCCGCGCCCTCGGGTATTCCTCCGACGACGAAATCCTCGAGCTCTTCAACCTCGTCGAAGAGATCGATGTCGCCAAGGTCGACCTTGACGAATATCAGGGCCGGGTCGTGTGTAGCGACGTCGTCGACCGGAAGACCGGCGAGATTTTCCTGAACAAGGACACGGTCCTCGATGAGGAGCACATCAAACTCCTCAAGAAAAAGAACGTGAAGAAGCTGCGCCTCCTCGTTGCAATGGGGAGCGAAGAGTCCGTGATCGCCAAGACGATTTCCAAAGATCAGGTCCGCTCGGAAGAAGACGCGCTCACCACGATCTACAAACAGCTCCGATCCGGCGATGCGCCCGATCTGGACACCGCGAAGACGTTGATCGACCGGCTCTTCTTCAACGAGAAACGGTACGACCTCGGCGATGTCGGGCGGTACCGCCTGAACAGCAAGCTGGGTCTCGAGGTCCCGGTCTCCACGACCACGCTGACGAAGACCGACATTATTGCGATCATCAACTACCTGATCGACCTGCAGCAGAAGAAGCGTTCGGTGGACGACATCGATCACCTCGGCAACCGTCGCGTCCGGACCGTCGGCGAGCAGATCGCGCAGCAATTCAATATCGGCCTGGCGCGCATGGCGCGGACCATCCGCGAGCGCATGAACATCCGCGACAACGAGAACCTCACGCCGCAGGACCTCGTCAACGCGAGGACCATCAGCAGCGTGATCAACGCGTTCTTCGGGACCAATCCGCTGTCGCAGTTCATGGACCAGACGAACCCGCTGGCCGAGCTGACGAACAAGCGGCGCATGTCGGCCCTCGGGCCGGGCGGCCTCACGCGCGAGCGCGCAGGCTTCGAAGTCCGCGACGTGCACTACACGCACTACGGCCGGCTCTGTCCGATTGAAACGCCGGAAGGTCCGAACATCGGCCTGATCTCTTCGCTCTGCATCCACGCGCGGGTGAACGAGTTCGGCTTCATCGAGACGCCGTACCGGAAGGTGAAGAACGGCAAGGTGCTCGACGAGATCGAGTACCTGACCGCCGAACAGGAAGACAATTTCACCATTGCGCAGGCCAATGCTCCACTGGATACGCGGGGGAATTTCGAAGCCGATCGTGTCAAGGCACGGGTGAAGGGCGAATTCCCGGTCGTCAAGCCCGACCAGGTGCAGTACATGGACGTGGCCCCGAATCAGATCGTCAGTCCCGCGGCCGGCCTTATCCCCTTCCTGGAGCATGATGACGCCAACCGCGCGCTCATGGGCTCGAACATGCAACGGCAATCGGTGCCGCTGCTCCGCCCCGAAGCGCCGCTCGTCGGGACAGGGCTCGAGGAGAAGATCGCCCGCGATGCACGGACGCTGATCGTTGCTGAGCGCAACGGCCTCGTGGAGTACGTCGATGCCGACCGCATCGTGGTGGTGTACGACATCGATGAAAGCAGCACGGAAGCGCTCCTCTCGTTCGACGACAAGCGGCGGGTGGAGTATCATCTCACGAAGTTCTTCCGCACGAACCAGGACACCTGCATCAACCAGAAGGCGGTCGTGAAGCCGGGCGACAAGGTGAAGAAAGGCGATGTTCTCGCCGATGGCGCTGCCACCGACGGTGGCGAGTTGGCGCTGGGTCGGAACGTCCTCGTGGCCTTCATGCCCTGGAACGGGTACAACTTCGAAGATGCGATCATCCTGAGCGAGAGGATCGTCTCACAGGACGTGTTCACCTCGATTCACATCGAGGAGTTCGAGCTCCAGGTGCGCGACACCAAGCGTGGCGAGGAAGAGCTGACACGGGAAATCCCCAACGTCTCGGAAGAAGCCACGAAGGACCTCGACGAAAACGGGATCATCCGCGTTGGCGCGGAAGTCGTCGAGGGCGACATCCTGATCGGCAAGATCACGCCGAAGGGCGAATCGGACCCGACGCCGGAAGAGAAACTCCTGAAGGCGATCTTCGGCGAGAAGGCCGGCGACGTCAAGGACGCTTCGCTCAAAGCGCCGCCCGGGATGAAGGGCGTCGTGATTGCAACGAAGTTGTTCAGTCGCAAGAAGAAGGACGCGGAATCCAAGCGCGAGGACAAGCGTCGGACCGACGCGCTCGACCGGCAGCGCCGGAAGATCGTCGCCGACCTCCGCGAACGCCTGATCCGGAAACTCACGATTCTCCTCGATGGCGAGAAATCGGTGGGCGTGCGCGATACAGACGGGAACATGGTCTTCCGCGCAGGGACGCAGTTCCGCGCCGAACTGTTCGAAGGATGCGACGTGCTTGAAAAGCTCGACGCGTCGAACGAGTGGTCGGACGACAAGCGGAAGAACGGTCTCATCACGAAGATCTACCAGGCGTACATCGGCAAGCTCGAAGCGGTGGAAGAGGAGTTCAAGCACGAGAAGAACAAGGTGCAGCTCGGCGACGAACTTCCCCCGGGCGTCGTTCAGCTCGCCAAGGTCTACGTCGCCAAGAAGCGCAAGCTCTCCGTCGGTGACAAGATGGCGGGCCGGCACGGCAACAAGGGCGTGGTTTCGCGCATCGTCCCGGTGGCCGACATGCCGTTCCTCCCCGACGGGACCCCGGTGGACATCGTGCTCAATCCGCTCGGCGTGCCTTCCCGCATGAATATCGGTCAGCTGTATGAGACCGCGCTCGGCTGGGCGGCACGGATCCTCGGCGTGAAATACGCGTCGCCGATTTTTGACGGGGCGACGTGGGAAGATGTCCAGAAGGAACTGGAAAAAGCCAGCCTCAACCTGCATTCCCGCTCCGTGCTGTACGACGGACGGACAGGCGAACGGTTCGACCAGGAAGTGACGGTGGGCATCATCTACATGCTGAAGCTGTCCCATCTCGTGGACGACAAAATTCACGCACGTTCCATCGGGCCCTATTCTCTTATTACCCAGCAGCCTCTCGGAGGCAAGGCGCAGTTCGGCGGCCAGCGATTCGGAGAAATGGAGGTGTGGGCGCTGGAAGCGTATGGCGCAGCACATGTCCTGCAGGAAATCCTGACGGTGAAAAGCGACGACGTCTCGGGCCGGGCAAAAGTCTATGAGGCGATCGTCAAAGGAGACAACCTGCCTGAAGCCAACGTTCCGGAATCATTCAACGTCCTGATCCGCGAACTCATGGGCCTCGGGCTGGATGTGAAGTTGGACTAACGAAGAATGTCTCGGGAGAGTACCATGGCATTGTTCCATCAACCCAAAGATCAGAAGAAGAACTTCACCAAGATCACGATCAGTCTGGCGTCCTCGGACATGATCCTCGCGCGGTCCCATGGCGAGGTCACGAAACCCGAGACGATCAACTATCGATCGTTCCGACCGGAAAAAGACGGTCTGTTCTGCGAGAAGATCTTCGGGCCGACACGCGATTGGGAGTGTCACTGCGGGAAGTACAAGAGGATCCGCTACCGCGGCATCATCTGCGACCGGTGCGGCGTCGAAGTGACCCAGAAAAGTGTGCGTCGCGAACGGATGGGGCATATCGCCCTCGCCGTGCCGATCGTGCACATCTGGTATTTCCGCTCGCTGCCGTCAAAGATCGGATACATCCTCGGGATGACGACGAAGGACCTCGAGCGCATCATTTATTATGAATCGTACGTCGTGATCCAGCCGGGCACAAGCGGTCTGAAGGCCGGGTCGCTGATCTCCGAAGACCAGTATTTTGAAATCCTCGCGGCGCTTCCCGAAAACCACGACGACCTCGAGAACACCGACGCGCGGAAATTCATCGCCCAGATCGGCGGCGAAGCCGTCAAGAGCCTCCTCAAGGCGACCGACATCAACAAGACCGCGGAAGAACTCCGCGAAGTGATCAAGATCGAGAAGTCGGCCCAGAAGAAGCTTGAAGCCCTCAAGCGCCTCCGCGTCATCGAGGCGTTCCGCGAGCAGGATGACGGCACGATGAACAAGCCCGAATGGATGGTGCTCGACATCATCCCGGTCATCCCACCGGAGCTCCGCCCGCTCGTCCCGCTCGAAGGCGGCCGCTTCGCGACGTCGGACCTCAACGACCTGTACCGCCGCGTCATCATCCGGAACAACCGGCTGAAGCGGCTGATCGACATCAAGGCGCCCGATGTGATTCTCCGCAACGAAAAGCGGATGCTTCAGGAGGCGGTGGATTCGCTGTTCGACAACTCGCGGCGCGTCAACGCTGTCCGGAGCGACAACAACCGCGCGCTGAAGTCGTTGTCCGATATGCTGAAAGGGAAGCAGGGGCGGTTCCGCCAGAACCTGCTCGGGAAACGCGTGGACTATTCGGGCCGTTCGGTGATCGTCGTCGGCCCTGAACTGAAGCTGCATGAATGCGGCCTCCCGAAGGACATGGCGGTCGAGCTGTTCAAGCCGTTCATCATCCGCAAACTGATCGAACGCGGCGTGGTGAAAACGGTGAAGAGCGCGAAGAAGATGGTGGACAAGAAGGGCCCCGAGGTGTGGGAGATCCTCGAGCACATCATCGACGGGCACCCGGTGCTGCTCAACCGCGCGCCGACGCTTCACCGGCTCGGCATCCAGGCATTCCAGCCGGTGCTGGTCGAAGGCAAGGCGATCCGGATTCACCCGATGGTCTGCACGGCGTTCAACGCGGACTTCGACGGCGACCAGATGGCCGTGCACGTGCCGCTGTCGTTCGATGCGCAGCTGGAAGCACGCGTTCTCATGCTCTCCAGTCATAACATCCTTTCGCCTGCCAGCGGAGCGCCGATTGTCACTCCGACCCAGGACCAGGTGCTGGGCTGCTACTATCTCACGAAATCCAAACCCGGCGACAACGGCGAAGGAATGCTCTTCGCCTCGACCGAAGAAGCGCTCATTGCGTTCAACCACGGCAAGGTGGGGCTGCATGCCCGCATTAAGGCGAGGATCGGCGCACAGCTGGTGGAAACGACCACCGGCCGCGTGATCTTCAACCTGATCGTGCCGAAGGAGGTCGGCTTCTTCAACGAGCTGATGAACAAGAAGCGCCTCGTACAGATCATCGCCACGGTGTTCCGGAAGGTCGGGAACCTCCAGACCGCGGAATTCCTCGACAAGCTGAAGGAGATCGGCTTCCGCTACGCGACCTACGGCGGGCTCTCCGTCGGGCTGGACGATGTCATCGTCCCGCGCGAAAAGGAGACCCTCATCAACTCCGCGCAGGCGGAGGTGGACAAGGTCGAAAACCAGTATCTCAACGGCATCATCACGCAGGGCGAGCGCTACAACAAGGTCATCGACCTGTGGACGTCGACCAGCAACAAGGTCGCGGACCGGCTGATGGAGACGCTCCAGCGGTCGAAGGACGGCTTCAATTCGCTCTTCATGATGGTGGATTCCGGAGCCCGCGGCTCGCGCGAACAGGTTCGACAGCTCGCCGGCATGCGCGGACTCATGGCGAAACCGCAGAAGAGCCTGTCGGGCGCAACCGGGGAGCTCATCGAGAACCCGATCATCGCCAATTTCCGTGAGGGGCTTTCGATCCTCGAGTACTTCATCTCGACCCACGGAGCCCGCAAGGGGTTGGCAGACACGGCGTTGAAGACAGCCGATGCGGGATATCTTACCCGGCGTCTTGTCGACGTCGCGCAGGATGCGATTGTCACCATGCAGGACTGCGGCACCATCCGCGGCGTCGTGACCGGAGCGTTGAAGGAAGGCGAGGACGTCAAAGAGCCGCTCTCGGAGCGCATCGTGGGCCGTGTCAGCGTTCATGACGTCGTGGACCCGGTTTCCGGGGAAGTGCTGATCGCGTCCGGAGAGCTGATCGAGGAAGACATGGCCGAGCGCATCGCCGAGACCTCCATTGAAACCGTGGAGATCCGTTCGGTGCTGACCTGCGAATCGAAGCGCGGCGTATGCGCGCTTTGCTACGGCCGCAACCTGACGACCGGCAGACTGATCCAGCCGGGCGAGACGGTCGGCATCATCGCCGCGCAGTCGATCGGCGAGCCGGGCACGCAGCTGACGCTGCGCACCTTCCATACGGGAGGCACAGCCAGCCGCATCGCGTCCCAGTCCGACGTGCGCGCGAAGTTCGACGGCCGGATCCAGTACGAGAACCTCAAGGTGCTTGCGGTGCCGTCCGATGACGGGACCAAGGCCATCGTTGCCGGGCGCAGCGGCGTGATCAACATCCTGGATCATGACAACAGGGTGCTCACACGCTACGACGTGCCGTACGGCGCCATGCTCATGGTGGAAGATGAAGCGACGATCGGCAAGAACGTCACCATCTATGAATGGGATCCGTACAACGCGGTCATCGTGTCCGAGCGGTCAGGGACGGTGAAGTATCATGACCTCGTCGAGAACCTCACCTACCGTGAAATCGACGATGAGCAGACAGGCCACATTCAGAAGGTGGTCATCGATTCGCGCGATCGGACGCGTGCGCCTTCGGTGGAAATCTTCGGCAAGGAGAGCGATCGGGTGGGCTCGTACATCATCCCAACCCGTGCGCACCTCGCCGTGAACGACGGCCAGCGTATCGAGGCTGGCACCATCGTCGCCCGCATTCCCCGCGACACGGGGCGTACGCGCGACATCACCGGCGGTCTGCCGCGCGTTACCGAGCTCTTCGAGGCGCGTAGCCCCGCCGATCCCGCGATCGTGTCCGAGATCGACGGCATCGTGCACTTCGGTGCGCCGCGCCGCGGTCACCGCGACGTCGTGGTGAAGAGTCACGACGAGTCCTACGAGAAGCACTATCCTATTCCGCTCGGCAAGCACGTCCTCGTGCAGGAAGGCGACACCGTGCGGGCAGGCGAACGCCTCTCGGACGGAGCGATCAATCCACACGATGTGCTCCGGATCAAGGGCGTCGGCGCCGTCCAGGAATATCTCGTCAACGAGATCCAGGAGGTCTACCGGATCCAGGGCGTGAAGATCAACGACAAGCACATTGAGATCATCGTCCGGCAGATGATGCAGAAGGTGAAGATCGTCGACTCGGGCGACACGCGCTTCCTGGAAGGCGACTTTGTGGACAAGCTTCGCCTCGAGGAGGAGAACGACTCGTTGCGGGACAAGGTGTTCATCGAGAACAAGGGCGATTCGAAGTTCAAGAACAGTGCCCTGGTCGCGCGCAGACGCGTCATGGAAACCGACAGCGATATCGGCAAGCGCGGCAAGAAGCGGATCGTGTATCGCGACGCGAAGGCGGCGACGTCGGAGCCGGTGTTGCTGGGCATCACCACGGCGGCGCTGTCGACCGACAGCTGGATCTCCGCGGCATCGTTCCAGGAAACCACGAAGGTGCTGACGGATGCCGCCATCGAGGCCAAGCTGGATTCCCTGCTCGGCCTGAAGGAAAATGTGATCATGGGCCACCTGATCCCTGCCGGGACGGGCCTCAAGCATTTCCGGAACATCACCGTGGTCCCGACCGATACGGGCGAACCTTCGTCCGCGGCGGAGGAACACGAAACCGAGAGGTCGCGTACCGCCGTGCAGACGGCGGAAGACGTCAACGACTAAGGATGCACCACATTCCACAGGCGCTGGGGCCGGCCGACCACCTACCGGGGCCGGCCCCATCCTGTGCGCAAAATCCGGCCAAGCGCCTCGAGAAATACGGTTTTTGTTGACATTGTTTTTTTTCTTTCGTACATTAAAAGGCTAACTGAGACTTTCCAAACCTTTAGCGCAAGGGAGTATTACGTGCCAACGATCAACCAATTGGTCCGGAACAGCCGGCACGCGGTGACCTACAAGAGCAAGGCGCCGGCGATGGCGGGATGTCCACAGAAGCGCGGCGTCTGTACGCGCGTCTACACGACCACGCCGAAGAAGCCGAATTCGGCGCTGCGCAAGGTCGCCCGCGTTCGCCTGACCAATGGCATCGAAGTGACGGCCTACATCCCGGGCGAAGGGCACAACCTCCAGGAGCATTCCATCGTGATGATCCGCGGCGGCCGCGTGAAGGATCTTCCGGGCGTCCGCTATCACATCATCCGTGGGACGCTGGACACCGCCGGCGTGGCGGACCGGAAACAGGGGCGCTCCAAGTACGGCGCGAAGAAGGCAAAGTCATAATTTCACGCAAAGGTCTCCGTGAGAAAGAAACGAGCTTCAAAACGTCAGACGCTTGCCGATCCGAAGTACGGCGATGCCCTCGTCTCGGTATTCGTCAACAATATTCTGAAACAGGGGAAGAAACACCTTGCACGGGGAATCCTGTACAAGGCCCTTGCGCTCATTGAAGAGCGCGGCAAACCGAACGGTCTCGAGGTCTTCAAGAAGGCCGTGCAAAACACGCGCCCGATGCTCGAAGTGAAGGCCCGCCGTGTCGGCGGCGCCACGTATCAGGTGCCGACGGAGGTGCGCGGAGACCGGAGCACCGCACTGGCGATCCGGTGGCTTCTCACGTACGCCAACGATCGCAAAGAGAAGTCGATGTCCGAGAAACTCGCCTCGGAGTTCATCGCTGCGGCGAACGGCGAAGGGAACGCAATCAAGAAAAAGGAAGATACTCACCGCATGGCGGAAGCCAACAAGGCGTTCGCCCATTTCCGGTGGTAAGCACGAAGGGATGATGTAGGGACGTATGGCTAGACAGTATCCGCTCGAACGGACACGAAATATCGGAATCAGCGCGCACATCGACGCCGGCAAGACGACGACGACGGAGCGCATTCTCTTCTATACGGGTGTGGTGCACCGCATGGGTGAAGTCCATGAAGGTGCGGCGACCATGGACTGGATGGAACAGGAAAAGGAACGCGGCATCACGATCACCTCGGCCGCAACCACCTGCTTCTGGAGAAATCACCGGGTCAATATTATCGACACGCCGGGCCACGTCGACTTCACCGCGGAAGTCGAACGGTCACTGCGCGTGCTCGACGGCGCCATTGCGCTGTTCTGCTCCGTCGGCGGTGTCGAACCGCAGTCGGAGACCGTCTGGCGGCAGATGGACAAATACGGGGTCCCGCGGATCGCGTTCGTCAACAAGATGGACCGCATCGGCGCAGACTTCTTCGCCGTGGTCCAGATGATGAAAGACCGCCTCTCCGCCAACGCGGTGCCGATCCAGCTCCCTGTCGGCGAAGGCGACCTCTTTACCGGCATCATCGACCTGGTGACCATGAAGGCGTATATGTACCGGGAGTCGACGCTCGGGACGGAGTGGGACGAAATTGAGATCCCACAGAGCATGAAGGGGAAGGCCAAGGAATACCGGACGAAAATGCTCGAGGCCGTGGCCGATGAGGATGATTCCCTCCTCGTGAAGTACCTCGAGGGGAAGGAGATCACCCCGAAAGAAATCATGGCGGTCCTCCGCCGGGCCTGCCTCAAGGTCAGCATCGTCCCGGTCCTCTGCGGCTCCTCGTTCAAGAACAAAGGAGTCCAGATGCTGCTCGATGCGGTGGTGGACTACCTTCCGTCCCCGCTGGACCTCAACGAAGGCAAGATCCGCGGGCACCATCAGAACATGAAGGACGAAGTGTACCGCGCGGTCGACGACTCGAAGCCGTTCGCGGCGCTGGCGTTCAAGATTATGACCGATCCGTTCGTCGGACGGCTGACCTACGTGCGCGTCTACTCCGGGACGCTCAGCAAGGGCTCGTACATTTATAACGCCGTGTCCGATCGCAAGGAACGGATCAGCAGGATCCTCCGGATGCACGCCAACATGCGTGAGGATGTCGAGGAATCGTACGCCGGCGACATCATCGCCGTCGTGGGGCTCAAGCATACGCGGACCGGAGACACGTTGTGCGACGAGAAGGACCCGATCATTCTGGAGAAGATGACCTTCCCCGAGCCGGTGATCCACGTCGCCATCGAGCCGAAGACGAAGGCCGACGAAGAGAAGATGGCCGAGGCGCTCCAGAAGCTAACGGAAGAAGATCCGACGCTCCGCGTCTCCACGAACGAAGAGACCGGCCAGACGATCATCAGCGGAATGGGCGAGCTGCACCTCGAGATCATCGTGGACCGGATGAAACGCGAATTCAAGGTGGAAGCCAACATCGGCAAGCCGCAGGTCGCCTACAAGGAGACCATCAGGAAGAAGGTCCAGCAGGAAGGAAAGTTCGTCCGGCAGTCGGGCGGGCGCGGGCAGTACGGCCATGTCTGGATCGAAGTGGAGCCGAACGAGAAGGGGAAGGGGTTTGTGTTCGAGAACGGCATCGTGGGCGGCGTGATTCCGAAGGAATACATCAAGCCCGTTCAGGAAGGGATCGTCGAGGCGATGCGGAACGGCGTGCTGGCGGGATATCCGGTCGAGGACGTGAAGGTGAAGTTGTATGATGGGTC
>Ga0335071_10006093_pt1 | contig 12478 bp, 8 predicted proteins | sample Lox_Sample_15_FD_206724 | JGI IMG/M metagenome (GOLD analysis project Ga0335071, IMG submission 206724) | Soil microbial communities from Loxahatchee National Wildlife Refuge, Florida, United States - Lox_Sample_1.5 | ecosystem: Environmental > Terrestrial > Soil > Wetlands | place: USA: Florida...
CCATGGCCTGGGCTCTGCGCCTCAGGCCTGGCGGGCCGGCCGACGCTGGATGTCACGTCCGCATGCCGAGCGGGCCAGCCCGACGGGACGCGGGTCCCGCGCGATCCCGTTGGCTGTGGTTTGGCGGTTGAAGTGTCGCGACATACGTGTCCCTGAAAAACAAAAAAGCACGCCGGGGCGTGCCTGGATAGCAGAACAGATGGCTGGCAGCCCTTCCAAGGTAAAACAGGCATATCCTCTTGCCTGACCACTGCGCTGTCCTTTGGCCTGACCGTTGCCGGTCAGTTTTGGGCAGGAGGAACAGGGTTTTTTTTAACCCGCTCCTCGCGGCGCTTTCTTCGGAAGGGAGAAGGGAACCTGTGATCGGGTTCCAGAGGCATCCGCTGATCGATCCGATTTTCCCCCGCGCCCGTTTCCGGGTCCGCCGGGGTTAGCGTCCTGCTCGCGCAGGAGAACCTCCACCTCGTGCTCTCGCCGGGGCGAGAGTCAGCCGCTATTCTCCGGTATTCAGTTATAAGATACCCCGCTCATGCCGTGTGCTGCAAAGTTCTGAACCTGTTTGTATTGCACAGGCCGGGTCCAGCTCGGAAGCTCCGCCTTGGCTCAGGCCTATCGCGTCACTTTCGGAAGGTTGGACCCTGTTTTTTGGGTGTTGGCTCAGGACGGTGGGCGCAGCATCACGCGCACAGCAGGGCAACGAACTTATACCACAAAGTCAAGGCGGCGGGTAGGGAAAGATTAACCACCGCCGCCGAGTTTAAGGGAACCGTAGGGTTTACCTACGGGTAAACCCGCTTGATCGTGCGCGGGAAGGCGATTGTCTCGCGGATGTGCTCGATGCCGCACAACCAGGCGACCGTGCGTTCGACGCCCATGCCGAAGCCGGAGTGCTGCACCGACCCGTAGCGCCGCAGGTCCAGGTACCATTTGAAGGCGGCTTCGGGCAGCTTGTGCTGGTGGATGCGCTCGAGCAGCAGTACCGGGTCTGAAATGCGCTCCGAACCACCGATAATCTCGCCGTAACCTTCCGGCGCCAGCAGGTCCACACTCTTGCACACCTCCGGGCGTCCGGGCCAGGGCTCCATGTAGAAGGCCTTGACCGCCGTCGGGTAGCCGTAGACGAAGACCGGCTTCTCGTACAGGTTGGTCAGGGCGGTCTCGTGTGGCGCGCCGAAATCGATGCCCCACTCGAATTTGAGCAGCTCCTTCTTCTCAGGATCGGTCTCCGCCGCGTACAGCTCCTGGATCTTCTTGGCAGCCTCGTCGTAGGAGATGCGCGGGAAGGGCGCCACGATCTTCTCGAGCTTGCTGAGGTCCCGGCCGAGCGACTTCAGCTCGGGGGTCCGCTCGTGCAGCACGCGCTGGACGATGTGGGTCACGAACTGCTCCTCGACCTGCATCAACCCGTCCAGGTCGCAGAAGGCGATCTCGGGCTCGACCATCCAGAACTCGGTCAGGTGGCGGCGGGTCTTGGACTTCTCGGCCCGGAAGGTGGGTCCGAAGCAGTACACCTTGCCGAAGGCGAAAATGTCGGCTTCGTTGTAGAGCTGCCCGGACTGGGAGAGGTAGGCCTTGCCCTCGTCGAAGTAGTCCGTCTCGAACAGGGTGGTGGTGCCCTCCACCGCGGCCGGGGTCAGGATCGGCGTGTCCATGTGGATGAAGCCGTGCTGCTCGAACCACTCGTGGATGGCGGCGATGACTGTGGCGCGCACGCGCAGGATGGCCCACTGTGACGGCATGCGGATCCACAGGTGGCGGTTATCCAGGGCGAAATCGGGACCGTGCTCCTTGAGCGCCATCGGGTAATCCTCGTCGGCGGACTGCAGGACCTGGATCTCCTTGACGCCGATCTCGAACCCGCCGGGGATGCCGGGGGCGCGCTTGTCCTCGCGCACCGGCCCGGTGACGATTACGGACGATTCTTGCGGCAGGCGCACCAGCTGGTCGAAGACGGCCTCGGACAGGTCGCCCTTGAAGGCCACGCACTGGACGAAGCCGCTGCCGTCGCGCACCAGCAGGAAGACCAGCTTGCCCTTGTCGGTGCGGTTGTAGACCCAGCCGCGCACGGTCACTTCCTGACCGGCGTATTCGGATATTTTTTCCACTCGGATCACGGTTGCCATGAATTTTCCTTCTTCCCGTTCGATGATGGCGTAATTATAAAGGATGATCGAGCGCGGAGCGGGCGCGCATGCCCGCGATCTTTAGGGATGCTTCTTATTCGCCAGCGCCTGCTCGAGCAGCTCGCGCGTTACCTTGGGGTCGGCCTTGCCGCGCGTGGCCCTGGCCACCTGGCCCATCAGCCACTGGAAGACGGTCTCCTTGCCGGCCAGATACTTGGCCACCTCGCCCGGGTTATCGGCCAGGATCTGCGTCACCACCACCAGCAGAGCGTCCTGGTCAGAGACCTGGGACAGGTTCTTTTCGGCCACGATCGTCTCGGGCGTCTTGCCGCTGGCGAACATCTCACCCAGCACCTCGCGGCCGGTGTTGGCGTTGATCGTCCCGCCGGTCACCAGGTCCACCAGGGCGGCAAGCCGGCCCGGGGGGACCGGCAGCGCCTCCAGGTCCAGGCCTTTTTCGTTGACGCTGCGCAGCAGCTCACCTGCGATCCAGTGGTTGACCGTGCGCGCCGGGCTCATCGCGGCCTGGACCGCCGCTTCGAAATAATCCGCCAGGGCAGTCTCGGAGTTCAACAGGCGCGCCTCCTTGGGGGTCAGGGCGTAGTCCTTGACGAAGCGCTGCGTGCGGGCGACGGGCAGCTCGGGCAGCGCGGCACGCGCCGCGTCGACGCGGGCGGCGTCGATCTCGAGCGGCGTCAGGTCCGGCTCGGGGAAGTAGCGGTAGTCGTGCGCTTCCTCCTTGCCGCGCTGCGCCACGGTCACGCCGTGCGCCTCGTCCCAACCCATGGTCTGCTGGATGACCGTCCCGCCGGATTCGATCAGGTGGGCCTGGCGCTCGATCTCGTAAGCGGTGGCGCGCGCCAGGGCGCGGAAGCTGTTCAGGTTTTTGATCTCGGTGCGCGTGTTGAGTGCCGTACTGCCGACCGGGCGCACCGAAACGTTGGCTTCGAAGCGCAGTACGCCCTTTTCCATGTCTCCGGAGTTGACCCCCAGTGTGCGCAGGATGGCGCGCACCTTGGTGGCGTAGTCCAGCGCCGCCTCGACCGTGTGCATGTCCGGCTCGGAGACGATCTCGAGCAGCGGCACGCCGGCCCGGTTGAAGTCCACCAGGGCGTGGTCGCCGTGATGAGCCAGCTTGGCGGTGTCTTCCTCGAGGTGGGCGCGCGTGACGCCGATGCGCTGCGGACCTGCCTCGGAGTCCTCCAGCACCTCCAGCCAGCCGTGCGAAGCCAGCGGGTGCTCGTACTGCGAGATCTGGTAGCCCTTGGGCAGGTCGGGGTAGAAGTAGTTCTTGCGCGCGAAGGCGTTGGTCGGGTTGATCGTGCAGTTGAGCGCCAGCCCGACCAGGATGGCCTGCTCGATCGCCTTCTGGTTAACGACCGGCATGGCGCCCGGCAGCCCGGTGCAAACCGGGCAGATGAGCGTATTGGGTTCGGGGGCCGAGGCGTAGTCGGCCGAACAGCCGCAGAACATCTTGGAGTGGGTGCGCAGCTCGGCGTGGATTTCCAGACCGATGACGGGTTCGTAGGTGGTCATGCCGCGCCTCCGTCGATCGGCGGGCGGAGGGTGTGCCAGTCGGTGGCGGCCTGGTAGGCGTGCCCGATCTGGAAGAGCCGATCCTCGCTCAGCTGCGGGCCGATCAGCTGCATGCCGACCGGCAGCCCGTCGGCGAAGCCGCACGGCAGCGACAGCGCCGGCACGCCGGCCGGGTTCGTGGCGACCACGTGGATGTCCGAGAGGTACATGGTCAGCGGGTCGTCGAGCTTCTCGCCCAGCTTGAAGGCCGTCGTCGGGCACACCGGCGCCAGCAGCGCGTCGACCTGCCCGAAAGCGGCGGCGAAATCCTGGCGCAGCAGGGTGCGTACCTTCTGGGCCTTGAGATAGTAGGCATCGTAGTAACCGGCAGAGAGCACGTAGGCGCCCAGCATGATGCGCCGCTTGACCTCCGGGCCGAAGCCCTCCCGGCGGGTCTGCAGGAACAGGTCGATCACGTTCTCCGCGCCCTGGCCCGCCGCCAGGCCGAAGCGGACCCCGTCGAAGCGCGCCAGGTTGGCGCTGGCCTCGGCGAAGAGCAGCAGGTAGTAGACCGCCAGGGCGTACCGCGTGTGCGGCAGCGAGACCTCGTGGATCTCCATGCCCAGCCCTTCGAACTGGCGGATGGCGGCGCGCAGGGCGGCCTCGACCCCGGGCTGGATGCCCGCCGCGAAGTACTCCTTCGGGATGCCCAAACGCAGGCCCTTGACTGGTTTCTGCATCCCGGCCAGGTAATCGGGCACCGGGGCGTCCAGGCTGGTGGCGTCGCGCGGGTCGCGGCCGGCGATGGCCTGCAGGACGGCGGCGCAGTCCTCGACCTCACGACCCAGCGGGCCGATCGAGTCGAACGAGGAGACCAGGGCGATCAGCCCGTAGCGCGGCACGCGCCCGTAGGTCGGTTTCAGCCCGGTGACGTTGCAGAAACCGGCCGGCATGCGAATCGAGCCGCCGGTGTCCTCGCCGAGAGCGAAGGCCCCCAGCCCGGCCGCGACCGCCGCGGCCGACCCGCCGCTCGAGCCGCCCGGCACGCGCTCCAGGTCCCACGGGTTGCGGGTGGGAAAGAAAGCCGAGTTTTCACAAGACGAGCCCATGCCGAACTCGTCCATGTTGTGCTTGCCGATCAGGACCGCGCCGGCCTCGTCCAGGCGGTCGACGACCGTGGCGTTGTAGGGCGGGACGTAGTTTTCCAGGATCTTCGACGAGCAGGTGGTGCGTACGCCGCGCGTGGAGAGGCAGTCCTTGGCGGCAAAGGGGATACCGGTCAGCGGGCCGACGGAATCGCCGCGCGCCAGGCGCTCGTCCGCCCGGCGGGCTTGTTCCAGCGCCAGCTCGTCGGAAAAGGTGACGAAGGCGTGCAGCTTTTCGTCCAGGGCGTGGGCGCGCGCCAGCGCCGCCCGGGTCAGCTCCAGGCTGCTGAGCTGGCGCCGGACGAGCAGGTCGTGGGCCTCACGGACAGTCAGGCGGGTCGGGTCCATGGCTATTCTTCGTCGAAGACGTTCGGAACGCGCACGAAGGGACCCTCGGCATGCGGCACATTGCTCAGGAACTCGTCGCGCGGCAGCGATGGCCGGACCTCGTCGGGCCGGGTCACGTTGCGCACCGCCGGCTGCTCGCTCGCCGGGGGAACGTCCTCCGTGTCGACCGCGTTGAGCAGGCGGAAGTAGTCGAGGATCTCCGCGAACTGGCCGCTGAAGCGGCGCGCCTCGTCCTCGTCCAGCCCGAGCCGGACCAGGGAGGCGACGTGCTTGACCATTTCGGTATCGATGCTGCCGGCTGCTTTCGGTTTGGGTTCCGCCATGGCCGCGGCCTCCTACTCCTTAACCTGGATGTGCAGGTCGCGCAGCTGTTTCGGGTCGGCAGCCGAAGGGGCGTCGGCCATCACGTCGCGCGCCGCCTGGTTCTTGGGGAAGGCGATCACCTCGCGGATGTTGGGCTCGTCGGCCAGCAGCATGACCAGCCGGTCCACGCCGGGGGCGATGCCGCCGTGCGGCGGCGCGCCGAACTCGAAGGCTTCCAGCATGTGGCCGAACTTGCGCTGGGCCTCTTCCTCGCCGATGCCCAGCAGGCTGAAAACTTTGGACTGGATGTCGCGGCGGTGGATGCGGATCGAGCCGGAGGCCATCTCGTAGCCGTTGCAGACCATGTCGTAGGCGTCGGAGAGGATCGAGCCCGGGTCGGACTCGAACTTGTCCAGGTCCGACAGGCGCGGCATGGTGAACGGGTGGTGGGCGGCGTCCCACTTCTTGTCCTCCTCGTTCCACTCGAACATGGGGAAGTCGAGCACCCAGGCGAAGGCCATCACGTCCGGGTCGACCAGCTTCAGGGTATCGCGGAACCACAGGCGCAGCGCGCCCAGGGCCTTGTGGACGATCTTGGGGCTGTCGGCGACGAAGAGCAGCAGGTCGCCGGTCTTGGCGCCGGACAGTTTTTCGAGCGCAGAGAGTTCCTCGGGGCTGACGAACTTGGCGCCCGAGCCCTTCGGACCCTCGGCGGTTAGCGCCAGGCTGACGAGGCCCTTGGCGCCCAGGTCCTTGACGAAGGCGGTCAGGTTGTCGAGCTCCTTGCGCGAGTAGCCGGCGCAGCCCGGGGCGACCAGGCCCTTGACCATCCCGCCGGCCTCGAGGGCGCCCTTGAAGACGACGAACTCGGATTTGGCATAGATCGCCCCGGCGTCGAACAGTTCCATGCCGAAGCGCAGATCAGGCTTGTCCACGCCGTAGCGCGCCACTGCCTCGGTGTAGGTCAGGCGCGGCCAGGGCGAAGCCATCAGGCGCTTCTGCGGGGTGACGACCGGCAGCATGGCGGTGAACAGGCCCTCGACCATGGCGAGCACGTCGTCGCGATGGACGAAGGACATCTCGATGTCAAGCTGGGTGAACTCGGGCTGCCGGTCGCCGCGCAGGTCCTCGTCGCGGAAGCAGCGGGCGATCTGGTAGTAGCGCTCGATGCCGGCCACCATCAACAGCTGCTTGAGCTGCTGCGGCGACTGGGGCAGGGCGTAGAATTGGCCGGGGTAGACGCGGGACGGCACCAGGTAGTCGCGCGCCCCCTCGGGGGTGGTCTTGAACAGAGCCGGCGTCTCGACCTCGATGAAGCCGCGCTCCGAGAGGTAGTCGCGCATGAACTTGACCACGTGGTGGCGCAGCTCCAGGTTGCGGCGCATGCGCTCGCGGCGCAGGTCCAGGTAGCGGTATTTCAGGCGCATGTTCTCGTCCACGTCCTCGTCGCTGCTGATCATGAAGGGCAGCGCCTTGGCCGGGTTGAGCACCTCGACCGACTGCAGCACGACCTCGACCTCGCCGGTGGGCATCTTGGGATTGACCATTCCTTCCGGCCGCGCCTGGACCCGGCCGACGATCTGCAGGACCCACTCCGAGCGCACGTTGCCGACCAGTTCGAGGGTCGCCGCCGGCAGGTCCGGGTTGATGACCACCTGGGTCAGGCCAAAGCGGTCGCGCAGGTCGATGAAGACCACGCCGCCGTGGTCGCGGCGCCGGTGGACCCAGCCCGCCAGGGTGACGGTCTGGCCTACATGGCTGGCACGCAGTTCCCCGCAAGTATGAGTTTTGTACATGGCTCTCTCCTCCGATGATTCCCGCCGGCAGGTCCCGGCGCCGTCTTGATAAAATAAATCGCCCTCCGCTGTTGCGTTGGGCGATTGGTGGTCCTGCTGCTTCCCGTCAATCTGACAGGCTTCGCCCAACGGCCGGAGGCCGATTATCGTTATCGTTATTGGCGTTGGCGATGGGGCGGATATTCATTCTTGCCTCGATTGAGCGCTATTATAGCATAAAACCCCCTTGGTTGACCCATGCGGGGTTAGCGGGTAGAATACTCCCGACCTGCGGAGCAGCCTTTGTCCCGGAATCTCTACGTCGCCATCAGTATCGTCGTCATCGTTCTCGTCGCGCTCGGCCTGTTGGGGGGCCTGGTCTGGGCGAACTCGCTCTATGCGCGCCAGCATCCGACCGAAACGGAATTCCTGCTGCCCTGGCTGGGGGCGCGCACCTTCCTGCAATACGGCGAGAGCCCCTACGCCGACCCATCCACCCAGCGGGCGCAGATCCAGTACTACGGCCGGCTGGCCGATGCCGGCCAGGATCCGCTGCGCCTATCCCTGCCCTTCCCGATCGAGGTCCTGTATTTCCCGTTTACCATGCTCGGCGACCCGGCCTGGGCGCGTGGAGCCTGGATGGCCCTGGTCGAGATCGGGCTGGCCGCCCTGGGCTGGATCGGCCTGCGCCTGACGGGCTGGAAGGCCGGCCGCTTCCTGCTGCCGGCGGTGATGCTCTTCCCGGTCCTGTGGATTTACGGGCCGTTGTCCTTCCTGAACGGCAGCGGGACCGGTCTGGCTGTCCTGGCGATCGCCGGCGCCCTGCTGGCTTTGCGCGCCGGCCGGGATGAGCTGGCCGGCGCGCTGCTCTTCCCGGCCTTCTTCCGGCCGGACCTCGGCGGTGCGCTCCTGGTCCTGCTCCTGGTCTGGACCCTCTCGGCCCGCCGCGGACGGGTGCTGGCCGGCCTGGCGATGGCGCTCGCCATCCTGTTCCTGATCTCCTTCCTGCTCCTGCCTGGGTGGTTCTTCCCGTTCCTGCAGGGGCTGGTCTCCCATTACCAGCACGCTGACCTGATCACGCCCGGCCGGATCTTCGCGGGCTGGTGGCCGGCGATCGGGGCGCGCCTCGGCTGGGTGCTGACCGGGGGGGTAGCGCTCCTGCTCCTGCTGGAGTGGCGGGCAGCGCTCGGCCGCGACTTCCGCCACCTGCTCTGGACCGCCTGCCTGACCCTGGCGGCCACCCCTTTGCTGGGCATCCCGCTTTCGATCTTTGATTACGGCATCCTGTTCCTGCCCTTCTTGCTGGGGCTGGCGGTGCTGGCCGAGCGCTGGAACCGGCGCCGGCAGTGGCTGGTCAGCGGTCTGCCGCTGGCGGTGCTTTTCCTGGCTCCCTGGCTGGCCGCATTCCGCTCCGCCTCGCTGCAGGGTTTGGTCGATTTCCTGGCGCTGGCGATGCCGCTGCTGCTGCTCCTGCTGCTGTACTGGATCCGCTGGTGGGCGATCCGTCCGCCGCGCACCTGGCTGGAAACGGCCCGCGGGGAGACGGAGTAAGATGAACTGGCGGCAGACCCTGCTCCTGGCTGTCCTTGGCCTGGCAGTGGCATGCGCCGTCGCCGCATTCGAGCCCGCGCCTGGTTACATGGACGCCGACTACTACGCCGCCGGGGGAATCCAGCTGGCGCAGGGACACGGTTTCACCGAACCCTATTTGTGGAATTACCTGGACGACCCTTCCGGCCTGCCGCACGCCTCCAACGCCTACTGGATGCCGCTGGCCTCGCTGCTGGCCGCGGCCGGGGCGGCGCTGTTCAGGTCTCCCTCCTGGCTGGCCGCCCGCAGCGGTTTCCTGCTGGTGGCGGCCTGCCTGCCGCCCCTGACCGCTGCCCTGGCATTCTCGCTGACCGGCCGCCGCAACCTGGCGTTGTTCTCCGGCCTGCTGGCGGTCTTCCCCATGTTCTACCTGGCCGACCTGGCCACCACCGACACCTTCGGGATCTACCTGCTGCTCGGGGCGGTCTTCCTCCTGGTCCTCAACCGCAAACCGTTCCGGCTCAAGCCGCTTATGCTCGGCCTGCTGGCCGGGCTGATGCACCTGACGCGCGCCGACGGTCTGCTGTGGCTGCTGGCAGCCCTGCTGGCGGTGCTTTTCTTCGACGACCGGCCGGTCCGGCGCAGCCTGCCGCGCCGGTTCGAGGCATTGGGACTGTGCCTGGCCGGATACGCCCTGGTCATGGGTCCCTGGATGGCGCGGGACCTGGCGGTCTTCGGGACGCCGCTGGCGCCGGGTGGCTCGAAATCCTTGTGGCTGACCTCCTACAACCAGCTCTTCTCCTACCCGGCCGGGGGGATCAACTTTTCCGCCTGGCTGCACAGCGGCCTGGGCGCCATCCTGCAGGTGCGCCTGTGGGCGCTGGGTCTCAATTTGGCCAACGTCCTGGCCATGCAGGGCGAGATCTTCCTCCTGCCGTTCGTACTGGTCGGCGCCTGGGTGCTGCGCCGGGAGAGGACACTGCAGCTGGCCGGGCTGGCCTGGTTCCTGACCCTGGCGGCTATGACGCTGGCGTTCCCGTTCGCGGGGGCGCGCGGCGGCTTCATCCACTCGGGCGCGGCGGTCCAGTCGATTTGGTGGGCGCTGGCCCCGGTCGGGCTGGACCAAGTCATCGTCTGGGTCAGCCGCTGGCGGGGCTGGAAGGCGCGGGCGCGCACCATCTTCCAGGTCCTGGTGGTGGTCGTCGCCGCGCTGGTCAGTCTGGTGATCGTCGCCGGGCGGCTGGTCGGGGCGGGACCGGGGGCGCAGTCCTGGGGTCAGGAGTCCCAGGAATACCGCCTGGTCGGCCAGTTCCTGCAGGCTCACAACGCGCCGGCGCAGGCGGTGGTGATCGTCGCCAACCCGCCCGGTTTCTACCTGGCCAGCGGCCATCCCGCCATCGCCGTTCCCGACGGGGACGCAGCCACCGTCCAGGCGCTTGCCGCCCGTTACGGCGCCCGGTACCTGCTGCTCGAGAAGGGCAGCCTCCCGGACAGCCTGCAGCCGGTCTACGACCACCCGGACGGCATCCCCGGCCTGACCTTCCTCGGCAGCGTGAAGGACGCGCATGTCTACCTCGTGGAGCCCTGAGACGGCGCTCAAGCGGCGCGACTTCCTGGTCCTTTTCCTGGTCGCCCTGGCGGTCGGGCTGGTGCTGATGGCGCTGGAGCGCGTCCCCGGCTACATGGACGCGGATTACTACTACTCCGGAGGCCTGCAGTTGGCGCACGGTCACGGCTTCAACGACATGCTGATCTGGAATTTCCTGGACCAGCCGGCCGGGCTGCCGCACCCGTCCAACTCCTACTGGTATCCGCTGGCCTCGATCGTCGCCGCGGGCGGGATGCTGTTGACCGGACAGGCCAGCTTCGCCGCGGCCCGGCTGGGTTTCCTGCTGGCGAACTCGCTGGCACCGCTGGTGGTCGCTGCCCTTGCCTGGAAGCTGTGCCACCGTCGCCCGGTGGCCCTGGTCGCCGGCTGCCTGGCGATCTTCTCGGGCTACTACCTGCCGTTCGTGGTCACGACCGACAACTATAGCTTGTACTTGCTGGTCGGCGGGCTGTTCTTCCTGCTGCTCGAACGGATCGATTTCGGCCGGGCGTTGCTGCTGGGGCTGCTGGCTGGGATCCTCAACCTGGCGCGCGGCGACGGCTTGCTGTGGCTGCCGCTGACGCTGGCGGCCGTGACCCTCCTGGCGTACCGGGAGGCGAAGGCTGGGCCGGTCTGGACCCGGGGCGGTCGCGCCGCTTCGAGCGGGCTGGCAGCCCTGCTCGGCTACCTTGCCGTGATGGGCCCCTGGTTCGTGCGGAACCGGATCGTCTTCGGCTCGTTCCTTCCGCCTGGCTCGGGGCACGTGCTGTGGATGACCAGCTACAACCAGATCTACTCATTCACGCCGCAGGCCTACACCTTCCAGACCTGGCTGGCGAGCGGTTGGCACAGCCTGCTCGCCGACCGGCTGCAGGCCCTGGGCCAGAACCTGTCGACCGCCTTTTTCGCCGAGGGGGCGATCGTGCTCGTCCCGCTGATGCTGGCCGGGATCTGGAAGTATCACAGGTCTTTCCGGGTGCAGGTGTCGGTCGCCGGCTGGACATTGGTGCTGCTGGCCGAGAGCCTGCTCTTCCCTTATGCCAGTGTCAGCGGCGGCTTTTTTCATGCCGGCACCGCCTTCCAGGCGCTGGGTTTCGCGCTGGCGGCGCTCGGCTTGGAGGCCCTGCTCGACCGCCTGCTGCACGACCGGCGCCAGGCGCTGCCGCTGGCGGCGCTTTCCCGGATGGCCGTGGTGCTGGTCTTGGTGATCTTCAGCGCCCTGCTTGTCAAGATCCGCGTTTTCGACCGCGGCTGGACCGAAGGGGAATATGTCTACCAGGCGGTCGACGCCTACCTGCAGGCCCACGGTGCCCCCGCGCAGGCGGTGGTCCTGGTGCGCAACCCGCCGGCTTACTTCATTATGTCCGGCCGGCCGGCGGTGGTGATCCCCTTCGGTGGGGTCGACAGCCTGCTGGCGGCTGCCCGGCGATACGGAGCCGGCTACGTCCTGCTGGAGAAGGGCGGTGTCGGCCGGCCGCTGCAGGACCTGTACGAGCACCCTGAAAATTATCCGGAATTCAGTTCACTGGGAACCTTCGATGACACGCTCATTCTCTCGATCCATGCATCTCCGTGAGGCCGGCTTGCGCTGGCAGACCTGGGCGGTGCTGGCGCTTGCCGCCGCCCTGAGCCTGGGCGGCTACCTGCTTGCCAGCGGGCTGACCTACCGGGTCGGCTTTCCGCTGGACGATTCCTGGATCCACCAGACCTATGCCCGCAACCTGGCCCTGGACGGGCAGTGGGCCTACACCCCGGGGGCGTCGGCGGGTGGTTCGACCGCGCCGCTCTGGTCCCTGCTGCTGGCGGTCGGGTTCCTGATCCACCTCGGGCCGTACGTGTGGACCTATTTCCTGGGTGGGCTGCTGCTGTTCGGCCTGGCGGCCCTGACCGAGGCGGGCGTGCGCCTGCTGGAGCCGCGGGCGCGCGGCGTGGTCCCCTGGGCCGGGCTGTTCGTTGTCTTCGAATGGCATATGGTGTGGGCCTCGGGATCGGGGATGGAAACGCTGCTGCAGGCCGGGCTGGCGCTGGCGGTGCTCCTGCTGCTGATGCGCGGCTCGAAGCGCTGGGTCTTCCTGGGGATCCTGACCGGGATCAGCGTCTGGGTCCGGCCGGACGGGCTGACCCTGCTCGGGCCGATCGCATTCACCGCCG